>Ga0134124_10000299_pt1 | contig 43845 bp, 48 predicted proteins | sample KB304_FD_96880 | JGI IMG/M metagenome (GOLD analysis project Ga0134124, IMG submission 96880) | Terrestrial soil microbial communities without Nitrogen fertilizer from Kellogg Biological Station, Michigan, USA - KB3-0-4 | ecosystem: Environmental > Terrestrial > Soil > Unclassified ...
CGAAGCCGTAGGAGCGCGGATCCAGTTCTTCCTCGTTCTTTTCAGGCTCGAGCCCCAGCGGATCGAGCTTGGCGTGGAAGTGGCCGCGGATCCGGTAGGCACGGATCAGCATCAGCGCGTGAATCGAATCGCGTGTCGCCTGCAAGACGTCGGCAGACGTGAGTTCGACACCTTTTGCCTGGGCCGTTGCCGAGATCTTCTCGCCGATCTTCTTTTCGGTTTCGGCCCATTGACCGACGAGCGCCGCGACCAGATCGCCATCGGCACGCACGGGCCAGTTCGGCTTCTTCCAGGAGGCGCCGCGAGCGCTTTTTACAACGTCGGCCTTCTCGTCCTTCAGGCTCTGGAAAAAAGCCCGCCATTCAGCATCGACCGCAGCCGGATTGGCTTCGTATTTGGCGTAAAGGTCTTCAATGTAGGCGGCATTGCCGCCGTAGAGGAAAGACGTATTGGCAAAGATGGCGTTGGCGTCCTGGCGGGACATGGTTTGATCCTTGCGCGGCCTGAAAAATGCGCGCCTCGCCGCGACCGAATGCCGGCCGCAACGTCGATGTGGCTGTTGTAACTCTATTTATGACGTCTGTAAGTCTACAAAAGACCTAACACTGAATCAGGATTTCAGAACTTCCACCAGCGTCTTACCGATCCGGGCTGGGGACGGTGATACCTTGATTCCCGCCGATTCCATCGCCGCAATTTTGGACTCGGCATCGCCCTTGCCGCCCGAGATGATCGCGCCGGCGTGGCCCATGCGGCGGCCGGGAGGCGCGGTGCGCCCGGCAATGAAGCCAACCGTGGGTTTCTTGCGGCCCCGTTTCGCCTCGTCTTTCAGAAACTGAGCCGCGTCTTCCTCCGCCGAGCCGCCGATTTCACCGATCATCACGATCGACTCGGTCTTCGGGTCGGCCAGAAACATCTCAAGCACCGCAATAAATTCGGTTCCCTTCACGGGATCCCCGCCAATGCCTACCGCCGTGGTCTGGCCGAGACCCTCGCGGCTGGTCTGAAAAACGGCCTCATAAGTGAGGGTACCGGAGCGCGAGACGATGCCGACCTTGCCCGGCTTGAAGATGTTGCCCGGCATGATGCCGATCTTGCATTCGCCCGCCGTCATCACGCCCGGGCAGTTGGGGCCGATCAGGCGCGACTTCGAGCCGGTGAGAGAGCGCTTCACCTTGACCATGTCCATCACCGGGATGCCCTCGGTGATGCAGACAATCAGCGAAATTTCGGCCTGGATCGCCTCGCAGATCGCATCGCCGGCGCCGGCCGGCGGCACATAGATGACGCTCGCGTCGCAGCCGGTTTTTTGCTTGGCCTCGGCAACGGTGTCAAAGACCGGCAGTTCGAGATGGGTCGAGCCCCCTTTACCCGGCGATGTGCCGCCGACCATCCTGGTGCCATAGGCAATCGCCGCCTGCGAATGGAAGGTGCCGTTCTTGCCGGTGAAGCCCTGGCAGATGACCTTGGTGCTCTTGTCGATGAGGATGGACATTACGCGACGCCCTTCACGGCTTTGACGATCTTCTGCGCGGCATCGTCGAGGTCGTCGCCCGAGGTCACGTTGAGCCCGGACTCCTTGATGATCTTCTTGCCGAGATCGACATTGGTGCCTTCGAGCCGCACAACCAGCGGCACCTTCAAGCCGACTTCTTTCACCGCGGCGACGACGCCTTCGGCGATCACGTCGCACTTCATGATGCCACCGAAAATGTTGACCAGGATGCCCTTCACGTTCGGATCGGAGGTGATGATCTTGAACGCCGCCGCCACCTTCTCCTTGGTAGCGCTGCCGCCGACGTCGAGGAAGTTCGCCGGAGTCATGCCGTAGAGCTTGATGATGTCCATCGACGCCATCGCGAGGCCGGCGCCGTTCACCATGCAGCCGATCGAGCCGTCGAGCGCGATGTAGTTGAGGTCGAATTTGGAAGCCTCGACTTCCTTCTCGTCCTCTTCGGTCAGGTCGCGCAGCGCGACCATGTCCGGATGGCGATAGAGCGCGTTGCCGTCGAAGCCGACCTTGGCGTCGAGGCAGATGATCTTGTTGTCCTTGGTGACCACCAGCGGGTTGATCTCCAGCAGGCTCATGTCCTTCGCGGTGAACGCGGTATAGAGCTTCGGCAGGATGTCGCCGATCTGCTTGGCGAGATCGCCGGACAGACCCAACGCTTGCGCCACGCGTCGCGCATGATGCGGCATGAAGCCGGTGGCCGGATCGACCGAGAAAGTGAGGATTTTCTCGGGCGTATCGTGCGCCACTTTCTCAATGTCCATGCCGCCTTCAGTCGAAACGACAAAGGCTACACGGGAAGTCTCGCGGTCGATCAGCGCCGACAGATAGAACTCGCGGTCGATGGCAGAGCCTTCCTCGATGTACAGGCGATTGACCTTCTTGCCCTGCGGACCGGTCTGATGCGTGACCAGTGTCGAGCCGAGGATGCGCGTGGCCTCTTTCTTCACATCGTCCTTTGACTTGACGACCTTGACGCCGCCCGCCTTGCCGCGTCCGCCGGCGTGGATCTGTGCCTTCACGACCCAGACCGGGCCACCGAGTTCGTCGGCAGCCTTCAAGGCCTCGTCGACGGTGAATGCAGGAATGCCGCGCGGCACCGGCACGCCGAATTCGCGCAGCACGGCCTTGGCCTGATACTCGTGAATGTTCATCCGCTCGTCCCTTGTGTCGCGCCGTGATGCCCCGCGACAATGCGGGGCATTCGGCGGTTTGCTTAGAGGCGCCTACTTAGCGAAGCGCTGTATGTCGTTACGCCAGATTCGGCGCGATCTTCTGACAGGCCTCGATCAGACCCTGCACCGACGTCGCCGACTTCTCGAAGGCGGCTTTCTCGCTGCTGTTGAGGTCGACTTCGACGATACGTTCGACGCCCTTGGCGCCGAGCACCACAGGCACGCCGACGTAGAGGTTCTTGAGGCCATACTCGCCGTTCAGCCATGCCGCGCAGGGCAGCACGCGCTTCTTGTCGAGCAAATAGCTCTCCGCCATCGCGATCGCGGAGGCCGCCGGCGCGTAGAAGGCCGAGCCGGTTTTCAAGAGATTGACGATCTCGGCGCCGCCGTTGGCGGTACGCTTGACGATCTCATCGACGCGCGCCTGCGTGGTCCAGCCCATCTTCACCAGATCGGGCACCGGAATGCCGGCTACCGCCGAATAGCGCGTCAGCGGCACCATTGTGTCGCCGTGGCCGCCGAGCACGAAGGCGGTGACGTCTTCGACCGACACGTTGAACTCGTCGGCGAGGAAATATCGGAAGCGCGCCGAGTCGAGTACGCCGGCCATGCCGACAACTTTCTGCTGCGGCAGCTCGGAATATTTCTGCAGCGCCCACACCATCGCGTCGAGCGGATTGGTGATGCAGATGACGAACGCATTGGGCGCGTATTTCTTGATGCCCGCGCCAACCTGCTCCATGACCTTGAGGTTGATGCCGAGGAGATCGTCGCGGCTCATGCCCGGCTTGCGCGGCACGCCAGCGGTGACAATACAGACGTCGGCGCCTTCGATCGCGTCGTACGCGTTGGTGCCAACGAAGCGCGCGTCGAACTTGTTCACCGGCGAGGACTGCGCGATGTCGAGCGCTTTGCCCTGCGGGATGCCCTCCATGACGTCGAACATCACGACGTCGCCGAGGTGCTTGAGACCAATGAGGTGAGCGAGCGTGCCGCCAATCTGGCCGGCGCCGATCAAGGCAATCTTATTACGCGCCATTGGGAAAAATCTCTCTTGGAGCTGCGAAAGCCGCGGCTTGCGGCCGCGGGTGGGTTATCCGGTCTGGTGCACTGCCACAAGCGGCCGGATCAAGTGGCAAGGATGTCCACACACCCATCTTGTATACATTATACCAGCAGACTGCCTGCCGCTGTCCAGAGGGAAAATTGAGCGAAAAGCCTTTCAATCCGGGGTGTATTCACGGTCTGCAAAGAGGCAAAGACGCTGGGGCGGCGCGACCGCGCCGCGCGATCCATCGTCACCGGCCGGCGATTGCTCTTTACGGCGTCAGTTCGTAGCTGACAGTCACCGCGAGGCGCAGCGTCTGCTCGCCCGGCGCGACCGGCGTTGCAGCGCCGGCGATCTTCATGCCCATCGGATAGGGTCCCGGTGGCAGACCCGCGTTTTCCTCGGCGATGGAAATCACGCGACCGAGCTTCGCCCCGGCCGCGCCGGCATAAAGTTCGGCCTTGCGGGCGGCGTCCGCCATCGCCTCGGCGCGCACCTTGTCGAGCAGTTTGGATTGCTCTGAGACGACAAACTCGATGCCTGACATCTCATTCGCGCCGGCGCTCATGGCGCGGTCGAGCACGCTGCCGACCTGGGTCACGTCACGCACCGTTACCGCGAGCTGGTTGCCAGCCTGAAATCCGGTGAGCCGCGCGGGACGGCTCTGCGTGTCGTATTGCGGCTGCAGCGACAGACGCGACGTGCGCAGATCGCGCTCGGCGAACCCGGCCGTCTTGAGCGCGGCGAGCACGGCGGTCATCTGCTTGGCATTGGCGTCGCTCGCCTCGCGCGCAGTCTTGCCCTGCGTGCTCACACCGACGTGAAGCACCGCACTATCGGGCGTCAGCGACAGGCTCGCCTCGCCGACCACGGTCACCACGCGCTCGGCAGCGCTGACTGGCGGTGCGAATGCGACGATGACAGCGGCAAAGCATAAGACACGGGCGAGCATGCAAAATACTCCCTACCATTATTTGATCGGAACGAAGATGTTGACTACCAGCTCGTTCGGATCGGCCGTCACCGGATCGGTGAGATATTCCTCGATGAACATGTCGCGCGCTTCCAGGCCTTTGTCCTCGATGTGATTGGTGAGCGCCTCGTAGGTCGTGTTCATCGCGTCGTAGGAACCGCGGTGCGCGAACTTGAGCGCCTTGCCTGTCGGCGTTTCGCCGACAAGGACGCCACCCTCGAGCGGCTTCGCCGGCGCCGCGGCAACCGGCAGCGCCGCCTGGAATTGGAAACCCTTTTCGTCGATCTGCGTGTAGATCGCCATCGGCGGACCGGACGGCGTGACGCCGGCTTTGGTAAGCTGCACGTTGAGCGCTTTGAATGAATCGACCAGCGTGTCGAAGGCGGCGTCCCAGGTGGTCTCACCTTTCAGGAAGAGAATGGTCTTCGGCGCCAGCGTCACGGCTTCGCCGAAAGCGTCACCCGGCTGCAGCGGCGCCGGTGAGCCGGGCACGGCGGAGGCCGCCGGCGGCTTGGCCGCGTCGGGTTGGGGGCTCTGCGCCAGAGCGGGACCGGCGAGCAGGAAGGCAAGGGCCAGCGGCACAAAGCGGGTGCACGGCATCAGGAGTCTCCGTCGATGAGGCGCGGCGATCCCGGCGATTCGCTGCATATCTTGCATGTTATCATGCGGCCCTGGTCTTCTTCGGCATATTCGCCATATAAAACGGGCGAAAGCCGGGCACATGACGCTCGGTTATGAACGTCGGGGCGAAATCTTGGGCGCACTTGCCAACCAGTCCTTCGTGAAAATGAACGGCATCGGCAACGAGATCGTCGTCGTCGATCTGCGCAAGGCTGCGGCCAAAATTGCGCCGGAAGAGGCGCGCGCCGCCGCCTCGCCCGGAGGCGCCCCCTACGATCAGTTGATGGCGCTCTATCCGCCGCGCTCGCCCGGCACCGACGCTTTCGTGCGCATCTACAACAATGACGGTTCGGAGGCCGGCGCCTGCGGCAACGGCATGCGCTGCGTCGCCGATCTGGTCTCGAAGGAAACCGGCAAGAACACGCTCACCTTCGAAACATCGGCCGGTGTCCTCAATTGCTGGAAGGGCGCCGATGGCATGTTCACCGTCGACATGGGCGTACCGCGTTTCAAGTGGAACGAGATTCCGCTGGCCGAGGAGTTCCGCGACACGCGCGCCATCGAGCTTCAAATCGGCCCGATCGACAAGCCGGTGCTGCATTCACCCGCCGTGGTGAACATGGGCAACCCGCATGCCGTGTTCTGGGTCGACGACGTCAACGCCTACGACCTCGCCAAGCTCGGCTCGCTGCTCGAGAACCATCCGATCTTTCCCGAGCGCGCCAACATCACGCTCGCGCATATCGTCTCGCGCCAGCACATCGTCATCCGCACCTGGGAGCGCGGCGCCGGCCTGACCAAGGCCTGCGGCTCGGCTGCCTGCGCGGCTGCCGTCGCTGCAGCGCGGCTCAAGCGGACGGATCGCCTCGTGCGCGTGACTCTGCCGGGCGGCGAGCTGACTATCGAATGGCGCGAGCGTGACGACCACGTGCTGATGACCGGGCCGGTGGAGTTCGAGTTCGCCGGCAAGTTCGATGCGGCTTTGTTCGAAAAGGTCGCGCCGTGAGTCTCGACGTCGTCACCTTCGGCTGCCGGCTCAACATCACCGAATCCGAGGTGATCCGCCGCAAGGCCGCGCGCGCTGGGCTCGACGACACGGTGGTGATCAACACCTGCAACGTCACCGGCGAAGCGGTGCGGCAGGCGCGGCAGACCATCCGCCGCCTCAGGCGCGAACGTCCCGATGCCCGTATTGTCGTCACCGGCTGCGCGGCGCAGGCTGAGCCGCAGCAGTTTGTCGGCATGCCGGAAGTCGACCGCGTGCTCGGCAACGAAGAAAAGCTCGACGCCGGCGTTTGGCGCAGCGACGAGCGCGTCGCCGTCTCCGACATCATGGCGGTGACGCGCCAGCGCCTGCATGCCGTCGATTCGATCGAAGGCCATACCCGCGCTTTCGTGCAGGTGCAGAACGGCTGCGATCATCGCTGCACGTTCTGCGTCATCCCGTTCGGGCGCGGCAATTCGCGCTCGCTGCCAGCCGATGAGGTGATCGCGCAAGTGCGCCGGCTGGCAGCGCGCGGCTACCGCGAAGTCGTGCTCACCGGCGTCGACATCACCAGCTACGTGAGCAGCGACCTGCGCCTGGGCGGACTGGTGAAGCGCGTACTCGCCGACGTGCCCGAGATCGCCCGCCTGCGGCTGTCATCCATCGACTCGGTGGAAGCCGACGCCGATCTGCTCGACGCCATTGCCGATGAGCCCCGCCTGATGCCGCACCTGCATCTGTCGCTGCAGCACGGCGACGATTTGATCCTGAAGCGCATGAAGCGCCGCCACACGCGCGCCGATGCCGTTGCCTTCTGCGATCAGGTGCGCCGGCTGCGGCCCGACGTCGCCTTCGGCGCCGATATCATCGCAGGCTTCCCAACCGAAACTGACGCCATGTTCGCCCAATCGCTCGATCTGGTCGATGCCTGCGGCCTGACCATGCTGCACGTCTTTCCGTTCTCGCCGCGGCCCGGTACGCCGGCCGCCCGCATGCCGCAGCTCGACCGCGCGCTCATCAAGGAGCGCGCGCGCATCCTGCGCGAGAGGGGCGAGGCGGCCTTGCATCATCGGCTGGAGCGCGAGATCGGCGGACGCCGCAGCGTGCTCACCGAGCGCGGCGGCGTCGGCCATACGGAACAATTCATGCCGGTGCGATTGGCGACGCCGATCGAACCGGGCCGTATTCTCGATCTCGCCATGGTCGCGCACGACGGCCGGCAGCTACTCGCCGCATAAAACAGGGGGGAACACCATGACTGCACACGAGCACATCATCACCAGCATGGAGCAGCTTCAGGCGCTCTACGGCGAGAAGATGCCGGCGGCGGTGGTGAAGGAGATCGACCACATCAACAACGGCTATCGCGCGCTGATCGAAGCGGCGCCCTTCGTCGCCATTGCGACCAGCGGTCCGGAAGGACTCGACTGCTCGCCCAAAGGCGACGCGCCAGGCTTCGTACGCATCCTCGACGAGAAGACGCTGGCGATCCCCGACCGGCCCGGCAACAACCGCATCGACGGCATGCGCAACATCCTGCGCGACCCGCGCATCGCGGTGCTGTTCCTGATCCCCGGCGTGGGCGAGACGCTGCGCGTCAACGGACGCGCGTCAATCTCGATCGATCCCGAGCTGATGGCGAGCTTCGCGGTGAACGGCAAGTTGCCGCGCAGCGTTATGATCGTCCACATCGACAGCATCTACTTCCATTGCTCGAAAGCGATGGTGCGCTCCAAGCTCTGGGACGAAAAGGCCAAGATCGCGCGCACCAGCCTGCCCTCGACCGGCACCATCATCGCCGAGCTGAGCCAGGGCCGCCTCGGCGGCGCCGATTACGACAAGGCGGCCCCCGAGCGCATCAAGGCGCAGCTGTATTGAGATTTTCCCGTCACCCTGAGGTGGCCGCCGAAGGCGGCCCTCGAAGGGCGACGGCCAGAATCTTGAAGAACTTGGCCGTTCATCCTTCGAGGCTCGCTTCGCTCGCACCTCAGGATGACGGAGTTTCTTTCCGCCCGCATGCGCTCAACAACTCGCCCATGTGCACGGGCACCGGCGCTGTGATCGTCACCGGCGGTTTGTTCTTGGAAATCGGCACCACAACTTCGCGCGCGTGCAGATGCAACGCCGGGCCGCCCAAAGAAACCGAATTGCGCGGCGCCTTGCCATAAATGGTGTCGCCAACGACCGGCCAGCCCATCTCGGCGCAATGCACGCGCAATTGATGCGTGCGGCCGGTCAGCGGTTCGAGCGCAAGCCACGTGCGGCCGCCGGCGCGCCCCATCACCTGCCAGGTCGAGATCGACGGCAGCCCCTGCGGGTCCGGCTTCATCCACCAGCCGCGGCTCTCATCGAGCTTACTCAAGGCAATCTCGATGCGGCCTTCAGCCGCGTCCGGCCCGCCTTCGACCACCGCCCAATACGTCTTGCGCACCTTGCCCTGCTTGAACAGCTTGCCGAGCAGCGCCAGCGCCTTACGGTGCCGTCCGAGCACCAGGCAGCCCGAGGTGTCCTTGTCGAGCCGGTGCGCCAGCGCCGGCGAGCGCGGCAGCCCGAATCGCAACGCGTCGAAATAATCCTCGAAGCTGTTGCCGCCCTTCGGTCCACGATGCACCGGAATGCCGGCCGGCTTGTCGACCACCAGCATCAGGCCGTCGCGATAGAGCAGCCGGGCATTGATCTCTTCCGGCGTCATGGTGCCTTACCTAGATGTGACGAAACGGCTATCACGGGCGCGCAATGAACGACAGCACACAAGGCCAGAGCTGGTGGAAGCGCCTGAGCGGCGGGCTCAAGCGCACCTCATCCACGCTCGGCAGCGCCATCGCCGACCTGGTGACCAAACGCAAGCTCGACGCCGAGGCAGTCGAGGACCTCGAGGCTGAATTGATCCGCGCCGATCTCGGCCCGGATTTCGCCGCGCGCATCGCCGAGGTGCTCGGCCAGGGCCGCTACGAGAAGGGCATCGCGCCGGACGAAATCAAAAACGTGCTGGCGGGCGAGATCGAGAAGGTGCTGGCGCCCGTCGCCAGGCCGCTCGAACTCACAGCGCAGCCTTTCATCATCCTGGTCGCCGGCGTCAACGGTTCCGGCAAGACGACGACCATCGGCAAACTCGCCGCCAAATTCCGCGCGCAAGGCAAGCGCGTGATGCTGGTCGCCGGCGACACCTTCCGCGCCGCCGCCATCGATCAACTAACGATCTGGGCGGAGCGCACCGGCGCCAGCATCAAGTCCAGCACGCCCGGCGCCGACGCCGCCGGCCTCGCCTTCGACGCGCTCGGCGCCGCGAAAGCGGACGGCATCGACGTGGTGCTGGTCGACACCGCCGGCCGGCTGCAGAACCGCACCGAACTGATGGGCGAACTGGAAAAAATGGTGCGGGTGATGCGCAAAGTCGAGCCGACCGCGCCGCACGCCGTGCTATTGGTGCTCGACGCCACCGTCGGGCAGAACGCGCTCAGCCAGGTCGAGATCTTCGGCAAGATCGCCGGCGTCACCGGCCTGGTGATGACCAAGCTCGACGGCACCGCGCGCGGCGGCATCCTCGTGGCCATCGCCGACAGGTTCAAACTGCCGGTGCATTTCATCGGCGTCGGCGAAGGCGTCGACGATCTCAGCGACTTCACCGCGCGCGATTTCGCCCGCGCCATCGTGGGGCTGGAGTAAGGTTCTCCATGTCGAAGGCCGGTAAACAAGACCATGTCCAATAAACCGCAACTCAACCCCATCCTCAAGCTCGCGCTCGACATCGGGCCCTTGATCCTGTTCTTCGTCGCCAACGCGAAGTTCGGCATCTTCGCGGCGACCGGCGCGTTCATGGTCGCTTCCCTCTCGGCAATCGCATTGAGCTACGTGCTGACGCGGCATCTCGCCATCATGCCGATGGTGACGGCGGCGATCGTGCTGGTGTTCGGCGGCCTGACGCTGGTGCTGCACGACGAGACCTTCATCAAGCTCAAGCCGACGATCATCTATGTACTGTTCGGCGGCACGCTGGCCGGCGGCCTGTTTTTCGGCAAGGCGCTGCTCGGCATCTTGTTCGAGCAGATGTTCCACCTGACCGAAGAAGGTTGGCGCAAGCTCACGTTGCGCTGGGCTATTTTCTTCTTCGCGATGGCGGTGCTGAACGAGGTCGTCTGGCGCACCCAGACGACGGACTTCTGGGTGAGCTTCAAGCTGTTCGGCGCGGTGCCGCTCACCTTCGTGTTCGGCGCGCTGCAGATGCCGCTGATCAAGAAGTACAGCGTGGACGAGAAGCCCTGAGGCCGTGGATCCGGCCCGCATCTGGAAGCCGATCGCCGCCGGTCTCTGCGGCAGCGCGGCGCACACCGGGCTGATGACGCTTAAATCCTGGGCCAATCTGCTGCCGAGCTTCCAGCCCTACAACGATCTGCAGACGATACTGACAAGTGTGGCGGGCGGCACGGTGCACGCTTGGGTGCCGTGGGCGCTGTCCTATTTCAACGGTTCGGTCGTGCTCGGATTTCTGTTCGGCCAAATCTATCGGCATTTGCCGGGAAGCAATGGCGCGCTCAAGGGCGCCATGTTCGGTCTCGTTGTCTGGCTGACGATGGGTCTGCTGTTCTTTCCGGCGCTCGGCAAGGGTCTATTCGCCAGTCAGACCGGACTAGGTTTGGAGCCGACGCTGTTCACGCTGGCGATGGTGCTGACCTACAGCGTCACACTCGGCATCGCCTATTCGCTGTTGCATCCGCAACGGCGCGGGCCCGCGACCTAATTCTGCGCCAGCGCCTTTTCGATCTCCGGCCGCAGCACGGCGTCGATGTTCTCGGCGGTCACCGGACCGACCAGCTTGTAGGCGATGCGGCCGTCCTTGCCGATCACGAAATTCTCCGGCACGCCGTAGACACCCCAGTCGATGGAGCCGCGGCCGCTCTGGTCGGTGCCGGAGGCGACGAAGGGATTGCCGTAGCGGTTGAGGAAGCGGCGCGCGTTGTCGGGCGCATCCTTGTAGTTGATGCCGACCAGACGGAAACGTTTGTCCTTCGCCAGCCGGTCCAGATACTGCACCTCGTCGGCGCAGGGAATGCACCACGACGCCCACACGTTCACCAGCGTCACGTTACCGATGAAATCGGCGCTATTGAGCCCCGGTATCGGTTTGCCGTTGCGCTCAAGCCCGGCGAGCGGCGGCAGGTCGGTCTTCGGCGCCTGCTGTCCGATCAGCGCGGACGGGATGCGCGAGACATCGCCGGCCCACAGGCGGATATAGAACAGCGCGGCCAGCCCGACGAAAATGACGAGCGGCAGCATCACCAGGATGGTGCGGCGGCTAGTGCCGGGTTTCGTGTCGGTGGTTGCGCTCATTTTAAGTCCCTGTTCGCGCGGCGCGAGCGGCGGGTGACGCCGCTGTCCTCGAGATTGTCGAGAACGCGCCGCTGCGCCGAATAATCGAGCACGACCCAGGCGATCAGCAAGGCGACGACGAAAACCGTCACCGCGTAAGCGGCGACGATGAAGTCGGCATGCGGCCCGAGGTTGATCATGCGTTTACCTCTTTGCGCATGATCTTTTCCGAAAACCGGCTCCCACTTTTCGGGATCATGCAACTACTTCCTGTGCCTGGATCAGCCGCATCGCGCGCACGCGCCGGCGCAGAATCTCGTTGCGCATGGCGGCGAGATGCAGCGTGAAGAACATCAGCGTGAAGCCGCCCGCCATGATCAGCAGCGGGGTCAGGATCGATGGATCGATGGCCGAGCCGCCTTTGCGGAACAGCGACGCCGGCTGATGCAGCGTGTTCCAGTACTCGACCGAGAACTTGATGATCGGAATGTTGAGCGCGCCAACCAGCGTCAGGATCGCCGCCGCGCGCGAGCCGCGGCCGGGATCTTCCACGGTCCAGTACAGCGCCAGCACGCCGAGATAGAGCAGGAACAGCACCAGCATTGAGGTGAGGCGCGCGTCCCATACCCAATAGGTGCCCCAGGTCGGACGGCCCCAGAGCGCGCCGGTCACCAGGCAGATGAAGGTGAAGGCGGCGCCGATCGGCGCGGCGGCCTTGCCCGACACGTCGGCGAGCGGGTGCTTCCACACCAGAGTGCCGAGCGCGGCGAGGCTCATTACGCCCCAGCACATCATGGCGAGCCATGCGGCCGGCACGTGCAGGTACATGATCTTGACGGTGGCGCCCTGCTGGTAGTCGTCGGGCGCGCCTAGGATGCGCGCCAGCCCGAAGGCGAAGACAACGACCGTCGCGGCCGCGAGCCAAGGCAGCAAGCGGTTGACGAAATTGAGAAAACGGGTCGGGTTGGCGAGATCGATGATAGCCATGCGCGGTTTTTTAATATCCATCAAGTGGGCGGGCAATGCAGGGTAATTGCGTAGTCATTACTCCTGCCCCGCCCGCAAGGCCGCCGCAGCGGCGATGGGCCCGATCACGAAAGTTGCCATCGATAGCGCGCAAAGAATGGTGAAAGGAGGGCCAAACGGCGCGGGTCCGACGATGGCCGGGTTCGCCGCCGCCACCCCGAAAATCAGTACCGGCACCGTCAACGGCAACACCAGCACCGCCTGCAGCAGTCCGCCGCGACGCAAGGTCACCGCCAGCGCGGCGCCGATCAGGCCAATGAAGTTGAGCGCCGGCGTGCCAGCAAGCAGCGTCAGCGACACCCAGCCCATCGCGTGCATTTCGACGTTGAGCATCAGGCCGAGCACCGGCGTGATCACCACCAGCGGCAGCCCCGTGGTGAGCCAGTGCGCGATGGCCTTGCTCGCCACCGCCAGCTCGAGCGGCATGCGGCCCATCATCAACAGATCGAGCGAACCGTCCTCGTGATCGCTGGCGAACAGCCGGTCGAGCGCGAGCAGGCTCGCCAGCAGCGCGCCGAGCCAGAGGATCGCCGGCCCGATGCGCGAGAGCAGGCCGAGATCGGGCCCGATAGCGAAGGGCATCATCGTGACCACGATGAGGAAGAACAGCGCGCCCATCAGCGCGCCGCCACCGACGCGTACGGCGATGCGCATGTCGCGGACCAGGAGCGCTGTAAAAGCCCTCATGCCGCGCCTCCGATGCGCAATTCAATCGTGTCGTGCAGACCGATCGGACCGTGCGTCGCCGCCATGATCATGCCGCCGCCGGCAAGATGCTTGCGCATGAGATCGGCGAGGCGGTCCTGCGACTGCACGTCGAGCGCCGAGGTCGGCTCGTCGAGCAGCCAGAGCGGCCGCTCGACCGCCACCAGCCGCGCAATCGACAGACGCCGCCGCTGCCCGGCCGACAGGTAGGCGGCCGGCAGGTCGGCCAGGCCGCCCATGTCGACCACGTCCAGCGCCGCCTCCAGGTCGGTATCGCGGCGGCCCAGGTACTCGGACCAGAACCGCAGGTTTTCGAGTACGGAGAGAGAAGGCTTCAGCGCGTCCAGGTGGCCGAGATAGTGCGCCTGCTCGGCGACCGAGCCTTCCTCCTCGCCGCCGGTGAGCGCGAGACTCCCGCCGGATATGCATATCAGCCCGGCGATCATGCGAAGGAGCGAGGATTTGCCGGCTCCATTGCGGCCGACGATCATCATCGCCTGCCCGCCCGAAACGCTGAAATTGAGCCCGGAAAATACGGTTCTTCCGCTGCGCCGGCAGACCAGGCCTTGACCGGTGAGTTGCATCAGAGGTTCCGTGACACCGTCTGCAGGGCCGCGCAGGCGCTTCGGAATGGCGCCAAAACGGTCGGTATTTTGGGCATTTTCCGCAAGTTTCCCGGTCAATGTGGCGTCGCGCGCGAAAAGACTTTATAAGCCCCGAACCTGCGGCGCTACGTTATTCAATTTCGGGCGCAAGTTTGACAAACGACAAATCTCCTGACTTGCGAGTGCTTTAGACCGATCCACCAACCGCGACACGCCGGGGGAATGGAAACAGACGCTCATGACTTCGCTCGACAGCTTCAGATGTTGCAAGACGCTTCAGGCCGGTAGCAAGACCTACGCTTACTACAGCCTCCCCACCGCCGAGAAAAACGGTCTCAAGGGCATTTCCCGCCTGCCGTTCTCGATGAAAGTCCTGTTGGAGAACCTGCTGCGCAACGAAGACGGGCGCACGGTGACCAAGGACGACATCAAGGCGGTCGCCGAATGGCTGAAGACCAAAAGCTCGGATCATGAATTCGCCTTCCGACCGGCGCGCGTGCTGATGCAGGACTTCACCGGCGTTCCCGCGGTGGTCGACCTCGCGGCCATGCGCGACGCGATGAAGGCGCTCGGCGGCGACCCCAAGAAGATCAACCCGCAAGTGCCCGTCGATCTCGTCATCGACCACTCGGTAGCCGTGACCTTTTTCGGCAACAACCAGGCGTTCAAGAAGAACGTCGACGAGGAATACCGGCAGAACCAGGAGCGCTACAAGTTCCTGAAATGGGCGCAGCGCTCGTTCGATAATTTCAACGTGGTGCCGCCCGGCACCGGCATCTGCCATCAGGTCAACCTCGAATACCTGTCTCGCGTCGTCTGGTCGAAGAAGGACAAGGTGAAGATCGACGGCAAGACGCCGACGATGGAAGTGGCCTATCCCGACACGCTGGTCGGTACCGACTCGCACACGACGATGGTGAATGGCCTCTCCGTGCTCGGCTGGGGCGTCGGCGGCATCGAGGCGGAAGCGGCCATGCTCGGCCAGCCGCTGTCGATGGTGCTGCCGGAAGTGATCGGCTTCAAGCTCTCCGGCAGGCTCAAGGAAGGCCTCACTGCCACCGACCTGGTGCTCACCGTCACGCAGATGCTGCGTGCACGCGGCGTGGTCGGCAAGTTCGTCGAGTTCTTCGGCCCGGGCCTACAGCACCTGACCATCGCGGACCGCGCCACGCTCGGCAACATGGCGCCCGAATACGGCGCCACCTGCGGCTTCTCGCCGATCGACGACGACACCATCGCGTATCTGAAGACCAGCGGCCGTCCGGCCGAGGTGATCTCGCTAGTGCAGGCCTACGCCAAGGCGCAGGGCATGTTCCGCACCAAGACCACGCCCGATCCGATGTTCACCGACATCCTCAAGCTCGATCTCAATACGGTCGAGCCGTCGCTCGCCGGACCGAAGCGCCCGCAGGATCGCGTGCCGCTGAAGGAAGTGAAGGCCGGGTTCGCCGTGTCGATGGACAAGGAATTCGGCAAGGCGGCCGAGGCGAAGAAGCGCGTACCGGTCGAAGGCAAGAACTACGATCTCGGCCACGGCGACGTCGTCATTGCCGCGATCACTTCCTGCACCAACACGTCCAACCCGAACGTCATGATCGGCGCCGGTCTGGTCGCCCGCAAAGCGGCGGCCAAGGGCCTCACCGCCAAGCCATGGGTGAAGACGTCGCTGGCGCCGGGTTCGCAGGTGGTCGGCGAGTATCTCGAGAAATCGGGTCTGCAGAAAGATCTCGACAAGATCGGCTTCAATCTCGTCGGCTTCGGCTGCACCACCTGCATCGGCAACTCGGGCCCGTTGCCGCCCGAGAATTCGGACGCGATCAACACCGGCGACCTTGTCGCCGCCGCGGTGCTCTCCGGTAACCGTAACTTCGAAGGCCGTGTCAACGCCGACGTGCGTGCGAACTACCTCGCCTCGCCGCCGCTGGTGGTCGCCTATGCCATCGCAGGGTCGATGAACATCGACCTCGCCAAGGAGCCGATCGGCACCGACCAGAAAGGCAAGAAGGTGTTCCTCAAGGACATCTGGCCGTCGAACAAGGAGATCGGTGAGTTCGTCAACAAGAACGTCACCAAGTCGGTCTTCACCAAGCGCTACGCCAACGTGTTCAAGGGCGATGCCAACTGGCGCAAGATCGCGGTGAAGGGCGGCCTCACCTACGAATGGGACGACCGTTCGACCTACGTGCAGAACCCACCCTACTTCGAAGGCATGGACAAGCGGCAGAAGGCGATCGAAGACATCGTCGACGCGCGCGTGCTGGCTCTGCTCGGCGACTCGATCACCACCGACCACATCTCGCCGGCGGGATCGATCAAGGAAGCAAGCCCTGCTGGCGAATATCTGCGCGATCACCAGGTGCGGCCGAAAGACTTCAACCAGTACGGCACCCGCCGCGGCAACCATCAGGTGATGATGCGCGGCACCTTCGCCAACATCCGCATCAAGAACCAGATGGTGCCGGGCGTGGAAGGCGGCTTCACGGTGCACTATCCGTCCAAGCAGCGGATGACGATGTACGACGCGGCGATGAAGTACAAAGCCGACAGCGTGCCGCTCGTCATCTTCGGCGGCAAGGAATACGGCACCGGCTCCTCGCGCGACTGGGCGGCCAAGGGCACCGTGCTGCTCGGCGTGCGCGCGGTCGTCACGCAGTCGTTCGAGCGCATCCATCGCTCCAACCTGATCGGCATGGGCGTAATGCCGCTGGTGTTCGAGGAAGGCACCTCCTGGCAGTCGCTGGGCTTGAAGGGCGACGAGCAGGTCACCATCCGCGGCCTGCACGGCGAGCTCAAGCCGCGCCAGCGGCTGATCGCCGAGATCGTTTCCGGCAATGGCACGCTCAAGCGCGTGCCGTTGATCTGCCGCATCGATACGCTCGACGAGCTCGATTACTTCCGCAACGGCGGCATCTTGCAGTATGTGCTGCGGCACCTCGCCGGCTGACGCCGTTTCGCGTCCGATTTCGGTACACACACCGGCCACTCACCGCGAAGTGAGTGGCCGGTGATCGATTCAGCGATCTATAAAGCGCAACACTCGGGGAGGGGGAGCGCGGGTTCGACATGAACTATCGCCGCATCGCCTTTGCGGCCGTGGCGCTGCTATGCCCGGCCAGCCTATCGACCGTTGCCGGCGCGCAAGAGCCGCGCGCCGTCATCGAGTTGTTCACCAGTCAAGGCTGCTCATCTTGTCCGCCTGCCGACGCGCTGCTCGGCGAAATGTCGCGCGATCCGTCGCTTATCGCGCTGAGCCTCCCTGTCGACTATTGGGATTATCTCGGCTGGAAAGACACGTTGGCGCTGCACGGCCACACCAATCGCGAGCGCGCCTACGCCGAAGCGCGCGGCGACCGCGAAGTCTACACGCCGCAGGTCGTGATCAACGGCGTGGCGCATGCGCTCGGCAGCGACAAAACAGCAATCGAGCAAGCCATCGCGGAGACACGCAAGAGTGCAACGCCGCTTGCGTTGCCGGTGACGATGGCTATCGCCGATGGTGCCGTCACCGTGACTGTGCCGTCCGCCAAGGACGGCCATCCCAGCGGCGATGTATGGCTGTGTCCGATCACGTCGGTAAAGCCGGTCACGATTCGGCGCGGCGAGAATTCCGGTCGCACGCTGACCTACTACAACGTGGTGCGCGGCTGGGTGAAGCTCGGCACTTGGACCGGCGAGGCCGTGACATTCCGCGTACCGCTCAGCGATTTGCAAAGCGACGAGATCTCGCTGAAAGAAATCGACCGCCTCGCAGTCCTCGTGCAGAGCGGTATTGCAGCCAAGCCGGGCTCGATGCTGGGCGCCGCAACGGTCGGCTTGCACTAGCATCCACTCCCACAGCGCATAAAAAAATCGGGCCGGTAAGACCGGCCCGAAAGGCTTAGGGGATTGAACCGTACGCGGAACTCAACTGGCCCGGCCGGCTGACCCCCGGGGGGCTGGGGGGCTGAGGAATCCGGAGATCGAACCGGACCGGGCCTTGAGGCAACGATGTTGTTATCGACCCCCCGCGTGTCGGGCGATTGACCGAAATTGGGCGTTATTGTGGTTCATTTAACGACTTCGTGATCGAAGGCCCGGCGATTTAGCCCGTTTCCGCGCCATTTGGTTGACCCGACGAGGCTCTTGCCGTGCGCCAGCGCCAGCGCGATCATGACAGCAACGGAAAAGGAGGCGCCGCATGACGTTCGGTACCGGCGACACTGACCCCAGCCAGTCCCTCGGGGGCGGCTCCCCGGCGCGCAGCACCGCCCCCCTGAACCAGGTCACATTCAGTCGCCGAGAACTGCGGCGCATTCTCGACCTTTACGGCCGCAAGGTCGCCGCCGGCGAATGGCGCGACTACGCCATCGACTTCCTCAAAGACCGCGCCGTGTTCTCCGTCTTCCGCCGCACGTCGGAAGTGCCGCTCTATCGCATCGAAAAGGATCCGCGACTCGAACGCCGGCAGGGCGCTTACAGCGTGATCTCGGCCACCGGCCACATCCTGCGGCGTGGCCACGAGCTCGAACGCGTGCTGCGCGCGATCGACAAGCCGGTGCTGGTGAACTAGGGCGCGCTCGTCGCAGCATCGCCAAGCTCGCGCTGCATCAGCAGGCTGTCGAGCCAGCGTCCGTGCTTGAACCCAACACTTTCCAATATGCCGACACGCTGAAAACCGAGCGCTGCGTGCAGGCCGATCGACGCCGCCTGCTTGGGTGAGTCGCCGATCACCGCAATCATCTGACGGAAATTGCGCGCGGCGGCCGCCTCGATCAGCGCGGCGAGCAGCGCACGCCCGACGCCGAGCCGATGCATGTGCGGCGCGATGTAGACCGTATCTTCGACCGTCAACCGATAGGCCGGACGCGTGCGAAACGGACCCGCATATGCATAGCCAGCGAACACGCCATCGGCCTCCGCGACGATGTAGGGAAATCCGTTGCCGGTCAGTTCGCGCATGCGCCGGCTCATCTCGATCTCGTCGGGCGGCTGCAGTTCGAACGACGCCGTGCCGTGTTCGACCGCATGCCCGTAGATGCGGGTGATGGCGGGCATGTCGGCGGGCTTCACAGTGCGGATAGCGAGCGTCATGGCGACGGCCACTATAGCAAACGCCCCGGCGCGAGGGCCGGGGCGTTGAACATATCTGCTCTGTGCAGGCCGCTTTAGCGGCGGTCGCCCAAGAAGCGCAGCATGAACAGGAACAGGTTGATGAAGTCGAGATAGAGCGTCAGCGCACCCATCACCGTCTTGCGGCCGGAGACGGTGCCGTCGTCGTTGGCGTCATACATCTCCTTGATCTTCTGGGTATCCCAGGCGGTGAGGCCGGCGAAGATCAGCACGCCGATCGCCGAGATGGCGAAGTCGAGCCCACTGCTCTTCAAGAACATGTTGACCAGCATCGCCAGGATGAGGCCGAACAGACCCATGATCAGGAACGAGCCGATCGGCGAGAGATCGCGCTGGGTGGTGTAGCCGTACAGGCTCAACGCACCGAACGACGCCGCCGAGATGAAGAACGTGCGGGTCACCGAGGCGCCGGTATAGGCCAGGAAGACCGACGACAGCATCAGCCCGAGCAGCGCCGCATAGCCCATGAACAGCATCAACGCCGTGCCTGCCTGCAGCTTGTCGATGCGGAAGCTTAGGAAGAACACGATGCCGAGCGTGGCCAAGAACAGCACGATGGTCATCGGGCCGCTGAAAATCTGCTGGCCGAACGAAGTCAGGCCGGTGATGCGGCCGGCTTCGTTGGTGACGACGGCAGCATTGAAGGTCAGCCAGGCGACAACGCCGGTCAGAGCGACGCCGGCGGCCATGTAGTTGTAGACGCGGATCATGTAGGCGCGCAGGCCTGCATCGATCGCCACGGCACGCGTAGTACCGAAGCCGCGGGCAGCGACATTACGGTCATAGTCCGACATCGAGGTTCCCTCTCTTTTGCTCCCGGCCTGTCAGAGCCGGTCACGTCTTCGCGCCGGCGATGGCCGTCGCGTTCGTGTTCCAAATGTAGTGCGGCACAAGTCTCCTCGCCAGATATGGCGCCTTGGTGACCGGCCGGATTGCACGGAATTAACCTTCCCAGACAAACGATTATAGCCGAAATCGTTGCCCGGTTGGGGCATTGGGAAGCGCGGCCGAATACCGCATCGCCGGTCGGCCCAACGGCGAATCGCTAGAGATTCCGCAGCACCGGGGCCGGTTTCTGCCCCAAAGCGCTGAAAGTACCCGCCAGGCCAAGCGCCACGGTCACTAGCACGGCCGACACCGCAGCCCCCAGCGCCGGCAGCGGCAGCCAGGTGAACCGCAGGTGCATCAGTTCCTGCACGATCAGCCAGCCGGCGAGCGAGCCGGACAACACGCCGAACAGCGCGGTGGCCGCGCCGAGCAGCAGATACTCGATGGCGTAGGCGCCGATCAGCCGTGCACGGGTGGCGCCCAATGTCTTGAGGATGACCGCGTCGTAGACGCGATGCCGGTGGCCGGCGGCGAGCGCGCCGCCCAGCACCAGCGCCGCCGCCAACAGGGTCACCGCGCTGGCGCCGCGAATGCCGAGCACGAGGTTCGCGATCAGGCCGCCGATGGCCGCGAGCGCGTCCTTGACCTGCACTGTCGTCACCATCGGGAACGCGTCGGACACGGCGCGCAGCACGGCCCCCTCCTGCGCCGGCGTGCCCCCATCGGGAAACGTCAGCGTGGCGAGATGCGTCGCCGGCGCGCCGCGGAAGGCGTTGGGCGAAAACACCATCACGAAATTGATGCCGAGGCTCTGCCAGTCGACCGTGCGTAGGTTGGAAATCGTTGCCGTGATGTTGCGGCCGAACACGTTGACGGTGACGGGATCGCCCAGCTTGAGGCCGAGACCGTCGGCGATGCGCTTCTCGAACGAGACCAGCGGCGGGCCGTCATAGTCGCGCGGCCACCAGTCGCCAGCAGCCAGACGCGAGCCGGCCGGAATATCGGTCGCGTACGTAATCCCGCGGTCGCTCTGCAGCACCCAGACGGCATCGTCCTTCGGCCGGATCAACTCGGCCGGCGTGCCGCCCGCCGAGACGATGCGGCCGCGCAGCATCGGCACTTCTTCCAGAGTTGCTTGCGGCGCCTGCGCGCGCAGGAAACCGTCGAAACGCTCGGCCTGCTCGGAGGGGATATCGAGGAAATAGAACGATGGCGCGTGCGCGGGCAGCTCGTTGGAGAATTGCCGGCGCAGGTTGCCGTCGATCTCGATCACGGTCACCAGCAGCGCGATACCGAGGCCGAGCGAGAGCACGATGGTCGGCGTCAGCGCGCCCGGCCGATGGATATTGGCCACCGCCATGCGCAGCGCCGTCGAGGTGGCCCGCGGGGCGCGGCGCGCCAGCGCCATCAGCAGCGCCGCCACCAGGCGCAGCAGAAGAAACACGCCGGCCGCCACGCCGACATAGATGATCGCGACCCGGCGATCATACGCGAGCAGCACGGCCAAACCGGCAAGCGCCAGCACCGCGCTTGCCGTGAGCGCCACGTAGATCGCGCGCGGCCAGCGCGGCTGCGCGGCCACCTCATCGCGGAACAGTTCGCCGACCGGCACGTCATGCGCGCGGCCGAGCGGCCATAGCGCGAAGGCCAGCGCCGTCATCAGCCCGTAAAGCAGCGCCAGCGCCAGCTCCGCAGGATGCACCGCCGGAACGATCGGGATCGGGATGATCGAGCCGAAGAGGCCGACGATAAGGTATGGCAACGCCGCGCCGAACACCGCGCCGATGGCACCACCGGCGAGCGCGAGCAGCATCACCTGCGTCAGATAGAGCGAGAACACGCGCTTGCCGGACGCGCCCAGAGCCTTCAGCGTCGCGATGACATCGCGGCGACGGTCGAGATGGCTTTTCACCGCATTGCCGACACCGACACCGCCGACCAGCAGCGCGGTCAGGCCGACGATGGTGAGGAATTGCGTGAAGCGCTCGACGTTGCGCTCGAGTTGCGGCGAGGCGTTCGACCGGTTGCGGATGTCCCACCCCGCCTCGGGGAACGTCGCGCGCGCCTGCACCGCTACCGCAGTGGCGGCCGCATCGCTGCTGTCGTTGGCGGCAAGGCGCAGCCGATAGTGCCAGCGCACGAGGCTACCCGGCTGCAGCAGACCGGTGGCGCGCAACGCGTCCTGGCTGGTGAGCAGCCGCGGCCCGAAGCCGATGCCGCCGGCGAGCTTGTCCGGCTCGTTCGCCAGCGAGGCGCGAATGTCGAGCGTTGCATTGCCGACGGTGAGCCGCGCTGGCGGCGTGATGCCGAGCCGCGCCAATAAAGTCGGATCGGCCACGGCGCCGAAAGCGCCGTCACGCTGCGCCAGCGCGTCGGCGAGCGATCCCGGAGGATCGAGCACGGTTGCGCCGTACAGCGGATAGACGGCGTCGACCGCCTTCAGCTCGACCAAAGTCGCCTTGCCCTCGGGTGCCCGCGTCATGGCGCGCAAGGTGGCGGCTGCAGACACGGCGCCCTTGCCTTGCAGGAAGGCGTGCTCGTCCGGCCGTGCTTCGCGCTGGATCAACGTGAAGGCAAGATCGCCGCCGAGGATGACGCGACCCTCACGCGCAAGGCCGTCGCTCAAGCTCGCCGACAGCGACGATACCCCGGCGATCGCCATACTGCCGAGCGCAATGCAGGCGACGAAGACATAGAAGCCACGCAAGCCGCCGCGCAGCTCCCGCAAGGCGTAGCGCAAGGGCAGGCTCATGGCGCGCTTGCCCCATCGACGCGCCCCGAGCGCAGGCGCACGACGCGGCCGCAGCGCGCCGCGAGCGCGGCATCGTGCGTGACCAGCACTAGCGTCGTGCCGCGGTCGCGGTGACCCGCGAAGAGCAGATCAATGATCTGTTGGCCGGTGTTTTCGTCGAGATTGCCGGTCGGCTCGTCGGCGACCAGGATTGCCGGATTAGGCGCCAGCGCACGCGCTACGGCGACGCGCTGCTGCTCGCCGCCCGACAACTCGGCCGGATAATGATGCAGCCGCTCGCCGAGACCCACGGCGACGAGCTCGGTGCGGGCGCGCGCAGTGGCGTCCGCCACGCCGGCAAGTTCGAGCGGCACCGCGACGTTCTCCAGCGCCGTCATGGTGGGAATCAGATGAAAGGACTGAAAGACGATGCCGATGTTGCGTCCGCGGAAGCGCGCGAGATCGTCCTCGCCGAGGCCGGTCAGGTTCTCGCCGGCGATAGCGACGCTGCCGGTATCGGCGCGCTCGAGACCTGCCATCACCATCAGCAGCGTCGACTTGCCCGATCCCGACGGGCCGACCAGGCCAACCGCCTCGCCGCTGCCTATATTCAGGTCGATGTCTTTGAGGATATGAACGCGAGCGGCGCCCTGCCCGAGCGAAAGATTGACGCCGGCAAGCGAAATGGCCGGCGCGGACTGTGAGTTATGATTCATGTGGTTTCACCCTAGGCAACTTCGCTCATATGGGACAAGGCGGCCAATCGTCCAGCATCTCGCGGCTGTGGCGCTGGTCACGATCTTTTGCCTTGGCCGTGTCCAGGCCGATGAGCCGGTGCGCATCGTGGCGCTCGGCGATTCGCTGACCGCCGGCTTCAACCTACCGGCCGATGCCGCTTTTCCGGCCAGGCTCGAAGCCGCGCTGAAAGCCAAAGGCATCGCTGCGACTGTCGCCAACGCAGGCGTCTCCGGCGATACGACCACCGGCGGGCTGTCGCGGCTCGACTGGTCGGTGCCGGACGGAACGCAAGCCGTCATCCTGGAGCTCGGCGCCAACGATTCCTTCCGCGGCATCGATCCGAAGCAGGTCAAAGCCACGCTTGGGACTATCCTCACCAGGCTGCAGCAGCGGCGCATTCCGGTGCTGCTCGCCGGCATGCTGGCACCGCGCAATCTCGGACCTGATTATGTGCAGGCGTTCGACGCTATCTACCCGGCCCTTGCAGAGACGTATCCGGTCGTCTTCTATCCCTTCTTCATGGAAGGCGTGATTGGCGATCGCCAATTGGTGCAGGCGGACGGCCTGCATCCCACGGCAGCCGGCGTCGATGCGATCGTCGCGCGCATCTTGCCGCAGGTTGAAGAGTTGATCGGCCGGGCGCGTACGCAGCGCGGATCCTGATCGGGACGTGTCATGCCGCGATTATTTACCGGCGTCGAAATTCCGCCTGCTATCGGCGAGGCGCTCAGCTTGCTGCGCGTCGGGTTGCCGGGCGCGCGCTGGATCGACCCGGAGAATTACCACGTCACACTGCGCTTCATCGGCGACGTCGACGACGTGGTAGCGCATGAGATCGCGTCGATGCTTGGCCGCGTCAAACGCAGCACTTTCGAACTGCATCTGGAAGGGCTCACGTCGTTCGGCGGACGCAAGCCGCGCGCGGTGGTGGCGACCGTCGCACCGGAGCGGGCCATGCTCGACCTGCAGGGCGAACACGAGCGGTTGATGCAGCGCATCGGGCTCGAGCCGGAAGGCCGCAAATATCTGCCACATGTGACGTTGGCCCGCCTACGCAATGCGTCCAGCCGCGACGTTGCCGACTATCTCGCCGCGCGCGGCTTATTCCGCACGCCGAGCTTTCCGGTCGGACGCTTCGTGCTGTTCTCCTCGCGCGCCTCGGTCGGCGGCGGACCTTACGTCGTGGAAGCGAGCTATCCGCTGACTAGCGCATGATCCCGAAAAGTGGAAACCGGTTTTCGGATAAGATCATGCGCAAACAAACTAAGCGGTCTTGAACAGCATCCGCCACTGCGCGTCGAGGATGGCGGCGGCGATGTTGTGGCCATCGGCCAAAGCTTCGCGCATGAGCGACAGCGGCGTTAACCGCGGCGCATCCACTTCACCGAGCACGGCGCCATAGTCGAGCTTGATGTCGGCCGCAAATTTGTGCGCGAGTTGCTGCATGCGCCGATTTTCGGGCAGCCACTGCATCTGCACCGACTTGATGCCGCGGTTGCGCGCCGAGAGGAGCGTGCGCTCGAGCAACTCCGTGCCGATGCCGTGGCTCTGCCACGGCTGCTCGATGCTGAAAGCGGCTTCGGCTTCGGTGCCGAAGGGGGAGCCGATGTGTCGCATCTCCGCGGCGCCGCGCAGCAAGCCGTGCACGAAGAAGCCGTGCACCACCACGCCACTCTGACCGATGGTCGCGGCATGGCGGGCGATGATCTCGTCAGCCATGGTGCCGGAGAAGCGCCGATAGCGGCTTTCCGGATCGAGCCGCAACAGATGGTCGCGATAGGCATCCGCCTCGCCCACCCAGAGTTTGCGGATGGTGCCCCCATCAGGCAGCAGGTCGTTCATCGTCGTCTCCAAAACAGCTGAAAGGCCCCCGCCAATCGCGTCCCAGTCCCGCACGACCGCAGATCTCGTGAATCGCATGTCGCGAATGTATATGCTGCAACGCAACAAAGGTTCGATTAAATATTTCAGGTTGAGAGGCACCATTGCAAAAAGCGCATGGCTAACAATGCATTAACTATTGGAAGGGCACAGCAATATTCCGGATATGGAAGCCACAAGTGCCTGCAGCCCCTAGGAGCGGCGATTTACAGCCGGGCGTTATGGCCCGATAAGTCCGCTCCCGTTCCTACCCACGCGGCCATGCCGGAAACCTTCAGCACTCGCTACGCGGCGCTCATCGCGGCCGGAAAGATCGAACCTGACCCCGGCCAGGCGGTGCTGGCGCGTCAGATGGCGGCGCTCGCCCAGCGCATCGACCAGCACCGGCTGGCGCGTAAATCATCGGCGCTCGGCTGGCTGTTCGGCAAGATCGAGAAGCGCGACGAGCCGTTGAAGGGCCTCTACATCCACGGCGAGGTCGGCCGCGGCAAGACCATGCTGATGGACCTGTTCTTCGAGACCAGCCCGGTCCTGCGCAAGCGCCGCGCGCATTTCCACGAGTTCATGGCCGACGTACACGAGCGCGTTCATGGCCTGCGTCAGCAGCTAAAGAATGGCTCCGCTGACTTCGATCCGATCCAGCGCGCGGCAGAAGAAATCGCCGCAGAATCGTGGCTGCTCTGCTTCGATGAATTCCACGTCACCGACATCGCCGACGCCATGATCCTTGGCCGGCTGTTCACCAAACTATTCGAGCTCGGCGTGGTGATGGTGGCGACCTCCAATCTCGCGCCGCGCGACCTCTACAAAGACGGGCTCAATCGTGCGCTGTTTCTGCCTTTCATCGCCATGCTGGAGAAGCACTCGGTGGTGGCGCGGCTCGATGCGCGCGCTGACTTCCGCCTGGAGAAGCTCACCGGCTTGCCGACCTGGTACGTGCCGCCGGACGAGGCGGCCGCAGCCGCACTCGACGACGCCTGGACGCGTCTCGTTGGCGAGGCGCACGGCGCGCCGCACGAGCTGATGGTGAAGGGCCACGTCGTGAAGGTGCCGAAGGCCGCCATGGGCGTCGCGCGCTTCGATTTTCACGATCTGTGCGCCCAGCCGCTCGCCGCCAGCGACTTCATCAAGCTGGCGCACGAGTTTCACACCCTCATCATCGACCGCATTCCGGTGATGGATTTTTCTCGTCGCAACGAGGCCAAGCGCTTCATCATCCTGGTCGACACGCTCTACGACAACGCAGTGAAGCTGCTCGCCTCGGCCGAGGCACAACCGGATGACCTTTACACCGGCACCGACGGCTACGAGGCGAACGAGTTCAAACGCACCGCCTCCCGCCTGATCGAGATGCGCTCGCAGGCCTATCTCGGCCTGCCGCACGGCCCGCGCACAGGGCCGACCATCGACGAGGACGAGATCGTCGAAACATGAGGTTTTCTAGGCCTTTGCCCTGCCTTGACTTGGCCATACCCCGCCCCTAGGTTCCGCCCGCTTAACGGAAGACGTGACTGCTGACCCGCCGCCCGGTCCTTTGAGAGGCCGGAGGCCACCGCCCGACAGCGCAATGCGCCCTCGGGCGTAGAAGTGTTTTGGATGCCCCCTTCTTCACCTCTCCCCTGTGGGGAGGGGTCGATCCGCAGGCGAAGCCTGAGGATCGGGTGAGGGGGAACTGAATTCGAGAGGGCGTAACCCCTCACCCGACCGCTTTGCGGTCGACCTCTCCCAACGGGAGAGGTGAAGGAAGCGAGTAGATGTTCGACTCACTGTCGGAAAAACTTGGCGGCATTCTCGACCGCCTCACGCGGCGCGGCGCGCTCTCGGAAGCCGACGTCGAGGCCGCGCTGCGCGAAGTGCGCCGCGCGCTGCTGGAAGCCGACGTCGCGCTCGACGTCGCGCGCGCCTTCACCGACGGCGTGAAGAAACAGGCGACCGGCGTCGAGGTGGTGAAATCTGTCACCCCTGGCCAGATGGTGGTCAAGATCGTGCACGACGAGCTCGTGCGCACGCTCGGCTCCGACGCGCAAGGCATCGACCTCAACGCCGCGCCGCCGGTCGCCATCATGATGGTCGGCCTGCAGGGCTCCGGCAAAACCACCACCACCGCCAAGCTCGCGCGCCGCCTCACCGACCGCAACAAGCGCAAAGTGCTGATGGCCTCGCTCGACGTGCGCCGTCCGGCGGCGATGGAACAACTTGCCGTACTCGGCCGCGACGCGCAGATCGACACGCTGCCGATCGTCGAAGGCCAGCAGCCGCCGCAGATCGCGCAGCGCGCGCTGCAAGCGGCGCGCCTCTCCGGCTACGACGTGGTGCTGCTCGACACCGCCGGCCGCACCACGCTCGACAACGAGATGATGAGCGAGGCGGCGGAGATCAAGCGCGCCGCCAATCCGCACGAGGTGCTGTTGGTCGCCGACAGCTTGACGGGGCAGGACGCCGTCAATCTCGCGCGTGCCTTCGACGAGCGCGTTGGCTTGACCGGCATCGTACTGACCCGCGTCGACGGCGATGGCCGCGGCGGCGCCGCGCTGTCGATGCGCGCGGTCACCAACAAGCCGATCAAGCTGATCGGCACCGGCGAGAAACTCGACGCGCTGGAAGACTTCGATCCCGCCCGCATCGCCGGCCGCATTCTCGGCATGGGCGACATCGTCGCGCTGGTCGAAAAGGCCGCCGCCAATATCGACGCCGAAAAGGCGATGCGCGCCGCCGAGAAGATGCGCAAAGGGCAGTTCGATCTGTCCGATCTGCGCGAGCAGCTCACGCAGATGCAGGCGATGGGCGGCATGGGCGGCCTGCTCGGCATGATGCCGGGCGTGGCCAAGATGAAAAACCAGATTGCCGCCGCCGGCCTCGACGACAAATTGCTCAAGCGCCAGATGGCGATCATCGACTCGATGACGCCGAAGGAGCGGCGCAATCCCGACCTCCTCAAGGCCAGCCGCAAGAAGCGCATCGCCGCCGGCTCCGGCACCACGCCGGAAGCGATCAACAAACTTTTGAAGATGCATCGCGGCATGGCCGACATGATGAAGATGATGGGCCAGGGCAAGCGCGGGCCGCTCGCGGGGCTCGGCCAGATGCTTGGTATTGGCGGCGGCATGCCGTCGCCTGAACAGATGGCCGAGCTCGCCAAGAGATTACCGCCGGGCACACAACTGCCGCCGGGCATGCCCGGTGCCGGCGGCTTACCGCCCACGATGCCGAAATTGCCGCCGAACATTCCGGGTCTGCCCGGTCTCGGCGGCGGGAAATTTCCTGGACTGCCGGGCCTGCCCGGCGCCGGAAAAAAGAAATGAAGTCACCCCGAAATCGTCGATTAATCAGAAAGGAAGATTGAAATGTCTCTCGTCATCCGCATGGCCCGCGCCGGTACCAAGAAGCGGCCGGTCTATCACATCGTCGTCGCCGACAGCCGCGCGCCGCGCGACGGCCGCTTCATCGAGCGGCTCGGCTACTTCAACCCGCTGCTGCCGAAGGACAAGACCGAGCGACTGAAGTTCGACATCGAAAAAGCTCAGGCCTGGATCAAGAAGGGCGCGCAGCCGTCCGATCGCGTGTCGCGCTTTCTCGATGCCGCCGGCGTATTGAAACGCGAGAAGCGCAACAATCCGGAAAAGGCGATCCCGCGCAAGGAACGCAAAGCCGCGCGCGAAGAAGCCCTCAAGGCGAAGGAAGCCGGTGACGCTGCGGCGAAGACTGCGGCGACTGCCAAGGCCGCGGCGGACAAGGCTGCGGCGGCGGCGAGCTGATCCCCGGCTCAGCCGTGGCTCGCCGACCGCCGAAACCTGCGGACAACAAGATCCGCGTCGCCCGCTTCGGGGCGGCGCACGGCGTGCGCGGCGAGGTCAAGCTGTGGTCCTTCACCGAGGACCCGATGACTATTGCCGACTATGGTCCGCTGGAAACCGAGGACGGCAAGCGGAGTTTCCTCATTGAGGCTTTGCGCCCGGCCAAGGAGTTCCTGGTCGCACGCATTGCCGGCATCGGCGACCGCAGCGCAGCGGAAACGCTGCGCAACGTTGATCTTTACGTGCCGCGCGAGCGGCTGCCGCCGATCGAAGAGGCGGATACGTTTTACTACGCCGATCTGGTCGGGCTCGATGCAATCGGGCCCGATGGCGTGCAGATCGGCGTCGTGCATGCTCTGCATAATTTCGGCGCCGGCGACATCATCGAGATCATGCCGATCGGCAGCGGCGAGCCGCTGATGCTGCCGTTCAACGACACGACGGTGCCGAATATCGATCTCGAAGCAAAGCAGGTCGTCGTCGTGCGGCCGGCTGAAATCGAAGCGCGGGACGAATAACCATGTGGCGCGCAAGCATCCTGACGATCTTCCCTGAGATGTTCCCTGGGCCACTGGCGACGAGCCTGGCCGGCAAGGCGCTTGCCGCGAACATCTGGTCGCTCGACTGCCACGACATCCGCGCCGCGGCAACCGACAAGCACCGCACCGTCGACGACACGCCGGCCGGCGGCGGCCCGGGCATGGTCATGAAGGCGGACGTACTGGCGCGCGCGCTCGACACCGTTCCGCATGACCGGCGTCCGCGCCTGCTGATGAGCCCGCGGGGGCGGCCGTTCACCCAAACCCGCGCCTGGGAACTCGCCAACGGTCAGGGGGCCGTGATCGTCTGCGGCCGTTTCGAGGGCGTAGACGAGCGGCTGATCGAGGCGCGCGGGCTGGAGGAAGTATCCATTGGCGACTTCGTGCTGTCGGGCGGCGAAATTGCCGCGCTGGCGCTGCTCGACGCCTGCGTCCGCCTGCTGCCGGGCGTGATGGGTAAGGAAACCTCGGCCACCGAGGAAAGCTTCAGCGAGCCCCTGCTGGAATACCCGCAATACACCCGGCCGCCCGTTTTTGAGGGCCTGGCGATCCCGGACGTGCTGACCTCCGGTGACCACGCCAAGGTGGCGGCCTGGCGCCGCGCCGAGGCCGAGCGGATCACCCGTGAGCGCCGCCCGGACCTGTGGGCCCTCTACGCCGCCCGCGCCCGTAGCGCCAAATCGGGCACCTAGGGCCGCACGGTTAACCGGGGACCCGGCCAGGGACCCTTTTTGCCCGATTAGGGCATGACAAGGCGGGAAACTTGGTCTAAAAGCCCGCCAACCCATTCAGACCAGTCAATGACCGCGCGCCGGTTGCTGGCGCTGCCGACGGAGACATTGCCATGAACATCATTCAGCAGCTCGAGAAAGAGCAGGTCGAGAAGCTCTCGACCGGCAAGACCATCCCTGAGTTCGGCCCCGGCGACACCGTGCTGGTGAACGTCAAGGTGGTCGAAGGCGACAAGAGCCGCATCCAGGCCTACGAAGGCGTGTGCATCGGCCGTTCCGGCCGCGGGCTGAACGAGAACTTCACCGTGCGCAAGATTTCTTACGGCGAAGGCGTCGAGCGCGTGTTCCCACTCTATGCGCCGATGATCGAGTCGATCTCGGTCGTGCGCCGCGGCAAGGTGCGCCGCGCCAAGCTGTATTACCTGCGCGGCCTGCGCGGCAAGAAGGCGCGCATCTCCGAGGCGACCAGCAATACCGGTGCCGAGGGCGCCGAGACGGCTGCCGCCAAGGCATAGTTGTCCCGTTCGGACGTTTCACAAAGGGGCCGCCTGCGGCCCCTTTTTCTTTGTCGCGGCAAAGAGCTATATAGCGGTCATGATTTCAAAAGCCCGCCGCATCATCCTGGCCGACCACGCGCGCCTGCCGTGGCGGTTCTTCGGCCGGCTGACATCCGTGCAAGCCGGGCTTTAGTCGCCGCCGGCATTCGTCCGGCCCGTCGCCCGCCTCTAATTTAATTCCGAGCTCAAGGTCAAACGAGTCATGAAACCGCGCACGCTGTACGACAAAATCTGGGACGACCATCTGGTGGACGAACAGCCGGACGGTACCGCGCTCATCTACATCGACCGCCACCTCGTGCACGAGGTGACGAGCCCGCAGGCCTTCGAAGGTTTGCGCGCCGCCGGCCGCAAGGTGCACGCGCCCGACAAGACCTTGTGCGTTGTCGACCACAACGTGCCGACCTCCGATCGCAACCTGCCTAATCCCGATCCGGAAAGCGCCGAACAGATCGCCGCGCTGGCGCAGAACGCCAAGGACTTCGGCCTCGAATATTACAACGAGTTCGATAAGCGGCAGGGCATCGTGCACATCATCGGCCCCGAGCAGGGCTTCACGCTGCCCGGCACGACCCTGGTCTGCGGCGACAGCCACACCGCGACGCACGGCGCCTTCGGCGCGCTGGCCTACGGCATCGGCACCTCGGAAGTCGAGCACGTGCTGGCGACACAAACGCTCATTCAGAAGAAGTCGAAAAACATGCGCGCGGTGGTGGACAACACGCTGCCGCCGGGCGTCACCGCCAAGGACATCATCCTCGCCATCATCGGCGAGATCGGGACCGCCGGCGGCACCGGCTATGCGCTGGAATATGCCGGCGAGGCGATCCGCGCGCTGTCGATGGAAGGCCGCATGACCGTCTGCAACATGTCGGTGGAAGGCGGCGCCAAGGCGGGCTTCATCGCGCCCGACCAGAAGGCTTACGAGTATCTCAAAGGCCGCGCGAAGGCGCCGAAGGGCGATGCCTGGGATCGGGCCATGCGCTATTGGGAGACGCTACAGTCCGATGACGGCGCACATTTCGATCGCGAGATCCGCCTCGATGCGGCCAAGCTCCCGCCGATCGTGACCTGGGGCACCAGCCCCGAGCAGGTGATCGCAATCACCGGTCGCGTGCCGGTACCGGCGGAAATCGCCGACGAGAGCAAACGCCAGGCGGCGATCCGGTCGCTGGACTACATGGGCCTCAAAGGCGGCGAGAAGATCACCGACATCAAGATCGACCGCGTCTTCGTCGGCTCCTGCACCAACGGCCGCATCGAAGATTTGCGCGCTGCCGCGAAGGTCGCCGAAGGCAAGCACGTCAACGGCAACGTCAACGCCATGATCGTGCCGGGCTCAGGCCTCGTGAAGGAGCAGGCGGAAGCCGAAGGCCTCGACAAGATATTCAAAGCCGCCGGCTTCGACTGGCGCGAGCCAGGTTGCTCGATGTGCCTCGCGATGAATCCCGACAAGCTGCAGCCGGGCGAGCGTTGCGCCTCCACTTCGAACCGCAACTTCGAAGGCCGCCAGGGCTACAAGGGCCGCACGCATCTCGTATCGCCGGCGATGGCGGCGGCAGCGGCGATTGCCGGGCACTTCGTCGACGTGCGCGAGTGGAAGTAGCGCGTCGGCGTTTTGCGAAAATGAAAATGGCCTGCCGGATGGCAGGCCATTTTTTATTCAGGCGTAGGCATCGCCTCTTACCAGCAGCGCCAGACGCGGCGCCAGCCGTAGTAAGTGCGCACGCGCATCCAACCGCAGTCACCAGCGTAGGCATACGGGCCACCGTAGTAGCCGTAGTACGGCGCAGCGCCCAGGCCAAAGCCAAGCGCGAACCCAGGGCCATAACCCCAGCCGCCGCCACCACGCCAATGATGATGGTGCTGCGCGAGCGCCGCAGTCGGCGCCAGCGCGATGGCGCCACCAAGCGTGAGCGCCACAGCGAGTACTTTCGCGAACTTCAACATGTTACACCTCCGGCGTCGCACCCCATTTCAGTGGGTTGATAACGCTGAAGATTGCTTTGAGTTCTGGGAACTCGGTCGGGCGGCTATTGCCACCAGCAGTATTGGCGGGGAACGATGACCGGTCCGCTGACACGATACTCCTGCGCCAGCCAGGCACGGCAGTAGCGGATCGCGTTCGGTCGCACGCCGCGGTAGCGCGGACGGATGGTAATTTGCGGGCGGCTTTGCGCCGAGAGTTCCTGGCGCAGGCCTTCGGTCGCGGCCACTGCCGGACGCACGAAGCAAAAGCAGAGCGCGACGGCGGCCAGAAACAGGATTGCCGGCTTCGCCATGATCTACCAGCGCGAACGTGCGCTCCACGCGTGCGACACGCGCCGGGACTGGCGGTTGTTCTGCGCAGCGAACGGGTTGCTGCTGTAACTGCGCGTATTGGACAGACCGCGCGAATAGGCCGTCGCGCCCGGATCGTTGCAGCCGAAAAATTCAGCCGACGCAGGCGCGGCCAGGCAGGCCAGCGCCACGACTATCACCGCCAGAAAGCCCAGAGTTCGCGCCATTTGGGGTCCCCTGCCAGTCGCGCCACAATAGTTAACGGTCGCCGATTTGAGGAGTTCCGTCAACCGCTTGGAGCGGGGCTCCTTCTCCCCTAAAACACCGCTATGGCCGCAAAATTCGACAGTCCTACAGCCTGGCTCGGCGTTTCGGCCCCGTCTTTGGCCGATATCGAGGCCATGGCGGCGGAAGCCTATGCCCGGCTGCCGGAGACCTTCCGCGGCCTATGCGAGAACCTGGTGATCCGCGTGGAGGACTTTCCCGAGGAGAGCGTCCTCGACGACATGAAACTGGAGAGCGAGTTCGACCTGCTCGGCCTGTTCCAGGGCGTCGGCCTGCCGTTCCAATCAGCCTCGACGCCGCAGCTCATGCCCAACATGATCTGGCTCTACCGCCGCCCGATCCTCGATTACTGGGCCGAGCACGAGGAAACTCTCGGCGCTATTGTCACCCATGTGCTTGTGCACGAGATCGGCCACCATTTCGGCCTATCGGACGACGATATCGACGCGATCGAAGCTCAGGTCGACTAGCGAGGGAAATTATGAAAATCGACGGACGCTGCCACTGCGGCTATCTCGCCTTCGAAGCGGAGGCGGACCCCGAGATGGTGTCGGTGTGCCATTGCACCGACTGCCAGAACAGCACCGGCTCGGCATTTCGCACCAACGTCCGCGTGCCCGGCGATACCTTCAAGATTCTCAGCGGCGAGCCGACGAACTACGTGAAGACGACGGCCGACAGCGGCAATCCGCGGGTACAGGCCTTCTGCCCGAAATGCGGCTCGCCGCTCTATTCATGCGATCCGGTCGACAAGCCGTCGTCCTATATGGTCCGCGTCGGCACACTGAGCCAGCGGGCGCAACTTCCGCCGAGGCGGCAGAACTGGTGCCGCTCGGCGCTGCCTTGGGTCACTGAGCTTGCCGGGCTGCCGCGCAACGAGAAAGGGCAGCCGATCAAGCCCTGACATCAGCCGCGCAGATGGATCGATTGAAAACCTGCATTTGACCGCCTGCCACGGCCGCGCCAATTTCGCATCCCAAACGAGGAGCAGCCCCGATGATTGTCACGGTCTTCCGGTCCCGCCTGATGCCTGGCGTGCGTGAGGACTATATTAAGCTGGTCGAGCGCATGACCGAGCTCGCGCAGGCGACGCCGGGCTACATCTCGCATAAAGGCTTTTTCGCCGAGGATGGCGAGCGGGTCACCATCGTCGAATTCGAGTCAGAAGACGGCCAGCGCGCTTGGCGGATGAACCCGGAGCATCGCGAGGCGCAGAAGAAGGCGCGTGACATCTACTACGAGGCCTACAGCGTGCAGGTCTGCGAGGTGAAGCGGGAGGCCAAGTTCGACCGCAATGTACGCACCCAGGCGGCCGAATAGCGCAACCCTGCCCCACCCCGGCGCGGCCTTGACCGCCAGCGGCCAAGCCGCCATGAGTTGATGCCGCTCAACAGCGAGAAGCCACGATGGACAAATTCACGACCCTGGAAGGCGTCGCCGCGCCGATGCGGATCATCAATGTCGACACCGACATGATCATCCCCAAGCAATACCTGAAGACGATCAAGCGCACCGGGCTCGGCAAAGGCCTGTTCTCCGAGCAGCGCTACAAGGACGACGGCAGCGAAAACCCCGACTTCATCCTGAACAAGCCGGCTTATCGCAAGTCCAAGATCCTGGTTGCGGGCGACAATTTCGGCTGCGGCTCCTCGCGCGAGCACGCGCCCTGGGCGCTGCTCGACTTCGGCATCCGTTGCGTGATCTCAACCTCGTTCGGCGACATTTTCTACAACAACTGCTTCAAGAACGGCGTGCTGCCGATCCGCGTCTCGCCGGAAGACCTCGATAAGCTGTTCGACGACGCCGACCGCGGCTCCAACGCCACGCTCACCGTCGACCTGGAGAAGCAGGAAATTCGCGGTCCGGACGGCGGCACGGTCAAGTTCGAGATCGACGCGCACCGCAAGCACTGCCTGCTCAACGGCCTGGATGACATCGGTCTGACGCAGCAGAAGAAGAGCAAGATCGCCAGCTACGAGCAGAAGACGGCCGAGTCGCGCCCCTGGGCGTAGTCGCGCACTCGCGCATCGCATCGAAAATATTCGGCCCCGCAGCGAACGTCGCTGCGGGGCCATTTTCGTTTCGCCGATCAGGTCCGCGTGCGCGCGCGAATCTGGAAGCTGTCGAAGCCGATCTCGGCCACCTGCAGCCACGCATAGGCGTCGTTGCGATAGGGCACTAGGCTCTCATACAACTTCTTGAAGTGCGGGTTGGTCTTCGAATGCTCGTCGTAAATCGCATTCGCCGCCTTGTAACAGTCCTCCAGAACGGGCTGCGGGAACGCGCGCAATATCGCGCCGGCTGACACCAGCCGTTTCAAGGCCGGCGGATTGACGTAGTCATACTTCGCCAGCGTCCACACCCAGGCATCGTTCGACGCCGTGATGATGGCCGACTGGTAGGCCTTGGGCAGTTCGTTCCATCTGGCGATGTTCATGATGTTGTGGGCCTGGCCACAGCCTTCCCACCAACCCGGATAGTAATAATATTTAGCGACCTTGACGAAGCCGAGCTTCTCATCGTCGTAGGGGCCGACCCACTCGGCGGCGTCGAGCGTGCCTTTTTCCAGCGACGGATAGATGTCACCGGCGGCGAGCTGTTGCGGCACGACGCCGACCTTGGCCAAGATCGTGCCGGCGAAGCCGCCGACGCGGAATTTCAAGCCCTTGAGATCGTCGGTGCCGTTGATTTCCTTGCGGAACCAGCCGCCCATTTGCGCGCCGGTATTGGCCGCAGCGAAGCCGATGCAATTGAAGTCCTTGAGCAGGCCGTTGAGCAATTCCTCGCCGCCGCCGAAACGGATCCAGGAAATCATCTGGCGGGCGTTGAGGCCGAACGGCAGCGCGGTGCTGAACGTGAAAGCCGCGTTCTTGCCGAAGTAATAATACAGCGCGGTGTTGCCCATCTCGACGGTGCCATTCTGAACGGCATCGAGCACCTGCAGACCCGGTACGATTTCGCCGGCGGCGAAGGTCTGGATCTGGAATTTGTTGTCGGTGATTTCGGCGACGCGCTTGGCAAAATATTCGCAGCCGCCGTACAGCGTATCGAGCGACTTCGGCCAACTGGCCGTCAGCCGCCATTTCACTTCCGGAGCCGATTGCGCAATTGCCGGTGCGGCAACTGCCGACGCTGCAAGCCCCACGCCTGCAGCTTGCAGAAATTGACGACGTTTCATGGCGTTTCCCCTCGTTATACGTCGACCCGCCGGCCGGAGGAGATTTCACCTAGTCTTGTTCGTCTTAATTCGCCTCACGTTCCGGCGACCGACGGAACGATCTTACGCCGATATGGGCCGATGGAAAGACGCATTTCCGCGCCCGGAGGGCGTGCGCTGCGGACTTTTTTAATCCGCGACTTTCGGCACCCACGAGCCGCCCGGAGCCTCTTCCAGACCGACGACCCCGCTCGCTTGAACGGCGTTATGCAGGAAGCCCGACGTCCGCATGGCGTCGATGAAGCGGTTCACCGCCGCCAACACGTCCGGTTTGCCCTTAGGCACGATGATGGTTTGCGGCACGCCAAACAGGTTGTCCGGCAACATGCGCAAGCCGGGCGTGTCCTTCATCAGATTGGTCAGGCGCTGACGGTTGGCGCCGAAGGCGTCGATCTCCTTCGCCACCAGCAGGCGCTTGATCTCAACGGGATTGTTATCGATCTCGCTTACGGTCGCATTCTTGAACTTGCGTTTCATGAACAGGGAGATGGAATCGTTTTTGCTGCCGGCGATCTTGAGGCCGGTGCGATCGACGTCGACGATGGCGCGGATATTCGAATCCTCGCGCACCAGGAAGCTCTGCTGCACCAACATGTAGACCTGAGAGAACTCGACCGTGCCGACGCGCTCCGGCGCGAACGCGACGAAGCCAATGTCAGCTTCGCCTTTGTTGACGGCATCGATCACCGCCGGCGGATCGGGCAGCCCCTTGAGCACGACCGGCAGATCGTTGCGCTTGGCAAGTTCGCGCGCGAGATCGGCCGAGGCGCCTCTGATCTCCCCGCTCGCCTTGTCCTGAACCGCTTGCGCCGGATTGCTCGACAGATACACCGCGCGCAGCGTGCCACCGGGTGCAAGGTCGTTCGCTCTTGCAAGGGCGAGGCCGAGCATGAAAACAGCTGCGACCGTCAAAAATCGGAACATGCGGTCCTCACTCCGGTTGCAGCCCGATCTCTTTTACCACTTTGCCCCACAGCTCGTACTGCGCCTGCACGAAGGCGCGCGTCGCTTCCGGCGTCTCGGCGCCGTCGGTGTAGAACCCGAGATCGGCAAGGCGGGCGACCAGATCGGGCGCCTTGAGCGCCTTGTCCATCTCGCGGTTGATGCGCGCGACCGCGTCCGCCGGTGTGCCCGCCGGCGCAACGATGGCGAACCAGCCGGTCAACTCGACGCCCGGATAGCTATCGGAAATCGGCGGCACATTGGGGTATTGCGGTAGCCGCTTCGACCAGCTCACCCCGATCGGCTTGAGCGCGTTGTTGGCGATGTGCGGCGCGGCGGACGGCGGCGACAGGATGGTGAGCTGAGTACGACCGGCGAGCGTGTCCTGCACGCCCTGCGGCATGGTGGTGTAGGGCACCTGCAGGATGTTGGCGCCGCTCACTTTGTTGATCCAGGTGGCGAGAATGCCGGAGAAATTGCGCCGACCGTCGGTGGCGAAGGTGAGCTTGCCCGGATTGGCTTTGTCGTAGGCCGCCACCTCAGCCAGCGTGTTCGCCGGCACGCTCGGATGCACCAGGATCAGAAACGGATTCTTCGCCACCATGGCGACGGCGGTGAAATCCTTCACCGGATCGTAGGGCAGCGTCTTGAACGTGTAGGGGTTGCTCACCAGCGTGGCGGCGGTGGCGAACAGCAAGGTGTAGCCGTCGGCCGGCGCATGCGCCGCCGCCATGGCGCCGACCACGTTGGCCCCGCCCGGGCGGTTCTCCACGATGACCGGCTGACCGAGCAGCACCGCCAGCCGCTCGCTCACGAGCCGGCAGATAATGTCGGGCGTGCCGCCAGCAGCGAGCGAGACGATGATCTTGACCGGCTTCGTCGGCCACGTCTGCGCGTTCGCCGGCGCAACCGCCAACAAGATCAGGGCAACCAGCCACGTTGCGGTGCGCGCGAGCGCAGGCATAGCGGTCTCCTTACTTCTCACCGAGCCGCAATAGCATCGGCGATCGCGACGGTGCGGCGCGCCATCTCGGCATGCAGACGCTCGACCATACGGCCGTCGATCGACACCACCCCTTTGCTCTTGTTCTCAGGCTGCTCAAAAGCGGCAATCATCTTGCGCGCCCAGGCCACTTCGTCGGCCGAGGGTGAAAAGGCCGTGTTGCACGGTTCGATCTGGTTCGGATGAATCAGCGTCTTGCCGTCGAAGCCGAGATCGATTGCCTGCGCGCATTCGGCGCGGAAACCTTCGGCATTGCCGAGATCGTTGTAGACGCCGTCCAGGATGTCGATGCCGTGGATGCGCGCGGCAGCGACGCAGGTCGTGAGCCAGGGCAGCATCGGCGCGCGCCCGGGCACGATGCGGGCGCGGGTCTCCTTGGCGAGGTCATTGGTGCCCATGACGAAGCCGGACAGCCGCGACTCCGAGTCACGTGCCTCGGCGGCGATCGGCAGGATGTTGAAGATGGCGAGCGGCGTCTCGATCATCGCCCAGATGCGGATCCTGTGGTCGCTGTGCATGTCGAGCAGACGGCGGCCGATCATTTCCAGCGTGTCGGGGTCCTGCACCTTGGGGATCAGAATCGCGTCCGGCGCGGCATGACAGGCGGCCCGGAGATCCTCGGCATGCCACGGCGTGTCGACGCCGTTCACTCTAATAAATACTTCCCGCGTGCCGAAGCCGCCCGCCTTCACCGCGTCGTGTACCTGTTGGCGCGCGCTATCCTTGGCGTCCGGCGCGACCGAATCCTCAAGATCGAGGATGAGGCCGTCGACAGGGAGGGTTTTGGCTTTTTCGAGGGCGCGGGCGTTGGAGCCCGGCATATACAGCACGCTGCGACGCGGTCGGATGGTCATGCGCCGACTTTATCGGGCGCTTCGGAACTATCAAGGCTTGACGCTGTTCGTCCCGCCCGCCTTGACGGCACTGACCGCGCTGCTGCCCGGCTTGATGATGCGGTAGAGCTGAAAGCGATCGCCGTCGGCGATCAGCTTCAGCCGGGTCGGATCGGGATTGGGCGCCTCATCCTCGGTAAACAGGACATAGAGGTAGTCGAATTTGGTCCAGTTATTCCAGAACACCGGCGTGCCCGGCTGCGGATGCTCGGCCGCGACGACAAGCTGCGCGGTCGCCGGCGGCGTCCCGTCCTGGGTGTCGACGTAGTCGCGATACTCCGGCTTGACGTGCAGCACCTGCTTGCCGGCGACGGTGAAGGCGGTCGTCACCAGCGCGTTGCGCTCGATCATGGCGATGCAGGCGGCGTGCACCAGGCCGAGGTCGCGCACGTCCTCGCCAGACGCGCGATCGGCGTACGAGACGAACACTTTCGACCCCGGCGCAATGCGCCGGACCGAAGAACGGAACTGGCCGGTGGTGTCGGAGAGCTGCGACCAGTTGAGGTCGATCTCGATCAGCCGCCCGGCCATCAGCACCAGCAGCGTCACCAGAAACACTCGCCGTACCAAACGGCGGCGCAGTTCGAGATCGCCGCAGGCGAACAGCATGAACGCGATGCCGACCGGCACGCGCTGGTCCGTCATGTAGGTGTCGAACATGATGCGCGGCAACGCGAGGTAAACCACCGAGCCGACCCCGATCAGCGCCAGCGCAAAGGGGTGGAAGCGCAGCAGCCTATGGCGCACCGCCCAAATGATGCTCGCCACCGTCACCGTCACGATAGCGACGGCGACGATGTCGGAATAATCGGTGATGACGTACATCAGCCCGTCGATCTTTCCGCGCTGGTCCCAATAGGTGCGCGAGATCAGATCCATGGTCGGGCTGGCGTAGAGTAATGGCGCCGCCGCCAGGAACGGCAGACCGCTCACGACGAAGTCGACGATGCGCCGCGGCCAGGGCTCACGCCGCCGCTCCCACAACCTGAACAGTTCAAACGACAGGATGCCGATGCCGTAAATGCCGAGCGACGACAGATGGCAGAAGAACAACACCACGGCGCTTGCGACTGAAAGCGTCAGCCGCATCGGCCAAGCGCGCTCGCGCACGGCGACCCACCCCGCCAGCGCCCACAGCGCGACGCCGATGCCGAAGATGTAGTTCATCAGCCCGACGAGGAAGACGTAATTGTAAACCAGCGGGAAGGCGAACAGCGGCATCGCCGTCCAGCGGCCGATGAGCGCGCGGTTGAGCGCCAGCGAGCCGGAGATGATCAGCGCGAACATCAGCACCATGAACACCTGTCCGGCGAGGTAGATGTTCATGACGCGCGCGAACAGCGGGACGATGAGGTCCATGGTCAGGTTGGGGATCACCTGCCAGTTGATTTCGTAATAGGCGGCGAGCTGCGGATTTTTCGGCAGCGTCGCGATCACGTGCATGCGCGCCAAATGGTTGACGTAGTCCGACAGCGGCGGCAGCGGATGGGTCCAGATCGGGATCGAAATCAACAGGGTGAGGGCCGCAAACAGCACGGCAATATTCACCGGCGACAGCCCCTGCCAGCTGAAATGGCGCGTCGGGGACGTTGGTAGAACCGGTTTGTCGGGTGAAAGCATGCGGAGCCCTGGCAACGTCTATAAATCCTCCATCCGGTCTGAATAAGTCATGAACGAGGCGGTTCCCTGGCGCAAATCATGGCTCCTACGCGCCTCTTGCGTCTATTCGCATGGTGAGGCATCGAGCCCTTGCATGGGGAGCCCTGCTATGTCTTTTCCGCAACGCCTGATCGAGGGCTACGAGGCCTTCGCCGCAGCCCGCCTGCCGCATGAGCAAGGCCGCTTCCGGTCGCTGGCCGAGACCGGACAGTCGCCCGAAATCCTGGTGATCGGCTGCTGCGATTCCCGCGTTTCGCCGGAGGTGATCTTCGATGCACGCCCGGGTGAGCTGTTCGTGGTGCGCAATGTCGGCAATCTGGTGCCGCCCTACACGCCGGACGGAGCGCAGCGTGCGGTGTCGTCGGCGCTGGAATTCGCCGTGCAGGCGCTCAAGGTCAAGCACATCGTGGTGCTCGGACACGCGCAATGCGGCGGCATTCGCGCCTACGCGCAGGAGTCGGCCCCGCTGTCGCCCGGCGACTTCATCGGTCACTGGATGGCGTTGATCGCCCCGGCCGCGAAAGAAATCGGTCCGCGCGGCGATATGCCGATGGCCGACTACCTGACCAAGCTCGAGCAGGCCTCCACGATCAAGACACTCGATAACCTGATGACCTTTCCCTGGGTGAGCACCCTGGTCGAGCGCGGCGAACTTGCCCTGCACGCCGCCTATTTCGGCGTCGCGACCGGCGAGCTGTCGATCTACGATCGGGAGAGCGGCGGCTTCGTACGCCTCGGACCGCATATCCGCTGACGCGGCTTGGTTAGCGCCCGCTTAATGCCTCAAAATTAATCGCCAATCTGAAGGCCTCGCCTAACCCGATGGTAAGGGCCGTCCGGCATAGTGCCGGCAAATTCGATTGCGGGGCGGGATTTCAGTCGTGACAACGAAGCGATCGCTGATCGCCGAGATCGAAGACACATTCGCGTCGGGACCGGTCAACAAGCAGGCGGATATCCTGCGTCGCGTGACCGACCTGTTCCTGGCGGAAGCGGACAGCTATTCCGACGAGCACGTCGACCTGTTCGACGGCGTGATTTCACGCTTGGCGGAAAAGATCGAGATCAAGGCGCGGGCCGAGCTTGCCGCTCGCCTGGCGCCCGCCCCCAACGCGCCGCCGAACACGGTGCGCATGCTGGCGCACGACGAGGCCATCGAAGTCGCCGGCCCCATCCTCAGCCACTCGACCCGGTTGTCCGACGCCGACCTGGTCGCCATCGCCAACGGCAAGGCGCAGGACCGGCTGCTCGCCATCTCCAAGCGCGTCAGCATCAGCGAGACGGTGAGCGACGCGCTGGTCACGCACGGCGACCGCGACGTGGTGCTGTCGGTAACGCAGAACGTCGGCGCGCGCATTTCCGACTACGGCTACGGAGCGCTGATCGACCGCTCGATCAACGACGAAGTGCTGGCGATCTGCGTTGCCAACCGCACCGACATTCCGCGCGGCCACTTCGAGATGCTGATCTCCAAGGCGTCGGAGCGGGTGTTCGAGAAGCTCGCTGCGAGCAATCCGAACGCGGTCTACGAGCTGCACAAGGTGCTGACCGACATCACCGGGCAGGACTCCGAGGCCAACCTTACCAAGCGCGACTATCGGCAGGCGGCCGCCAATTTCGATATGATCCGCCGGTCGGGCGCTCCGGCCGATCCGATCGTGCGCGAATTCGCGACCAGCGGCCGCTTCGAGGAGACCGTGGCTGCGCTCTCGACGCTCTCCGGCGCGCCGATCAAGCTGGTCGAGAGCGTGATGAACGATGGGCGGCCGGAAAGCGATTTCGTGCTAATTCTGGCGAAGGCCGCATCGCTGTCCTGGCCGACGGCCAAGCAGATTTGCATCCTGCGCCGCCGCGCCTTCAGCCTGTCGACGCCCGCCATGGAGGCGGCGCACCGCAATTTCGACCGGCTGGTCCCGGCGACCGCGCAGCGGCTGATCCGCTTCTATAACGAGCGCTTTTCCGCGTTGTCCGATTTCGAGCAGCTCGCTCAGCAGCTCGCGCGCTAAGGCGGCTTACGCCGCCTTCTTCTTCGCGCTGATCAGCTTGCGATTGATCAGGACTTCGGCGATCTGCACGGCATTGAGCGCAGCGCCCTTGCGCAAGTTGTCGGACACCACCCACATATCGAGCCCGTTCTCGACCGTGCCGTCTTCGCGGATGCGGCTGATATAGGTCGCGTCCTCGCCGGCGCATTCGTACGGCGTAACGTAGCCGCCGGGTTCGCGCTTATCGATCACCAGGCAGCCGGGCGCGCTACGCAGGATCTCGCGCGCCTCGTCGGCGGAAATCGGATTCTCGAACTGGATGTTCACCGCTTCCGAATGGCCGATGAACACCGGCACGCGCACACAAGTGGCGGTCAGCTTGATTTTGGGATCAAGAATCTTCTTGGTCTCCATCATCATCTTCCACTCTTCCTTGGTGTAGCCGTCCTCCATGAAGACGTCGATGTGCGGAATGCAGTTGAAGGCGATCCGCTTGGGAAACTTCTTCGACTCGTTTTCCTCGAGCGTGAACACCGACTTGGTCTGCGAGAACAGTTCGTCCATCGCGTCCTTGCCGGCGCCCGACACCGACTGATAGGTCGCCACCACCACGCGCGTGATCTTGGCATGATCGTGTAGCGGCTTGAGCGCGACCACGAGCTGCGCGGTCGAACAGTTGGGATTGGCGATGATGTTCTTCTTGGTGAAGCCCGCGATC
>Ga0134124_10000300_pt1 | contig 43659 bp, 58 predicted proteins | sample KB304_FD_96880 | JGI IMG/M metagenome (GOLD analysis project Ga0134124, IMG submission 96880) | Terrestrial soil microbial communities without Nitrogen fertilizer from Kellogg Biological Station, Michigan, USA - KB3-0-4 | ecosystem: Environmental > Terrestrial > Soil > Unclassified ...
CGCATACGCAGATCGACGACACCGCTTTCGTTACGCACGGGCTGCGGCTCGCCCGGCGGCTCTGGATTGCCGTTGATGCGGATAAGCGGTGTGCGGCCGTCTCTGTCCCAACCGTCTGCTTCGACAAAAATTGATAGCTTCGCCCTGGTCATTGCGAAGCCGGCGAGGCGGCACGCGGAGATCAGTGCATTGCGAAAGGCTGGCGCCGGCACACCGCACCATCCGTCTTCCGAGATATGCTTGGCGGCTTCGTAATCCGCTTCAAAGTCGCGGGCATCGCGCTTGCGCCCCTTGCGGCTGCGCGAGCCTTCGCGTTGCGTCGCCTCAATTTGAGCGATCGCCTTTTGTGCGAAGTTGTGCTGCATGTACGGAGAGATCCCGCGAATATGGATCGCGGCGCTTTCAAACTTCGGTGGCGTGATAACGACCGTGCGAGACTGTGACTGTGGTTTGCCGTTGTCCGGGGTCGCATTATCATCGAGAGGCATTAAGAGATTTTCCTTTCCTGTTGAATTGGGCGGTATTCATCGAATCCGCGCCTTCGAGCCAGGCATGCTCCAACGCCTCGGTAAGCAGCCGCACGACATCAGGCTCGGCAGGCGTTTCGAGATTGCGGTGACCGTCGAAGGCCAGTGCTAGGATGCGGGCCAGCGCGTTGGCCTCGGCGGCAAAGCTCGGCATATCGCGACGGTCGGTCACGAGTTGCCGGCCACGGCGCAGGACACGTCGCCGGTGGGGGCGGGACTGCTGTCGTCATTTGGGTTTTTGCGACGGCGTCGCGGCGCCAGGGGACCCGGTGTCAGGTCGGCGGGCCAGGGAGCGTTTTGCGGCCAGTTGGCGCGAAACCAGGTTTCGATCTGGCTGAGGGTCCGGGTATTGGCCCCGTGTCCCTCCTCGATGCGGCGGAAGACGCGATTGTTGCCGGCGCAGGCCCGTCGACCAACGGTGTGCAGCGACACGCCTTCGGCTGCAGCATAGAGGCGGGCCAGCCTGAGCAGGTCGGTGGGGTCGAACATGCCCGGAGTTTGGGCGGGTTAAATCACCCCTACAAGTGAAAAAAAACGCACTAGGGTAAAATGCTGATTTAGTTGGCAGCCGTGAATTTTTTCACGTATTAGGGAGAGACGTTATCAGATTGCGCACGGTGATGCGCTGGAGGCTTTCCTTGGTAGATATCCTATGGGATGACGCTGCGTTCAAAAAACGGGTTCAGGCCCTGGCGAAGGCCAAGGGGCTGAGCATGCAAGCGGCGTTGGAACAGGCCGGTATCACGCCTCGCTATTTTTCCCGAGCCCAGGAAGGCCGTTCGACCAATCTCATTCTGAATTTGGCGCGGGCTCTGGGGGTACCGCCGAGCGAGCTGTTCGGTATCGAGGAGCGGCGAGAAGAGCTGTTGCCGGTTGATGGGGAGAAGCTCAAACGGATCACCGTGGCGGCGCGGATGATGACGGCGCAGATCGCTGCCCTGGTTTATGTCGCTTCTAACGGCGACGATGTCGACCCGTGTGAGTTGATGCGGCAAGTAATCAGCCAAGTTATGAATGGCGATTTCGCGGCGGATCACGGCAAGAGTAAATAATGGGTGGGATTTAAGGGCCCGTTGTCTAAATCGTGAAACCCGTTGCCGTCCCATTCGCCGATGGCCCATTTCCGATTGCGGCCGGGAGTTAACAGGTAAGGGCCGGATGGCTCGCCGTCTTTGACGGGAGCGCCGGCAATTCGCGATGCCGAACCCAGCGCAATGTCGGTATTCTCGTTATCGATCAATGCACTACCCCCCTCCTGTTCAATAGAGGTTACCATATGCTACGCATGGCGATACGTCGCGCGCAACCCATGCCGTGATTTTTTTTTACCTCCTCCTGTAGACAGGTGAAAACAGTTGCGCCTATCATGCGTGAAGGTGTTTTTTTTCACGTTAGGTGGGCGCTATGAGCGTATTCACGATCACGGCCGACGGCAAGTCGATCGCCTGCCACACCTGCGGGATGACCCGCCACAATCTAAGTGACGTGACCCGGCACTGCGGCTGCTTTCGCTTGCTCCAGGGTCCGCGGCAGCCCCGCACGGGGCCGGAACACGATATCAAACTGGAAGGTCGCGCGGAGGCTCAAGCATAGGAGAATGCAGATGGCTGCCCCCACAGCCCTTGGCCTCGTCCTTCCCGGTCCCGGCGATCCGCCGCTGACCCTGGAGGAGGTCGCCCAGCATTACCGGATGCCCGAGCGCCAGCTGCGCAAGGTGATCCGCGACAGAGGCGTCGAGGTCTTGCGCTACGGGCACACTGTGCGCTTCGACCGCCGGGCACTTTCATCCTTAGAGGAGGCGCTAAGGTGCCACGCAGGGGATCAGGACTTAGGATTGAACGACGGCCCGACACCGGCGCTCTCACGATCGTCGGTACGGTCGCGGGAGAACGCGTCCGAAAACGCGCTGAAAGCAATAACCTCCGCCTCGCACAGGAGGAGGCTGCGGCGCTCGAAGGCGAACTCCTGCGAACCCAGTGGCACGGACCGCGTCGTGGTACTCGGCGTTTCGCCGAGGCGGTAAAGCTTTACGTCGACACCGAGGAGCGCTCGCAATCGACTCTCGACCGGCTGGAGCGGCTGGTGCGGGTGATGGGCGAAGTTAAACTCGGCGACATCCGCCAGGAAACCATCAACCGGATAGCGCGCACCCTGTTGCAGCCGGGAGCCGCGCCCGCAACCTTGGAGCGGGGCGTCATCGTGCCGGTGCGGGCGGTGATGCGGTTGGCGGCCGACGAGGGTTGGTGCGATCAGCCCCGCTTCCGCGCACCAAAGCGCGAGGCGGGACGAACCCTCTACCTCTTGCCGGCCGACGCCGAACTGCTGCTCGATGCCGCGGGGCCGGCTCTCAAGGTCTTAGTCCGCTTCATCCTCGGCACCGGCGCGCGCATGGCAGAAGCCATCGAGCTCGATTGGCGTGACGTCGATCTGAAGGGCGCGCGGGCAATCTTCTGGCGCACCAAGACGGGGCGCCGCCGCAACGCGCACTTGCCATCGGGCCTCGTCGCGCTGTTAGCCAACCTGCCACACAAAGAGGGTGCGGTGATCCGCCGCCCTGATGGCGAGCCCTATTCTGACCGCGAGCGCGAGATGGGCGGGCAGGTCAGGACTGCCTGGGCCGCCACCAGGCGGCGGGCGATCGAGGCCGGCGCGGCGATCCCGCCCGAGCTGACGCCGCATGATTTGCGCCACGCCTGGGCCTCCTGGCATTACGCGCTTTACCGCGACCCGATGCGCCTCAAGCTCGAAGGCGGCTGGTCCTCGCTCGACCAGATCGAGCGCTATGTCCACCTGTTGCCGGCGGGTCAGGAAAGCGCCATTGAGGCATTCTGGCACGGTATTGACACGGGCGCCGCCGAGCGGCTCAAAAGCGCTTGAAATGATTGATCTAAATCGCCTTCGCGCGGGGCCTTCGGGAGGCAGGGGCCGGAGGTTCAAATCCTCTCACTCCGACCAATCTTACCAAGCACTTAGCGACCAAATCGCGCCGGCTAAAACCGGCAAAAACAGAACAAAACCGGCTTATAGAGTCACGGTATTGACACGGGCCGCTGGCCGCGTTGCCAGCGCGTTCCTCGCCGCCGCCCTCGCCTTCGACCCGCACGTGCTGCTGCTGTCCTGGTCGGCCGAGCGCCAGGAGACGGTCGCCGCCACCAGTCGTGCGACGTGCGAGGCCGCCGCCACTGCAATCCGCGAAGGCCGTTGGCTGGCCGACGACCCGCCAGCCGCGATGCGCTGCCGGCAGGGGAATGCTTTCGCACCGGGATCGGATTGCATCCAGGGCTATTCCTGCCCGAGGCGGCCGCAATGAGTTCGCCGCTGCCAAAGTCGAAAGCCGAAGCAGAGCAAGTTCACCGTGAGTTGGGAGGATGGCCGCTCATGACGTCGCGGGTCGAGGCGTTCCTTGTCGGCCTGCTGCTGGCCGGCCTCGCGATGGCGCTGGCGATATGATGACGCCAGAACAAAGAGAAAAACGTATGGCACCGGCTGACGGGATCTGGGTCTGCGCCGCCTGTGGCAAGACCGCAGAGGACCGCTATGGGATAGAGGGCGTCCATTCGCCCGGTTGGGATGAAAGTTGTATGCTGAAAGCCGTACTGTGCAAGCGGCATGGTATCGTCCCGGGTAGTCGGATCACTAACGCTGACCCTTACTGACAACCCCGCGATTCGGTTAGCGGTTCGCGGCCCCGATCAGCTTTAGTACGGCATCGCAGGATTCGGCGACGGCGAGCCGCGTCCCGACGAGGTCGAGGATGCAGCCGGCTTTGGCGGTGAACAGTTTGTTTGCGCCCCGGCCAGCCGACCCCAACGTGACCTGTAGGGCGACAATGTGCTGGGGGCTAACCGCAATCTCGACGCCGTCCGGCCGGTGCAGCACGATCAGTAGGCCGATCGCTGCAACGGCCGGCGACATCAAGGTGCTTACGTTTTGGGCTGCGCGCCAGGTGGCAGCGGGCGCGGCTTGCCGCCACCAACCGGGTCCATCACCCAGCCGTACTGATCGGTGTAAACCCACTGGAACCCCGGATCGGCCGGCTGCTCCGGCGGCAACTCGATCGGGTGTGACGGGTACACCGGTAGGAAAATCGGAGCCTCGGGGTGCTCGCCGTCGATGGCACCAGGCGGGATAATGACGATCGGGTGCTCAGGGTGGGGCTGCGGCCCGGGCCCGCCGATATCCACATAAGGTGGCGCCCCGCCCCAGATACCCAGCGGCGGCGGCAACCCAATATCGACATAAGGCGGCGCGCCACCCCAGATTTTCGGGGTATCGGCGACGCCGGTGAACTTCACCTCGACCGGCTCGCCGCCGCCGATGCTCATCATACCAGAAAAACGTATTGCGATTGCCATGTTAACTCCTGTTTGGATGGGTCGTAAGTAACAACCTTACATTAAGTTTGTTACGGTCGTAGGTTATCGAGGTCCGCTCCTCTGCGGCATCACCCTACCAGCCGCCGCGGCTGGGCAGCGGGTCGGGGCGAGTGTCCTCCTCCCGCCGGGTCTGTTGCTCGGCCGCCAGCCAGAATTCACGGTCCCGTCCTTCCGGCCGCCCCGCGGCCTCCCACAGCCGGTAGGCTAGCAGGCGGATACGGTCTTCAAGCACCATGCGCGGCGGGGTCATCGCACTGGTTCAACGAATAGGCGCACCAAAGATACCCCACCCCAATAAGCCGATCAGGAGGAAGAACAGTAAGCTGAACGGCCCGAATGCCACGAGCGTCGCCTGGTTGCGCCAGTACCAGCCGCCACCGAACACCAGCGAGATGACGTAGAGTATCCAGAACCAGATGCCAGCGGTCATATCACGATCTCCAGACGCGGGCGGGATGCCGAGCCGCCAGGGTTAACCATCTATTCGACTAGACAGGAGCCGCGGTTGCCCCCATAGACTAAAGCGGCGCCGAACGAGGGTGCGCTCCCCGCCCGACGCCTGACCACAACCGAACGCATGGGTTCGACGATGGCTTATCGGACTTTAACAGTCGCAATCACCGGCCAATAGAGATGGAACGAAAAGCCATCCAACGCGGCTGCGCCGTGTCGATCGGGCTATGTAGCTTTATTCTCGGCATGCAAGCAGCCTCGGTGCCGTGGGCCGGTATCGCGGCGCCTATCCTTGCGGGAATAACCAGAGTGGGGGCGCGCGGATGACTGAAGCGCAAGCGACTATCGCCGCGGACTGGGCTGCTGTGAAACTCCGCCCTCGCGATACCGGGTTGCCAATGTCGGTATGGATCACCGAGAACGAGGGTTATCCACACGATGTTCGAGTCAAAGTCAGCCTGCTGCACGGTGGGCGTGGTTCATGGGTCAGCTCTCCCTCGATCGGGATCCGGCCGCAGCCGCACGAAATCGTGGCGGGGAGCTTACCGGCCGCAGATGTAGCGCTGGTCTCTCGCTGGATCGAGCTAAACCACCAAACCATCGTCGACTTCTGGAACGACACGATCGGTATCCATGAAGTCGTAGCGCGGCTGCAAAAGATAGAGCCATGAGCATCATCGATCGCTTCCAACGCGTTGATGCGTGGTTGGCGAGCGCTCTGCCACAGTGGCCGGCGAGCCTGATTCTGCTGGTTGGGCTCTGCGTCGGTCTTGCTTTGGCGCTTCTGATCTGGCCGACGCAATGAGCGACGATACCGAAAAAGCCCGGCGGGGGCTGCAATTCCGCCGGGCTTCTTGGTGACGCAGGTGCTTTAGACAGAGGGATTATATCACTCAGTGAGCGACGACTCACCCAATCTCGTGTTGGAGCACCTGCGTGCCATCCGCGCCAGCCAGGATGCGATGCGCGAGGACATCCGCGACATCAAGGCACGGCTCGTGGTTCTGGAGGCCGCCTTCGCGACACTGTCGGCTGCTTATGGCGGCGTCTCGTCGCGCCTCGACCGCATCGAGACCCGGCTTGACCGGATCGAGCAACGCCTCGGCCTGATTGAGGAGATCGCATGAGCGACATTGCTCACCCGAGCGCTGAGCAGCAGCAGCGCGCCAAATGGGATTTACTGTTGCTGGATATCGAAATGCGCAGCGAACAGTTACGCCAGATCAGAGTCTATGAGCCGTGGCGGTTATGGTTTACCGGGATCGGCGCAGCGGCTGCCTTATTGGCCGCCGGCGGAGTTGTCGGTGGATTGCTGGTGCGGCTGGGCCAGCATATTTGACGGCGGCGCTATTTGAGGGCCGCTCCGATATATTTAAGAAGGAGTAATGCTAATGGATTGGTTGGCCATTATAATTCTCATCTTTGTTCTGACCGGCGGCTTGAGAAACTATTGAGGTATCTCCATCGTCGTCCATGCCGTAGCCGGCATGGTTGCCAGAAAATTTCGCATACGCGGACTGGCGAATTGAATGTTTTTATCTCTGGCGCTTTGCATGAGTTCCTTGGCGAAGGCGGGGTTCTGCATAGCTTGCGACAAAAGTTCGTTAACTTTGTCGCGCGCCCCGGAATAGGCTCTCTCGACCAGCGGCGTGGCGATCCGGTTACCGGCCACAGCACCGGCGGCGGCTCCACCATAGCCGCCAGGGTATATAGCGCCGGCACCAGCTCCCAGCACCTCTGCTGCCCGTACTGGTTGAAACCAACTGCCTACTAAACTTGAAAGATAGTTCTTCCCAGCCAGCTTGGCTGCGGTGTCGGAGCCGCCTTGCGATCCTGCTCTGGCGGTGCGCTCAACCATTGTCGTTGCATCGACTAGTTCATTGATGACCCGGCGCTGATCGGCCGTGAATATCGGACTGTCGATCAAGGCGCGATGGGCATCGACAAACTTTGACAACTTGTCCCCCATGACAAAGGCATCGCCGCTGGCGTCCTGGCGCGCGCTGGCGGTGGCTTCCGCCAAACGCGCGGTGAAGTAATCCCGGCCGTGCTGCAATAATTCCGGGTTCTCCATCGTCGCTCCGACATATTGCCGGACCCGCTCCGTCTGCCCCTGTCCTGGGCCTAGCATCTTGTCGAGCGTGGCGCTGTCGGGCGTCCCCTCGAGTTTGAAAATGTCACGAATAGGCTTCTGACCAAAGGTCTCCTGATATTTTCTGGTGGCGTCCAGAGCTGCCTGATAGCGCAATGTGGCAGCTTGGTCGCCGGTCGCCGGCATCGGGGTTTGGCCTTCCGGCAAACGCTGAAACAATCTCTCATCCAATTCCCGATAGACATTGGCCTGATTAAAGTCGCCAGCCTTACGCGCCATCCGCTCTCTGCTGGTCAGGGTGGAGCGCAGATCCTGCAATTCGCGTATCGGCAAGGCATTGCCGCCACGATTGACCATCGCCAGGATGTCGTCGGGCACCAGGGGGCGACGCGCCATCGTCAGGTCCTCGACGTAGGCATTCATTCGGTCGCGGATCGGCTGCATCGGGATCTGCACTGAGCGGGTTGGATCAATCGCTCGCCAGGCCTCTCCTTCGGCTTCCCGCGCCGCTGCCCGGTTGGCCTCCAGCCCCGTCGCGGCCTGCTCCGAGATTTGTTGAGGCGTGCGAACGCCCGGCTGCCCCAATCGATCAAATGCTCCCAGGATGGTCTGGTTGTTTTGCCCAGCCTGTTCAGCAAACCGGCCACTAATGGCGGGGGTTAATTGCTGCACGCTGCGTTCTAATGCCAGCCAACCTGGGTCGTTGCTGGCCTGCCCCAAGGTGGGGGTGATCCCCAAAGGCGATGGCGGCAGTTCTGGCATGCCGTAGGTGCTGCTCTCGTTGAGCAACCGGCCAGTGATGTTGCGCCGCCCTTCCTCAGTAAAGGGGCGAACGGCGGCCTGACCGGCCCTATAGACATTGCCGGGGATGGTCGGCGCCACGGCGGTCACACCACCGCCCAGAAGGCCGCCTGCCGTGCTGGCGAGAAACTGCGCCGTAGGCCCGCCGCCGGCCCATTGGGCGATGTCTCCTCCAGCCGTCGAGCCGACACCACCGCCGGCCCCAATTGCTGAATTGAGAGTTGCGGTAGGCAAGGAAGGCTCACCACCCATCAGGGTTCGTGCCAAGTTTGGCGCCCGGCCGGCTGCGCTCAAGGCGCCACCGACCCCCATGCCGGTAACGGCTCCCGCCGTACCCGCCCCAGCGCCGTATAAGAGACGGTCGATTTCGTCCCTGGGTACGGTCTCCCCGACAACGCTGGTAATGCCCTTTTGGATATTCTCCGACCCCAGCCAAGGCTTGGTAACCGGCGCGATGACCTCTCTGCCGGCCAGGGTATTGATGCCGCCGACCGCCTTGTTCCCCAGCCAAGCCGAGAGATCAAACACCCCACCAGCTATCTTGGCCAATTCGGCATTAGCGCCCGACGCAAAGCTGCCGGCGCGCTGGTTAAAGCCGCCACTAGGGACCAGATCGTCAAAGGCGCCTTGGCGAGAAGGCGTTCCTTGTGGGATCAGATCGTCAAAGGCGCCCATCAAAGTCCCCCAACATCGACACCTAGGCTTTGCAACCGTTGGATGACCGCTTCCCGCGGCGCGCCTTTGGCGATTGCCGCCTGTGCCTCGGAACGTAAAGCCCCGTGTTGCTCTGGTGGCGCTCCCTTTCTTTCGTAGGGCGTCGGCACCGGCACGTTGAGGTCTGTCATTGTCGCGCCGGGAGCAATCTTTGATACCCGCTGGTTATGCCGATTGATGATATTCATCGAAGCGCGATCATTGATGTCCAGAATGCGTCGGATCGAAATTTCGTCCAACGTCGTCTTGCCGGCCGCCATTTGCGCGGCATATTCGCGATCGGCGTCCGACAAACCGGTGCCTGAACCGAATTGCTTGATCATTCTCCCGACATTGCCCGCCGTGGTCGCAAGATAGGCCTCAGTATTTGCGACAGTCTCCTGGGTAGTTTTGCCATTTAATTTGAGGGCGTTGCCTATCTTGGCTAATGCCGTGACACGATCCGCTCCGGTGCCGGTGAACACTCCCGCGTCGAGAAGTGCCCTCGCCTCCTTATTGGTTTCGATGGTCATTGCCGCATCGGTTGCGGCTTGGTACTTTTCAAAAATATCTTTTGCCTCGACAGGACCAAGAGCAGCTTCGCCTGGCAAAAAGACCGGCTTGCCCACTTTGGCGCCGCTCATTGCCGGAATGCCAAGAGCAGGCACGCCGCGGCCTTCCACAACGTCTTTCGCCTGAGCCTTGGTCATCTGCATTTCTTGCGGTCTATTTGCCCCGGGCGGCGTCACAGTAACTGTGACAATCTCGCGGCTGGCTGCGTCTGCTTGTTTTGCGATATCAACCGCAGCGAGTGCATCGGTGATGGTTTTGATTTGCTTGTAGCTGCCGTCCGACATCTGCACCAAGCCGCCTTTGGTCAGCAACTCCTTGGCTATATCAAGATCACTTTGATGCGCTTGATTTTCTTGAATATATTTTTGCTGAGCCTTGGCGACTGCTGCGGCTTTCGGCCCCTCAAAAGGCAATTTTCCAAGTTCAGCCGCGGCGGCGGATTGCGTTATATACTCCGGCGATTTGTAATAACCCTCCAACAGCGAGCCGAATACGTCGCTTTTCATCCCGCCCATTTTCAGGATGGCGTTCAACGCCGCCAGTTGCTGAGCGGTGACATTCGTGCCGGGGATCGTGCCGGATGGGGTTGCCAGTGCAGCTCCGGCTCCGGGTGGGGTCGCCAAAGGCCCGCCGCCGCCGGTATCAGCGACACGCTGCAATGCGCTGGCCGGCAGACCACGTGGCCCCGACTTCGGCGGCAGCACGACGTCACGGTTGTCGCTCGGGCTCGGCACCCCGCCACCTGGCAGAATGTCGCCGGGGTCCTGGCCGAACGGCACCTTGGGGGCATCGTAGGTAAAGCCCTGCTGCCAGGCGCTGGCCGGCTTGTTGGGATCTTGTATCGTCGGGAACGGCATATCGAGCCCGCCGCTGCCAGGGGCAGACACCAGCTTGAGCAATCCAGTCAGGGCATCGCTGCCCCCGCCATCTGACGGCAGCACGATATCGGCCGGCTTTTCGCCGCGCTGCGACGCACCAGCATAACCGACCGCTCGCGCCACTGCCGGGTTGAAGTCAGCCCACGGCTGGATGCCGCGCTGCTGGTAGAGTTCCTGCGCCACCTGTTTCTGTATGTCCCGGGGCGCCGACATGGCGGTCGGGTATTTGTCGACATCGACCCCCGCCTTGGGTGCTACGTCGCGCCAGGTGCTGTTGGTGATCTGGTAATATCCATTGGCGGTCGACGTGTTGTTGACCTGTTGCATGATGTTGCGGTTGCCGCTTTCCAGCGGCGCCACGACCCGGTCGAGAACGTCATCCCCAGCCGCTGCCGCCCCACCCGCTCCAAGGGTTGTGGCGGCGAGGCGGAAAGGGGGCGCGCGCGGTGCTTGCCCCCCATAGCTGGCAGGATTGAGAAGACCGGTATCGAGACTTGCCGTCTGGGTGTCGTCGGGCGGCAGCAGGAGGCCGGTATTCTGCGGGCCGGGTGGTAAAGCAGGCGCCGCCTCCGGCATCGGCCGCGCCGGCAAGCCATACCGCGAGAGATTTTGCGACGGGACGCCAAAGGAGCCCGGCGTGAACCCGCCTGGCATTTCTGACGGTGCGGCGGGCGGCGGCGGTGCATTCGAGCCGGGTGGTGCGGCAGCAGGTGCTCCGGCGGCCCCCGGAGCAGCATCAGGCATGTGTTGCAGTACGGTTTGAACCGGGACGCCAAGACCCGCCGCGATGCGCTGCGCCATCGGCAACCCATACTTTTGCAATATCTCCCGCTCCTGCCGGGATTGCCGCACCTGCTCCGCCACCTGCATGGCTTTAATCATGCGCTCGGAAGCTTCGTCCTGCCCGCCGGCAGCCGCCCCCGCCGCCTGGCCCAGGGCGGCGCCGAACGGGATCGGCATGCGGGACGGCATGGCGGCCTGGGCAAAGCCCTGGCTCAGCTTCGCCAAGGTGTTGGTGAGCTGCTGACTGCGCAGCGCCTCCTTTTGCTGCGGCGTAAACAGATCGCCGTAGATGTCTAGGCTGGAGCCGCCGCCGCCGAGCAGGCCGTCGAGAATGCCCATAGGTAGTGTCCCTTACTTCTTGGGAGCCGGCTCGGTGTGCGGCGCTGCCGGGTGAGCAGCGGGCGAAGCTGGGGCTGCTTGTTGCTGGGCCTGTGCCGCTCGCTTTGCCGCCGCTTCCTCCGCCTTGGCGCGGCTCTCTTCTTTCTTCTTTGCGATCTCGGCCTCGGCCTTGATCCGGTCTTCCGGCGACATGGCGGCGAGCTTTTCCGCGAGCTTCTCCTGCTCTTCCTTTTGTCGCTTGGTCAGCCCGAGGCAAGCGGGCCGGATCGCTTCCAATTCCGCCATCGTGCCTGGCGGCACTGCCGCTTCGAGTTGCAGGGCGTAATCGTAGACTGCGCCAAAATCTGACATGGCTTTCTCTCCTCTGGGATCACGGTATCGCTATCGCGTTACTAGCCGGGGCGGCAGTGGTGCCGTTTGCGTTGGTGGCACTGACCACACAGGTGATGCTATTGGCGGCATCGCCAGCCACCACCGTGTAAGTGTTGACGTTGGTGCCGACATTGGTCACCCCGCGCTTCCATTGATAGGCATACGATGTCGGCACACCAAACCAATTCCCCATCGTGCAGTTAAGGACACTGCCAACGACAGCCGGCGGCGAGAGCGTATAAATCGCCGGGGTGTCGACGTATTGCGGCGAGATGCGGCCGGCAGCGACGCGGACCTGTTCTCGTAACATGCCATAATCGGACATATCACTTTCCTTTCCGAGTGGGTTTGGCCTTACCGCCCTTGGTGGGCCGCGGCGGCTTCGGCTTTGGCGGCTTGATACTCGGGCCGCCGAACGTGCCGTGCATGTTCATCGAGCTACGCTTTTGCTTCCAAAGCCTCGACCCTGGCTGCCAGCTCCTTGCAAGTGTTAAGGAGAACAAACACCAGATGGATTGGTGTGAGGGTTTGTGCCGTGCCGCTTATCAGTTCGATCTCGCCAACCATCTCCGGCAGCACCTGCGCCACCTGCGACGCCATCAGACCGTAATTGCGCCTGGCTTCGCCGCCCCAACCGGCTTCCTCAGTGTATTCAAACGACACCGGAGCCAACTGCCGCAACTCGGCCAGGCCAGCATCGTACGATGCAACATTGCGTTTCAGCCGATCATCGCTGATGGTTGACCACGAACCTGTCTGGTTAAAGGTGCCGCTGACATTGAACAAGGCAAAGGTCGTACCGGCGGCCCGACCACGGAATTGATGCTGGCCGTTGTCGTAGTAGTTTGTCCCGGCAGCATTATACATCGTGATATTGGGGTTGCCGCTGCGGTCATAGATAACGGTCTGATCGCCCGAACTGGCGGCAAAGGTGGCGCCGCTGACAATCACGTTACCGTTGACTTGGGCGTTGCCGGTCGAGACCAGGAAATTGCCGGTGACCTGCCCCGTTGCTTGGATCGCGCCGGCTGCGTTGATATTCCCGGTCGAAGTTAGCTGCTGCCCGGTGACGATACCGCTGACCGCCAGGTTGCCGGAGACAGTTCCTCCCGCGAGAGGCAAAAACTGGCTTGGCAGCGCCGCGAATTGAGCGGTGACGCTGTCGTAGTTCCGCCGGATCGCCCCCATCATGGCGCGGGCGGAGTTGTTGATCCCGGAACACTGCATGTTCTCCGGCCAGCCATTTGGCGGCGCCGCAGTGTTGCTCTCGTCTACCGGCGACCAGGCGCTGATGTCTGCCATCAGTTCTCTCCGGATCAGAGTAAAAATGGCAGGAAGCTAGCCATAGCAGCACCGCCTCCGCCAAAATCAGCCCCCAATGCGCCCATGCCGATTGTACCGCCAAGCGTATCAAAACCGGCCATCGCGGCGGGGCCAGTCAGATTGCCAGCACCGATCCCAGCCAACCCGCTACCACCCAATCCGCCCAAACCGCCGCTACCAAAAAGACCAAACTGGTTGCCAAGACTGGCGGCGCCGGTCAGACCGGACAGGAGATTGGCGCCCTGGTTCTGGAAATACGGCTGGCTAACACTGCTCGAACCACCGGTTGGTTGACCAAACAGACCGGACATATTGGTTAAGGTATCCCACGGCGCCTTCTGCTGGCCGTAGAACCGGGCCATTTCGTCGGCGATCCTGGCCTGATCGACCGCGGCGAGGCCGGTACCGGCCGCCACCTGTTGCTGCGCCCCGATATTCTGCGCCCCGGCCAGTTGCGGGTACATCCGCAAGGCCTCCATCGCCGCCAGATTGCCGGTGTTGAACATCGAGTTGAGCCCCCCGGCGCCGAACTGGCCGCCTTGGGCGTATTGGTTGGCGGCGTCCTGGGCGGCTCGCTGCCCCGCCCAATACTGGTTGCCGGCGGCGCCCTGGATGTTGGCGGCATTCCCCAGGCCCTGCATACCTTGCGCAAGACCGGCGTTATACAGTTGGCCGTAATTCTGTGCCGCAGCATCCTGCGCTTGCCGTTCTCGGGCATATTGCTGGCCGTACAAATTGCCGCTGAGATCACTGAGGCCCCGCGCCAGGTTTTGCTGTCCAGTCGATACCGCGCCCGCCATCGCGCCAGAGCCGTACCGGCCGCCGCCGGAGAACATCGCATCGGTCGACGGCGCAATTGCGGTCTGGTAGTTCCGGGTGACCGGGTCCATCGCCGACTGAACCATCTGCGCCATGTACGGGTTCGAATTTAGGTACATACCGCTGGCGGTATTGCCCAGTTGCGACAGCCCGAGGTTGTTGTTGGCGCCCAATTGATAGGCCATTTGCTGTATGGGCGCACTATACTGCCCGACCTGTTGAGCATATTGCCCACCTTGCGACAAGCCCTGGCCGTAAAGGCCTTGTTGCATCTGCTGCGACGGCCCGCCGCCGCTGGCATAGTCCTGGTAATAAGGGTTGGCCGGATTGATGCCCGCACCGTATCCGCCGGTAACGGCAGTGTTATAGGCAGCGTTAACAATCGGCAGGTTGGCGTTGGTGTTGTAGGCATTGTTGTACATATTCTGATAGCCGGTGGTCTTTTCCGGCGTACCCCACTGCGACAGTGTCGCGTTGGGGTAGTATTGCATCGGGTTGGTCTGCCCGAGCCCCTGAGTCTGGCCCCAAAGATCCTGCAGAAAAGGCAGTTGCGCCTGTTGCGTCGGGTTGATCGTCGTCGTCGTCGTGTTGCCGGCAGGCTGGGAGCCCTTCATCGCAGCTCGTCCTTTAGATCACGCACCATCTGGATGTCCCCGGTCGGAACGGCTCCCCAAGCCCTGAGCCAACCCCGGCGGGCGGTGCTGGCGATATGACTGCACTTGCAGTCTCGGGCGTGCTGGTCGAGTGTTGTCTTCAGCGTCTCAATCCAATTTTCCATGTTGCCGCCACCGGCGGCGACGATCTCCAGCACCCGCCGCCGGGGGTAATCCTTGACCCAGGTGACACAGACCGCGTCGATACCGGCGCGCCCCTCGCACAACCAGATCCCGACTTGTCCGGCGAAGGCCAGGCGCAGCAGGTCGAACGGCTCGTAGCAACCGTTGCGATCAGTCGCGCGCCGCAGGTGCGCCTCGACCTGCGGCCAGTGATCGACGATCTCCTCAAGTGGCGGCAGACGCACGGTCGCCGTCACACCACCCGCACCATCAGGACCGATCCACTGCGGTAAATACCGCCGACCGGCACCCCGGCGGTCGCGGCAGCCGCGTCGTTGCCGGCGTCGACCGGCAATGTGGCGAACTGGTCGCGTGTGCTGGTGCCGGCCCAGGCGGAGACAAGATTGATCGACTGCGCCATGTCCCTGAGCCACTGCGGCCAGCCTGAGAGCGGCTGGTCCGGCGCCACCGGCGGGATGGCGCGGGTGCCTTGGCTATGGGCGGCCATCTAGGATGGCATCCTCATCTGCGGGTCGCCTCTGGCCGCAACTGCACATCGATCCCGTCGAGGGTGGTAAAGTTCTGCCCCGCCGGCATCTGAAAACGAAATCTGAGATACCGCCCGGTGCACCGCTGCGGGCATTCGCCGATCTGGTTGATCGCTACTGCCGGTTCCCAGGTGACGGGGTCGGTCTGACGCTCGCGGTGCCCGATCGCAATCGTCGCCGCGCCGCCATCGTGTAACGGCCGGGTGTTCTGCACCCAGGCCCGCCTGCCCTCCACTGGCTGGATCTCGCCGGTATCCAGGGTCGGTGCCATCGGCGGACCACCGGCAATGTTCAGCCGGTGATCAGGCAGAAAAAAGCTGACCCGTGCCGCCGCGTTGCCAGACCAGAACGGGTCGTCAAACGACGGCGTGATGGTGTCGAGGTCGCCAAAACTGTCGATGTGATCGAGGTCGTGAACAACGCCGTAAGCCCCGGTGGTCAACCACTCGATGTAGTGGTCGACGCGCTCCAATTCCGAGATTGTGGCGCGACCAAGCTCCCAGTTGTAGACCAATAACTTGGTAAGCATCCCCTCGGAACCGGGGGTCGGGAACCCCCACATCACGATGCGGGTGCGCGGGTCGCGGATACCTTGAACATTGGCGATGTGGGCATCGTCGACCTGATTATAAAACTCACGGTCGAATTTCTGGGCGCCGATCGGGAAGCTGGTGTTGCCGTCAAACGCCGCAAAACCGTGCTCGGTCAGATAGTAAACCACCGGCCGGATGGCCCCGGTGTTGTCCTTAGCGAAGCTCTGCACAATCGAGAGCGGTGCCGTGCTGCCGGCCGCGCCCTGCGCCACCTTGAAATTGAAGATCAGCGGCAGGCTGGTATAGGAAGCGGTCCAGATGCCACGCTCACAGAAAATTACGACATCGCTGCCGGGAGCAAAACCTGAAACAAGGCCGGTAATTTGCCCGAGATCTGTCTGTTGCAGATCCTGAAAGTCGCTCTGGGTCTGAAGGGCCGGCGTCGAACCCGGCGTGGGCCACGAAGCAGGCGAGTTAATGCTGCTCCACCACACCCTTTGTGGCTGCGACCCATCCACCGGATCGATCGTCCAGCCGAACATCAGAAAGTCTTTGACCACCGCGACGTATCTGGCGACTGGCGCATCGGCCGACAAATCGGCGAATTGCGGCGTCGCGCCAACCGGCAGAAGGATCGTCTGCGGCGGGTCAGCACCGTTGGTGGCGATGACGCGTGCGCCATAAGAAGTCATCGACCAGTGCCCGCCGCTGACCGGGCTTGGCGTATTGTAGGGGCCGGTGGCGCCGGTAACGTCGACAAAGTCAGTGGCGCTAGGCGGCAGCATGTAGAGCTTCACGTGATCGCCGGCAAACAGGTAGACCGTATTATCCGCCGCCTTGATCGTGTAGGAACCCTGGCAGCGTTCGCCCAAGGTGTTGGTACTGTGCGGAATAGCAGTCGGCATCGGGCCATAACTCGACGCCGTTATCGGCACGCAGTTCTTGATCAGCGGCGAGCCGGCGGTCCTGAAATCCGATAGATCGGGCAGCCACTCGGCCCACGGCGCGATAGTCATGCTTTGTCCCTAGCCGGTGTTGACCGTGACCGCGTATTGCCGGGGCGCGACCAGCGCCGTGCTCTCCCGCAGTAATGTCTCGCGCGCCATCCCGCTGAGCCGCAGGTGGGTCGATGTGCTGGCGCCCGAGATCAGCGCCTCGCGCACCAACCCGCCGATCCTGCCCTCGCCCACGGTGGTGTAGAGCGCCTCGCGCACCAGACCGCCGGTGCGAATATCGGTCATCAGCTATCGACCTTGACGCCGCTCGTCGCGGCGTTGAGGTTTGGCCCGGTCCAAGCCGCCCCAGTGCCAGGATCGGTCTCAAACACGCTAGTCAGCCATCCGTAGGTCGCGGCCGGCGTCTGCCCAGTGAGGCTGCCGCCGCTGTCGGATGCGCCTGATTTGGTGCGCAGGCTGACAGTCTTCGCGCCCGCGTCGGAGCGCTGGATGTACCCCTTGACCACGACTGCATAGACCGACAACGGCGTCACGCTGAGCGCGCCGAACGTATAGAGATCTTCGTGATTAACCGTCGCATCGAACACATAGGAATATTGACCGTCCGGCGGCTGGTTGTTCACCTCGTCGTAGTTAACCGCGACGCCGGTGAGGTTGCCCCATATAAAATAGCTACCGGCTGCTGCAATCGTGCCGGCCGGGTTTGGCGCACCGGACCCGAACGTCAGACCGGTTCGCGCATACCCGGCAGACAAACCGTCGCTCAACTGCATGTTGATGTTCGTATCGAGCATCACACCGAGCCAATACTGTGTCCCCGCCGACAAGCTCTGCGGCGTCGTCAATGGCAACGTAACCGGAGTCGCCACAGTAACGCCGGTCACCGTCGACCCCGACGACAGCAACGAGCCGGCAGTACCTGCGCTGTCAGCGTAGACGGCAGGGCGCAGGTTAACCGTTCCGTTTGTAACATTGGACACGGTAGTGATCGAAGCCAGCGTGCCAGCCACAGCCGGAGTGAATTTACGCAGGATCAAGGCGCTGGCCGAGCCGGCGGCGCCGGCTGTCGTAACCCGCGCCACACTCGACCCCAATATCCCCGCGCCAACGGCAAACTGCACCGCGCTGTCGGATGTCGGAAACGTCGTCTCGATGCGCGGACTCGTCAGCAGAACCGCGTTGTTCGTGCTTCCGGTGCTGTCGAAGAGGTAGAGATCGTCATAGGTGCATGTGCCGGCGGCGCCTGATTGTGCGGCGATTGCGTTGGCGTAGTTGTTTGCTGTGCCGCCGCGGGTGTTGCCGGTGCCGCTGAACAGCGAGACGCCGTCGAGCCACACTTGATACGCCGCGGAGGCGCCGAAGGTAATGTCCCACTCCAGATAGTGAGTTGTGTTGGCGCTGATCGTCGCCCCGCCGCCGAGGATCGTCGTCGTGCCGGTTCGCAGGTTGATGATTCCGGTCGTTTCCAATGTGATCGTGCATTGCGCCGTCGCGCCGTCGCGGAATTGCAGGAAGGTTGTTTGGCTGCCGAGCGTGCTGGCGAAGCGAACCCCGCCAATGAGGCGCGCATAATTCGCCGCCAATGTTTTAGTGAGCGTCGTTGTGGTAGCCATGGCGTAGGCTTGCCCGGTGGCGCTGAGACCGGCGACGATATTGTGGTTGTTGCTCCCGGCCGCGGTTGTCCACTCGCCCGCCATCAGCAACGCCGCGACACCGGGGCCGTTGCTGTTTAGCCCGCCGTACTTGTCAAAGCCGTCGAGGAAAATCAGCGCCATCAGGTTTCGTACCCCACCAGGGTCGCGGCAAGATCGGCAAAAGTCGCATCCGGCGTGGCCGGCGCCACAAGGCGGATGCTGTCGCCCTGCGCAAAGGTGATCGCCGTACCGCCGCTGGATGCGAACGTCGCGACCATTGCCCCGGCGGCAATCGTGATCGTGCCGACACTACTCCACGTTCCCGGCACCGCGTTACTGGCTTTGCCGACATCGATGGCCGTGCTCGCCGTCGCGTTGATGGTGCCCCGAGCCATCGATGCATGCCCGAGATAGGCCCCGAAATTCGCCGGGATCGTGATACCTTTGGAGAACCGCTGAAGCAGCAGAAGTTGGCTCGCGGCAGGAACACCCGGCACCAAGCAAGAAACAATGTAGCGTGGCCGCTGCGCACTCCAGACGCCGCTGACATAGACAAGCTGATCGTGCGGCGTGCCAGCCGGCAACAACGCATCCGCACCGGCTGGACCCGTTGCCCCCGGTGGGCCGGCTGGCCCCGGCGGCCCCTCCGGCCCCGGCGGGCCGGCTGGCCCCGGCACCGAGATCGGGTCAGGTTGGTCGATCCACGGGGTCCAGCTCGTGCCGTCCCACTGCCACTGCCCGTAAACCTGGCCAAGCGTCGGGTTGTCGGGAAAATCCAATGCCATCTGCTAGCGCCAGTAGACCCAGGCGCCGTCGACATAGCGGAACTGCAACCCGGCACCGGGGCCATAGGCATTGGTCGGCTCGGGAAGCGTCACCACCCCCTCGGCGGATTGCACCGTCAGGGCGGTAACAGGACTGGCAAATGATATCTCGACCAGGGCATCGGCGGCCGGATATGGCGGCAGGCGAATACCGAGCGCCGCTCTTGGCCCACCGATGACATAGATCCCCGCCTCCCCCGACAGCATCACGACGGTGGTGCCGCTGGCCGGGTTGACGGTGCGCAGCCCCGTCGTTGGGGTTGTAATATCGCCGCCGGTAGTACCGCTACTGCTGCCGCCCACCCCGGTGGTAATGCCGCTCACCCGGATCTGTAGCGGCCCGGCCCAGCGCAGTTTGCGATCGGCCGCTTCGAGCCCGGCAAAAGCCGCCTCGCGCCGCGCCAGCCAGCCCTGCGCCCGCTGATCCTCGCCGATATAAACTTCGGCCTCGACCAGCGCGCCAAACAGATAAGCGTCTGGCGCGGTATCAAGCAGCCAATTAGTCTGGATAGCATCGGACAACGGCGGCACACCGGATTGAAAAACCAGGTCGACCAGGGTGGCGCCGTTGGGCGCCGGGGCCAAAAACAGGGTGCGACCGACAATCGTGTAATAGCCGGGAATACCGGACCCGCTGGAAAGCTGTTCCGGCGGGACAAACAATAGAGACGCACCGCCAATCGACACCGTCCGGATCTGCATGCAGTTTGTCGGCAGGATCACCCAGCCGGAGCTGGCGTCGAGAGCGGCGATATTCTCCGCCCCGGCCGATTTCAGTCGCCGGTTAGCCTCGGCCTCGAACAGCCGGATCATGTCGGGCACCGCCGGCTGCACCAGCGGATCGGCCGGTCGCGCCAGCCACGACAAGATACTGGCCTGGAGTGCAGAATAACTATCGAGAGCCATCGATTTACAGCCGCCGCGTGCTCGTGCGCAGATAGCGCCAATCAGGGTCGTTCAGCAGACGGCGCACGGCCGGCCAGTGCTCCCGCCGGTACACGTCGACGCCGTAGCGCTGCAGCCAGAGCAAGGCCACATCGACCGGGATGCGGGCTTCCAGGCGCATAGTCTTGTCCCGGGTGACCCAACCGTCGCTGTGCAAATGCTGCGACTTGTTGGTATCGATCACCGGCTGCACATCACAACTGCGCTTGACGATCGCCATGTCGTCGTTTTCGTCGTAGTCGAAGGTCTCGACCGCGCCCGAGTAAGGATCGACATCGAGGATAATAGGTTTCATGCGTTATCTCTAAATAAAACGGGCGGCCCGAAAGACCGCCCATGAGGGGGTATACTGCGACTTTACGGTGACGTGAGATCGTAGATCGCGCCGCTCGACTTCTCATTCTTAGCCGTCAAGGTGTACTCGGCGAGGATCATCCGCTTTTCGGCGTCGCCGGTCTTGGCGAGCGGCACTTGCGTAAACGGCCGCAAGTAATCCACCGACCAGTATGACCAGTTCAGGATCAGCGCGTCTCTGGTGCGCATAAAGCGGTTGGCGATGACATTCACCGTGTGGAAGTCGCCGACATACACGTCAACCGTGTTAACCAGCTTCTTCTCCATCACGTCGACTTGCTTTGTCGCGTTGCCGGTGAAAGCCGAGAATGCCTGCTTGTTGCCGGGGCCGAGCATGATGACGTCAACATCTTCAGAGGAGTTGGTGAAGATCGACTTCAGCACCGTTTGGAACATCGCCTCGGTTATCGCCCGAGGCGTCCCATCGACCCGGGCGTCGGTGCCGTCCCCCGTTGGATTAGTGCCAACGTGACTGACGTTGGTGATGATCCACGACAGCACGCTAGCGAGCTTGGGCGCGGTGGCCGCGGCGCCTGTCACTTTCGCCTGGTTGGAAAGCAGGATGCTCTCCATGTCGATCTTCAATTCTCGGCCGCGTTTCTGCATCTGGTAGGCCAGCTCGGTGCGTCGACCCGCCTTGCTGACCGCGTCGAGCGTGCCCGAGATGATCACCTCTTTGCGGCTGATCTGGGTGCGGTTGCCCAGGCGAGAGGTGACGCTCGCGGCACTGAAGGTAGCAACGTCATCGCCCTGGAACTGGGCGTTTGCGGTATTGGCCGCTGCCAGGGAGTCGACTTGCCACTCGTGCAAGACCGCGTCGGCAGTGCCGCGCCCGGCATTGGTCATAAACGGCGTGGTGGAAGGGCTGACCAAGTAGATGATGTCCGACAAGTCTTCTCTGAGACCTTGCATGCCAGGCGAGCCGGAAAAGGTGGTCGCCGTACCAGTAATAATAGCCATGATGAGGGCTCCATCTGAGGGATGCCGGCGTCGTCCGACGCTGGCGAGTGCCGCTGCCCAGGCGGCGTTTTACTAAGGCGTTGCTAGAGCAGGTCCATCAGGAGAGACACCGCGTCCTTTTCGGACCCGGTTCGCCGGAGTGTCGCCATCTTCTGCTGCCGCCGCTGGGCCGCAGCACTGTCGCTCCGCTGCCGTGGGGCACCGGGTGGCTGTACTGGGGCTGCGGGTGGTGGCGTGCGCTTGGTTTCGGCCGCGCGGCGGGCTTCGGCAGCCCGATCGGCCAACATGGCTTTGTGCGCCACAAGAATGACCCGGTGGTCGATCACCTGGCCGATCTCCTGTTCGCTAAAGCCGTGTTTCTGCAACCATTGCCGCATGTCGCCGGCGAGCCGCGGGCCTTTTTCGGCGTGCCCAAACTCGGGCATCGCCTCAATCAACCGAGCCTGCTCAGCCTGCCGCACCTCGTGCCAGTGTTGGAGTTGCTGCTGCTGGGCCTGCTGCGTGACACGCTGGATCTCGGCCTGAATACCGGCCACCCGGCCGCGCAGCGCATCGCGCTCCGCAGACAGGCGGACATATTCGGCCGGCTGCTCTGTCGCTAATTGTTGCCAATTTATATCGGCAAATTTCTGCGCCTCGGGGGCTGCGACAAAGAGCAGTTGTTGCAGATTTTGCGCGTAGCTTTGACGCTCCTGCTGTATTTCGCCGATCGTCGCCTGGATTGCCCGGCGATGCTCGGCGATCTCCTCGGTCTTCTGATGAAAAGCCTTGTCTCGCTCGCTCTCCCGCCGGGCAATGACTGCCTGGGCTTCGGGTGGGAGCTGCTGGAACACTGCCTTGTCGTCAAGAGACCAACTCGTGGGCGGCTCAACCCTCTGATGATCGGTCTCGGCGTCCTCATCGCCGCTGACCGGTTCGGTGGTTTGGTCGTCCTCATCATCGCTGGGGGCCGGCTCTTCCTCCGGTCCAGCATCCGGAGCCTGTTCGGGCTCGGACTCGGGGGCCGCGGGCGGGGCCGGCGGCGGTGTCTGTTGCGCGCGGCGCGGGCGCGGATCGAGCAAGCCCTCGATCGCTGCCGCTGCCTGGCTTTCGGATAGCTCGGTGGGCGCGTCTGCGCCATTGCTCAGCGGCACGCCGCCTGCATCACTCATCTGTCCATCTCAAGGGCTGGCCGGCGTCATCCGACGCTGGCGGGTTTACGGTTTGGCTGGCTTTAGATCTGGAGCCAGCGGCATCCCTTCGCGAGGTAGCTTTGGGCCCCGGCTATCGGTAGGCCTGCGCGGTCGCTTGGTGGCGGCGAGCGCGTACTGCGCGCGCTCCAGGGTCCGCTGTTGCACCAGGCCGCTCTCGACCTCGCGCACCAGATCCGCAAGCGCGGTTCGGATCAGTTCCTTGTTCGACAGGCCGCTGGTGTTGCCGAGGACGGCATCGAGTTCAGGCAGCATCCTGGCTTCGTACCCGCTCGCGCGCCTCGATGGCGCGGGCGTCTCCCAGCATCAACCTGAGTTCGTCGCGGAACAGCTCGCTAGCCCAATAGAGCCGGTACGCCGCCTCGCGGGCCTCACCCTCGCCGGGCGCGGTGTTGCGCCAGCTTTCGATCAATTTCTGCTGCACCCGGTCGAGCGCGGCGTGCAAGACCGGGTCGTCGAGCAACCGGCGGGCATTCTCGCCGAGCTGCATCTTGTCCTCGGGCGCCGGTTGGGTCGATCGCCAGCGCTGCGGCGGCACGTCCCAGTACTCGCCGAGGGCCTTGGCGAAGGCGCGGAATTTCATGGCGTGTCGGATTGCCCGGCGCCAAGCAAACCGGCGGCAGCCAGTGGCGGCGGCGCAAACAGTACATTGCCTTGCCGATCAATCAACCGGCCCTCCGGGGTCCAATGCGGCGCATCCGGGGTCGCCCACTGGCTGTCAGCCGAGAACGTCTGATGTAGAGGGGTCTTCCAATAATCGGGGTAATGTAATCGCCGGTCATGCGGGTCGATCGCAGAAACCGCGCGCGGGTCTTGATTTTGCAATCCCAGCCAGAACCCCCGCATGTCGTAGTCAGTAACCCCGGCCTCGGGATTGAATGGAACCTTATTCTGACCGATCCAGCCCCGGAACGCCTGCTCGGCCTCGGGCGTCAAAGGCGTGTTGTAGACATGCTCGCCGGGTTTGATATAGGCAGCGTTGACCCCCTCCATCGTAGCGAAAGGATCGCCACCGATCCGCGCCAACAACGCATCCAATACGTCCATCAAGCGTTGCCGCCACCATTAGCCTCCGGCGGCCGGATGCCCTGCCCGGCGGCATAGGCCCCGGCGGCATATTTAAGGCGCACCTCCTGCAGCCGCACCTCGTTCTGCGCCTCCATCTGCGCCCGCGCGATCAAGATGTCATTGGCACTTTTCTGCCGCTCCAGTTCCATCTCGTGGGCTAGGCGGCGCTCCTCCAGCATCAATTCGTGCTGCAGTTTCTGCTGCGCCAGCCCCGCCTCCGCTTGGGCCTGCTGCTGCTGTAATTGGGCCTCCAATTGGGCCTTCTGTTGGCTCTGCTGAGCCTCGGCCTGGGCTTTGAGCTGAAGGGCTTGGATGGCGGCCTGCGCCTTGATCATCACCGGGTCAGGCTTTTGTGGGCCTCCCGGCGGCGGCGAACCCGGTGGCGGCGGCATGCTCGGGTCGCTGAAGAAGCTGGTCTTGAACCCCGCGTTCGTCGTCAGCTCGTGCAATGCCGCATAAACATCCTTGGCGTAGACCAAGGGCCCGGTAACGCCGCCCTGCTGCTGCACGATCGTCCCCTGGATCTGGATGACCTGCATCAGGTGGGCGAGCACCTGATCTCGGTTGCCGGTGCCGAGCCCGACACTGACCGTCACCGGCATCTCGTCACGCCACTCGCGCGGGTCGACCGTCAGATAGCCGCCGGTGACCCGGATGATCCGCTCCTGCTGCTGGTTTTTGCGCACCAACTCCATGACGCCGCGCATCAATTTTTCGACGCCGTGCGCGAAGATCCGGGCAAACAATTCGATACGCTGACCGGCGGCCTGTTGCAGCATCGCGATCGAACTAGCCGCCGTATTGTTCAGCGCGTCGGCGGTTATCATGCTGCCCTCGCGCGCCACGCCGGTGCGCAGTTCGGCCGTCGTGTCGAGGTACTGCACCAGCGGAAACGTCTTGTCCGCGGTGTAGGGAATCGCCATCGGCGAGATACCGCCGAGCCGCTTTGTCCTGACGATGCCGCCGGGGCGCAGGGTTAAGAGATCGTCGTAAGTGTTTTCGTTGACGCTGTCGTCGCCGACTTCGACGCGCGGCCAGTTGGAGAGGTACGCATTATCGAGCATCTGCCGCATGATGACCGATTTGACGTACTGCAGATCCATCACCAGATCCGCCAGGCTCATCCCGACCAGCCGGTGGCTCATCGGGATCGGCGTGACGCTGACAAACGGCGCCTCGTCAACGCAGTCGATACAAGGCTCGCCGTCGCGGGTCAGGATGACCCGACCGTTGCCGGCCGTCATCACCTTGTAGAGTTCGGTCGTCTTGCCGTCCTTGCCGTCGCGGCTAAGCTGGACGTAATTCTCTTCGATCCAGAGATGCTCGCCGGCGTCGATGCGCTCGTATTGCGGCGTATCGTCGTCGAGCCGATGGCGCTCTACCCGCTCCTGGTTCCAATCCAGGCTCTCGTTGGCCGGGATATCCTCCAGACAGTCCTCGTCGTAGCCCTGCTGGATCAGATCGCTGCGGGTCCAGCGGCGGCGGTGGCACAGGTAGGGGATTTCGTCGCGCTTTGCCCGCCGGCTGAACAGGATCTCTTCCGGCGGCACGTTTTCGATAACCACCCGACCGTGTTCGCGGGTAATCCTGAGGGTGGCGTCGATCAGTTCGATCTGGGGAGGCGGTAATGGTGGAGGCAATGCCGGCGGCGCAATGCCTGGAGACAGCACGGCGAGCCCTGGGGGCGGCGGCGGCGGCCCTGGCATGGGTCCCGATGGCGGAACCGGACCGCCCGGTGCCGTACCAACCGCATCTGCGGGAAGCCCTGGTGGCAACGGCACGGGCATTGGACGCGGTGGTGGCGGCACAAAAGGCCGGTCCATGTTGAACTCGTCGGCGTCCTGGGTGTAACGCCGGATTTTCACCACCTCGACATCCGCGTCCTGGCCCAACAACGCGTCGTATTGCTCCTGCGTCAGCCCGGTATAGGTCTTGCTTTCGACGGTTTTCTGGGTATTCCACCAATATTTGACCCAACCGAGCTTTTCGAGGAGCGCATCGAACAGCCAGTCGTGCAGGATCATAAACCCGGGGTTGTCGCGGTAGAAAATGTGATTGAGGTAATCCGTCGCCTGGGCGGCGCGCGCCTCCATCCCCGGCCGCGGCGCCTCGACGATGCAAATCTGATCCGAGGCGGTAAAAATCCGCAGCAAGGCCGGCAAGGCCCACTCGACGGCCTCCAGAACCGTTTTAAAAACAAGCTGGCTGCGGCCCTCGACCTCGTTGCCTAAGGGCTCTCCGGCGAAGTATTTCTGCGCCTGCAATCGCTCCTGCGCTAGGCTCCCGCCATCCTGCCCGAGCGCCGCCTGCAATTCCTGCTGAACGACCGACTTGACCTCGTCTTCGTCCAGCCCGTCAGGCAGGTCGAGCCCTTGCGCGATGGGCTGCTGGTAGTCGGTGCCGAAATTGCCGATGCGGTCAGACATCAGCGAGCCTTGCCTTTCGTCTTCTTCTTCTTCGCCATGTCAGCCGCGACATAATCCTTGGCTACCGATTGCGGAATGCCGAGCTTTTTGGCGAACGCCTTGTCATGCGCAGCAGCCCGCATGGTTCGGGCCTGCTTCGGCGAAGAGCTTGGCACTACGACACCACCCGTCGCCCGGTGCCGCGTCCGTACAATTCATTCTTCTCCTTGCGGACCGCGGCGTGATCCGGCGACGGCCCCAGCAACTCGTCGAGGTTCTCCTGGTGACCGTGAACGAGGCCCGCCAGATCGATGCAGCGCTCGCGCAGATTATCGACGAGCACCTCCAGACGCGCCACGCGCTCCTGCAACTCCGTGAACATCACACTGTCACTCTGTGTCATTGATTTTCCTGTGTTTTATACGATACCAAGTTGCGGGTACTTGATCGCCTTCGGCCGCCCGGTCGGGGTCTCGTAAGCCACCGCCATGAGCCCAAAAGCGTCAGACCCATGACTACTGAAATCGTGCTCGGGGCCTAACCCCACCTCACGCCAGTCATCGCTGCGCTTCTCGTGATACCAGCCTAGCGCATCCCTGCCGGCTTCCGTCGTCTCGGCGTTAAACCAGACGGCCGGGAATAGCCGGCGAGCCGCCTCGATGCGGGCCTTCGCTGCGCCGCGGCCCTGGTTGGGAATTACCTCCACACTAAAGCCGGCCGCCCTAAAAGCACTCTCGAACGACACGTCATAAACCCGGTCATGGGTCGCGCCGTCATGAGGGAGGAAAATCTGCGCCTTGCCCCAACCGCGCTCGCGCAGCCAGTCGACATGCACGCCAAGGCTCTGCCCGACCGCCTCATAATAGTCGAGCACCCGCACCTCGCGACCGACAAACTGGCAAACCCACATCGCGAACGCATCGCTGCGGGCGCCCGTGCCGCCCAAATCGCAATACGCCCGCACCGCCATCAGCGGGTCACGTGTGACCCGGCCAATGCGGCCCTCTTGGCTCGCATCCGACAGAAATTTGGCGTAGTAAGCACCAGCATGGGCGATCGCGTACTCGCCCTCCCAGATATGGGGATACTGCTCCGGCCGCTTCGCCTCATCCTCGCGGCGGATCTGGTCGAGGGTGCTCGGAAACCAAGCGTTGTCGCGCCAGTTCAATTCGACAATCTTGCTGTTTTCCGGCGGGTTGACGCGAAAGCGCTGGTTGGTGGCAGAGGCTCTGCGTTCGGGGTTCCAAGTCACCCAGATTTCCGCGTTCTCCTCGCGCACCGTCGGGATCGCCTTCTGCCACGCCATCTCACTGACCGGCTCGGCCTCGTCGACCCACAGAAGGCGTATCCGGGCGGTCGATTTGACGCTCTCGATGTTTCTTCTAAGGCCGACAAAGGAGAAATCGATCCGGCCGTCTCGCGTTCTTATGAATTTCTCGCCGATCTCGTAATTAGCGGCCAGCCACGGCTCGGTCTCGATCGCCTGCTTGACCTCCGCCATGCTGCTTTCGTCGAGGCTGTTCTGGAACTCCCGGCCGCAGACAATAACCCCCGACTCCTTCGCCAGGGCGCAGCGCAGCCCGTGCACCGCCGCCATCTTTGCGAAGGATCTCGATTTGGCACTGCCGCGGCCGCCGTATGCGCCGCGGTACAACGCCTCGCCGCTGAACACCGGGATCAATTTCTCCGGCAGTTCGATCCGACCCGCGGTCACGCCGTCAGCACCCCGTCACACCAGCACCGATATTGTCGATGATCGTTACCGGCGTCGCACTCGTGCCAGCATACACCTTAAGCGCGGCTGTTCCCGCCGTCGTGCCGCACACCAACGCCAATTTGCCGCCGGCCGCACCCGGTGCACTGTCGCCGGCCGGGGTGCGCCGTGCCAGGCCGATCTCACCCGGTGCTTGCGCCAGCGTCGTCGCCAGTGTCCCGACAGACAGATACCCGTACAGTTGAAGCGCCCGGTCGTTGGTAAACCGGGCGACCTCGTTCAGGGCCCCGCCGCCCATCGCCTTCATGATTAGGTTGCCGGCCTCGGTACCGGGCGTGCCGCCAATCGCGTAACTGTTGATCGCACCATACGCGACACGCGTCCCGGCGCTGTTTTGGCCCCTCAAATTGAGCGCGCCACCGACACCGACAGCAATGGCACGGGTATCCTCGATACTAACCGCGTCTTCCGCATGCAAACCGTAGTAAAACCGCGGGAACCCGTCACTGGGGTCGGCGTCGACAACCGACGGGCGGACCGCCCCCGACGTGTTGAACCGCCCCCCGATACCGGTGGCGCCGTCGATATTGATCACCGCATTGTCGGTCGAACTGAGATAGGCCAGCGACGGGTAACTTCCGCCGACCACCCGCTCTGCCAGCGACCGCGCCTTCGGACCGCCGAGCTGCAAAACCGCAATCTCGCCCGAGGCCACGTTAATATTAGAATAAACATTGTTCGTCAGGATCGTCGCCGTTGGCGTGCCCCCACCATCCGCTGAAATCGAGGCACCGACCGAAGACAACCCGCCGTCCCGGCAGGTATTGCCGGAAATGATGTTATCAGAACCGCCGCCGCTGACCTTCCAGCAGACGAGTTTTGAGTTGCCGCCACTGATCTGGTTGTTCGACACGGCTATATTAGACGCGCCATTGCCGGCGAGCCCCAAGCCGTTCAGCCATATCCCGGCAGCACCGCCTACGGCGCGCGGCCCAATCGCGATCTTGTTGCCGTAAACATTGCCGTTGCGGGCAGTCAACACCGCTGTGCCGCCGGTGTCGGAACCCGTCACCAGAATGCCGTACAACACCGTGCCGCAGGTATTGTCCGCAACGACCAGATCGCGGGCACCCTCCCAGTGATCCCAGCAAGCATTAAATGCCGGCCCAAAGATAACCTGTACCCCGCTTGCCGTTGCCGTCGCCGCGGCGCTGAGCGTCACCGCAGTCGGACTGACGATCGCCGCCACGGTCGTGTTGTCGGGAATACCGGCACCAAAAACCGGCATCCCTATTGCGACGCCCTGTGTGTTCCCCAACCCGTCCAGCGTCGTGTTCGAGTGCGTCGCGCCGGTCGTCACCACACCCATCGAGTTGCCCGCCACCACCGTGTCCTCGGTGGCGATCATCGCAGTGCCGTTGGCGCCGGCCATAAAGGTATTGTCCCGCACCCGGATGCGCTTCGCCTTGCGGATCTCGATCGCGTGGAAAGCCCCGTCCGACATAAACGTGCCGGCGACAGCAAAGCCGCACCCCGAGATGCCGATGTCATGGTCCGTAATCGGCGCGGATGTGGCGCTCAGGATGCCGTGGTTGACATTGACAATGTGCGCCTTCTTGGCGCCGTGATCGGGGTCAGGGCTGGGATCGCTCCAACCGACGCTGGTCGCCGTGATCGTTGTTCCGCGCTCGCACCGGATCGCGGTGTTCGACGACACACGCAGGGGCGAGGTAATCGTGTAGCCGCCCTTCTGGACGTAAACCTCGCCGCCGCCATTGGCTGCCGCCGCATCGAGCGCGGCCTGGATCGCGCCACCCGGCTCGACGACGAACGGCCCGCCCAGATTACGCATCGCGTTCGGCGTCGCATTCGAGGCGTCGGGGTACATATCGGCCGCTGCCGGCGCCGCCAGCAGCAGCAACCCGGCCATCAGGACTGCCCGCCGCATCAAAAACCCCAGAACGCGCGCTGGTTGTTCGTCAGGGCCTGCCGCTCCGCCAGCGACAGCGCGTAATTGTCCCAAACCACGCTCTCGGCCAGACCGCAGGTCGACGCCGTATCGCCCGTAATCTGGACAAACCCCGCAACCGTGTTCCCCGTAACCGTCCCAGTGGTTGTCGTGCCGTCCACCATGATGCTGCTGCCAGCACCGTTCATCACGGCCTGCGCACTGTGCCACGCATTATCCGCCGCCGCCGCGAGAATCGACCCGCTCGTGCCGCCGTCCAGCCGCCACTGGCCAGCCACCGCGTCACCGCTGAACCGGTTGGCTACCGTGTTCTCGCGCAGCCAGGTGCAATACCCCAAGCCAACAGAACGATTGGCCACCGCGCTGAAACTCACGACCCCCGTGGCCGGCGTCAATGTGCCGGCACTCGCCATGCCCTGGGTCACCGCCGTCGCCCGCAAACACGGCAGCCCCGTGCCGCAGTTCGCCACATACTGATACTGATTCGCCGCCGTCGCCTGCACCATGTGCCGGGCGGTGCCCGACTGGTCGTACCAGGTATCGCCGAAGCAGGTAGTGGCATTGCAGAAGGTTGCCGCAGCCGCCACATCCAGGGGCGCCCCGGTAAAGCCGGTAAACCCGAGAAAGTTAATATCCTGGGTCGCGTTGTCGCTGGCCCGCCGCAATTTGATGCCCGGGCCAGCGTAGGCACTCTTCAGCTTGCGCAGGCTGTACGCCGCCGCCGGACTCGCAAAAGCCCCGCCGCCATCCAACGGCGCAATCGCCCCCTGCAGCCGGTGCCCCGCGTGCAGCTGGCTCGGCCCGGCGTGCATCCGCGCCACCGCCGGCGATGCCGCCAGCAGCAGCGCCGCCAGGGCGGTGGCCGCCCTCACAGACCGTCGCCCGGCGTTATATAAAGCGTCGCCGCCGTGCCCGCGGTGATGCCCGCCACGTACTGCTGCGCACAGCCCAGCACCTCCACCGTCCCAGGCGCGATCGGCAGAGACGCCACCGTTGCTGTGGCCGTGACGTCGCCGCAGACGATGAACACCGCCACCGTGCCACTATTATAAAGACGCATCGCCTTCGAATTCGGCCCGGTCTGTACCTGCACCCGCGAGGTCGTCCCGGTCGCCGCCAGACTCACCGTCGCACCCCCCGCCAGAAAAGGAACCTGGGCGCGCGCGCACATATATATAGACGAGAAGATTAAAACGAGCGCGGCGGGCGCTAAAACACGCAAGGGTTGTAGCGATCTCATGCCGGGCCTCAAAAAAATATTCGGGAGGGTGCGGCTGACATGGGGGCGGTGTGGGGCCGTCAGCCGACCGGATGGAACCATCGTCTTCGGGGGTGGCCCCGGGGGCCTAGGTCCAGGTAGGCCGCGCTGGCTGCTGATTGTCCGGGAGGTAGGCTCCTAACCAGACCAGACGGCGACAGCGCGACCCACATGAAGCGAGAGACGAGATGTCTCGTTAGGATCTAGACCCGCGCCTCGCTGCGTCTCTTAACCATCGTTTCGACCCTGATGAGACGCAGATTGTGTCTCACCGTCTCGTATGTCTGGGGTATACCCAAGCGAGACGAAGCGGTTACTCAGTTTCCGGCTTAGTCAGACGGCGCGTGATCGGTGCGACCGGCACCAACTCGATCCTCGTCACGATCGGCGCGTCCGGGTTGCCGACTAGTTCTTGAGTAACTTTGTCGCCGTACTTGCGAGGCATAGCTTTTGACAAGAACCAGCGCCGGCTGTCAGCCATTAAACGCGCTCGCTGAACCGCACCGTTATCGACGTAGCCGTCCGGACCAAGACAAGGCGTGTCTGATATCTCGATAACTTCTTCGGCTATACTATCAAAACCCATCTCGCGCGCGAGCGCATATTGCGGACCGAGGTGAGCGGCGTCTTTCGTCAACCACTTCCTTACTGCCTTCTCATCCGGCATATTCGGATCGCGGCAAATACCCCGCAAACTCTCTCCGGTCGCAAGCCTGTCGCAAATCTCTTCAAACAGTTCTTCAGTGAAGACCTTCTGCGAGCCATTGCGCCCGCCGGTGCTTTGCAAACTCACTGGCACGCTCGCTCCCTCGCGCGCACGAGCGCGCACAGTTCCTTTAGTAGCGCGATAATGGCATCGAGCTTGGCGAGCATGGCCTCCGTTTCACCGTCGCGCATCAGCCTGTGTCACCTTCCGCAATCCCGGTGAATAAACACATCCGGCACTACCGGATCTGGTGTCGGACCGCACCAGCAATCCGGTGAAGCAATGTGTTCCCGACCGTGCAAATCGTCACCTTGCACCGCAGCATTAGTGTCCGCGACATAGCCCTCGCAGCGCGCAGCTCTCGTCCGCCCGGGCGAGCAGTAACCGAACCCGACCCCGCCGCAAGCTGGGCACGGCTGGGGCGGTTTGGCATCCGCCAGATACCCGGTGCCGTGGCAAGCCTCGCAGATCGTATTCCCGCTTTTGCCCATATGGCTCATAAATCGGCTAGGAAGCCCGCTGAGTGGCCTGAGACCTTTTCGGCTACCAGGGTAGCGGCCGACCCCGTTCCACCCCACTGGCAGCCACAGCATGCGATTTCTGAGGCATCCTTGCTCGGCGGACGGGTCGGGCTTGGGGGATGGGCTGATATGGGGATCATCGAACCGCCCGACCCGCCGCCGGCATGGTCGCAACATGCACCTAATCCCCTATCTGGTGATAACCGGCCGCGTCAAGCCGAAATGTAGCGCCAGCACTGGCAATGTGGCCATCAGCACGCCTTTAGCGGCGCCGGTGCCGCGGCCACCGATCCAGTTTTGCCGCTGGGCCCAGGCGGACAGGCTTTCGTCCCGCCCGAGGACATCCCAGGCAAGACTGCCCATCGGGCTGCCGAGACCACCGAGCGCATCGAGGGCGCGACCGAGTTGATGACGGGCGCGTTCACTGCCACTGCCATCGCGAAGCTGCCCGCCGCTGCGGACCCGCAGCAGGTCGGCTGCCTGCAATGTCGGCACGGCGGCTCTGCGGGCGATCTCACCGAACTGCAGCCCGGCGGCGTGTTCCTGAGGACCGATCTCGCGCCGGGCCAGCAGGTTGTCCAACACGCTGCGGCAATGCCAGGGGTGGCCGATCGCACCAGTGCTGTCGGCGACAACCGGGCTGCGAACGATGTTGCCATGCTGTCGGCGCTCCGGTGTGGGGTTGAGGGTTCGCGTCATTCCGCTTCCACGCACTCGTATTGTTCGACCCAAGGGCGAACCTTGTCTCGTACCGCAACGATTTCTGCCCCTGGCCACAGCTCTTGTACTCGAACCACAAGCGCCTGCTGCCAGCCCCGCATCATCGCATCGCCCTGCCGCCACACCTCCTCGTCATCGTCACCAAGTAACGCCTCCCGTAACAGGTCGAGTTGCTCGACCAGCAGGACGTGTAGCTCCGGGTTGACGCGACGCAGCGTATTCATTTCCCGCCATTCTTTCTTATCTGCGCCGTCAGCTTGCCGGCATATTCAAGAATATATCCCCGCTTACGATAAGGGCTATCAGTATAACAATGCGCCACTCGATGACCCGCGCCCTCGCCGTGAAAATGCCAACGCCGGCAGAACACACAAAACATTGCCCATTGGCCACCATCGGTGCCGAATGCCGGCACGACCGGCACTTCCTCGCCACCCATCACAAACCTGTCCTTTCGGTTACCCCGCCGGCCGGCGGCGGCGTCGCCATCATCCAGCGATGGGGGGGGTTTTACGGGTTTACGGGGTTTACGGGGTTTACGGGGGTCGTTTCAGCATAAGGTTAGAAACTGTCACTTTGCCACTTCCTGCGCATATATGAAAAAAACCGCAAATACCCCGTAAACCCCGTAAACTTCTCAATCATTAGGTACATCCGTCGCTGAGACAATGCACCAGCGGTTGATTTTGCGATCACGGTCGGATCCGGCGGCAATTTTCATCCCATCGGACGGACGGCCCTTGCGTCGTCGCAGCCACCACCCGAGGCGCCTCGAACTGATCACCTTGGCTCCCGGGCCGTCCGCCGCGACGGCCATCAGGGCCTCCCGCAGCTCGCCGTGGCGATACCCTTTCGGCACCGATTTCTGGAATGCGTCGTCAGAAACTTCATATTCAATCTGGTCGGCCAGGGCGATCAATTCACTACATGAGTACAACTGATTTATCTTGCCGGCATCCTGCCAGGCACTAATCACCGCGCGTAATTCCAATGTCTCCGGGTCTTCGTCGCGAGCCGTTTCCATAGTGTCTGCCGGGTCTGCCATGCCGAGCCACACCAACGCCGAGCGAACCAGCAAAGACCACTCTTCATACGAAGCCAGGGGCGAGCAGGGATCAGGAAACCCGGCGCAGCGATATGCCTGAACAATGACAATACAAGCCGCGATATATTTGCCGCGATCGGCCAATATGATCTCGAAAGGCTTATCGATAAACTGTCGCAGCTCCGGACGTTCAACTTCAGCGTCGAGCGAGCACAGCAATGTCCGGCGCACCATGTCGCCGACGATGACGATATTATTACCGGTAGCGAAGACGCAGGCCCGGGTTTCGATCTGTACCAATTCGGAGCGGCCTAGCGGCCGAATACGCACGATTGGCCGCTCGACCATTTGGCACAGAGCGTCGCCGCCCAGTTCGCCGTTAAGATTGTCGATCGAAATTATTGCCTGTCCTGCCAGCAATGCGGCGCCGAGGCGTTTCTCCTGCTCTTCCTCGGTTTTGCCGGCGGCGATGACTGGACAGCGCTGCCCGATGGCGATCGCCGATGCGAGATCGACCAGATAACTTTTGCCGGAACCGGCGACCGGAGCGCGCATGGCGTGCAGGGGTGCGACCGACATGGCGCCGCGCACCACCGGGGTGATTAGGGCTGACACGGCCACGGCTCGGGACGCTTCGTCGACAAACTTGAAACCGGTCAGCAGGTCGGTCAGCGTCGTCAACGCTGCCAGCGCGTGGTCTCGGGTTGGTGTTTCCACGCCGGGCGGCAGTGGTGGTGAGGACAGCAGCAGTAGCCGGGTCGCCGGGTCGTAACCTTCTTCGCGCAAGAGGGTGCCGTCCGGTCTCAGGGTTGGTGTGGTGACGACGCCGGAAACCGGGGGTAACAGCCATTTGCCGTCACGTGACAGGATGGTGGCGGCGACATCGCTCGGTGGGTCGGTTGGCAGCCACTTGTTGGATCGCTTGTCGAATTTAACCCAGTGCGCCAGTTCCGACAGCCAGTCCACCATGCCGGTGGTCGTCATGGCGGTGAGGCGGGCGACTTGGGTTTGCAGACCGCGCGCCGCCTCGACGCGCTCGACAACCGGGCGTACCAGTCCACCGCTGCGGGCGTAGATTGGCGCGCCCATTGCGCACAATACGTGCTCGGCCTCGGTCGCGATGTCGTGGAGGCTCCCGGCGCGCAGCCGGATTGTGGGCTTGCTCGCTGCACCCGGGAGGCGTTGTTGCGGCGGCGAGGATGTAGGGCTGGCTGTCTCCAACTTCTCCGGCGCCTCTTGCTCGATTGGGCGCATTTGCAAGATTGGCGCGCCAGCAGACTTGTCGGCGATCGGCCCAGAAGGCGCGTGCGAGGGCACGGGTGAACCGTATTTTTGCCGGCCGGTCCTGATTTCGTCCCAGATAATCTTCTCTTCTTGCCGCCAGTTCCAGCGTGCCCCGGCGGCGCCTACCGCGCGCTGGGTGGCGTCGAGCAGCATATCGAAGATTATGCTGTCTTCGATGCCGGCTCGCGCCAACGAGGCTGACACCGACAGCCGGGTTGCGTGGATGCCGCCGTCGCCAGCGGCTTGGTATTGCATGGCGGCCAGACGCTGACAGACATCGACCGGCGCGCGAAAGGCGTGCTTGCGGGCAAAATCGAGAAACGGATCGGGATTGCTGGAAGGCGGTGCGGTGTCTTTTGCCGGAGCCCGAGGCCTCGGCACCATCAAAAGCGGGCCAAGATAGCCGAGCATCTCGATAAGGTCGGCAAATTCATACCGGATCCAGGAGGCTTCGAGCACGGTAACCGGGCGCATCTCGCCGGTCTTGCTGTTATGTGTGCCGGGCAATCGCAGGACCGCGGCGATTTGCGCCGGTACGGTGTCGCCGGCGAACACTCCCGCGAGTTGGTGTAGGACAGCATCGACTTGTTCTTTAATCTCGTCGGGGTCTCGCAGGCTGACGTCAAGCGGTTCGCGCAATAGCCAGTAGGCGTGCACCCCGCCGCCACTGGAGATGATCAGCGACGGCGGCATCGGGCACTTGTTCAATGCGGCGATGGCAGCTTCGCGAGTGATGCCGAGCTTGTAGATGTCGATGTCGACCCAGACGCAGGCCAGTTCGCACAATTCTTCGCGTCGTCCGCGGTGTGAGCCGACGCGCCGTGTCGCCATTGCCATGAAGACGCCCTTGCCGGGCACATCCTGTGCCCGGCAGAACGTGACGACTTCTTGCGGGTTGCGGGTGAAGAGCTGCCGGCCGCCGCCGCCGCCGTTGACGAGCGAGCGCAATTCGACGTTCTGCTCGGTAAACTCGAAGAACTGTCGCAGAAAATCGCATGTCTCGTCGTAGTTGTGGTCGTGCACAACGATGCGCCTCCTTGGAGGTTTTAAAAACGAGGTACACGCTTGCCGGCTGGCGGCGTGGCGGGTGCGGTAGAAGCGGCTGCCTTTACCGGCGCCGGTTTGGGCTCGGGACTGGCGCTAGGCTCGCCGAGACCGGGGAAGTCGTCGTCAGCAGCAGCCTCGGGCGCGGCCCAGTCGACCAGTTCAAACCGCGGCACATAAGTCTTCCCGTATTCCGGGTGAATATAATAATCATTGCCAAGGGTGATGATCGGCGTCAGACCCGGCTTTTGCCGGTACTGCTTGCCATATTCGGCCGACAAAGCGGCGATGGCGCCGATCCCGCCTTTGGAGCCGGTGCTGTAGATAAAGGTCTGACCGTCAGCGTCGGCCAGTTCCAGGATGTTGGTGAATTGCCACGGATCGCGTTCCTTGCCATCGGTGCCGCGATCCCACAGACTACGGTCGTTGTCGCCGAGCGCATTGCGGGCCTCGACCGGGCGCCGTTCCACCAGGGGCACGGTCAGGTCGTCTTCCAGGGTGCCGCCGCGCCACTTGCGCCAGCCGACCCGCAGACCAGCCATATTGGCGGCGAGCCTGGTGCCGAGCGGCAGGACGCTGGCGTTCTGGCCGTAGAGGAACTCGCCGTTCTTGAAACTAAGGTATTGCCCGCCGGCTGTGCCGGCCTTGAGACCGTAGGCAACGTATGGGTCGATGTCGGTTTGGGTGGTGAGGGCGCTTTGGGTCTGTTCGATGATGTCGCTCATGTCGATGCTCACTGTGATGGTTATCGTCACTGTTTGGTTGTCTGGTTCTAGGTCACTGTTAGTCGCTCTGCTGGCTTTCCTTCCTTTTTGAACTCGTCGATTTGGATGCCTGCGTCGGCTGCAGCTTCGAGCAAGGCTGCTTGGTCGATCGACTGTCGCCCCTTGGTGACAGTCCACTGGACCGACCAGTTGTCGCCCTTGTGGCCGCGCACGCCGGCGGTGCGCAGAAATTGCTTGATGGCTTCCTGAGTGGCGGCGCGGGTGTATTCGGTGGCTTCCGCTGAGGCCGCCAGTGCGCGTTCAGCATCGCGCAGGCTTTTTAGTTCGGCCGCGGCGTTTGCGCCGAGCCGGGCGCCCCCGGGCGGCATGCTGGCCAAGGTCGTTCCGACGCACTGCTGACCCCAGGCGCAATATCGGCATTCGCCGCCGCCCGCTATCTTGCCTTCGGGGGCGAGATCGCCGGGGTCGGTTGCCGCCATGATGCTGCGGGCGCGCTCGATCGCGGCGTCGTAGACGCGCGGATCAAATCGGACGGGAAACTCGGTGATGTGGTCCCAGAACGAGGCGTCGATATAAGACAAGATGGCATATTCAGGCTGGTGGTCGGTCGCCCGGCGCACCAACCCCATGCCGACATGCATCTGGAAGACGTGTTCCGGTTTTGGTTGGCGCAGATTGGCGCGCGGGTCGATCGATTTGCAGTCGAGGAGTAGGCTTGTCTGGCCGATGTCGGGGACGCCAAGGTCGGAGAGACAGTCGCGCGCAACACCGACAATCAGCCCATCGGGTGTGGCCGATAGAAACCCGTCGACAAAAGTCTGCTGCTCCTCGCCGGCATATAACAGTGTGGCGCCCGGTGGCAGGTTTGCGCGCAGGCCGGGCACCCAGAAACTGTCTTCGATCACCGAGCCGCGCAGTGCGGCGCCCCAACCTTCGACAAAGTCGGGATCGGGCGGCACTTCCAGTTTGGCGAAGGCAGATGCTCGGGCGCACCGCCCTGCTTCGCTGGAGCCCAGCGTGTTGAGGCGATCGTGCGCGAACTGGCGGCGCAGATTACTGCCGTAGGCGTGGAGCAATTCGCGGATCATGCTGAACCCACGGGATCGACTGGGCCGAAAACTCCGCAGACCGCGAGGAATGCGGCAAAATCGTTTTGTGCCTTTGCCAGTTCGACTGCTCTGTCCGGCGGGATGACCGGCACTGCGGCAAGAGCGGCGGCAGTGGCATTACCATCGACCCCGGCTTGTTTTGCCCAGCGTCGGATATAACGGCAGATCTCCGGAAATTCCCAAAGTTCACGCTCGTCGTCATCGTAACCGTAGACCGCAATCGCAATCGGCGTATCGGGGTGTTGCTGCCTAGCCAGGCGCCAGGCCGTCGCTGCGTAATCGGCTTCTCGTTTTGTAAGCCGGTCACGATGCCCGATGACCATGAAGATATTGTCGAATTGTTTGTCGTTGCTCACGACAATTCCCGCCGACAGAGTTGAAAGACATCGTCAGGTTCATGTGGCAGTGGGTCGTCGAATGGCACGAGTCCGGCCTTTGCTCTGATGCGAACAATGCGCTGCCCGACCATTTGTAGCGCTGCGAACCGGATGTCTTCCGGCGCGTTACGCAGCCAGGTGTAATTCTGGTCGCGCACATAGGCGACCATCCGACCGCTGTCTGCGATGCCGAAATGACCGAGAGTGGCATTGAAGCGGCGCAGCCGGTCGCCGTACTCGGGCAGCGCGAAGAGCTCCTCGTGTTCGGCTGTCTTAGCGACGCGGTAGTGGCGGTATAGCTGGTTGCGGTCTTTTAGCGCCTCGCGCGCCGGCTCAGACACCGCACATTCCTTCGCACTCGTTGTTGAACATGTCGAGTTGCCGGATGTCGATGTCGTTTTCAAGATCGGCCAAGGCGAGCGGCACGCGCTGCGGATGCATGTATTGGGTGTTTCGTATGCGACGGGCATCGCCTGTTCGCAGCGCCGCATCAGCCGCGACGGCATCGGCCCATTCATCTGGCGAGGTATCGCGTAGGGCACGCCAATAGGCGTTGTCGTGAAACGGACAGCCGAGGCAGGCGCTCTTTGGTGGCTGCGAGTATCCATGCCGCTCCAGCCAGCGCCGGCAATCCCAGCGCGACATGCGGCGCTCGATGAGCGGCCAGCGGTTGCGCATGTAGCGTTGTCGCGCCGGGCGCATCCGCTGCGCCTCGTCCGTTGATATGCCAATCAGCACCTCGACGGTGCCGGGCGCGATGTAGCTACGGCCAGGTGCATGCAAGAGCTGCCGTATCTCGCGCATGATCGGCTTTAGCTTGTACTCGCTGGTGCATTGCCGCCGGCCCAGCGCGTGGAAGCCATCGGGGCCGGTCATGTGCCACGGGATCGAGGCATACTGCCCGCCGGTCGAATTGCGCCCTGCCACCAATCCGTCGCGGATGTTGCCGGCGGTGACACGGTAAACCGGGAACGGCAACATCGGTTCGAGCCGGTCGAGATGCTGGTAGACCGCGCGCGGCTCCCAGCCCGTATCGGCGAAGATCGCGCAATCCGGCGGCTCGATTTCGCCATGCGCCGCCATCAGTGCGAGCGTCGTCGACTGCACGCCGGCGCCAAGCGAGAGCACGCGGAGGGAGATGCGCGCCGGGTCGCTCATGGGGCCTCCTCCTCGTAATCGCCCCACGGTCCGGTGCGGGCGGCCTCGCGCAGGCGGCGGGTGAGCACGTCGGTGATGACGTATTGGGCCAGCAGCGGCAGGAGCGCGGCGAACCGCTCGCGCTGGTGGAGATGCGGCATGTCGCGCCACAGGCTAATCGCCTCGTCGACGGCGCGCTCATCGCTGAATGCCTGGTAGATTGCCTCGGCGAGGTCGCGGTCGGCGCTAAGCCGGCCGCGGCCCTGCGCCGCCGCCGCTACGGATCGCGCTTTTGCTTTCGCTGTGAAAGCCTCCTGTGCCTCGCGATGCTTACAGCCGCAGGAGACATACCTGCCGGACACAACCCGGGCCACTCTTTGGACGCAGAAAGTTCCGCAGTCGCAACGGAATTGCCAATGTAGGGCAGTTGACCCCTTCCTTGGGGGTGTGGGACGTATTGCAACGAGCCTGCCGAAACGCTGGCCGGCAGCGATTGGGGTTCCGCGCAGCCGCCTCCTATCGCGTGACAGGGGCTCGGGGAACTCCTCGGCGAGGTCGCGGTCGTGCTGGCTCATGGCGCCTCGCCTTCCAGTGGCAACATGGCCTCGTGTGTGGCACGCAGCCGGCGGCGCCGCAGGTCCTGCTCGCGTTCGATGACCAGCGCGTCCGCCACGACATCGGCGAGCAGCGCTTCCAGTGCCGGTGTCGTCACCAGCCCGCGGCTATGCGCCAGGTGCGCGATGTCGGCGAGGGCCTGGCGATAGCCATCGGTCCACTCGCTCATGGCGCCACCTTCCGCGACAGCATAAACTCGGGCACCGGCATCCCGGCCTTCACACGTTCCCCTATCGCCATGACGGCGGTGTTGTAGCTGGCGAGGCTGTCGGCGGCGTCTTCTTCGGGTGTCAGCGGGCGCGGCTCGAACAGCGGGCCGTGGTCAACCTTGCGGTTTCGATGCTTTGCCTGGGTCGAGTGCTGGCCACTGCCTTCATAAAACGCGACACGCTCGCGGATGTCGGCGATGTAGGCGTCTTCGCGTTCGATCAGGATGGCGTTGCTGCTAGTTGCCAAGGCCGCCACGCCGGTCGTTCCGCTGCCCGCGAACGGGTCGAGCACGGTGCCGCCAGGTGGCGTGACGAGTGCCACCAGCCACTTCATCAACTCGACGGGCTTTACGGTCGGGTGCTTGGAACCCCAGCGGTCTTGTGCGCTAGCTTTAGCCGAGAAAAAGAAGCGGGCAGCTGAGCCGCTGTCGCCAAGGCCGCCAGCATTTTGCCCTAGCTTATTACCAGAGCATTTACCGTAGACATGACCGTTGAGTGCCGCCGCCTGCGAGGCCGCTCCTTTACCGCCCGAGCTAACTCCTGTCTCCGGAAACAGCGCCACGACCTCGTCGCTGCCATCGTGGCAGATGTTGGCGGGCCAGCGGCCGAGAATTTGTGCCTTTTCAATCGCTGCCTTAGAACGGGCTTTGTCAGCCTCTTTCCCATGATGCGGTCGCAACCATCCGTCAGCTTTAAGCGCGCTACGCCGGGCGTACCCCTCTGGATCGCCCATGTCCTCGCCATTGGTAGCAATCCGACACTCATCCACCTGCATCGTCCGCTTGCCGCCCGGCTTGTAGGCCAGCACGATTGGCTCGTAGGCCGGCTTGAGCATATCGCGCCGCTTCGGGAAGCCGGTGGCGAACAGCCACATCAGGCAGTCTTGAATGATGAAGCCGGCATCTTCGATGGCGCAGGCCAGCCGGTGAGATGTGCGCGTGCCGCCGAACGCCACGAGAAAGCCGCCGGGGCGCAGAACGCTGCCGATGGTGGCCCACGTCTCGGGCCGGAAGGCGATGTCGCCGCCGTCCCATTGTTGACCCATGAAACCGCCAGCTAAACGCTGATAATGATTTGTGCCGTCAGTGTTACGTTGGCCGTTCGCATTAAATGCGCGACCAAATCGCTTGGTCATATCGCTAAGATGATAGGGCGGATCGGTCACAACGGCGTCGACCGTCACCCCGAGTGTTGGGATGATCTCGCGGCAGTCGCCGTGTTCGACGCGGATGGTCATGCCGCTTTCCCGCGAGCGATGGCATTGACTGATCTAATTCCGTAAAGCCCGATCAGCGCAGCCTCGGCGCGACCGATGGCGCGGGCCCGGGTGCAGTAGCCGCGGCGCGCGGTCCACAGGCCGGAATCTTCGGGCAGGAGGCGCCCGGCGCAATCGAGGGCCAGGGCCTTGTCGGCGGCGATGCTGAAGTGCCGCTTCCACTTGGCTGCGCTGACGATCTCGATCGGCCAGCCGTGGCAGGCGGCGATGGCTTTAATCGCCATGTACCTTTGGCCCAACGCGAAGGCGCTGCTGGCCCCGATGCGCCGCTCGCCGCCGGCCCAGGGCGCCTGCCGCTCGATCCACACATGCCCGCAGCGGCGCTCGTCGAGAGCGGCGAGCAGCTCGCTCGCCAAGTCGCGGACCATCAGCTCGCCGGCTGCCATGGGCATGTCGACGATTGCCAATACGCGCGTCGTCTCGGCGTCGAGGAACGCGACGGCGCCATCGGCGCCGGGGTCTGCGCCGGCGACGATCATGGCCGGCTCCGGGAGAGAGGATGGGTCGAAGGCTTAGCCATCAACCCACCCGCCTGCCCTGCCGCGCCCTGCCTTGCCGGGCCACGCCGAGCCCCGCCGAGCCTGCCCTGCCGCGCCCGGCCGTGCCGCGCCTTGCCATGCCCAGCCTTGCCGCGCCACGCCTGCCATGCCCAGCCACGCCACGCCTGCCATGCCGAGCCACGCCCTGCCCAGCCGCGCCCTGCCAAGCCTGCCATGCCACGCCCGGCCATGCCGAACCTTGCCGTGCCGCGCCGTGCCTGCCACGCCCTGCCCAGCCACGCCCTGCCTCGCCGCTCCGAGCCTGCCCCGCCCGGTCATGCCTAACCCTGCCGCGTCCCGCCGTGCCTGCCCTGCCGCGCCCTGCCACGCCGGGCCCCGCCGAGCCCCGCCGAGCCTGCCCTGCCGCGCCCGGCCGTGCCGCGCCGTGCCCTGCCAATCCGAGCCGTGCCTGCCATGCCTTGCCGGGCCACGCCCCGTCATGCCTTGTCGTGCCCTTGCCGAGCCGCGCCAAGCCTGGCCTTGCCATGCCGTGCCTGCCATGCCACGCCCGGTCATGCCGAACCCTGCCGTGCCCCGCCGTGCCTGCCCTGCCGCACCGAGCCGCACCGAGCCACACCAAGCCCGGCCTTGCCCTGCCTTGCCACGCCTGCCTCGCCATGCGACGCCAAGCCCGGCCCCGCCAAGCCCTGCCCGGCCACGCCAAAGATTCATCACGCCGCCGCAGTAGTATTGGCCGCTGTGGCTTCGGCCTCGACCCGTGCGGCTTCTTCAAATATCCGGCCCAACTCTTGGAGATGGCGGTATCGCTGTTCAAACCGGCGCAACTCGCGGAGCGCCTGGCGTAATGCCATCAGGCGAAGCTGGGCATTGCTCATAACCGCGCCCATGTGCCGGTAACCGCCGTTCGAGTTCCGGTCCTGCACCAGCGAGATCGTCGCCCGCTCGCCCTCCTCGCTGCGGACGTGAATAACGATCAGCCGGCGCGCTTGGTCGATCCGATGCGCTTCGGCGGCTTTCACGTCATCCCATTCGAGGTGCTTGTAGACCTCGCTGTCCGGGTTATTGCGCGCCCATTCCACGACGGTTCGCGGTTTGATGAACCCCTCGTCGTCGGTCAGCGCGACCAGTTCGGTTTCTATCGTCACGGCATTACCTCCCAGCATCCGTTGCCCAGACCATTGCTGTTTGGCGAGTCGGGCCGCCCCTCGCCGACGCCCACTTGCAGACC
>Ga0134124_10000301_pt1 | contig 43651 bp, 63 predicted proteins | sample KB304_FD_96880 | JGI IMG/M metagenome (GOLD analysis project Ga0134124, IMG submission 96880) | Terrestrial soil microbial communities without Nitrogen fertilizer from Kellogg Biological Station, Michigan, USA - KB3-0-4 | ecosystem: Environmental > Terrestrial > Soil > Unclassified ...
CCGCTCGCAATTCCCGGACGAACTGACCAGAAATCGCCGCCGGCTATGGCGCCTGACCAGCGCGACCCGATGGAGGACATCCATGTGGGCGACGAGCCAGAACCGGCCGGCGCTCCCGAGCCGCCGTCAGAGGCCGGGGAGCCACCGCACGTGAATCTAGCGCCAGCCGCGCCGACGCCCCCCGTGGCGGCCGACGCCTCGACCGCCGACCTGGAGGCGCAATTCAGGGGCGACGCCCTTCCAGATCCTGCCGCCGTGGCGGCCGTGATGGCGGGCAAGAAGCAGCCGCATCGGCGCGTTTACAATCTGGGCGACGTTGGCCCAATCGACGTGCGGGACGTCCAGCCGCCGCCCGCCGAGACGCCTCCAGAGGCGCCGCCGGGCCGCTCCGTGCTCATGATGGCGCCGACCACCGAGGGCGAAGCGTATTACCCGTCCCGAGAGCCGCCCGCGGTCAAGGACACGCTCCGCAATGCCGCATTCCGAATCAAGGGCGGTCCGGGGAGCCTCCCCGAGTCGACAGTGGACCCGGAAGCCTCGCGTTCGGCCATCGAGGAGCAGCTCGCGCGGGACATCAAGCTTAAGTCGGCTGGACCAGAGGCCACCGCCCTGTCGGCAATGCTGCGCCAGAAGGCTCATGAGGACTTCCTTGCCGAGCAGGCGGCCCGGTACCGTACGACCTCCGATGAGAGGCAGTCCGCTCGCGAGTACACCGCGGGCGAGGCAATGAGACGCGCTCGGGTCGGCGCAGACGCGCGGCTCGGGTCGGCTCGCATTCTCGCGACGGGGCGCGCGACCCCGACCGACGATGAGGACTCGCCGCCGCCGTTTGGGTCGAAGGCCGGCAACCAGGTGCTCGATGCCGAGGGGAAGCTGGACAACGTCGTCCAGAAGGTGCTCACCAATACCGGGTACAAGGCCGAGGCCCTCCAGGACCGCAAGTTCAACCAGCTCTCGACCGTCATTGCCGGGGCCAAGAACAACGCCGCGCTGGCGCAGGCTGGGGCCGGGGCATGGGTGAAGCAGGCACAGGGTGGAACTGGCGTCCTGTCCGACAAGGACATGAACGTCTTTTGGGACCGTATTGGAGGCGTCCCTGACCGGGTCGAAAACTACATCGACCAGGCGCTGTCCGGAAAGATGGGGGCCGAGCGACAGCGGACGGTCTCCGAGGCTGTGAAGACCCTGGCCGGCACCGCGCGAGCCGGAATGGAGCGCATTGGCGGTCAGATCAAGTCCCGCCTCAACAACGTTGCCTATGCACCTCCCGAGGTCGTTGACCGCTATCTGGAGACCTACGTCCCCGGCTACGCGGCGCCGGCTCCAGCGGATACCATGCACCGCCCGGCAGCGGCCCGTTCTGCGGCGCCTCCGAAGCAAGTAGCGCCAGCGGCCGGGCATCCGTCGGCAGATCCTGTCGGCGCGACGAAGGTCATAGACGGACAGACCTTCCAGAAGGTCGGCCCCAACAACTGGAAGCCGGTGGCGAAGTGACCGACGATGAAATCGCCAAGTTGGCGGCGGGCGGCGGCGGGCTCACTGACGCACAAATCGCGGCCATGGCCAGCGACCAGGGCCAGGGGCTGCCGAACCCGCGCAAGTTCGTGAAGCTCGGCGCCCCACCGCAACATGGGCAACAGGAGGACGAGCGAGGATTTCTTGGCCGCGCCAAGGACAGCATCGTCTCCGGCATTCATGACGTGGCCACTGTCGGCCGAGACCTCGTCAGCTCGCGCGGCCGGGCCCTCCTCGACCCGCAGAAGCGTCGGCAGTTGGAGCGCGGCATCGACGACGTGGTGACGCTCGGGTACGGCCAGAGGCTGGCCGCTCGCGTCGGTAATGCCCTGGGCGATACCGAGAGCGGCGGGGTGGTCAACCAGAAGCTTCGCCGGCTCCGGGGCATGAAGCCGGGTGAGTCGACATCCCTGAACGAGCAGCGTCGTTTCGAGCTGGACAGCTCCGGCCATCGCATGCGCGGACAGGGTGCCGGGCCCTCCCGGGTTGAGTCCGAGGATCAAGCTGCGGCCCCGCAGTATCGGACGGCGGGCAGCGTCGTCGGGGCCGCCATCCCAGGGATCGGATCGGGCATTGCGAAGGGCGCTGCCAAGTTCGTCGGCAAAGTCATTCCGCGCGCCGCGGGGGGCACGGTGAAACAGCTCCTCACTGGAGCTTCCCGCGGCGCTGCGGGATACGCAGCAGCGGCCCCCGTGACCGCGGCCCTGGCTGCCGACGGTCAATCGCCCGGGGAGGCCCTGAATGACCCCGCTGGATTGCTGCTTGCGACGGCGTTGGGGGCCGGCGGCGAGGCCATCGGAGCCGGCGTCGCGCGCTCGAAGGGCGCCCAGGCCCGGCGCTTCATCGAACAGCGTGGCGGCAAAGTCTCAGCAGGGACCCCCGGCAAGGGACGGGTCTTCGACACCATGGAGGTCGAGGGAACGACGGACGCGGACATTGGCGAGCAGGCCCGACGTTCCGGAGAGCGCGTTCAACCGCAGTTGGAGCAGTACCGACGCGACGTTGCGCAGAAACCATACCTGGACGAGTTGACCAGGATTACGCCGGCCCAGGCTGGTCAACTCGTCGACGTGCGGCCCATCTACTCGGACCTCGTCAAATCCTACTACCACCCCGGCACGGACCCGCAGGTGGCGTCGCAGATCAAGCGACAGCTCGACATCATGGACGAGCGCTATACGAGGCCGAACGGCGACATCCTCATGCCCCAGGAGCACCTGAACGGACTTCGCAAGACGCTGGGCGGTCTGGCCGGAGCCGGGGAGACGTCAGACCCATCGCTCGCCCCCCTGCGAAGCGCATTCGGGACGGCGAAGTCGCTCGTCGACGGAGGTCCATACGCGAGGGCCAATGCGGCCTTTGCCGCGGGTTCGGCCGACGCGGCGGAGGGCATGAAGGACGTCGGTCTTCGCCGGTCATACAGCGCAACGGCCCCGGAGCGGGACGTGAACAAACTGCGCATCAAGGCCCAGCGCATCGGCCAGAACACGGTCACGGCTGGCTCCGACAACCCTGGCTTCGAGCGTTTCCGGACGAGGCATCCGGAATTAGCCCTCGAACTGGAGCGGCCGGCGCTGCTGCGTGCGAAGGGCGACCTGACGTTCGGCCTCCAGAAGGAGCACGGCGGCCTCATCGACCGCAACGGCTCTGCCATGGGTATGGCTGCCACTATTGCCGCCGCAGCGACCGGTGGCCACGGAGGCAGCATCATGCCTGCGCTGGCGGCGTTCGCGTACCAGAACCGAACGCCCATTGCTGGCCGACTGCTCTACCCACTCTCCGGTGCTGACGCGACGAATGTTGGTGCCCGGATTGGCGCGGCTTCCGCGGCAAAGAAGAAAGCCGACCGCGTTCTTGATGGCGATGTACGCTGAAGGGGAAACATGGCCAACGAAAATTCAATGAAGATTCCACTGATTGCCGCCCCTGGCTCGGGTGCGGTGATCACATTGTTTACCGTCACCGGAAGGCAGGCAACGGAGGCGCGGAGGATCATTCTAAGCATCAACTCCTCGGCCGACTCGGCTGCGTCTGGCGTCTCCTTCCAGTACCTGCCCGACGGAGGCACGACATACCGGGTGTACACGTCCTACACATATGCGACGGCCACAGGCGTGTTCATCTATCGCGTCGCTCCTCCGCTGGGAGCGAACGGCCTCAAGGTCATCTATACGAATAGCGCCTCAGTCCTAACCACCTGGGAAGGCACCATCGCCATCATCTATGATGAGATTGCGAGCCCATAATGCCCGGCGACATCAACTTCCCTGACCACACGACCATTGCCATTAGCTCGGGCGGTTCCAACACGCTCGCGCTTTCGGACGCAGCGACGACCACCGCACCCGTCATATTTACCGAGAAGCACACAACAAGCGGTACGGCCGCCGCAGGCTTCGGCATAAGCAATACGATCGATCTTCAGTCCGGCGCCGGTACTGTGCGCCGCGTGGCCACCGACGATACCACGCTGACGACGGCGACCGATGGGGCCGAGGCGGCCAAGCGCCGACTGTCCTTCATGCTCGGCGGCACGCTCACCGCGATGATCGACCTCAATACCGGCAATGGTACGCCGCTCGATATTGTGTCTCGGGACGGCACGACCAACAATGCGATCGTCCTCAGCATGGCTGGCGACCAGCGCATTGGGAAGACCGGATCGGGGGACATGTACTTTACCGCGGGAGCCAATCAGTCGATCCATCTCTACACTAACGGATCGCCGGTCATTCACTCCAAGAACGGAATGCTCCAGTTCTTCAGCGCGGCAACCGAGGTGGCCCAGCAAACCGGCCCGACCAACAACCTGACCAACAGCGTGACCGTTGGCGGAACCAACGGCACCATCGCCGACTTCGCTGACCTCACGACCTATTCTAACAGCGCTGCGACCATCAGAAATGACATCTACCAACTCGCGCGTGGGCTGAAGTTCGTATCGGACGCAATGCGCGCCTACAACCTGATCACATGAACCTCCAGGACGAATTAGATGAACTTCGCGAGGTCGTTCAGGCCCTATGCGACTACGTCGGCCGCGACAGGGTCTCGAGCCTAATTGTGTCCTCCCGGAAAGCCAAGGAGAGTGCCGCAAATAAGGCTCTCGAAGACGCGAAGAAGGCGACCAACGGCACCATCGCCGACTTCGCTGACCTCACGACCTATTCTAACAGCGCTGCGACCATCAGAAATGACATCTACCAGGCGGACGCCGCGAACGCAGCAGACACCCAGGGGGATCGCCCATGATTACGCTGACCACGCCGACCAACATTCCGAACATCAACCGCCTGCGCGTCAACAAGGTGCTCATCGACCAGGACGCCTCGATCGCTTATATAAACGTCGTTGCCACCCAGATTGGCGGCAATATCTACGGTACATATCAGCTCCAGGTGGTCAACGGCTCAAGCCAGGGTCTCCGCGCGAATGGCGCGCCTACCGGGCCGAATGACGCCCTCCAGCTTTTCACATTGACGACGGCCACGGGATTCACGGACATGGTGTCCGCTTACAACGGAAACGGCTCCCTGGCGACCAAGAACCAGGCCGTCGAGACCGCGTGCATAGCCGACGGCCTGCTCCCGGCCGGCACCGTAAGTTGAGAGGTCCATGGATGCCGAAACAACTCCGACCGACGGCCATCCGCTCACAGATGAGGCAGACCTCGCCCTCGGGGTCGTTGCCGCACGCTGCGAGGAAGTGGCAGGCTCTATTCGAATTGGGCGCGAGCGCAGTAGAGGCATGTCAAGCGATGAGCGGACCGCGTTTGTTCGCGATGCCGCCCTCGCCCTGCGTCGAGTCGAGCATTTCGCAGCCTTCGCCGCCCACCTCTTCGAGGGCCTTCTTGGAGAACGTGGCGTTACGACGCCCCGTGAGCTGACGGCCGCTACACCCCCGGGGCGGCGCATCGGCCGTTTGACCAAGCTCATCACCGCCCTGGCCGCCCTGGCTGGGGCCGGCGCTGGACTGTGGCGCGCCATCTCCGGTCGCCACTAATTTCAGGACAACTTGTCCGGGAATTACCCGTCCAGAGGGTACACGCATTACCAGGACCCCGTGCATATCCGGGTCCGTTCCGGGTCCTGTCTCTGGTGAGCCTGACTGCTACCCTGGGGTCCTGGGCGAGGCCATGCCTAGGTCGCGCTTCCGGCCTAACTGCTACCGGCCAGCTGGCCTCTGACGGGCGTTCCCGTCCTGCACATCCGGGGCTCTGGTGGGCTCTGCATCCGCGCACACGGACCGGCTCGTAAGCCTCCCGTGCTGTTGCCGCCCCGTACCGGGAGAGCGTTCGCTCCCGGCCAGTCGTGAGCCGTGAGGGGGCGTTTGGACGTGAAGGCATTTAGGCACGCCCCCTCCGGCGCTTCTGGCGGGCGATTCGGCGTACCCCACAGGACGCATGATCATCGTTTCCACGGTCTAACGGGCGCCTCCAACGCCCGAAGGTTCGCGCAGTCCCAGCAGAAGCGCGGCAGTCTGGTGCCGAGCACGAGCACGAGGAGCTTTCCGCACCCGGCGATGCAGGAGCGGGTCACAACAGGCTCCGCGCCGCCGCTTCGGCCAACGTCATCTCGACAATCTTCTTGTCCTTCACGAACCTCGCCATGCGCCCCGGCTCGCGCGTCCACGCTCGCGCCAGTCGCGCCCCGGCTCCCCTGTCGAGCTGCTCCGGTCCGGCCTTCGCTCGGCAACCGTCGCACGTCAGCCACGGGACCATGGGGCCCATCTGCGCCTTCACGGATAGCCACCGAGGCATTCCGCGCTCCATTGCGGCCTGGCGCTCGGTCATGCATGGCTCGCATAGCCACGCCCAGGTCGTCCCGCCGGCATCTGCCAGCTCACAGATCCAGACCATGCGGATGTTCGGCCTTGAACGCGGCCCAGCGCAACAGAAGGCCCGCCATGTGTTGCGCTGCAAAGTCCTCGCGGCGCAGGTCAGTCCAGCCCAGGAACCAGCCGTTTCGCTCGCCCCACTGCTGGTGGATGTCGTAGCGCATCGGGATGGCGTGGAACCAGGTCCCCTTCTTCTGCCCCATGCCCCCCTTGCCGCAGTGGCTGGCCTGGACGCGCTCACCGACCTCGCCGGTGATGACGCAGGGCTGGAAGTGCAGCCAGACCTTGTACTGCGACTCCTCAATCGTCTCCCGGGCAATCCGCTTGGCCGCTCGTCGCGTAATTGGCCGCCTTCGGATCATGGGAGACGACCGTTTCATTGCGCCGACACCAGCAGCGTCTGTGGCTCCGGCATCTGGTCGCCGATGCACGTCCAGCCGGGGCGCTGTCTACGTGCGAACAGCTCGCAATATGGCCCCTCGGCCAACTGCTCAATCAGGTCATAGAACGCTTCTGGCTTGGCACTGTGGGCGCCGGCCGGTGCGGCGAATCGACTGCGCACAGACCGCGACGTCGGTTTCGGCCGCCCGCGGACGGCGAGGATCGCCGTCTCGTGCGAAGCGCGCACATGCCGTCCCATCCCAAACCATGGCTTGCCGCCAGCGGTGAGCTTCTCCCAGACGATTTCGCTCTTCGGCGTAAAACCCCACTCGCGAACGACTCGATACGCCTCCTCGACCTGCGAAGACACGCGCCATAGGAACAGGTAGGCGTCGTCAGCAAGCGGTGGCAGTTCCAGCCGGCAGATGTCGTAGATGCTCATCACGCGGTAGTTCTTCTCGGCACCGCGTGAATTCCCGGGCAACTTGTCCCCAAAAGGCCACGGCGGATCTGCCACAAGCACGCGGAAGCTCACGGCGCCCTCCATACGAGCCCAAGCTGCTGACCCTGAGCGACGACCGGCGTCGTCTCCTCATCTCCGAGCTGTGCCGTATGCAGCCAGCAGCAGCGCCGTCCGGGCGGGATGAAAGCGCGACAGAAGCATCGCCAGCGCTTGAGGTTAGGCAGGCGCGCCGAAGCGCCAGGGGCAAGTGGGGCCGGCAATGCGCCATCGGTCGTCATCGCGCCAGCACGCCCAGCACGACGTATGCGAGGAACGCCCCGAACGCGGCGGCTGCCCAAGCGCCGGCCATGCGCGCGCGCTCGGCACGGAGCTGGCGCGCGCACCATGTGCAGCGACACAGCCTCACTGACACACCGCCAGACAGCGGATGAGACCGCCGAGCCCGAAGCCAGCGAGCGTCCCAACGACCGCCCATAAGGCCCACCCGAGCGCGCGTTTCACAGCGCTCTCCCTGGCTGCACAGGAGCGCCAAGGCGAGGAGTTTGGCGCCCGTCTGGCCCTGCGGCCTTCGGCGCTCGTAAATCGCGTCCTATGCGAGCTAATTGCGCCATACGCACGCTGCATATTGGGCACCTCCAGCGCCTGGCATGAAGCTCCCAGGCAACCGCTACCGTTCGGCCGATGTAAATAACCTCATCCGACTCAATATCGCGCCGCGTGTCGCACCCAGGTTCGTCGCAAATGAGGACGAAGGCCGACTTGCGTATGGGCGGCGTCCATGGCAACGAAGCGAGCCCCTCTGACAGTTGCGCCAAGGCGTCCTTGAATGAGACCCCCTGGACTGCCTGGACCAGCGTGAACACGTCGCCTTGCTTGCCGCACGCGAAGCAATTGAACCACCAACCCGAGTCGCGCATCTTCATGCCCATCGACAATCTCTCTCCGCCGTGAATCGGGCATTGAGACCTGAACGACGCGCCGGTCTTGATTCGTTTCGTTTCCGCCGGCAGAAGGCCCGGCATGAAGACGCGATGGCGGATGGTCTCCGTATCTATGTGCGCAGTCACGCGACCTTCCTCCGTCGGCCCTTTCCGCCGTTTAGCAGGGACACGATCGTAGAATGGTCCCGGTCCAATTCGAGTCCTATCTCAGTCGTTGACCATCCGTCCTGTTGCAGCATCTCCGCAACCAGACGCCGCGCAGAAACGTGGCGGGGACAGCGGGACCGCGATTTGATCCACTTCACTCGGACGCCCGTCACGCGCGACGCCATCTGAATTGCAAAATCAGCGCTCATGGTCGAAATGACCTCCATTCCCCCGTCAACGCCGGGGACAGCTTCATACCTGCTTTTCGGCGCTCGACGTACACTGCCGCGCTCGACGGCAGGCACAACTCCGGGTCGCCTGGCTCATGTCCGCGAAGCGAGCACCGTGAGCACCGCGGCAGCTCGCGCGCCAATGCGCGCTTGATGTTCCGCCCGTCAGCCTTGCTGTCGGACGTCGGCTGTCTGGCGCGTGTCTTACGAGCCTTGAGGTTGTGGCAGATGACGTAGACGTTCTGCCGAGATATCCCAATCTCATCGGCGATATGCTGCGGCGTCATGCCCGCCTCAAGACGCTCGTGGACTTGGCGCTCGCGCTCGCTGAGCATGTCGACGTTCATGCCGCGCTCCCAACGAAGAGCCGAATTCGTTCCGGTGGTGGCGGACCGCGGAACTTCGCAACCTCGGCGAGCAAACCCTTGGCCTTCGCGGCGGAGAGATTCTTGACCTTCTCCTTCGGAATGCCCCATTTGATGAGCGCGCCCATTGTGGCGAAGTCAGCGAGCTTCAGCCGCTCGCGTACCTTGGATGTGCGGTAAAGCTTCTGCGCCTGCGCCTTCGATATCTTGGTCGGCAGCCTGTTGCTTCGCAGCCAATCAACCTGCCAGTCGTCTGGTGGATCATTGGACCATGCCGGGGCCAGGCCCTGCGCGACGGGGTCCGAGATGCCGTATGCAGAAAACGGATTGAACGTCTCGGTGCGGGCTCGCACTTCGGCCTCGGCGGCAATCTTCGCCAGACGAATGCGCTCGGCGGACTCCTCCGCGTTCTGCTTCCGTTCGGCATCGGCCATGATCTCGTCGAGCGTCTTTCCGGGCGCCTCCTCCAGCAGCTCCTTGGCACGCTTGCGGATCTTGTCGTTGTACCGGCCGTCCAGGTCAACGGCCGATATCAGGTCGTGTTTGCATGCCCTACCGGTGATGTCGACAATCATGCCGTCCGGCTTCGAGGAGGCGGCAATTGCGGACCGCCTGTCCAACAAATCGCCCAGTTCGCGAATCATGGTTCGGAACACCCGACCCGCCATTTGGATGTAGAACCCACGGCTTTTGGTGGGCCGGGCAATGACGACAGCCCCCAAGCCCGGATCGTCATACCCCTCGCGCAGCAGACCGCAGACGACCAGGAACTGGTACTCGTTGGCTTTGTGCTGTTCCAGCAGGACGCGACGGGTGCCCTTGTCGGTCTTGCCGTCGAGCGAGCGAGCGCAACCGGGGCGGAGGCGATTCAGGCATTGCGCCACCTGGTGTGCCGAACCGACACCGGGGGTGTAAATCAGGGTCCGCCGGTCGCCCACCGTTTCGAATGTCTTTTGGGCGATGGCGGCAACCGACTTGAGTATCTCCTCTTCGGCCTGCTCAAGATTTAGCCCGCCCTCGGCCTTACTCGTGTCGACATTGCCGAGATCCACCGAGTCGACATAGACCGCCTTCGGCACGCACGGCACGAGATAGCCGTTATCGATGCCCCATGCGATCGGACGGGTCGGCCGGACCCAATCGTCAAACACGAGACGCTGGGCCTTCTTGTCGTGCCGCTTCGGCGTGGCCGACAGACCGAGGCGCTTGGCGCACGCGAAATGGTTGACCAGCGCGCGATAGCTGTTCGACGGGGCGTGATGGGCCTCGTCGATGACGACCAAGGAGAACGTGTCTTCTGGCCACCCGGCCAACCGGTCGCCCTTCATCGTCGGCACGGAGCCCACGACGACACGGGAACCGTCGGCGCGGCTGTCGGCTTGCTCCCGACTTACCCATTCGTCATCCAGAGCGCGCCGCAATTCGTTCTGCGCCTGTCCAATTAGCTCGTCGCCTGTTACGACCCACAGGACGCGCCCGTGGTCAACGCCGTCCGCAGCACCTCCGGTGAGCTGGGTCCAGGCGGTCTCGACATCCTCGCGCTGGTACGGCCGCAGGCCCTTGTCCCAATCGCGCCATCCGAGCCAGCGGCGAATGAATGCCGATGCGGTCTTCGTCTTTCCGAGGCCCGTGGCTTGGCAAATGAGCGTTCCGCGGATGCCGCCCAACTTGCGCATGGTCGTGCGCGTCTCGCGGCCCGCGATGCCCGGGATGAGCGTCTGCTCAGGCATGGGTTGGCTCCCATGGCAACGGACATGCGGAATACGGCACGTAGAGCGGGTGCCACGGATTGCCGCCCTTCGACAGACGAAGCGCTCGCATGGCGCCCGCGAGCTTCGATACGACGCGCGCACGGTCGGCGACGGCGGGCCACGCGAACGAGCCCCATGCGGCGATCACGGGTCCGCTCTCGGCGCGGGCCTTTGCGATGAACTCGTCGTTCAGCGGGCCGACCGGGTCAATTCCGGCCTCGGCCGAGTCGACCATGTCGCGCGGGTCCGTCGAGCGAAGAGCGAAGAGATTGACCACCTCGATGCCGTCATATTTCCAGCGCTGCGCGAACCCGATGCACTTCCGGATCGTTGGGTCGTCCTTCTCGGCGCCAGCCGTAGATGGGTTCAGCATCACCCACAGGACTCGCTGGCCAGGTCCCCACGACCGCCAGAGGCGATAACGGTAAAGGCCTCCGTCGCTGATAGTTGCGCCCGCGTTCATGTCCCGCCTCCAAACGCCGCCCACTTCGGGCGCTTACGGTCCGCCACCATTCCGAGGCCCCACCAGCGCCCGCACTCTGTCTTCGCGAGATGGATGGCGAGGACGTCAAAATCCCTGAGGCAGATTGGGCACTCGCCGGTCTGCGGCGGATCCCACTGCATCCTCTGCTTAGTCACGTCGCCGCACATAGGGCAGCGCCAGGCGATGACGTCGCCCGCCTGCGAATGCACAGGGACGACCGGAACGGCGCACAGTTGGCACTCGTCGCTGTCCGCTTCTCGCGTCGCCGCACGGGCGAAGAGAGATGTCTGTTCCGGCCGCCCCATGGCCACTACCCGTGGCGGCGCTTGTTGTGGCCGGGCTGATGACAGACCGAGCAGCGATGCGTCTGCGGCGCATCCTTGTGCGGTCGCTGCGACTGCGCCTTCTTCTTGGCGGCCGTCCTTTTCATGGCGCAGCCTCGATCACGATGTTGAGGCCGTTCTTACCCTCGCCGTTCGGAGGGGTAGGCGGCGCCTTCAGCTCCTCGGGCACGTCCTTCCCGCTCGACTTGGTCACCCAGCCCCGGCCGCCGCAGCCTGTGCAGTCCTTGCCCTTGCCCTTGCAGGTGAGGCATACGGAGTCGGGGCGCATCGCCCGGATCCGGGCCCCAGCCCCCTGGAGCGCCACGGTGACGTCGGCCAGGCTCGGCGCTCCCGCGGTACCAGCGAGCTTCGTCGCCTCGGCAAGCGCCTGCCTGACGTGCTTGTCGATGCCGTCGATGGCGGCCTGGATGGCCGTGACGGACCCGATGAGCGATGCCGACAGCGCGTGACCGTGCGCATTGATGGGCGCCTTGGCAGGCTTTTCGGGTTCGCTCGCCTTCTTCGCCCGCTCGGTCGCCTTCCGCACGGCCTCCGGCGTCGTCCTGTGCTTGGCCGCCACCTTCTCTCGGGCCTTGGTCTCGATCGTCTTTTTCCGTCCCCTGACCGCTTTCTCGGACGGCTTGTCCGCCTTTCCCGGAGCGTCCTTCGCCTCGGCGGCGGACTTCTTCTCATCGGCCAAGATGGTCTTCTTGGCGTCCTCCACCTCCTCGGCCAGGAGGCGGTCCCGCTCCTTCGCGTCGCTGCGGCGCTTCAGGTTCTCCTCGCGCTCGATGCGCCGGGCACCGATGGAGTCCGTCTGAACCACCTTCACCCACACGAACGTCTCCTTGTTCAGGAGGTCGGCGGCGATGCGGTCGCGGCCCGCCAAGAGCACCAGCCCGCCTGACGTCTTGTTGACCGTCGGCGGGCTCATCGCCACGTCCTTGCGGCTCTTGGCCAGCTCGGTGACGTGCGGCTGTTTCTCGCGCTCCGCGATGTCCTTCTTTACGAATGACACCGAGTCAATGCGGACTCGCTTGAACCCCAGGTCTCGGATCTCGCCCGGCTGGAGACTCACGACTCCACCGCCTTCCGCCGCTTCTCGCCCGAACGCGCGCCACCCTTCTTGCCGGCCTCGCGGGCCTCGGCAGATGTGAAACGATGCGCCTTTCCCAGCGCATGGGCAGTCCGCCCCCCCTCGGCCGAGATGACCCTCAGGGCATCCTTGTCCAAGGCCGCAAACCCCCTCCCGCTCACGACCGCGCCCCCGCCATGAGGGCTTCGGCCACGTGACGCGACAGGGCCGCGTTCACGACCTCAGCGGCCAGCCCCTGGGCCAGCCGCAAATCGACCAGCTCCCGATTCCTGGCCGCCCTGGCTTTGGCCAGGATGTCTTGGTCCGTGTCGCCGAGCGCTAGCTCGACACTGTACTTGGACGTGCTGTCCGGAAAATCTCGCATGGCAGCTCCCTTGTGGGAGCCGCGCCTACGCCGTTGTGCCCAGGGACAGAGTCGAACTGTCTACACATGGATTTTCAGTCCATTGCGCAGTCAGACGTTTGGACCGGTTGGCACATCAGCGAGGACGCGGCTCATTGTGTAGAGCTTACTCTCTACCGTAGCCACCGCTGAGGTCAAGAAAAAAATGCAGTCAGGGGGTTGTTTTCGTCTCGGCGAGCGCCATGCCCGCGGCAATCTGCCGCTCGGTGACGTGGGCATAGGTCTTCTTCTCAACCGTAGAGCCAGGCTTGTGGCCGATCCAGTGGGCTCGGAAGGCGTCGTCGCATCCCTGGTCTTTGAGGTGCGTCGAGCATGAGTGCCGAAGGCCGATGGGTCGGATCGTCGGGACGTCGGCCCGCAGCGCCAGCGCCTTGATGGCTCGATTGGGGTGCCCCATGTTCCGTCCGACGATCAGGTCTCGCGGATGCGGGTCCAGCTCGGCCTTTCGGGCAGCGAGGATGCTTCGGAGTCGGCTCGGCAGCGGCAGTACGGCGGGTTCGGCCTTGCTCTTCTTGTTGCGCCTCACCCACGTGCCGAGCACGAGGTCAACATCGCACCACCGGAACCTGTAGACGTCGGACGTGTGCATGCCGGTCCACCACATGACATCAACCATGGTGCGGAAGTCCTCATCATCACAGGCGAGATGGGCGGCCTCCCACTGGGTCAGCGTCCAGTAGTCGTTCCTCGGCCGCGAGTCCGACTTGATGACGACCCAGGGCGGCACCTTGTCCAACCAGCCCATGCGGACCGACTCGGTCAGCGCCATATGCAAGGTCGAGAGGTACTTACGGACGGTCTCGCGGGCAAGCCCACGCCGCTGCATCTCCCGGTAGTATTCGAGAATTCTCGGATAGGTTATCCCGGAAAGCGGCCCGTTGCCGAACCATGCGAGCAGATACTTCGCATGGTTGACGTGCATCCTGCGCGTCCAGTCCTCGCATTCCAGGGCATTGGCCAACAGATGATTGAGTGCTGATCGAAGCGTTGCCATTTCGAACGGAAGTTCAAGTTGCATGCGTAAATATCCCCCCTAAGCGCCCGCGGATAAGACAGGAGCGCTGTATTGTTACGCAAAATCTCGCCGATGACGTGTGAACCATTTCACACTGCCATGGAAACTAGGCTTGTATGGCTACGTGAGTTCCGCTGGCAGTCTGCGTCAATGAAAGGACGGACTGGTCGCCCAAGGCTGCCCCGGCCCTGTGCTCCGCTAAAAAGGACAGTCGTCGTCAGATGGCGCGGGGATGTATTGACCGGCCTTTGGACACGCTTTTCTATCCCAGCACCCATCGCACCAGGGTCCCGGGACAGGTTCCGCAGGGAGCGTCGCCGCCTCGCGCACGTCTTCGAGTATCGACCGGTACTCGTAAGATCCGACCTCGACGACGGGACCCCAGTCCCAGTACCCGTCACGGGCGTAGTAGATGCCGGGTCGGTAGAAGATAAGACCGAGTTTATTTGCGCGGGCGATGCCGGCGGCGTTGACCTGAAGATTCATCTCGGCAGGGGTCACGGGCCACGCGCCGGTCTTCCAGTCGGCGACATTAAGAACGACTGTCTCATTACCGAGTGGAAGCAACGGCCTGGCTAGTCTTTGTGCCCATTCGATATCGAGCCGACCGGCTGTCAGCAGGGCCGCGCCGCCAGCCACTGGCCTGTAGACATGCGGCTCCGGCTCGACGACCTCGATATGACTTCCGTCCTCCCCGAGGCCCCACGCAAGCTCGAAACGGGCATTTGGCGGTGGCGACCATTGCGATGCGAGCAGGTCGAGCCAGCCTTGGAGTTCCAGGTCACTGCTAAAGGGCGACTCGGACATTGAGCGCTGCCAGTCCTCCACGGCGGCATGGAACGATCGGCCCCGCTCCACGCTCACATGCTGGTTGACTAGCTTCCGCACCAACCCATCACGCACCGTGGTCGTGTCGATTTCGCCGACGCCATCCCATGTGGCGAGAAGTTCCCTGGCCTTCGCCGCGATCTCGGGAGGCGGTGGCCGTTTACCGAGCACATTAGGGAACGCGCAGTGACGCTTGAGCGCCGACGCCGACCAGAGCACTTCTACTGCCTCCGAAGTTTCTGCTGCGCCTCGGACAGCATCCGAATGAAGTCCTCCCGATTTGCGTTCGAAGCATAGGCGAATGCGCCGCCCTGACCGAAGTCGAACAACATCACGGCGAATCCGACGCCCGGCAGGCCCTCGGATTTTATCGCGGCGATCAGTTCGTCCATCACGCCAGCGACAACCGTTTGCAGCACGAGCCGATGAGCAACGTCCGACGGCGACTCCATTATCGCCCGCCCCCAATCCGCCCCTCATTCTGCAATTTCTGGACAAGTTGTCCGTATGTCGACGTCCCATGAGCCTGGAGCAGGACCAGCGCCGCGTCTCCCTGTGCTTTCGTGAGGGCCTCAACGGCCTGTACCTTCTCTCCGAAGAAGTCGATCAGCCACAGTTTCACGTAACCCCTCTTGAGCTTGAGCCTGCGAATGGCGGCGGTAATGGCCTCGACGGCGTTCGCGTCGATGGCCTCGCCCGTGTCAGTCATGGCCGGTGTCGTCGTGCCAGGCCCTGGCGTCTGGACCATATGACCCATAGAGATTCCACGGGTCGCCGCCGCCTCGTCTTTTGGGAGCGTCGTTGCCTCCGTGCGCTCTGGTCGCTGCGGATTGGCAACGTCGCGAGCATGTGTCTGTTTGTACTCGCGCTCCCACCAGCGCCGCCAGGCGGGGTCGAACAGCTCGTGGAATATGCCGAGCTGCTTGCAGCACTTCACGAGACAGTCAGATTGAGCCCCCTCCTTTGCGTTCGCGACGGTCATGCCGCCCTGAATCGGGCACTCGCCCGTGGCCTCTTTGATGAACTGGAACTTGCGCGAGCCAGGGGGCCGGACGAACAGCGCCCCAGTCCATGTCATTTCCTTCGGGCCGATCTGGCGGCTCGGAGACGTTGGCACCAGTTTGAATCCGCCAGGCCCGAACGCATCGAGAAGAACATGCTGGTAGTGAATCCACGGCACGAACAGTAGCCCGGCCGGCGGCTTCACCTCGACGAGGGCCGGGTCGACCTTGCGCGCTAGCTTCGCAATCGTCTCGGGCGGCATCGGCTCAGCGTCCTCGGTGAAGTCGATCTTGGGTGGCGCCCCTGGAAGGTCGTTTCCGCCCGGCAACGGTGGCGGCGGATCCTGTCGCGACTCCTGATGCGTGCCTTCGTTCATTGATTGCGCCGTGCTCATTGATGACTCCATTTGCTGGACATGCTGTCCGTCTTCAAAAAATACCCGAGGCCGCGGGAGAGCCTATTTACGACCCAACCCGCGGCCCCGGAAGACCCTTACGCCTCGACCCCGTAAACAAGTTCAGGGTCGCGCTCACAGCGCTCGACATCCCATTCCGGCAATGCCTGCCACTTCCGCGCAGCCTGGGCCGTGCGTAGGGATTCATGGACCGGTTCAACGTACATCGGCTGCTCGCCCTCCTGGAGTTTGGGCGACTGCTTTCTCAGCCATCTTTCGGTCGCGGTCCCAAGCAGCTCGTACGACAATCCCGTCTTCTCGTCACGCCAAGTGTCCAGCGTATCGGCGCCAAGGAGCTGGACGATCCAGTCCCAGCCCGCGGCCTCGGCCAGGGCGCGGCGAATCTCGGTGTTCGTGATGGCCAGATATTCATCGCGCGTATACGACCTTGGCGCGAGGATGACGCGCGCAGGGACACGCGTGCCATGCCATGTGAAGAGTTGCCACCCATCGCGCCATGTGATCGATGGCCCGCTGATGGAGTGCGCACGGGCTTGCTCATCCCTGCCTATCACCGTCGGACGGTCGGAGATGATGCAGAACTTTGCATGCATGTACCGGGGGCCACCATGGATCGCGGCGACCTCGGCGTGCTGCCACTTGTCGTAGACCGGAAGTCCGAGCTTCGCGACGTGCCGGAAGAACGACAGATAGGCCGCCCATCCCGACCACATGTTTCCGCCGTGCCATAGGCGATACCAGTATTGCGAGCAACCGACGAGAAATCTGACGACAGGATCGTCGGCGGCGTGCGTGGCGTCGTGCGTGGCGGCGTCCGTGGCGGCGTACGTGGCGGCGTCCGTGGCGGCGTACGTGGCGGCGTGCGTGGCGTCGCACGTGGCGGCGTACGTGGCGTCGTACGTGGCGGCATCCGTGGCGTCGTACGTGGCGTCGCACGTGGCGTCGCGCGTGGCGGCATCCGTGGCGTCGTACGTGGCGGCATCCGTGGCGTCGTACGTGGCGTCGCGCGTGGCGTCGTACGTGGCGTCGCGCGTGGCGGCGTCCGTGGCGTCGCGCGTGGCGTCGCACGTGGCGTCGTACGTGGCGTCGCACGTGGCGTCGTACGTGGCGTCGCGCGTGGCGGCGTACGTGGCGTCGCGCGTGGCGGCGTCCGTGGCGTCGCGCGTGGCGTCGCGCGTGGCGGCGTCCGTGGCGGCGTACGTGGCGGCGTACGTGGCGGCGTGCGTGGCGGCGTGCGTGGCGTCGCACGTGGCGGCGTCCGTGGCGGCGTACGTGGCGGCGTGCGTGGCGGCGTGCGTGGCGGCGTGCGTGGCGTCGCACGTGGCGGCGTCCGTGGCGGCGTCCGTGGCGGTCGGAGCCTTCGGCGACTGCTTCGGCAACGGCTCCAGCGTCATTGCGCGGTGAACACCATGCTTGGCGACAAATGCCACAGCCGGGCCGATGGCGCCGAGCAGATCGTGCTCCGCTAGATCGCGCCCGAACAGCTCGCAGTGTTTCTTGGGATTGTCGCGCAGCCACCAGACGCCGCTAGCGACTGAGGCCGCAATGGCGCCACCGATGGGAGACGCGCAGAAGACGATCCGGTTCGGAGGCGGCAGATCGGCGGCGCCGTATATGCCAGTTATCGCGGCCTGCATGACATCGCGGTCGCGATCGTCCATCGGGGCTGTGTTGAGACCATTGGCAATCCAGCGGTCGCGCCACGGTTCGAGCTGGGCGCGGTGCTCGTCGGTCAGGCTGTACTTTTTCGTCGTCATGGCAGCTCCCTCCCTTTCCGCTCAGTCCACTACGTTGCGATCGCCCTGGCCGCCGCGCTCACGCAACGGTCGCACCTCGAAATCCCCGGGCACGAACGAGACAGTCTTGTGTCCGCCGGCCTTGCCGTGGGTCAGCTCGGCCGCTTCGGCCAGGCGCAGCCGCGTAACGGCCCCGTCGCGGCTCACCAGCGCGGTCCCGCGCAGGGTGTGCGGATGGCCGCTGCTGTCGCCCGCGAACACGTAGTTCGCGACGGGCTTCATTGCCTTCGCTTCGGCCGGGGCGATCGTGATCTTCTCAATGACCAAGTCGCCTTGGCGCGCATAGATTTCGGTGCTCATGTTTCGGTCTCCTCTTCGGTTTGGTTGTTTTTGGCGGCGTCAATGGCTTCTGTCTTTTCTAACGCCCGACGCGAAATAGACAGGTATTCGAGCATGATGTCGAACTCATCAACTGTCGGCCTTCGGTCTGCGACGAAATCGACCGAGTTCCCAGGCGCCACGGGAAAACGCACCCACCAACGACCGTCCATTTACATTTCCCCCCGAATTATTCTGGAGATGAGCAAAGCAATGCGACGGCCCGCCCATAACTCGAACTCTGGTGCTGTCATCTTCGCGGGGAACGCTGCCAACTCGTGAGCGAGTTCCTTGGCCAGTTCCTCGGGCGGCCTCCGTGGTGGGGCGACGGGCGGTTCGATATGCGGACAGCCGAGGTGGTCTTCGCAAAGGCAGCGTGAATGCTCACCTTCGGTGCATCTGCACTTCTTGTCGCAACGTTCGCACGAAGCTCCGCACCCGAGCCCCGGCCTCCGCCGCTCCCCTATGTCGGGATTTACCGTTCGAGCCTGCGGATGCAACCTCCCTCCCGACCCCTCGCCACACGCCGTGCAGCGCTCGGGATTGCCGGGGGCGAACTCGTGCAGCGTCTCGCGGTGCTCTTCCCCGCCGCCCAACGGTATCGGGTTTCTCTCGATCACCTCCCCGATGGCCTCGAAGTGCTCTGGGCAGCCACTGGGAGAGAGGCCGTGCTCGCACCGATCTCCCACGTCGGGATTGGCCGCCGCTACCTCGCGACACCGACGGTCGATTGCGCGGCCATCACGAACAGAGCAGTCGCCAGGCTCGCATTTGCAAACCTCGGCCCGCTCCCCCATGTCGGACTGAACCGCGGCGGGGTCTGGGTAGTCGGTACCGCCGAAGTCATCGGGTCCGGCCGGCGGCATATCCACCGGCTCGTCGGCCTGGACCGCGGAGGCGCCAGGGCAGTTTCGAACTGTGTGCGCGCCGTCCAGGCCGTCGCAGTGCTTGCAATCGGCGTCGGTGCGCGCGTCGGGTTGGACCGGGGGCGGGGTGGCCGGCGCGTTAGCTGGCACGAAGTACGGCTCGCACGAAATGTGGTCGACGCCATCAACGCACGCCTGGCAACCATCGCCATCACTATCGGCCGGGGGGGCGGATGCGCGAGCCCCGGCCGGCGATTTCTCAGGCCCGGCCGGGGTCGCTTGGTGCTCGGGGGCGGCTGCGAGGAAAGCGAGGATCCGATCGTGAAGCGGTCGCCCGCGCATGAGCAACACGGATCCTAGCGATGCCGGCATGTCCTGCTCGTCCGGATCGGCTACCTCGCGCAGAAGGGCTATTGCCTCAACCTCCCGTCCCATCCCTACGGGGGCGGGGGCGCCGCCATCTTCAACCGGACGCCCGCAGCCATCGCAGACATTCCGGTTGTCGAACGCGGCCAGCTCGCGCTCGGTAGGACTCCAGTTGTGCGGGTCGCTCATGGGTGTAGAGAGATAGCAGTCTCTCTACACGACGTCAAGCGATAAAATGCAGAAAAGAGCAGGGCGGGGGCGACTACGTGATTCCGTTCCGCCAGGTCTTGTCGGCGGCGGGCACGTCGGATTTCCCGGTCAGTCCGTCCGTGAATTCCTGCTCGATGAGGCGAGCCCATGCGTCTGGGATCTTGCGCTTCGCCGTCTTGCTAGTCGTGTACCAGCTCGACACGGTTGCCGGGGAAACGGCCTCGAAAGCGCCGTGGGCATGGGACTGCTCCGCTCGCCGCATGCAGTGGCGGCAATGGTCAGCGGCCCATGCTGCAATCGAGCCCCAACGCGGGTCCGATAGCACGGCGGCGACGAATGGGTGCCCCCCGTGTTGCGTAATCCCGGCGGCGATATGGGCCCGGCCCTCGCGGCTCATTCCCTGTGTAGCATCTCGCATTTGTGTAGCGAGTATGTTAGGGTCTCCCCCGGTGCGCAAGTGCAACTCGGCCTGATGCAGCTTGAGCTGGCCCGACAGAAGCCGCCTTTCCGAGTCGATATCGGCGAGCTGGCTTTCGAGCTGGGCGATGCGTTCGCGGAGCTGGTCCGGGGTCACGGCGCCGAACCTAACACATCCGTAGCTGAGGTGCGTAATGACCGGAATGGCGACGATTCAGGACGAGGGGATGAGGCTGTGGCGACTGATAGGGGTCAGGATACTCACCCGCCGACAGGCTGCGCTCGCAATAGCGGTCCGCCAACTATCGGTCGAGACGGCCTATCGACGAATCGGGATTCGCGCCTATGAAATTCATTTATAGGTGCCTCGGATGCGGGGCTAGGATCGCCGTGTCGAGTCCCATTGGTACCGGTACGAGGCTCAACGCGCGCGACTTCATAGAGGATTGCATGTGCCCGCGCGACAGCGCCGAGGCGCATTTCTTGGAAATTGTCGAGCCTCTTAAGCTTTCCGACCTCTCGATCTTCAACCGACGAGGTACGCCGTGAGGGTCGCCATTGTCGGATCCCGCGAGGCTACGGTGAGGGCCAGGAGGCAATTTGGGCACATTCACAGGCTCGTTGGGGCCCGCGGGATAAAGTTCCGCTCGAAGGCCGAGGCCAACTACAGTTTCTATCTTGAGTGGCTTCTCGGACTCGGTCAGATAGCCGGCTGGCTCTATGAGCCCGTGACCCTCTGGTTCACGCCGTGGCCGCCGCCGAAGCCCCGCTCCCCGGCGCGTAAGGTGCAATCACACTCGCGGCCGAAGAAGGCAACGGCATGGTCGGACCCCCGTGCACTCGGACTCACCGGGGTCTCGCGCGGGGTCGTCTCCTACACGCCTGACTTCGCCGTCGACTGGCGCCAGCGACCAACGGAGAAAGACGGGCGCTCCATCGTGGGAGGATACGTCGAGGTGAAGGGCTATATGGACGCGCGCAGCTCGACGGCCATTGCTCGCGCGCGGCGCTACTTCCCGGAGATCCGAATCGACGTCGTGGACGCCAGACAGATGACGGCGCTCAAGCGCCAGGTAGGCGGCATCGTGCCGAACTGGATCCCGTAAGGTGGCGTAAAACGCACTGCCGTGCGCGTGGCGCTACCCTACACAGGGCGGTAGTACGAAGGGGACACTTACGGACGAACGCCTCGCCAGCGCGCTCCTATTGCGTCCGAGCTGATGGGCTACGTCCCTCCCTTCGTATCGGGGGCGGCTGAGGTGTGGCCGCCGATACGGTCCTGCATCTGCCGGAGCTCGCGCAGCCACCCGGCGGTCATGTCGGTTCGCGATCGAAGCTCGCTGCCAATCGCGATGATGGCCTCCGCGAGGTAGCGCTGCGTGTAGTGGGGGCCGAAGTGGTACAGCCGGACGTTGCGGCCGACGCGCATGTGGGCGGGCATCCGGTTGTTCCAGATCATGCGCAGCGTGAAGAACAGGTGCCTGGTCTCCATGTCGGCCGGAGAGACCATCGCGCCGGTTCGTTCGCGCCACTTCCATCCGCGCGCGATGCTGCCCTCTTTTGCAAGGGCGGTGACCTCCACGAGGCTGCCGGCGCCGCTCACTTGGGGGCTCCGCTCGTGCTGGCCTTGCACTCGACGCACCTGGCGCGCGAACCGCCCCAGCTCTTGGCCTTGTGCCCGCACTCCAAGAGCACGGTGTCGGCCTGGAACATGTTGAGGTGCATCGTCAAGTTCGAGACCACCTTGCGCAGCGGTGCGCCCTTCTTCTCGGCGCCGAGTCCGCCGGGGCCGATTGAGCCGCCCCTCTTCATGTGACGGTCGCTGATCCACCCCACGGCTACGTCCCTCCCTTCGTATCGGGGGCGGCTGGGGCGGTCTCGGCGAGATACCGATCGCCCTTCTCGGTGATGCCGAAGGTCTGCGAGCATCCGGGCAGCAGCTCGACGTAGCCGAGGCTGGCGAGCACCTTCGCTACGTTTAGGTCGCCGCCGAACAGCTTGACGGGATCGTCATCTGCGCAGAGCCGCAGGATCCGAACGCACCCCCCTGGCAGACCGCGCTTGGCGCCGCTCACTTGGGGGCTCCGGTGGGGGTGGTGCTGAGGGGCGAGGCCGGACCGTGCTCGTCGAGCAGAGCCGACACTTCATCCTCAATCAGGTTGAGCAGCATCGTCGACCAGCCTGCGAAATGAGCCTCGTGGATTCGCCGTAGCAGGTCCAACATCGCCGCCTCCCCCGTCGGCTTAGCAGCGCTCACGGCTGCTCCGTGGGGGTGGGGGCGATGAGTTCCCCGACGCCAATGCCAGCAGCGATGGCGACGGCGGCAATGCAGATTGTGATTCCGACGGCGACGATGATCATGGTCTATCTCCTCGTCTCATGGGGTGGCCTGATTCCGCCGCGCCCGCCCCGGTCGTGCCGGGGCCAGCGTCGTCTTGTGGGCTGTCGGGCTACTCTTGCGCCGCCGCGTCCGCGATCACGTTGTGGCACTTCGTCCGCGCGGCCTGGTTGCCGCGCAGGGCTCGTTCGCAAATTGCTACCTGCTCCGCGTCGCCGGCCTCGCCGGCCTCTCTCTGGAGCTGGAGAATCTGCGCGTCGGTCACCTGCTCGCCGTTGTCACCGGCCACAATCCCCTCGATCGTCGTCGCGTTGGTCATCGTCGTCTCTCCTCGTCTCGTCTCCGGCCCCATGCCGTCGACTGGTGAATTCTAGGATATCTGTCCAGGAAATTGGGGTCTCATCAGCGCCGGCCCTACCGGCGGACGGGCTTGCGCCCGTTTCGACCTCAGGTGGGGATTTTGTCGAGCAACTCCCCGGCTTTCGTCTCCAGCGCCACGCGCTCATCGGTGTGGGCGATGTCGTGGGCCACGTCTGTCAGCCCCTGGACGAGGCCCCACACCGTGCGCGGGTTGTAGCTGCGCGGGTCGGACTGAGCCGCGTCGTACGCGGCGCCAGCTACCTTGGTCGTGAAGCCCCGGGCGCGCAGCCAGTCCTGGACGTCGGCGCGCGACTTGCCGACCTCGATGGCCTTTGCCGAGCGGATGGTTGCGGCCATGGACGCGGTCGAGGACTGCGCGTAGGCGTTGAGCTGCGGTACGGCGCGCGCCACGAACCGGTGCGGCCCGCCCGACGTATGGCGGATGGCGAGCTGCCGGAAATCGCGCTGACCCCAGATGATGCGGTTATCGCAGACGTAATCGTACGTGAACGTGGCGATCCCGAACGTCGCGGATCCGACCTCCGAATTCCAGACGTAGACGCCGCGCTTGATGGACTCACCATCGACGTCGATGGTGGATTCGTTGACCAAGAACATGAACACGTCACGGTCACTGGCGTAGAGGGTCGTGGCACGCTTCGGGTCGCGAGCCGAGTAGGTCGCGGACGGCACGCGCCACCTGGTCAAGTCGACGTTGTCGCGCACGGCGCGGACCACGTCCGCATCCCAAATGCGGCCATAGGTCGGCGAGGTGAGGGCAGACACCGAGACGTGTCCATTGCGCCGGATGAGCAGTTTCGCATCGTTGCCCTCGTCCGAGGCCGTTTCATGGCGCTCCATGGACCATTGCAGCGGAATCGCGGCCAGCTCGGCGGGGAGGGAGCGGAGGTATCCGGCCGGAGCTTTGGCGCGCTGGCACAGTTGGCCGAAGCTCCAGTGCGTGAGCTGCGCCCCGAGCCCCACACCATCGGTGAGCGCCATCTCGCCATCGGGCAGGGGGCAGAGCTTGAGCACGTCGAGCGCGACGGACCGCTCCGAGCATTCCGCCTTACGGGCCTGGACCCGCGCGTACAGGTCGTCGACCGAGAGAAATCGCTGGTCATCGGGCCGAGTGGCCCATTCGTTCGAAGCGCGCATGTCATTGCTCATTGGCGTGTCCTTTCGCTGCATGGTTGCGATGGCTCAATCTGGCCTCGTCAGGTGCCGCAAACACGGCACGACGCGGGCGGACCCGCGTTTCGGCCTACTTGTACTCGGTCTTACGCTCGTGGCTCTTCACTGGCGAGCCGTCGGCCCACGCGGCCACTCCCCCATGACCCGAGCAGGCTCCGCGCTTCTCGCCGGTCGGATGCCAGTAGGTCTTGCCATCGCGGCACGTCGCCGTGAGGATTTTGCCGTGCTCGTCCTTCTGCGGCTCGGCCCCGAGGGCCGGGAAGGCGGACAACGTGGCCAGGAAAAGGGACGCGACGATGACGATTCGGTTCAGCATGGGGTAGCTCCTTTGTTAGAAGGTCGACAGAGGTTTACGGACAAAGAACACGGCAAAGGCTGAGCAGGCTCCCGAACCAGACGTTCGGACGATGGGGAGCGCGAGGATAGGTTTCACGGGCTCTCCCTCAGTAGCCGAGGATGGCCTGCACCTCGGCAACGGTGCTGGCGTAGTCAATGATGCTGGCCTCGGCGCCCCACACAGTGCCAAACGAGACGATGCGCAGGATCCCATCGGGCATTACGTCGACCCGCACGACACCGTGGGAGCGGATCCACTCAATCAGCCTCTCCATCCCAGCGCTTGTCATGACCAGTGTCTCTACACATATCATGCCATACTCTCTACACGGAGTCGACCCGAGCGAACCGCGGCCTAGTGACGCACCGAGGACAAGGAACTGTGTAGAAAGGGTGGCAGTAGCCGCGTAATGCTCTACACAGATAGCGCAAGAGCTTACGCACCCAATCCGCCGGCCCCGACTCGAAGCACGGTCGCGTCAGTGCATCAGCAGGCGAGTTGGCGCGATAGGTCGGCCAACCCGGCAGGCCAGATTCCCACCCCCTAGCTCGTCACGCAGTCTCGCTCTAAGCTCCCTGTATGAACGCGCGCGTGCGCAAGCTGCGGCAGTGGTACACGCCAACGGAAGTGGCCAACGTCCTGGGGCTCACCAGGCAGCACGTCTGCCAGCAGGTGAGGGAGGGACGCATCCCAGCGATTCAGACGGGGAAGCGAGCCTGGCACGTCACCAGGGACACGGTGCTGAGCCTCGCAGAGGAGAGACTGGGCAAGCAGGCTGCGCGGTACCTCGAAGCAAGCCAGCGCCAGCCAGCTACTACTACACCGAGAAGACAAGACGCCGCGATACCAGGTAGAGCCGGAAAGTAACTCGCTCGCCACATCCCAGGGGCTTCTCCCATCCCCCTTCCTGGACAGCCTGTCCCGCAATTCGCCTCCACGATACTGGACACGCCGTACGTGATTCCGCGCACTTAGCTCGTGACGCAACGTGAGAAGTGTTCCCAAACCCCCGGGGAAATGTCCGTCATACTGGACGCAGGCGCGCAGTTCCCAAGCCCTGGTCTCCGCACCAACCGAACGCCTCGCGATTCAAGGCGCGACTGGCTCCAGCAATTACGCGCACTTACGCTGCTAATGTTCCACGGACGCAACCCGTGCTGTCTGGCGTCAACGTAATAGCTCAATGATTACGCATATTTTGGCCACGTTGTCCGATAATATCCCATTATGTCAACTCGGCGCTGTGTGTAGCCTGGCTTACGTTGACTGGGGGGCATGATGGGGTGGGGGAAAGAAGGGCTCGCTGATCCCAGTGTATTTGGCTCCCAGGTAATTTTACCCTCCCGTGAATCCTTTCTACACACCGCCCATCTAACCGCCCATGCCGACGAGCTGGGCCGAATGGAAGTCGCGGGAGATGCTCGAAAAGTGGGGCGGTCTTTCGGAAGACCCCATCAGGCGTTTTGTCGAGCAGGCCATCCGCGAGACCATTGAGAAGTGCGCCCAGGAGGCCGAACTGTCGCGTATCAGCGCTGGGTTTCGGTGCCCAGCTAAGGCAGGCCCGGCGGACGCCATCGGTTACGCGGTTGGCTCAGCCGCACACGCCAGGCGGCTGGCGGCTTCGAGTGGCGTATCCGCTGGCGAGCAGGGGCCTGGGATGCTGGGCCATGAGGTGGCGGACAGGGTCGAGGCGGGATTCAGCTTCAAGTGCGCCATCTGCCGCGAGACGCATGACTTCGGTCCCAATGCCATCGGCTCATGCCCGAACTGGGGCAAGCCTGGCTATCCAGAGCCGTAAGTGTCGGCCTAGGCTCCGAGCCTTCTGACTGACGCAGCGAAGGCGAGCCCGAACGACACGCTCGATGTCGACTGCAACACCTCGCTGTCGAGTCGGACGCGCTCTTGGTCGCCGTGGCAGCGGGCGACGAACACGACCTGGAGAAGCGCTTGGTCTTTCTCTTCGGTGAAGCTCTCCACGGGGGTTCCGCAGACAGCGCATGTCGGCCTGCTCTTCAGGTGCTTCGCTCCCACGCCATCCCTCCGAGTTGATTCCGGTCTGCTAGGTGCCGCGCCCGCGACGAAACAGGCCAGCCGCATAGGCGATGGTGGCGAGGCTGATGGTCACGCCGATGATCAGCAGGCCGATCGCCGACCGAATCGAACCGTCGCTCACGGCATCCTCCCGTGCTTGTCGAGCAGGGCGCTCCACTCGTCGTAGAAGTCCGTCGCCTTCAGGGCGCCGCTCACCGCCACATCCGCGCGCCTAAGCATATCCAGCATGGCCGGAGCGTCCGCGATGAGGGCGGCGTCGGCATTGCTATGCGCGTAGATGTATTCGGCGTCATTGGAGCATCCCAGGATGTCGGCGCCGCGGGCGTCCTTAAGCCCTGCGGGATCGACGAATCTGCTCTCCGACGGCGGCTTCCATTGCCACGGACCCGGGCTCGGCTTCTCGTCGCTCATTGTCTCGTCTCCCAGCGCTGTCCGCGAAGCTCCATTAGGCGACATTCGTCGATGACGATGCCGTCGACCACGAAGCCGCCGAGCTTCAGATGTGCCCGGTCTACCGTCCCCTGTCGGTAGCCGAACAACCCTGTTGACCGCCCAAGCCAGCGCTTCGTCAGTACCTTCTTCGCCTGCCGCTTCGTCATTGCAAACTCTCTACACTGGTCTCACCCGGTTTGCAAGGCGGCCTGCTCATTTGAGCAGTCGCTGTTATGTGTAGGGGGTGCATTCCTGCGGCGTTGAGCTGCGCCCGTGCCCCTACACGGCCTGTCGCCATCACCTTGCGAATGGCGAGGGGGAGAAGTTCGCGCGCCGACAGGACTGCTCCGAGAGCTGCTCGCTCGACGTGGCCGAGAGGGGCGGCGCGACGCTGGAGACGGTCGGCAAGATTCTGGGCCTGACCCGCGAGCGCGTTCGGCAGATCGAAACCCGCGGCGTGAGGCGAATCGGCCGCCTTCTGGAGCACGCGCGATGAGACCAGAGTCCCCAGGGCTCACAGCCCTTCGAGAGGCCGTCTTGCGTGTTCAGGTGCGCGCCGTCAAGGCGGCCGAGAAGGCCATGCTCGAGCAGGGCGAGGACGGATACGACGGCTCGGGCGACATCCCCTGGGAGAAACGCTCAACCCGCGTCGCCATCGGCGTGATGCTCGCGGCGAAGGCGAGCGAGGTCATCAAGGAACAGGCGCCGACCAATGTCCCGTCGTTCGGCCTGCTCGTGATTCGTGACCGCATCGAGAGCAAGGAAGAATGGGAGCGGCTCGCTGCCGAGGTCGATGCCGGGCCGAAGGTCATCGAGGCGAAGGTCGTGAGTGAATTGCCGGACAGCCTGTCCGGAAAGGATGAATAGCCATGTGCTTTATCTCTATGGTGATGGACCACTACAGCACAACGTTCCCGCAGCAACAGCCTACGTGGACCGTCACGTATGAGCCATCTGAGACCGAGCGCCTACGCAAGCTGATCGACGAGTTCAAGGAGGCCGTGGAGGCTGCCAAGAAACTCGACGTTCTGACGAATCAGCCTGACTGCGTGGACCCCGAGAAGGCTAAGCTCGAAGAGCGCGTCGCGGAGCTGGAGAGGCAGCTCGCGAAGGCTTGGAAGCCGCGCAGGCGCCGCAAATGAAGCTCTCCCACGCTGCCGAGATGCTTCGCGGTCAGGTCATGGCGATGAGCGACCGTGTGAAGCTCATTCAGCCCGACGATGCCGACCTGGAGGCACTGATTGCGCTCAGCATGGAGGCCGCGAAGCTCGTGGACGAAATCGCGGCCGTGGCGACCGGGAAGAGGCCGAAGGGGTGACGCTCATTCTGACCAAGGCGCCGCCGCAGGAGCGCCAGGGGATGGACCCGGCGGCCAAGATCGTGCGGCCAGGCGGGCAACCGCCGCTTGTCATGCCCCACTGCCGGCGCTGCCGTGTGCCCGTCGAGACGTTCACCATTGACCCGATTTCGAGCTGGTACTACCTGGGCATCGACGCCACCTGTCACGGCAAGACGCGCGGAATTAAGGTCCCGGTCGAGCAGGCGATACGAGACGGCCTCGTTTGGATGTTCTGAGCCATGGGTAACCTGCGTTCATTGGACGGCCGCGAAGTCTTCTGGGAGGCGCTCCCACGCCAGGCCGTCGCTCTTTCGTGCCCAGCATTTGAGACGCTATTTGGCGGGCAGAAGGGCGGCTCAAAGAGCGAGTGCGTCATAGCGAGACCGTCGGCGCTGCTCGCGCGCGCTCACGAGAAGTACAAGGCGACCGGCATCAAACAGGAGCGCTGCCGCATCGTCATCTTCCGCAAGAACCTGAAGCACCTCACCGACCTCATCACGCGGGCCAAGGAGATTTATGCGAAGCTGGATCCCGGGGTTGGGGCGAACGGCTGGAACAAGCAGGACAAGAGGTTCACGTTCACATCGGGCGCGTTTGTCGAGTTCGACCACCTCGACGGCCCCGATGATCACCAGGGCTACAACGGCCAGGAGTTGCGCGGCGTCTGCATCGACCAGTGCGAGGAGATTCCGTTCGAAGTCGTGCAGTTCCTGAAGGCGCAGGTCCGCACTTCCGACCCCGACTACAGCGACCTGCTGTTCTTCTTTCTCACGGCCAACCCGGGCGGCAAGCATTCGCAGTGGGTGAAGGACTATTTCGTCAAGTCCTGCCCGCCCAACAAGATCGTAACGTCAGAAATCACGCTCCGCGACGGGCGAAAAATGACGACGACGAAGGCGTTCATCCCGTCGTCGCTGAAGGACAACCCGTACCTGGACCGGGATGGCCTCTACGAGGCGAATCTCCGCACGCTTCCTGAGCACATGCAGCGGATGTACCTCGACGGCGACTGGGATGCGGTGGTTGGGGCGTTTTTCTCGCACGTTTGGCGCAAGGACATCCACGTCATCCCGTCTTTCCCCATCTCGGCCTCATGGGAGGTCAAGGGCGGTCTTGACTGGGGCTCGACGAACCCGGCCTGCGCGCTCGTCGGAGCGCGGGACAATGACGGTGACGTCTATGTCATCGACGAGAAGTATGGTCCCGGCGTCACTGGACGAACCTTCGGCGAGAAGGTGGCCGACATGATCGCGCGGCAGCAGTGGAGCAACGACAAGAAGTGGTCGCTCGACGACTTCTACTGGATGGTCGACTACCACGCCTTCTCGAAGCATGGAGCTGACGGCATGTCGCCCGGGCAGGGCCTCATGGCCTCGGGCCTCCGGCTGTTCGATGCAAACAAGGACAGGTTGGCCGGAAATGAGCAGGTGATGGAGCGCTTGCTGCTCAGGGCGAGCGGAAAACCGCGCCTCTACATATTTGGCGACCGCTGCCCGAACCTGGTCAGGACCCTCCCCTCGCTGAGGGGAGATCCGCACAGGCCGGACGACGTCGACAGCGACCAGGACGACCATGCATTTGACTCGCTTAAGTATCTCCTTCTCGACTGGCCGATTGGGTCCGAGCGAAAGCAGGACTCTCGGGACGCGGAGGTGGAGCGTTGGTTGAAGATTTCGCGGCAGCGGAAGCGCCAGGAGACGTCGGAGTCCTATTTCCAGTCGGGGTATGACGGATGACAAATACCGGTTCCAGCATGGGCGGCAGTGCCGGTTTTCGCGGCACGGAAGACTCTGACGGCGGCCAGTTCGTCAGCATTGGCAGCCCGCGGAGGCCGCCCACTGCGGAGACGCCCGGACCTTCGGAGGCCGTCAACCTGGCAACCGTCTTCACCGACAAAGAGCTTGAGAAGATGGGCGGTCGCTGTATCGACGACTACGAGTCCGATGTACGCAGTCGGGCGCCGCGGATGAAGAAGATCGCAGAGGGCATCCGTCTCTACGCCTCGGACATGCGCCCCAAGAGCTTCCCGTTTCAGAACTGCGCGAACGTGAATCTCCCGACGCTGACGGCGCCATGGCTCCAGGTGCATGCACGGCTATTCGACATGGTGTGGCCGGCAAATGGCAAGGTCATTCTGTCCGCGCCGACAAACCTGGAGGACAAGCCACGCGCCGATGCCACGGAGCTTTTCGCCAACAGCTACATTCGCACACGCATCCCCGAGATGGGTCCGGGGCTCGACGACACCATGTATCAGACCGCCGGATTCGGCTCGGCGTTCCGGCGAACCTACTGGGATGCGCACGAGGGCCGAATTCGGTCGGACTACATCCCCATTCAGGACTTCGTTGTGGCCCATTCGGTCCGGTCGCAGGACCCCTCCATGCGGGACGTACCTCGGTACACGATGGTGCAGCACCTGACCATCTTCGACCTCGAAGCCTATGCGGCCGATGGGGTCTACGTGAACGTCAAGGGCATCCGCGCCTCTGACCGCGAGGCCGTGGCATCGGATGACCAGGTGAAGCAGGTCGTCGAGCGCGTGGACGGCGTCTCCGGCACCGAAGACGACTCGGACGAGGACCGGCAACGGCAGATCTTGGAGATGCATCGGGTGTGGCGCATGCCCGACCGCAAGGGAAAGAATCCGCTCTTCGACGGCAAGGCCCACCCGGTCATGATCACGCTCGACGCATCGACCAAGCGTGTCCTGCGGTTCGCTGTGCGCGAGGAGGACGACCCGGCCGATGCGAAGCGGTTTCAGCGACAGTCGCAGGCGTTCGCCGAATTTCAGGCCAGGCTGTCCGCATATGAGGCCCAGCTCCAGGAGATTGACCGCGTGCTCTCCGCGGCTGAGCAGCTCGGTAAGACCGTGCCGGTTGACCTGCCGATACCGCTCAAGCCCGCCGAGGTGAAGTCGCCGAAGCCGCAGCGAAAGCGAGAGATCGCATTCTTCACGCACTACCGCGCGTTTCCGTCCGAAGGATTCTATGGGCTCGGGTTCGTGGACTTCATCGGGCCGCTGGCGAAGGCGGTCAACACGATCATCAATCAGCACATCGACGGAACGACGCTGAAGAACGCCAAGCCGGTGTTCATGAGCCGGAATCTACGCACCCAGCGCGGACCAGTGAACATCCAGCCGGGTGGTGTCATCGAGGTAGACGGCTCGACGCAGGCGATGAAGGACGGCATCTTCTGGATGGACCCGCCGCCCAACGATCCGACCACGATGCCGCTGGCCCAGATGATCGCCTCGTCGGGCGACAAGATTGCCGGCTCCGGGGACCTGATGTCGGGCGAGACTTCGGGCGCAAACCGGACCGCGAAGGAAATCCAAGTGCTGAATGCCCAGGTCATGGCGGCCATCACCGTTCTGGCCCGCAGGGTAAAGGAGGCGCAGAAGCACGAATTCGACAAGATGTGGCGCTGCTGGTCCGTGTTTCTGGAGCCAGATGATTTCGACGTGCTCGACGAGTCCGGTCAGCCCAAGACCGTCAGCCTGACGCCGGATATGTTTCGGACGGACGCCCATGTGGCGCCGGCCGCCGATCCGAGGCTCAAGTTTGAGCGAGTCGAGGAGCAGACCGTGCTCTATGGCCTCGTCGTCAACAACCCGTTCCTGATGCAGTCTCCAAACGGACCGGCGCTGATGAAGATGGCGACCGAAGACCTGTTCAGGGCGCATGGGGCCGAGAAGTACGTCCCTCTGATCCCGAGCCCGCCCCCGCCGCCTCCTCCATCGCCGCCAAAGCCACCCTTTGAAGAGGAGGCGGGATGGCTGCGTACGCAGGACAGTCCGGTACATCCCGATGACAACGATCTAGAGCACATCAATAGCCACAAATACTTCGGCGAATCCGCGGCCGGGGCCGTGCTCGATGCAACGGGGAAGCAAATGCTAGAGCGACACATCCGCGCCCACACCGCGCAATGGTGGGAGAAAGCCAACGGCGGCGGCCCGCAGCCGGGGTCGGCGCCCATGCCACAGAACCAGGGGCCGCCGATTCAGCCGTCGCACCACGCGGGCGGCCCCAAAGGTGCGCCGCCGGCTCCGACCGGCCCGACCCTGGGAGCGCCGAGATGAGTCTCTTCGACGAAGCGAGCGAGGAGGAGCGCGCGTCGTGGCGCAGCCATCCCATGACCGCCGCGTTTCTGTCCTGGCTCGACGAGCGGTTCAATATGCTGGCTGACTCGGCGCTTGCGGCGGTCCGCGCTGACCGCGCAACGGAGACCAAGATAGCCATCGGCCACCTGGACGCCATTTCAGCGATCCGGGCGGCCGTAGCGCCGCAAGCCGCCGGCGACGCCATGAGTGAGGACGAGTTCGTTGACCCCGCTGCGATCTGGAGAAAATGATGAAGCCCAACGTACTCGCGAAGGACGAACTGCCAGGCGCCGCAATCGGGGAGCGCGTCCTTCTGTTGCCCGATCCACCCCTCGCCGAGAGTGATTACGGACTGATTATCCCGGAAATCGCCCAGTTCCGCCCGTCGACCGGCATTCTCCTGGCCGCCGGACTCAAGGCCCTCGACAGGCTCCACGACAACGGCATTCAGATCGGCGACGCCGTTATTTGGGGGCGATTCGCGGGTGTCATATGGGAGTGGGACCACCTCCATGAGGATGGAGTGGCGCCGTGCCCGGAACACTCCTGGTCTCGCATGCCGTCGCCCCGTGACCGCGTTGCCGCGCACAAGTGTGAGCTGTGCGGAGCGGTCCGCTGGGTCGAGTGCGTGATTTTGGCCAACGTGGACGACATTCAGGCGTCGGTCGGCCTCGGCCAGCGTCTTCGCTCGGGCGTCATGCGCGTGACGAAGGCGCAGACCGCCGAGGGCATAACCCAGCACATCATCGAGAGAGAAGGAGCGTAGCCCATGGGAATCCTCGCCGAAATGAACGACTCGGACGACGTTGCCGACGACGCCGAGCAGGACGATCCCGGCAAGGGCGAAGTCGAGACCAAGGACAAGACGCCGGAAGACAAGCCGGAGCGAGTGGCGCTGCCAAAGCCCACGACCAGCCGCCGTGGCCGGGCGGCCGAGACATTGTCGGCAATGGAGAAGAGGCTGAATGACCTCCAGAAGACCGTGGGAGATTCGACGGAGCGCTACCAGCGTGACTTGTCGACGCGCGACGTGACCATCGCGGAGCTGCGTGGACGTATTGCCGCAATGAGCGAGAGGCCGGCCACGCCCGTGACTCCTGCGCCGAAGGCCGCCGAGCTGAGGAAGCAGGCGCGCAAGGCACTGGACGGCCAGGACTTCGACGAATATGAGCGATTGACCCACGAGGCGTCCGTTGCCGCCATCGAGGAAAAGTACGGCGAGCGCCTGTCGCAGCAGGCGGCCCAAGCCCCCGCTCCGGTGCCATTTCCCGTACAAGCTGTCCTGAATAGCTTCCCTGACGTGCTGGAGAGGCCGGATGGCTTCAGGAGGGCGATCCTCGAAGACCAGCGCCTGGCCCTCGACGGCGTCCCGGACGGTCCGGCGCGGTATAGGCAGGCGTTCGAGATTGTCCGCGCCCAGATCAAGCCGGCCAACGGCGGCGGCGGCAAGGAAGGCCTGCGCGGCATTCTCACGGCGACACCTACGGCCAGAGCGGCCAACGGCTCCGCTCCCGGACCGGGGGTAAATCTCACCAAGTATGAGCTTGATGTCGCCAAACGATGCGGCATGACTCCAGAGGAGTACGCGAAGTTTCTCGTTGAGGGGAAGCCGGACCGACTCCAAGGCGAGTGATGCCGAAGAGCATCGCCCAGGGCGACCTGTCGCGCGCCTCGAATGAGGAGGAGCTGAAGTCTCTCGTCAGTCTCCTGCGGTCATACTGCGCCGACGAGTATCGCAAGCACTACCTGTTGACCACGGCGGCGACCGGCGCGTTCGCTACGATCTGGTCAGCGGACATGCCGTCGACCTCGGTATGGCGTGTAAGCGTCGACATTACGGCGCGGGCAACGAACAACCTGGGCCGCGCCACATACACCCGAGTGGGTCTCTTCTTCCGTGCCGGCGGCGCGACAATTCAGGTGGGCGCAACGACTTCGCTCGTGACGATTGAGAACCCGGTGACGTTCGACGTCTCATTGTCGGCGAGCGGTAACGGCGTCCGAGCGCAGGTGCAAGACGACGGGGTACTGACCGTGAACTGGATTGCACTGGTCAGGATCGAAGAAATTTAGATTTGACAGCCGTCGCGTTGTCTGCTGTCATTTAGTCGCAGGGCTGAATCCCCCTTCGGAACAACCGATGCGGTGAGCCCGATTCCGAATTCCCCTTTGGCATCCCGGGCCAATGAGGTGAGACGAGGGAATCGAGGTCTCCATTGGCCAATCCCGAACCGCCGAAGGTAGTCCCGCCCCGCAATGACCCCAAGAAGGTCGAGGTCTACGCGGTCAGTCGCGCGAGCCAGTTGAATGGCGAGGACCCAAACTTCCACTACGAGTGGAAGGCGCTGGACCCGAAGAACCCCAGCTATCACGGGCGCTACGAGCGCCGCCATGAAATTGGGGACAACGAGTCCGGATTTGCCACCTGCGAGCCCTGGCAGTTCGTGATGAGCAACGAGGGCGTGACGCAGGGCCGGCCCCGCGACGACATGGGCAAGCCTGTCGACACGGCAATGCGGCACGGCGACCTCGTACTGATGCGGACGACGAGGGAGAACGCAGCGGTGTATGAAGAGATCGAACGCCGCAAGGACGCCGCCAAGTCGCGCCGGATGGCGTCGGACAAGTCGTCCGGAAATGGCGCGACGCAGACGTTCAAGTTCGGAGCCGGCTTCAACGGCTCGCACACAGATCTTCTCAACCTGGGGGCATAAAGCCATGGCCAACGTTGCAGTCGCAGGATTTCAGCCAATTCGTCGCTCGGGGGGCGGAAATATTACATATCGCCGCGCCCGCGTCCTCAGCAACAACACGCTTGCGATTGCGCTGTTCGATGCGGTCGTGATCGACGCGAACGGGGACACGCTCCAGGCGAGCACGACCACCACGGCCGTCTCGTCGGTGTCCAACGGGGCGAGCTACGTGGATGCCACTGGCGTTCGTGTCTCGGCCAAGTCCCTGCCCGCGGCGACGGTCTACAGCTCATCGGGCAACACGCCCGACAACGCGAACTATGTGTTCGTTGTCGATAACTCGCTGGAGGTCGACTACATGGCGTCGGTATCGAACAGCGCCATCGCCATGACCGACATGAACCTGAACTACCCGTTCATCGTCGGCACCATCACGAACGGCATCTCGGGCATGACGCTCAACGCGACCGGCCGCAACACCACGGCGACCATTCCGTTCCGCGTGCAGGACTTCATCTACTCCGGCGACTCCGACCCGGACCTCATCGATTGTCACGTCGCCTGCAAGATCAACGCGGGCATGTGGGAGCCGGCTCTCGAAAGCAGCGGAAGCCTCGGGTCGTAAGGAGAAATCATGGACATCAACACAGCACAGCTCTGGGGCGCCGTCGAGCCCGTTGTCCGCAAGTTCTACGGGCTCGGCCTCAAGGGAAAGCGCAAGGCCGAGTTCTCACAAATCTTCGAGGTGTCGCAGGGCAAGGAGGCCGTGCGACACTCGATGGAATTCGGTGGCCCTGGCCAGCTCCAGCTCAAGAACGAGAATGCCCCCACCGCCGGCCTGAACATCATACAGGGGCCGAACAAGACGTGGCAGTACGGCGTCTATGCGGGCGCCATCACGATGTCGTACGAGCTGGCCCGTGACGTCAAGTACCGCGAGATCAAGACCGTGGCGTCGTCCCTGGGGCGGTCGACCAGGCTGACGCCGGAGTATCTCGCGGCGCAGTTCCTCGACCGGAGCTACAACACGTCGTTCCCGGCCACCGCGGACGGCAAGCCACTCTGCTCGACGAGCCACCTCGTGGTCGGCACGAACTCTTCGACCGGCGTCAATGCGCTGTCGACGGCGGCGGCGATGTCTGAGGCGTCGGCCGAGGACATGCGGACGCAGGTCATGACCCAGTCCGGTCCAGACGGGATGATCAACCCTGTCATGATCGAAAAGTGGGTCGTTCCGGCGGCCCTGGCGGTGACGGCGGAGAAGCTCTCCCGGACCAAGCAGACCATCGGGTCGGCGAACAACGACGTCTCGGTGGTCTCTGGGACCGACTACCAGGTGTTCCGCTTCCTGGGCAGCAACACGCGCTGGTTCGGGGAGACCGACGCCGACAACGGCCTCTGGTGGGAATGGGACCAGGAGGCGCAGTTTCTGGAGGACAACAACATCTCGGTCCTGAACCGCACCTACGTCGCCTTCTTCCGGGCGCGCTGGGGCTGCGACGACTGGCGCGGGATTTTCGGTTCGAACGCCACGTAAGGAGCGCACATGGCACTCACGGCATTTCCTGGCGGCGCGTCGAGCTTCGGCTTTCCGCTCACGCCCGCGCAGCAAGCTCAGTACTGGGGCGGGGGGCCGGTCTACTGGGTCGGCAACCGAGCTGGCCTCCCGGCCTCGGATGGTTCGGCCTCCAATAAGCCGCTCTCGACGCTGTTCGGGTCGAGCGGCGGTATCGTCAAGATCAATGGCGCAATCGGCGGGACCATCTTCGTGCTGCCGGGGCATGTCGAGAGCATCGCGGCCTCCACGAGCCTCACGACGCTGGCGCTCGCGGCGGCCACCGGGTGGAACATCATCGGGCTCGGCAATGGCGCGCTCCGTCCGACGTTCAACTGGACGGCGGCGGCCTCGGCGTTGCTCATCAATCAGGCGGGCTTCTGGTTCCGCAACATGGTGTTCAACCTGAACGCCACCGCGGCCACCGTCGTGACCGCGGCCATCACCCATTCCGCGGCCGACTGCGGGATGGACTCCGTGGACATGCTGCCGAACACGTCGGCGACTCAGCTCACGACCACGGCCATCACCGCGGCCTCCGGGGCCACCAACCTGACGTACAAGGACGTCCGCATCTTCGGCGAGACCTTCGCCACCAACCCGACGGACATCTTCACGACCACGGCGGCCGTCGACAAGCTGACCCTGTCGCACTGCCAGTTCAACGTGGCCCTCAATGCGACCACGGGCGGCGCGGTGAACCTGGCCAACGCGCCCACCAACGTCCACATCGAGTTCTCGACCTTCATGAACAAGATCGCATCGAGCACGGTGGCGGCAAAGTCGAGCGCCAGCACGACCGGCAACATCAACGACTGCACGCTCAACATCACCAACGCGACGGGCGCCGCGACCGCGTGGAACACGCCGGGGAATCTCGTGCTCAAGGAGGTCTACGCCTCCGTGCCGGGCAAAGCCGGGCTCATCGTCGGCACCGTATCGGGCTAACCGCCCGTGGAGACGGAGCATGTACAGGAGAGCGATCACTTTCTCGGAAGGGGAGACGCTCCTGGCATGCTCCGTCTGCGGTTTCCCTTATCTATTCCCGTCTGAACTGGTCTATACCGACGAGCGCACGTTCCGCTGCAAGCGGACGTGCCTCGACGATGAGACGAAGCTGTCGCATGACCAGCGGCGAGCGGCCTGGGCTAACCGGCCGGCCGACCAGGTAACGATCCCACTCTCCGGGCCGAGGCCGAGCTGGCGGACATGACGCTTTCCATTGGAAATACGTCGACGTTTGCTGAGACGCGCGACGAGATCATAACGGACGCGCTGACCAACCTCGGAGTGGTATCGCCGAGCAAGTCCGTGACGGACGCCCGGACGGCCGGCCTCCTGACTCATGCCGCGCGGGCACTCAACCGGCTCGTGAAGTCGATGGATGCAGATGGGCAGTTTCTCTGGCGCATCGTCCGCCGCTCGGCAACGCTGGCCATCGGCACTGAATTCATCACCATCGCAAATGACGTTCTAGATATTGACGAGCCCATGGGAATTCGTGCAGCCGGAGATGGATCAGACAAGACGCCGGTCATGTCAATGAGCCGGGATGAATGGATGGTTCTGCGTGAGTCCGGCGATTTTCCAGTAGAAGTTGGACGTCCTGTCCGATATTTCCTGGAGCATACACAGTCCGCGGCATTGACTGACACCACGCCATCGCTCCATTTCGACAAGGTAGCAGACGTTACCTATACCGCGGAATACGCCGCGTTCATCCGCAGCGCCGATTTCGTCAGCGGTGCAACTACGCCTAACTTCCCGACCAAATGGATCTCCTGCCTCGTCTATGGCCTCACCGCCGAACTGGCTCCGGCCTATAAACAGCCGGCGTTGATGTCGTCGTTTCGGACGATGTTCAAGGAGGAAAAGGCGCGATTGCTCTCCGATGACACCGAGCGCGGCAGCCTGACGCTTGTTCCATTTGGATTCAGGGCCTACTGATGGCGACCACGGGAAAGCTCGTTGAGTGGCTCTCTGCCGGTGTCGTGACGACGGCGGGAGTCGCCGTGGCCTCGGGGGTCGTTCGGTTCTACCAGCCAGGCACCCTGACGCCGCAGACCGTCTATAGCGACGCCGCCGCCGCTTCGCCTATCACGCAACCTGTGGTGTTGAGCGCGGGTGGCGTGGCCACGGTCTACGCCGTGCAGCCGGTGCGGATGATCGTGAAGGACGCGACCGACACGACCACGCTCTACGACGTCACGGAGAACGTGACGAGGGCCGAGCAGGTCTATGTCACGTCGTCGTCGTTCAACTCGGGGACGGAGACGCAGCTCTCGACGTTGCTGAACAACTGGTCGACCACGGCAGGCGGCTCGGCCGGTCTGTTCACGTACAAGCGAACGGGCGGCACCTCTGAGCGGAACCTGCGCGACGCCATTGGCGAGTCGCGAGTCCCGGTGAAGGACATGGGCGCCGTTGGAGACGGCGTAACCAACGACACATCGGCGGTCCAGGCGGCCCTGGACAGGGCCTCCGCGGAGGGCGGCGGAACCGTGTTCTTCCCGCCGGGCACGTACCTCATCACGTCGACGCTCACTCTGGCGGCGAACGTTTCGATGGAGGGCGTGGGGTCGGCGGTCTGCATCATCAAGCAGTCAACGGCCGCGACCAATGGCATAACGGCGACGACCGCTGGCAACAACCGCATCCAGGGACTGCAAGTCACCCATTCGGGTACGTCGACGGGTGTTGGCGTCTCGTTTGTCACAACGACGAATGTCATGTTGCGGGACGTGGCCGTTGCGGCCGGCAAATTCGCAACCGGCGTCAAGTTCGATGCGTGCTCGTCCACCTCGGTCTATGACTCGTCACTGGCATGCGTCAGCAACGCGGCAAATCGAGCGCTGTTCTATACGACGAGCGGGGCGAACCATACCTGCTTCAACACGAGCCTGAGCGGTGGCGCGGCCGGCAGTTGCGTCGAAATTGCTACAGGCGCGAGCAGCATCCTGATCGCCGGTTGCCAGTTCGGAGCGCCAGGCGGAACCGGCGTAATCCTGACGTCGTCGGACAACAACGATCAGATCCGTGTTATCGCGAACGCGGGCCTCGCAAATAACGTTGGGACGGCGTTCTCCGAAACCTCGCCGCATTCTCGCGGACTATTCCAGGTTGGCAACCTGATCGAAGGCTACGAGACCACGGTGACGTCAGGCGGAACGTTCACGCCGTCGCCAATTCTTCGCGGCGAACACATCAGGGTGTCGGGGACTACGACCGGCGTCGCCTACGTCGTCGCAGCGCCCCCGACGAACCCGATCAGTCGGACAGCCAGGATGGTCATCGAGTTCTTCAACAATGCGGGCGGCGCCGTGACGGGCTGGACGCTGAACGCAATCTACAAGGTCAACGGTGCGATCTCGACCACAAACCTAGACAAGACCACCATCACCTTTATCTGGGACGCTCCAACGTCCGTCTGGCGCGAGCAGTCCCGCGTGGTGACAACGTGAGCTACGGACACGTCGAACAGAGCTGCTGCCGGCAAGTTGCGGCGTCCGGGTTCGAGCACCACGGGCCGGTCGGAAGACAACCGACCTCCGTGTTCACGAGTATGCCCTGGGATGCGCGCGTCTTGCACAGGCCGCACAGGTTGCACGTCGGATCAGCCAGGCCGCGATTGCAGGTCACGCACTCGTACGGGCCGCTGATCGGAAACGATGACGGCGCGGACTGGTCGTCCGCCATGTCCATGCATGACGTCGTCATGACCGCTGCCGCCATCACCGTCAAAAGTATTCGCATGTGGGCAATGGTGCCCAGCTCGACCGCCGTTGTCAATGGGGTAGTCCGTGGCTAAGGCACGCCTCCCGCTGGCCGAGGGGATGGTCACGTCCGTGGACGACACGGCCGACGTCTCGCAGTCGGTCATCAATTTCCAGGTCGACTTGTCCGGAATTAACCGGAAGCGGCCGGCGCTGACATCGTACGCGACTACGGGGCTCGGCTCTTCGGTCCTCATCGGGCTCTACGTGTGGCAGACGTGGCTCATCGGCGTAACGCAGGACCGGAAGCTCTGGGCCATGTCGCAGACGGCGCCAACGGTCTGGCAGGCGCTCAGCGATGCCACGGCGGCGACGAAGCTTGATGGCGGCCTGAGGCCGGTCTTCGCCGAGGACGGCTTGCGGGTCGTCATCGTGGGTGGCGGCGCCATCCAGCAATGGCAGGGCGTCGGGCTCTCCTCGCGTCTCGGTGGCGGTCCTGCGGCCACACACATCGCTGCGATCGGTGCCCGCTTCGTGGCGAACAACACCTCGGCGAGCCAGGAGTTCGACTGGTCGAATATTGGCGACGGTTCCCATGCCACGTGGGACGCGCTGGCGTTCAGCAATGCCGACGCGAGACCCGATCCGGTGGTGGGCATCTTCGAGAACCTGCGCGAGCTACATGTCTTCGGCTCGTCGACTGACCAGATCTACTCGGTCGGCTCGGACCCACTCAACCCGTTCGACTTCGTTGCCGCGACAAACGTCGGCCTCGCGGCGCCGTACTCGGTCGTTCGCCTGGACCAGGCGTTCGCGTTCCTTGACGACAAGCGCCGGTTCGTCATCAGCGACGGGCGCACGGAGACGTTCATCTCGCATCAGCTCGACAAGGATTTGCGGCAACTCGCCACGGTCTCCGACTGCTGGGGGTATCGCGAGGACTTCGAGCAGTTCGCCAACATCGTCTGGACGTTTCCTGTCGGCGGGAAGACGTATGTGTTCGACACGGCCAAGAGCACATGGTCCGAGCGACGGTACTACTCGAATCCGTTTCAGCTCAATATGCCGCAGGGCTGCCACGTCTTCTGGCCGGCGCTCAATCTTCACCTCATTGGGAGCACGACGGCGGCCGACGTTCTCTATCGTCTCTCTTCGGCGTCGCGGGATGACCTCGGCGGGCCGATGGTTTGCGAGCGCTACACGGGCTGGCAGGATTGCGGGACCCTCGGCTACAAGCGCGACGGCTGGCTCGATGTGACTGTCCGTCGCGGGACGGTCCCTCTCGGGAGCATAGAGAGTGCGCTGGAAGTCCGTTGCCGAGATGACGGTGGTCCGTGGTCGGACTTCGAGTTCATCCGATTGGGACAACCTGGCGACTCCGACCAGCAAATTCGTATCCGTCTCGGTGGATGCTTCTACCGGCGGCAGTATCATTTTCGGTACAGCGGCACCGACGACTTTGCCCTTGTCAGCGCCGAGCAAGATTTTCAGGACCTGGATGCCGAAGAGGAGGCTGCGTAATGGGACTCGGCGACTACTACAACAAGGCCGTCAAGTACGTAGGCGACAACGTCAATCCGCAGAGCATCGTTGACGGTGCGAATGGCGCGATCAACTTCCTGGACCCTGCGCGGCCGTACAATCAGCAGGCCGTCGGCCTCGACCAGGGAGCCAAGGACGCGAAGGCGCTCGCGGCGCTCCAATGGCAACGTGAGATGGCGGGCCTCGCCCAGGCGCTCGGGTACCAGCAGAAGACGCAGAACGTGATCAACGCGGTCTATGCCCCGAAGGGCCCTTCGCTACCCGCCGGCATGCTGCCAACGCCGGCTACGCCCGCCCAGGGAGAGGGCGGGCTCGCGGCCTACATGAAGAGCCGAATGGGCGGGATGCGGTAAGCGATGGCCAAGACCCCGCAAGAATACGCTGCCGCCGGGCAGTACGCGCCGTCGTACTACTCCTCGGCCGAGGGGCTGGCCGCGCTCCGGGCGGCCGGCGTGAGCGAATCTCAGATTCAGCAGCTCAAGCAGCAGGGCGACGCCTACTCGCAGACCTACGGCGCATATGACCCATCCGCATTCCACCCAACTGACTACCAGCAGAGCCAGGCACGTGCGGGCCAGGACGCGCGACAGGCGAGCGTCGGCTACGCGAATTCGCCCCAGGGCCAGCAACAGCGGTCGGTGAGTGATCCGACGATTCCGGGCGGTGCCCCCACGCCGAGCAATTACCTCGAAGACCTGTGGAAACAGTACGGATCGATGTGGTTTGCGCCGTCGAACCAAAGCGCATCCCTGCCCGGCCTCCAGCAGCAACTCGCCGGCCCTGGTCAGGCCGAGCAGTTCTACGAGCGCGCGCTCAACACGGACTCCGACCCCTACTACCAGCGCCTGCAACAGCAGGGCATGGACTCGATCAATCAACAGATGGCGGCGCGCGGCCATTTCAACAGCGGCGGTGCCATCGCCGGGCTCGGCAACTTCGAGTCCGGTTTGAAGGCGCAGCAGTACCACGACCTCGGCGGCTATGCCAATGCCGCGCAACAGGGACTCGCTGCCCGAGTTGGGCTCTCCGGTCAGCTTGCGAATGCGGCCGATCAGACCGACACCCAGCGACTTCAGGGCGCATTCCAGACCGCGGGCTCCGCGCAGAACCTCAACATGGAGTCGGTCAACAACTACCTCACCGCGCAGGGTGGTCTCGACCAGGCCACGGCGAAGCTCATCACCGACTCCTTCGCGAAGGGCGGTGACCTGTCGAGCGAGGCCGGCCGTTCGGCCATCGAGGCCCAGGTGAAAGCCGAACTCGCAAAGGCCGGTGGAACGCAGGCCCAGCAGAATCTCGCCATGAACGCGCTCAACGCCCTGTTCACGGCACTGGCGGCGTAAATGTTTGAGTCCATCAACATCAAGCCCCTCGGCGACCCGGTTTCGGAAGGCGTAGGCCAAATCGGCGAAATCATCCGTGCGGCCCGAGAGAAGCGGCGCCTGGAGAATCAGTTCCGGGCCAAGCTCCTCATGGAGCAGGGCAACATCGACGCCGACAACCGGCGCGCCGACCGGGAAATGGGCCTCCAGGAGGCATCCTTCGAGCGCACCAACCGGAATCAGGCCGAGGAGCGTCAGCGCCAGGCAGTCAAGGATTTCCAGGCCATCTGGGAGGCGGCCGGCAAGGACCCGAGGCTCGCCATGGAGCTGGCGAAGGCGCATGGCTTCACCGTCGACGCCTCGAATCCGCAACAGCCGCTCGCAATTCCCGGACGAACTGACCAGAAATCGCCGCCGGCTATGGCGCCTGACCAGCGCGACCCGATGGAGGACATCCATGTGGGCGACGAGCCAGAACCGGCCGGCGCTCCCGAGCCG
>Ga0134124_10000303_pt1 | contig 43245 bp, 74 predicted proteins | sample KB304_FD_96880 | JGI IMG/M metagenome (GOLD analysis project Ga0134124, IMG submission 96880) | Terrestrial soil microbial communities without Nitrogen fertilizer from Kellogg Biological Station, Michigan, USA - KB3-0-4 | ecosystem: Environmental > Terrestrial > Soil > Unclassified ...
CAGCTCCCGCTCCAGCTCTTGCTCCCGCTCCCGCTCCCGCTCCAGCTCTTGCTCCAGCTCTTGCTCCCGCTCCAGCTCTTGCTCCCGCTCCCGCTCCCGCTCCAGCTCTTGCTCCAGCTCTTGCTCCCGCTCCAGCTCCCGCTCCAGCTCCCGCTCCAGCTCCCGCTCTTGCTCCAGCTCTTGCTCCCGCTCCAGCTCCCGCTCCAATAAAGCGTATTAATATTTCCAATAGTAGCGATATTCATGCTATTTCTATTTCTGTTCTTTAGGCAGTGAATGTTTCCAAATAAAGAAGTCAACTACGGTATCCATATTAAGAAACATCTCACCAACTGGCTCGATTTCAGAATTAGACTGAACGCCGTCTTTAAGGAAATTCATAAAACGTCCTGTGTCGGCCACCCATGAAGCAGTCTTTAAGTGAACAAACCGCCCCACAACCTTTTTAACCTCACCCATCGCGTGATAGGTAACGGTACGAAAAAACACTTTTTTACCGACTAAATCCTGATAACTCTCAATTTCCTTACCCCCGTCAGCCAAAAGCTGGTCTTTTAACGCTTCGTAAGTCTCATCGCTTATTTCCACTACTTTCGTCATAAATTTGTTTCTTTCTTATTAATTAATATGCCTTTAAAGGCGAGTTATTTTTTACGTTTAAATTGTTCTTTCCTGAACCAATAGCACTCGATTAAGTATTCAAATAAGAAATCCCAACTTTGGCCTCGTTTCTTTAGCTTTTTTAAATCCTGTTTAACCTTCTTTGAGAGACGATATGTAGTAATTTCCGTTATTTCTGCCATAAAATGTATTACAAATGTATTACTTCGCCGTCCCATTCTTAGCACCCAAGACCTCTCCCCTCTCTGCTCCCCTGTGTCCTTCCCCCTCCGTTTCCTAAAGCGCAGGCGCTTTGAGGTATCCGGTATGGGTATGAAGTTTTACAGGTTCTTCGAGGGCTTGCACCTAAGCCTGCAAGTAGCTACTCCCAGTCTTATTAACTGGTCGCTGGTGATATTCTTCGGCTTGATACGATTACTCGCCTAGCTGAACAGGGCGTAAGCCCATACCACCAACAATCAATCAACAAGTTTTATAATAGTCCAGCATTTTCTTTCTGGGCTAATAGCTCTCCAATAATCTATACTTTTCCCTGTTGTTTCGTGAGTCTTTTCTATCTCAATTTCAATAAGTTCGGGGGTTCTGTCGCGCTTTCTACTGGGGTTTGTATCAAATATTACTTTCATAGCTTCTAGTATAATTGTGAGTTAAACTTTAGACTTTTCGTTTTTTTCTTGAATAATATCCACAAGAATATCAACCGAAGATTTAGCTAATCTATCTGCAAGCCTAGCAAAATCAGCACTCGTTAAGCCGAAGTCTTTCAAATATTCCAACCATGATGCGCTTAATCGTATAGAAAAACTGTTTTTGGAAATAATTAAGTCGTTTTCTTGTTCTATCATATTATCTGGGTTTAATTAGGGGGATTAATTAGCTTCCTTGATTTTATTTATCATTCTATCTATGCGTTCTTTTTTAGGTTCAACCTTGAAATGTTTATCGGCACAATTACCGCAAAATACAAATCGGCAGTAGTAACAACGATAACCACATTCAGCCCCAAACTCTGTTAAGAATACCGTTCTTCCACAGTCCGAGCATTTCTTCTCGTCAGCTTTTTGCAATCGGTCTAATTCAATTTTTGCTACTTGTTCAATCATATTTTACCTATTGTTAAAAGATAACTGCCTAAAATAATACGTTTTCCTTTACAGGCTGTACTTCTTTAGATTTAGAGGGATACATTTGTAAGAAGGTTCTGACGTTCTCGCTTTGTTTGTATCTATAGCCAATAATTGCTCCGTTCTTCATTACACGCTCGATATTAGGAGATTCTGAGGCTCTGAGGCGTCTCTCATAATTGCTGATTTTATAGCCCCAGAGCTTAACCTGGCGTTCTATAGCGTCAACATAAACAATCCGGCCTTCTTCAGCTTTGATCCAAGTGTTTAGTTTTTGTTTGAGTCCGTCAGCCATATGTTTAATATCCTTTAATTCGAGGGTAGGGAAAATGATTTTTGCCCGCAAAAGCATGTTTGTGGTAGCCTGGACGTTTCCTCATACCCGTGCGAGTTCTATATGGACCTGACCGTCCAGGCTTGGCAACTAAATATTTTTCTTTCAAAGGAATTGAAATCGGAGTCTCTTCCATAAAGGTTAATTAGTTAGATAGAACTTTTAAACATAATTTTCGCATTTCCTTTTTAAACAATTCCAGTTCGCCGACTTTGTAATTCACATCTTGCGGACTTATCGGACTTGTTATTAAGTGGTTAGGACAAATGTCGCACCGATATTGCAAGCCTTGATTTCTTTTCAATACCCTGCCTTTTTTAAAAACTTGGTTGACTGCGATTCTTCTGAATTTCAACCGCTTATACTGTTTTTTAAGGAATATTCTGTATTGAGGAGAAAAGTTACGCCATTCCTCGGCCCGTTTATTGACATAATCAATATATTCTGGCGTTCCTTTGACTTTTGCGTACCATTTATCGTGGTTTACTTTCGCATATGCTTGCCTTTTTGGGTTATTACTTCTTTTTTTATCCCAACAACTTATACATAATCCTCGCCCCTTATGTCTTTTTTCCTTAGTACTGCACCTGATACATTGATCATATTTCCACGCCCATTTGCCGGGGGGTATTGGCGCGCACATGAGCTTATAAAACTCCCTTAACTACTAATTTTAAGTCGTTTTCCAATTCAGAATCGCCACCGTTTTCTTGACGATAATACTTCAATGCTTTAATAATCTGCTTAATCTCGCCAACGCTTAATAAAACGCATTTCCCTAAATCTCTTGTTGTTTTTTCTTTTTCCATTATCTTTTATCCTCTAGTGAGGGGAAATTAGTTTGTTTTCAAGTAGATAAATAAGCATTTTAGCGCGGGCATTAGCTTCAGTAGGAGCAGTAACTAAGCTTGTATGCATAGTTCGTCCGTTCGCCTTGTTAATATATGCTTTCCATTTATGCATTGGGTCAGGATAAGGCCATGTTACGAAGTTATAAGGATATAAGCCTTTATCATCATCTTGATTTAGCGTTCTATCTGGCAACATTTCTCCAAGCTCGGCAACGGTAAAAGCAGTGTATCCTTCTTGAAAACTGAGGCTTTCAGTTATATACCATTTACTTCGATCTACGTTGTCATGAACCCAGCGGAATAACCCTTCTTGCTTCATTCCTAATTCTTTAAGCCGTTTAGCAATATCAACTGAGCAAACTTGTTGTTCTAGTTTCATGATGAGGGAGGATTAATAAGGGATTCCATCAACTACTTCCTATACTTCTTCGGTCATAGGTTCGACTTCATCAAACGGCGTACCAGAGGGTTCAGGGTCTTGCGTAGGCTGAATTTTGGTCTTGGCTTCTAAAAGGAATTTGATTACTTCACTCGCCGGAGTGTTCTTGTTGATTCCGTCATCTTCCAGGCTCGCTAAGGTGTAGCCTTTTTGAGCCATTAGCTTCTTTATCAGCTCTTTCTGTTTAGGGGTTGACTTGCCTGATTTTGGGCTTTCAGGGGCTGTTTGCGTAGCCAAACCTTTGTAAACGTCCATGCCAATACCGAGATAAGAGGCCATTTTAGTCAAAGCGTCCGTTACCGCTCCCTTAAAAGCGTCTCCCTCGTCCACATTATCGTTACCGCCGAAGTTATCCAGGTAAATTCCATATTCGGGAATATCAATAAACGAATGGACGGTTTTCATTTTCCCCTCGTCGCTGATAACTTCATTTCGCTGTTGCCATTTACCAATGCCGAACACATCATTTAATCGCTCAACAACGTAAATAGCTTTGATTGAGGACAGATAAGGCTTTGTGGGGTGAGCAGAAACCGCTTCTTTCGGCAGCGGAGCTTTGAGTTGGGCGACCATTTCAGCCGTCAATGACTTGAATGCTTTAGGTTTTTCTGGTAAAATGGGTTTAGTAGTCGCTGGCGCGCTCTTCGGAGTTGTGCCAGTTTTTTGATTATCCATAATTATTTGGTTAATTTAACAAAATCACCTGTAATAACTTTCCGAGCGTCTTCCTTGTCATTAGATCGGATAGAGATAAATTCAGTTTCCTTGATCTGCATACCCTCTAATAGCTCTTGCTTACCGGCAGCCATCAGTTTCTTGGGTTCGTCAAACAATTCATTAACGGTTTCGGAGATGTAATCAGTAAGTCCGGCGGCTTTTAACTGCTCGACAACCTTAGCCTCATCAATTACTTGGGCCGTTTTGCGGACTGACAGAGAGATTGTGGCCCCAGCTACACGACTAGAGAACTCACCAGGCCGTTCTTCTTTGAAAACCTTAGTAATTTCCAGTTTGATAGCTTTCTCGGCTTCCTTCAGAGGCTCTAATTTGGCTTCCAGTTTCTTGATTCGATCTTTGGCTTCCAAATAACCGGCTACAAGCTGGGTCAAAGGCGTTAAAACCTTGACATTATCCTCTTTTTGGGGTAAACTGACCTTAAGACCTTTCTTCGCGGACGGGTCTTTTTTATTACCTTTGGGCATCTTGTTTGGCTCTTTCTGCGGACAGAGTATGTTCATAATCCGCTTGATTAAATTTTTCTTCTTCGCGGTCAAATTGATGTACCGCCCCTCTCACTTCCTCGTATTCCGGCAGTTCCAGGAAACTAGGCTGTAACATTAACTTTCTTAAAGACTTTTCGGATAGGTTAATTTTGGCGTATTTCATAGTCTTGCTTTCTCTCTCTTAATGTTAGCTAGAGCTAGAATAATTGATCGCTTAGTAACAGGGTTTAGGAGGTCTGCGGGGGTAAAACTGGTCTTTATTCTTGCCCGGCGTTCTTCAAGATCGTGGAGTTTGGGGAGGTTGTTAAATTGGGATCGGATTTCGGGGGTCATTGTAGTAATTCCTTATTCTCATAAATGTTGCCGATGACTTCATTTATCTTAATTCCACCTAGGTCGCCAAATTCTAGGAGGTCTTTTGCGCTTTTAGACTTTACATCTTCGACGAGATATCTACCGCCCTCATAGACAACCTGACAGATACCAACACAATTCGGTAATCGCAAATCTCGCTTAATCAAATCTCCCTCATAAATCTCTTTTCCGTTCTTGTCTAAGAGTCCGGTGAATTGCATGGCTTCTCCATTAAAAGGATAAAGGAGTTGAGTGTTATGTATTGCTGGACGAACGATTTTATCTTGCAACCTTTCAATACAGCCCATAAAAGGGAACAAGGCAAAACCGCCAGTGCTGTATTCCATCTTGTTGTCGTCTCTATTCCAAGCGCGGAACTTAATTTGTCTCATTTTGCAGGTAAATTACTTGTTGCTGAATAAACTGCTAATATTGATAAAGCTGTAAACCCTATCCATAATCCGAGAATAATCCATAAATGGGCGTTTTTGTGATTAGGTAACTTTTCTAAATTCAGTATGGGGTCGTAAGAGCCTGATTTGTTTTTGCGGTAGATATATCTCATTTTTGTTCAATAAATTCCTTATTCTTAAATGCTTTGATAAATTTTTGGCATTCTTGTTCGTTAAACTTTGCTATATGTGCTTCGTATTCCGTCATGCCCATTACTTGTTGCATTTTTTTATAGGCTTCCGACCTTGTATAGCCCCATTTCTGAGGTTGTTGCCATAAGTTATCGAAGTAACGATGACACTGCTTTTTTAATTCCCTTAACTCGTAATTAGCCATTCTTCCTAACGGTTTATGGTCTTTGCTGTTTTTATGCGTTCCCACATAGCTATCACATTTAGGATAATTCGCACAAACCCACACGAACCCATAACTTTTACCGTATATAACTGAACTGTCTTTCAATTGCGCTTTAGCCCCACAATATGGACATAATATTTCCATTCACTCCTTTCTTAGATCATACGAGTCCCTGGGTTACTCTCGCTTACGCAGGGATAGCCCGTCTGATTGATTAATTGAACTCTTTGAGTGCTGGTAGATGGCTTTGTGGATGATTGTCCATCTTGAACCGCGATTGCTCCTGCGGACTAATTCACCAGCACTGATTGGAGGGTTTACCCCTCACCAGCTGTTTTACCAGCGACCCGCAAAAGAGAATGAACAGGCTGTGGTTTATTAGCCCCTTGCTCGTTTGCGAGTCGCCAGCCCCGACTAGGGATAATCAGGGAGGCGTTTATGCAAGTTGGCAATCAGCTTGTACTGATTTGGTCGGTTGTAAGGAGCTAGAGACTAGCCACGCTGTCTAAGAGCGTTACCGTGCCAAGTTTCTTGCTCACCCCCCAGCGCAAGCTCACGAGAAGCAACCATACTACTTCCCACGAACGGCTGGAGAGGGCTGCCATAATCCCCATCTTTCGATGAGGGGCGAACAAAAAACGACCCAAATTGGGTCGTTTTGATTACTTAATGATTAGAGAGGTTGTCTCATTCTCTGCTGATGTTCAGGGATCATGAGGTATCCGCATTTCTTGAATTAACTGCGGGAACCACATGGTTTTCCCTTTATTTGTTGCTATTTCGCTCTATATAATAGAGAGGATACCCACACGACCCGCATGGATTATCTAGCTATTGATTTGTCAAAGAGGCTGTCGCACTAATCTTCTTTAATCTGGCTTGTGATCTTACTGATTTTGGCTACTAATGGCTTGATCTGGAGTAGGCGTTCTTTATTCCTTTTGGCTTTTGCGTACTCTTTCTCGGTGATTTTGTAGCTTTTCTGGGGCTTTTTCTCGTTGTCGCTTTTCATATAGGTATATTACCAGAACTCTAAAACCTTGTCAAGAGCAGGGTGTCGCAAGTTATCCCCAACTCCCTATTTTCTCTTGAATTTATTGTATTGTTCGGCCATTTGAGACCCGTTTAATATGGTATAAACTTGCGAACTTTGGATACTGGCATGCCCCATAAGGGAGGATATAGTGGCGTTATTGGCTTGTTTTATAGCCAAATCCCGGCCAAACCGATGCCGGAAACTATGGGGATTAGCGTTCTTTTCCAGCTTAGCCAGTTTGGACAGCCTCCTCATAACTTCCTCCACTCCCTTAGAATTTAAGCGATCCCCTGTTTTGATTCCGGCGCAGGAGATAAATAAGGCTTCTTGGTCGGTTAAAGTTGTCCTTTTTACAAGCCATTTTTTTAGGTACTCATTTGTTTCGATAGTCCAGAATACCTTGCGAATAGGGTGCAGGGTCTTGGCTTTTTCCGTTTTAATTACAGCCTCCATCTTACCCAAATCTAAATGCCCAACATTCATAGAGACTAGCTCCCCTACTCTCATGCCTGAATCCCATAAAAGCCCTATCATCGTCTTGTTCCTAATGTGCCTGGGATCGTTGTTATCGGGAATAACAGCCATTATGCGAGCGTAAGTGTTATCAGTGGCTATGTTGGGAAATTTGTACTCCCTGTCAGGAATAGGGATCATCTGGGGATCTAAAACTTCCAGTTTCTGATTGGTAAAGAACTCGAAGAATTTTCGCAAGGCTATACATTTGACCATGAAGCTGTTTTTATCCCACCCCAGCTCGTTCATACCGTCCAAATAAGAGATTACATCGCCGAATTTGACCTGTCGAATATCACAGTTATGCATAAACAGGGCAAAATGCTGTAAATGGATTCGATAAGAAATAGCCGTACTGTTTTTTACGTCATACTTCTTCCAAGCCCCAAATTGTGGTATTGCTTCACTAAACTTCATAAAATAAAACTCCCGCCCACTGAGTGGGTAAGAGTTCAATTAATAGGACAGGATAGCATGTATAAAGAACTTGTCAAGTTAAAATCAAGAAAAACTGGAGGGAAATAAAAAAACGTCCTAGAAAGGACATTCACTGGATTCCCTAAAAAGGTTGTTATTTTCATTTTTCTCCCTATTTTCAAACCCCGCCTGTAGCGTCCCCCGGCTTGGAAGTCGAGTTGGTTACAGACAGGGTCTGAGACATAAACACGGTTTCCAAGCTCCCCGAAGGGTTAAAGGTTTGTGTCCTGTAACACTACTCCTATTATGAAATAAAAAGAAATCCACAGGCTGGGGACAAGTGGATAATTAAGTGTGGGTGAGAACAAAGCTGATTAGGGCGATAAGGAAAATAACGACCAACGCTGCGATTGTTAGTTTATACTGGTTATCGCTCATTCATTCCTCCTAGCGAGACAGTAAGCCTTTTAGGAGAAAATGTCAAGGTATACAAAAATCACCGTTTAAGTGGTTAATTGGCAGATAAAACCATTATTTTCTTCCATAAACCTATATTTACCCATAGGCATGATTTTTTTTAATGTAGATGTATTGATAACACGCTGATCGTACTTTCCCATTTTAGCAATTTTTATATCATTTGTATTAGGAATAATTTTTATTAATTTATTTTGGTTATCGTATTCGATGCTCGCATAATTAGGTTTTCCCATTTTACGATAAAAATCTACAGTGAATCGGATAGTTGTCTCATTTAAACTAAACCCCATGTAGCTTCTATGTTTGCCTTTGTCAAGTTTGCCTTTGTCAACAAATGGTTTAAAATTTAATTGCATGTTTTAAATGTAATGTTATTTTTTACATTTGTCAAGAGGCGGGAGAGGAGCATAACACCGAATATGCTCCCCTGTTTTAGGCGGGTCTAGTGTTTCGGGGTTCCAGTAGCGGTCTTTTTGGGGTGTTTGGACAGGCTTTTAATGCGTCTGGCGTCTCTTATTCGTTTCTTGGCGTCGCTAAACCGGCTATGGATGCTTTTACTCAACCTAATCCTCCTTTACCTAGCCAATAGGCTAGAGGGGATGCGGGAGGTTATCCGCTTTTCGATTGACGCAGATTGTTTCGTCCTCGCCACATCCTCCCTAGACCGCTCACTACGGTCAAAGGGTGGAAGGTTTGTCTATGCTCTCTTAATTGGTCCAGGGTGAAAAATCTCACTTTGGGCCGTGTTTTGCAACGCCAGCAAACAAAGATGTTTCTATCCCGGACGGGTTTAGTTAGGGGAATCAGTCGTCGCATCTACTGGCGTGATGTCAGACATAATCTTTGCACTTTCGACTTTCTTGTCTCCATTCCGGTCTACCGTGCGAACAGTAATTGCCGCCGCGATTATTCCTTGGATTATCAGAATTAAGCCTTGAGCATGTGTATTATCGATTATGTTAAACAGGACTAAGGCTTGAAGAAGACCTATTACCAGAATACCTATAAATCTAGGGCTTTTAAATAAATCCATATAATTTAGTTAATTACCGACACAATAGACTGGCACAAGTAGTAAAGTTCAAACTACTCAACACACCGATAAGCACCAGAATTACTACCAAAGCCACGACTATAAGGGCTATCGTCTTTGCCGGGGCTGGAAGTTCCAGCATACCGAGAATCAAATTAATGACGTAAACCACTATCGCTATCACGAACAATACTACTAACACCGAAATTAATGCCCAAATTAAATGCATAATTTGTCCTTTCTTAAGTTATTTGTTTTGTTACTAAAGCGTTCATTATCCTGAGACTCCAAAAGATAATCACTCCTATAAAGCCAAATCCGAGAAGTAAAATTAACCAGTCGTATTTGTCCATATTATTTTTTGGTTACTACTACGCCAGTGGCGACCTTGAACTTAGCAAACTCACTGGCTGGAAGTTCTACAATCGGATTAGACGCAAAGTCTATCTGGTATGTGGGAAAATCGCTTGCAAATGGAACTAACGTATTTCCTACGCCAAAGTATAGGGTTGCCGAGCCTTGTGCTTTGAAAATTGGTTGCATGATTGCTCCTTTTATTAATGTTGCTAATTTGTCATAATCTACTGTTGCCAGAATATCGTTAAATTTTCCTTTTGAAATATAATCGTGGACTAAATTCGGATTATCAGTAGGCGTTTCTTGTCCAGTTATCTGTCTGAATGTGTGATCTAATTCATGTTCGGCAAAAGCAACAAACATCGGTAGGTCGGGATTTCCTTGCCCTCCAGTGGTCATATTTTCATCTGCCGCAACCTGAATTTCCTGCGGAAAGCCATCGTCAAAAAAGCTATAGCCTGAAATGCCCTGAGAGCCTTGCCAATCGCTCAGGGGTATCAGAAGCATGACCCCATCAAAACCAGCCCCTAAAGGGCGAATATTGGCCTTAAACCACGCCCTAGAGACGCCTTTTAAGGTTTCCGAGTAGTTTTCGTAAGGAATGTTGACGAAATTAGTATTCTGTACCGTGATGTCAAGCTGTAAACGACTAGCAGATCCTGATAAAATACGCGCTTTTAACTGCTCAATCTTGTTGGATAGGGTGGCCCAGTTTGTGTTAGTTACAAGTTTTAGTTTGAATGTAAGCATAGGATTCCAATTAAATTTTTCAGGATCTATAAAATTACTTTTATCGTAGATATTTACTGCGTGCTTTGAAATATCTAAATGCAAATGAGGCTTATCAGATATACCTGTGTTATCACTGACAGCGATCTGTTGTCCCTCCGTAACGTGGCCTTTGGCGCTGAAACTTTTTAAGTGCAGAAAGCGAATAATGACGTCTTGATTATCAGGCTTGAACCACAGTGTATTCCCCCCTTGAGGTGCTTGGCTGGCAGGGATAGTCTGAATAATCGTGCCGTCAAAGGGAGCGTATATGGGGGTCTTATCGGCTTTATAGTCGGTTCCTAAATGGAACTTGCTATAAAAAGTCGGCTCTCCGAAAGTGTATCCACCTATTATTCTTTCTTTAAGTGGAAACATTTAGCTAAGTTTAGTTATTAAAAATCCAATAATCGCAATTCCGGCAAGAATCCAGCCCAATGCTTGAGCGATACCGACTCCCTTGCCATCTGACCTAGTTTGATTAGAAGTGATAACTGTTATCTTATCCTCTACCACCTTAAACAAGGCTTCTGTTTCTGCTCTGGGCATAAGAGTGCGCTGTTGGTCCGATAGAGTATTCCTGAACTCATTAACAGACTCAAAGCGCTTTTCAGCGGCCATCTCTGCTTTAGTGACGGCTTTCTCCGCGGCAGCTAAAGCCGCATCTACGGCAATTTTCGTGTCGTTAAATCGTTGCTGGTATCTTTTATCAGCTTCTTCGAGCAAATCCTCAAAATGTTCTTTTAGGGAAATTGTATCGGGCATATCATCTTATTGCTTTATAAAACACATACAAAACTACTGGTAAAATAATTACTTGGCAGACTACCAATGCTCCTATAAACTTCCACACCCTAGTCTCTAAGGCTCTGATTCTAGTTTCGTGATCTCCGGCTTGTACGCCGACTTCTTTAAAACCTTCAGCGAATTGACCACGAATCGTATTTAGTCCATCAGTGTATTCCCGCCGACTGATAGAATCGTTTTTGATGTCTTTAACGTCAGCTTTAACCTCACGCAGATCCCGTTGCAGGTAATCAAGTTTTACGTCTACGCTGTTTTGAAATTGCGGCTCTGGCTGTGTCATGTCGTCCATGCTAGATAAAGATTAATAACGCCAAGACTACAATTACGGCTATTGCTAGGGCGACCTTTAGATGTTTTGTATTGATGTACCATTTACTTGGATCTCTTGGCTCAATTATCTGCGCCAAGTGTTCTTTATATTTATATCTTTTGTGCATCGTTTGCCTTTCTTATCCCTAGTTTTTCCACAGTCTTTAGATTTTCTTTATCTAACGATTGATATAATTAGGGAGCTTGTGGAGCAAGCGATGGGTTAGTTCTTGTGACCTGTCGTAGCTCCACTACGATTGGTCTAGGGATTTATCCCGGCCTCTCTTTCTGTCTCACTCGGAAGGAGGGGCTTTAAATTACTTTTGCACCTGCACTGGTTTTATCCATATCGTCTAGTAACTCGCTAATAGAATCGGCTTGGGCTTGAAAATAGTCTCTTTGGATTACCAGATTATCGCGATTTAAAACTGTAACTTGTGGTTCAGGTTTAGTTACTAAAACATATGCGTCATCTTTGATTAAAATTTCGACTAAACCCTGACTCTTTTTTTCTGCATAGTTTTCTGTGAACATTGTTTTATTGTTAATTATTAAGCTATTTGCATAATATTACCTTCGACATTATAAGTTACGCTCGTATAAGTACCTCCTGAATTAGTACGAATAGTAATCGACGTAGATGCTTTACAACGGATATGCAATGGGACTCCTTCATAAGGGCCAACTCCAGTTATATTAGTTATGGAAGTAACAAGCGTCCCGCCTAACTGTTGAACGTTGAATGTAACTGTTCGGGCAGTGCCACCTTCATCAGTGTAGGCGCACTCTAATTGAAAACTGTGAGTCGTAGAAGCCGTTACCAGTACATTACCTGAAATGATGAACGAACCATCAGCTGCCCCAACAGTGTATGTTGCCACACTGGAATTAGCCGCAGTTTGTCCCGTAGCACGACCTGAACCATAAATTGATGGAACGCCCATACCAGCCGTAGCGATATTATTATATCTGGCAAATACTCCTGATTTATTGACACTTAATAAAACATTATTTGAAACATCCTGCCATTGGGTTAAGTCAGCCGTTTGAGATGTAAAACCCTGAATAATCTGGCCTATGGTACCCGCATTTTGCGTCAGGGTATATGTTCTTTGAGCCGGGGAAGCACTTGTATAAATAATAAATGGGTAAATTGTGTAGGCTAAATTTTCAAAAGCAATAACACTATTATGATTAAAACTAAGTTGACTATTATCACTTTGAATAACAGCAGTTGGAGTTTTTATCCATTCGCCAGCCGTTGCACTTGGGTCAGCACCTAAACCAATTCTGTTGAACTTTGCATTACCGTTAACTTCTAAAGGAAACCCTGGCGTGGCCGTTCCTACACCCACTCTTTCATTAGTTTCATCTAAATATAAAAGAGTATGATTATCTGATGTTTTAAACTCTACTGGTATAGTAGAAGTCATCGTATACAGGGATTTAGTGGCGTCGGTGGAATTGACTGAAACATCTGCCAATGTTACTGAAGCATCAACCCCAGAGGATATATTAATATCATTGCCTACCTGTAAGAGAGTAATATTCGCACCTGCCGTTAAAGTAACATCTCCTGTCAAAAGAGGCTGTCCCGTAACCGAGATGCTTTCTACTCCTCCACCGCCTGATGATTGTACTTCCATGCTTGACAATTAACTATTAAGGGTTTATATTGGGCTATATTATGAGCTTATTCAGAAAATCGTTTATATTGGCCTTTATAGGCTTTTTATCGCTAGTTTCTCTGGCCCATGCTTCGTTTAATAACAATGTGAAGTATGGGACTAGAAACAGTGATTTTGTCCGTGAAATCCAAGAATTTCTTACGGATCAGGGCGTTTATTCTGGCCCTATTACGGGAAACTTTTATGCACTTACCTTAAAGGGAGTAAAAGCTTTCCAAAATAGAGAGGGAATCAAACCGGCTAATGGATATTGGGGACCGGGTACAAGAGATGTTGCTAATCGTTTACTTGATACGTCTGAGAGCGATAACGAGGCTTTAGGGGAAGATAACGCACCTACTTCTGATAATATTGTTGCCATTCGTTTTCCTGATGGATCTACTTATAACTCAAACGGCAAGCAACTCTCAGGACCAACACCGATAGACCAAAACTTCGCTAACGATCTATGTAATAACTTCGCTGGTGTTCAACTCGTTCCTCCCGCAGGGTATATGCCAGCTTCTAACGGTGATTGTGTTATTATTCCTCCTAATGTTGTATATATACCCACGCCTGTATCAAATCCAGCCCCTCAGCCAATTCAGGCTCCTACACCCACCCCTACTCCAGTTCCCCAACCAATCTTTTTACCAATACCCACGCCTTCTATCGGAGTTAACTGCCAAATTACTTACTATTCTTGCACTAACACAACCGGTAAGAGCATTGTTGTAAAATCGGTTAAAGTAACATCCTACATGGATCAAGGTACTTCTACTGGAAAATTAAGATTACTAAACGAATATGGGCAGGATCTTAATTCTATTGATTTAGTACGTCCCTCAAATTATCCTGGGGGAACATATACTTTTGAATCTCTTATTCCTTTATCTTCTTCTATAGAAATCGCAAGTGATTCTAGTAAATTTGTCGTTAAAACTTACGCGACTTTTGTTAGAGTTGCAGAAGTCCGTTACATCATTATAGTAGACGGAATAGACAAGGAATATTTAACACAAATCAATTATTAAAGAACCAAGCAGTTTAACGTCTTACTAAGGACAAACTATATGATTGGATTACTCGTTGGAATAATTGTAGGAATTGTTATCGCACTAGCAATATTAATTGGTAAGGCAATTATTTCTGCGATCCGAGATTAGATATACTGATACCACCCTTAGTCGTCAAGCCTTTTAACGCGTTATAAATAAGAAGTTTTTGTGTAGGAGATGCATTATTTATGTAAGTTAAAAGCTTAGAAACAGAACTCAAAACAGCGGCACTTTGCATTATTCTAGACCCCACAGCAGCGCCCACACCTAATAAAGGCATGCCAGTACCTAAGCCTACCAATGTCCCTGCTCCTCCGATTCCTATATCCATTAAACCAATTCCCGTTCCTGCAATTCCTTTACCCTCTGTTCTAGCGAGGGTTTTTTCTAATGCTTTTCTTACTTGAAGATAAACAGCCTGCTTTTCATTAAGACTTTTGGCTTCAGGGATAATTTTTTCTATCTCTCTCTTAAGACCGGCCGCAATAGCTTTTTGTGCTTCTGTTTTTGCTGGAATCTCCAAAAGACCCTTACCGTAACTCTTTGAAATGAGACCATAAATATCTCTTTTTAGCTGGTTTGCTTCTAGTGGAGTCAAAGATTTTTTAGACAGGAAGTCTCTCATCACGTTATTGATTGTGTCAACCGACCCTTTTTCTCCAGGAATATTACTATAAGCAGTTCTCAAATCATCTAAATAAGGCGCAATTTTAAGTGTTCCTATTTTTTGATTAGAACCTGAAAGTAAATCATCCAAAGTAACTTCAATTTGTTGAATTGCTTGTTGAGACTTTTGTAAAATGGCCTTTCTTGAAACGCCTGCTAGCCCAGTTTCTGCTATTTGCCCAGGCAATTTAGGATTCTTTGCTGCCTCTGTAGGCGTTCTTTTTAATATAGAGGTCCATGCCGTTTCGGGTATTTTTTGTAAAATCCCTTCAATGCTTTTTGCCGCAACACCAAAAATTCCACCAGTAATCCCAGCTGTTTTAATGTCTTTAGGAGTACCGCCTTGTAGCGCTGTAACACCGGCTGCGCTTCCACCTTCTAAGCCAGCGATGGCTCCTAATTTTAAGCCAGTTTGCACTAATTTTGGTAATTTAGTAGCTCCTATCCCTAGTTCAGCGGCTTTACCTACCCTAGAAACTGCCCCACCAGGAATAAAGAACTCCCCTACTTGTTCAGCACCATAGCCAACCTTTTCTGCGGTTCCTTGAGGTTTGAAGTTTTCTTTGTACGGAGCTAACTTATTACCAATCGCCCCTACAGTCTTAGCAGCCATAACTGCGGGAGCAAACGGAGTAGCCAAAAGACTATCAGGAATCCTAGAACTTACTTTATTGAACAGCCCACCGACATTCGATACTGTGTTTAATGCCCCTTTTACTGCTCCAAGTCCAAGACCCTTCAATCCCCTTTCGCCTTGTGGTTCTGGTTGTGATTGCATTCCAAAACCATATTTAGATTTAAACTGGTCTACTGCCGTTTGAATTTCTTCTGGTTGACGCCCGTCTAAAGTCATTCTATGGACTACGTCATTTAGCTTATCCCTATTTTCAGGAGCTAATTGCCCCTGCTCTAATGGGGTAAAAGATTTTTGATTATCAATTGTCCCAACGCTACTAAGCTGTGGTTGATTAGCAGGTTTATTGGCAACAGACAAATTAGGTTGAAACGATAAAGGCTGCACTTTAACCTGAGGTGTAGGTGTAGATTTAACAACGTTTAAAGACGGCAATGACTGAGGTTTAGCCACGCTTATGTTTGGTTGTTGCCCTTGTGGGACTGATAAGACTTTTGGATTTAAAGTAAGTGCCATTTAGAATCCATAAATTGACCCATAATCAGGAGTCGCACCTGAGGGAATATTGTTATTGCTAGGGATTTGTCCATTATAAGCATTAGCGGAACTTTGAATTAAACCGTTTAGGATAGCTTCTCTGTTTTGCTTCTTTTGGGCTAATGTCTGAGCAGTATCACCAGCTCTAGGTAGATATTGTTTATAAGCATTGTCAAATTCACCAGAGCTAATAGCAGCGCCGGATTCTCTACGCAAAACAGAGTTGATCAAATTACGCGCCGCTTGGTCATAGGATTGATAATCCGAAGATTGAAGGTAACTAGGAACGTGATTGTTGTACTCAAAAGTCAAAGGGTTCATTGAAGCTATTTTACTTTCTAAGCTGTCAATTATGCTTCCTGCTTGTTGTACTCTAGTAGCGTAAATAGACGATTGATATTGCGAATCAGACGGGGGCTTAGTATTGGCTGGGACCTGCTGTCCTGCCTGAGCCAGTCGAGCAATGACCGCAGTTTGTTGAGCCGATGGTAAGTTTCCTAAAACTTGAGGATTCTGTAATACTTGTTGAGCCAAAGTACCTATAATATCATTTCCTAAATTACCCCCAGCGTTTTGAGTAAAGCCAGTCTCGAATTTAGCGATAGCCGCAGCCAATTTTACTGGATCAATACTGCCAATCTTAGTACTAGGAGTTACTCCCCCACCTATAAACTGGGCAACATTAGACGCAGTATATCCAGTTTTTCGGGTACTATTAGGGTCGCCTGTAATCCAGGTTTTAATCATTTGATCTAGCGTTGAGTTAGCGTTCATGCCCTTTGGTCCACCAGTCTGATATTTTTTAACCAAATCAACACCGGCTTGAAAACCCTCCGCAGGAGTGGCGTATTGACTGAATTTACCATTTGGCTTGATTCCTAAGGGGTTATTAACGGCTGCTGCGCTACCTGGTGTTTGAGCGCCAGAAGGAAAGCTTCCTCCGGAACCACTGCTTGCACCAAGGCCACCACCGAACGGCAATCCAGTTTTTGAATCAAATAATTCTCCAGTTAAGGGATTGGCTTGATAACTAGGAGTAGCGGGATTAGAATAAAGAGCTTTCCCAGTAGTTGGATCGATTAAGGTAGCACCGGCCCCCAATTCAATTGGTTTCTGCGGAGCAGAGTATACAGATTCATATTGTCCAGTTTGCGGATTTAACCTCACCAAACTACCACCTACTTCAGTAGGCTTACTTTGATCTAACAACGATTTTTCATAAGTCACTCTTGCATTGCCTTGATTGGCTAAAACAGTTTGATAATCGGTAGCGAGTCCGATTTGTCTTTGTAAATTCGCTTCAGTAGCTTGATTTTGACGCAATAATCCGGCTTCTTGGCCTTGCACAAACTGAGAGGCTATGGGCTTATTTCTGATCTCATTTACTCCTTGATCTTGTTGAGTAAGGAAATCAGCGTATTTTTGTTTAGCACCAGTAAGCTCAGGGCTTGGGGCAAGAGAAGCTATATACTTCTCATAGGCATCTTTATAGCCTTTCATGGGATCAACAATTGGCGTGCCAGGAGTAGTAGGTTGGCTAGATGTGTTTCCAGCACTATCAGGCACAGACATATTAGCCACTGGTCTTTGCCTAACTGCCACATTTCCAAAATTACCGCCAGCGCCTTTGAACTCTTGCTCACTATGAAAGGCATAATCGGGATTACCTTGATAATTTCCGTATACAGTTGGATCATCTTCATATTTATAAGCACTCAGGCTATCCACATATTGTTGTTTAGGTGAAGTAGCCGCGGTATTTCCATAGGTAATCTTTTTAGGGGCAACGGGTTTTGGAGTTGGAGAAGGGGTCGAAGATGGTTGATTAAAAGTAGGCCCGATAAAACCACTACCACTGCCTTGAAGCATGGAGCCTATTGAATTTATATATTGGTCCTGTGGACGGATTACTGCTGGGATATTAGGCATATATTTTAGTTAAAACCACTCGCTTGCTGATAAGGGTAATAATATGGAGCCGTGATAATCGGATTAGTAGAACCAAAGGGCGGTATGTACGAACCTTCTTCCGTTTCCCCTTCATTGTCTAGCATTTGCAAGATCAATCCGCCATAATCAGTTCTTATTCCTGCTTCCATTCCACCGTCGTACATCATCCAAAAGGTTTTTGCTAGATTGATATCCTGTCTTTGCCAGTAAAGCGCTACCGAACGATGGAGAATCGCCGGTTGGTAGGCCTGGGGAACAATGGGAACTTGTCCGATAATGCAAGCGGCAGTGCCACCAGAGATGCTTAACCCTTCGTAAGGTTTGGTTAAGGTTACTGAGGTTGAAGAGTTATACGCACCTATTTCATACCAAAAGCCATCTCCCCCGTTTGCTGCCGTCGTTTCTGTAATTTGAATATACCTACCCACCATATCAGCGGTCATTCCCCCACTCATTACTAAGGAAGTTCCACCGTTGGATATCGAACTTACAGTTAAATTAGTGACGTCTGCGATGCTTAAGTCTCTTACCTGCAAACGACCCCGAAGAATAATCAAATTACCTGTAGTTGAAGGAATAGGTTGAATTTTAAAGGTATTATTCTCAACATAAGTGAAGTATGGAACATCTTGAGTGCCTAGTTTATACTGTAAAATTGTCTTCCAGCGCACTGGATCAAAGACCATTTCTGGTGCGTAGATAACATCGGATGAACTACCCGACCCGGAGTAGATGTACATATCGATTAATTTTCGATATTTATTCGGTATTTGATACGTTTCTTGATTTACTACGGTACTCATGTTAGTAGTGGATTCCAGGAAACGAAGCTTACCACCTTGTAGATTGCAAATAGTGCGGATACTATCATTAATAATAGTAGCGCCAAAGGTTTGATTCTCAGCCGTAGTATCGTTAGTAAGTGATTGAAATTGCGTAAGTAATTGAGAGTACGTCTTCATGCCTGTTGTTTAGTTGCTATTGGCTTATATTCTATTTCCATACGGCTCATCTTTACCTGATTTGCTGCATTAGTCGCTCCCCATAAAAGATTCAGTCTAATTTCATTTATATTGTTGATATTTTGGTTGAAAGGGCCATAACTAACCGCACCGACAACTGGAGAAGCTGATCCGGGTCCGAGCAAAGAAGTCGTAAAGCTGATCGTGCCGAAATCGGTATAGCTTGTGGCATAGTTAGGTAAATATCTGATGAGCATGTCTGCTCCTGTTGCTAAAGTAGGAAAAAATGTCTGAATACGATCTATAGTGGAACGTTGAGGAAAATCCTGACTTGTAAATTCATATTGAGCTGAGTCAGAATATTTAGAAGTGTCAGTCTTTTTGATATAAAAACTCGACGATCCACCTGCTACATGGAGAATGTCATTATTGGGATCTAACTGAGCGATACAGCTGATATTCGCACTGGTTCCCATGATTTGCCATAGTTGTTTTTTCCCATCATCTCTAGGGCTTGCGTAGGCATATACGCTTCCCTGACTTCCAAAGGCGAAACCATCTCGGAATAATCCGAGTCCATGATGTTCTGGTAATGTAACAGGCACTTCGACAGTGTCTGGTTTAATATCAAAGCCTTGTCCATCAAATTTCCTAATATGACCATAGTTTGCGTTTGCGGTAAAAATATATAGCTCATTAGCGTCGGCCCATGAAGCACCACAGCTTTGAGCTTTTATGTAGTATTCTTCCTGAAAAGTATCAGGATCGGTAGTGTTCCATATAAATACGGCAACTTGACCAGCCATGCGAACACCGCTTACATTCTTTTGAGCTACCATAATTAGCTGCCCGCGATAAAAAGCCAAAGACTTAATTTTATAATCATTGGGAATATCAATAACATTCAGTTGGATAGCGGGGTCTTGAACCGTTGTATCTAAAGCATCAACTACGTTACCACACGCAACATAGATAATTCCGTTCGTCCCTTTTACCATTGGTCGGTCAGCCCATAAATCAGTACTTCCGGCGACCTGAACCGTTCCCGTACTCAAAGAATATTGCGTATCGGCAAATGTAGCTGAAGCAATTTGTAGTCTACCTAACCGCCCTGCTCCTAGGGTTGTGCTTAAGTTATACGAGTAAAGCAGGCAAAGGGTTTGAGTGCCTCCGATATTAAGCCACGTTACAATACAATCATTTCGATATCCAGCTTTGACATTTGCGATTACATGAGGCCAAGCGCCAGCATTTGTAATATCATTAAAACCAGTTCCTGTAATTTGAAATAAGTTGCAATTATTGGACCCATCGGCATTGCATATGGCATAAGCTGCAACGGTTCCTGCTGAAATCCCTACATCCATAGCGTGAACCGCTGTAGTCACTAAAGAGGCGTCAGTGGCATCTACATCAGTTAATTGAAAGCCAGGCTGGATTTTTGAAGGGTCAGTGAATCCGTTGCAATTTAGCATAAACTGCGCCCATGTGCCTTCAGCATGTCGAATTGTTGGGGTCTCAAAAGGTTTAGTAACCCAATTTGGGACTAATCCATTAAATTCTTTGTAAGTAATATTACCCATAATAAGTTAAATAAACTTTAGCGTGTCCTGCGGTCAGTAAACTCAAATTATTTACTGTTGAAGTAGCTCTAACGACTATTGCTGTATTTGCGGTCGCACTGTATACTCCCCTATTTGTAGTTAAATCAGTTCCTATGACATTTTTAAAGCCAGCGGTTTTAGCGTCCTGGGCTGTTAAAAGAGTTGTCGGTGTTGCACTTGGCCCTACAGAAAGAGTAAGAGTAGCGGTTCCAGCAAAAGCAATGTCTACATACATAAATGCGCTTAAAACTTCTACAAAGGCAGGAATATTTTGTATAGTGACATTTTGAGTAAGCCCCGCGGTAGAAAATTGAGTGTAATTAACATCAAAAGCAAATTGCTTGACTGATTTAATTTCAGTCGTTTGGTCATAACCAAAATGGCGGTGTCTCCGCATATTTTCTTCTAAAGCTGATACGCGAGATGTTAAATCTTCCATTAATCGCCTTTTACTTGTAAATAAACTGTCGTACCATTGGCTGCACTTATGAATTGAATTAATCCAGCAATTACAGTTCCTAATCTATTTACCGTTACGGTTATTGATTTTTTATTACCCGCTATTGCAAAACTCATCACAAAACTATCGGTTGCAGAAGGAGCAAAAATCTGAATACTTTCACTGTAAATATTAGTGAATATCGCGTTGCCATTTACCGTTCCGTCATCGGTTAGATAAAACACTACTGTACCGTTAGATACCGTTCCTGAAGTGTCGTACATCCAAACACTGGTTTTCTTAACTCCGCTTTTATAATATCTAGGAATTCCTGTAGCAGTTGTATTGGCTGTGTTCATAGTCATAGCGTCCTGGGGGTTTACAGGATCAGCTATGTTGCTTATTTGGGCGCCGCCCATGTTTTGCATAATTGGCATATATTTATCGCTTATATTGCATTGTTGCTACTTGGAAAACAGTACGAGCAGTAGTACTTACGTTTGATACGCTCCATTGCAAACTAATCTGATCAGTAGTCACATCAGGCATGTTAGAAGTAAGGTTAGTGGCTGAAGACCAACTACCGTTATTCTGTCGATAGTAATAATCTACGCTAGAAGTTCCATTAACCTTGAAAGCAAGCTCAAGGGTATCATCTGTTGCTACCGTTATCAAAGCAGAGCTTGCGTTTTCGGTAGAGCCGTCAGCTTGAGTTGCATAGAGAGAAGCAGTACTTGCGGAAATAACGATCTTAAAGCCAATATGCTTAACAGTATAAGTATGTCCTGTTCCACCTACCGTTACATTCCCAATCCCGAAGAAAGAAGAAGCGGTCGCCCCCTTAGCTGCCATATAAACATTAGTCTTGAAAGTAGGACTACCGAAAAACGGATAAGCATGGAAAGCAGCGGTATCATATCGAATATAGGCAGAGCTTGTCGTTGTGGTAGAAGTATCAATCTGTACACCATAAGTACTGAAGGTAACGACACCCCCACTCACGACAGCGCTACTGAACCTTGCAGTATCTTCAAAGCTGGTACTCCATACTGATTCAGCAGTGGTTGATCCACCAGACGAGGCTGCGCTAGTCCAATTTGTACCATCAGAAGTCATCACATTACCTGAAGCACCTGGGGCGGCGTAGGTTTCGGTAGAGGCTACAAAATTAGTTCCATTGCCTTTCAAAATTTTACCCGAAGCAGCTGCTCCTCCAATTTGATAGCCTGTTGCCACGGTCAAGGTTGAACCAACACTTGTTAAAGAAGAAAGGGTCGCCACGTCTGTCGCAACTAAGGTTTTAGTACCCGTTGGAAGAGTATAAACCCCAGTATCATCCGCAGCCGTAAAGCTCATTGTTTTCACAATGGATAGAGTTTTCCCTGCGGTTATACTTAAAGTATTGGTTCCATTAGCCGTAATTGTTAATCCATTTACAGTTGTAGGGGTGATGGCCCCAGCAACGATAGTGAGAGCCGGGGTTGCTCCCCCGCTTGAAGAACCGCTAAATCCATTGGCAGTCGCAATTGATACGGCAGTAACAGTACCGGATCCTTTGGCGTTAAGTTGGGTTTGGATTGCAGAGGTAACCCCTTTTACATAAGATAATTCGGTTAAAGAGGGGTAGGTAGCTGTATCCAATGAAACAAGATTTTTAGAAGCATCAGTAGCGACAATTTGCGAAATTGTAAGCCCTGATATTTGTACTGAGGAGGGAGTAATAGCACCCAAAGTAAGCGTAATCGCAGGGGTAGTAGTTGGGTTAGCTACGCTTCCTGAGACGCCATTAGCGGTGACTACAGAAACTGAGGTGACGGTGCCTGAAGCACTGGCACTATCCACTAAGAGACGTCCGGTTATTTCATCACCTTTAGCAGCCAAAACCACACCAGGATTAGTGGATGATTCGAGTAAAACTGTTGGTACATGATTAGCGTCTCGTGGAGCGTTTTCTGATGCCATAAACTATAGATCAATTAATACTTCACCATTTGCGTTACACACCCAAGGATATATTAATCCATCTGTTCCCTCCCAAAGCAAGACCTTGTTAAAATTCTCGTCTCTTTGGTCAATAGGGGTCATCGTAAAAGAAATCGTGTCCGTTTCATTGACCATCATCCCTCCATTGGATTCGTCAATCTTGATGGTCACTAAAGTGACCCCGTCCGTATTCAGAACGCCCATTTTTGCTCTTACAAAATTTTGATCCGCTGGGGCTTGCATACTATTTCCACTTCACTGATTTTAATGCTTTAGAAAACGCATCAAAGGCTGTATCTAAATCTTTTCTATCCTGTAACTGCTTTTGAGCTTCTAGCTTAAATGCTTTCTTTTTATCTTCAAGTTCTTTTTCACTGGAAGCTATAACGCTTTCTCTTTTATCTAGCTCAACCTGCTTTTCTGCCTGTTTTTCTTTAAGCTGGCTATCTTCTTTCTGAGCCTTTGAAACGAATTCTTCCATTTGAGCAACAGAGGATTCGAGGCTCAGTTTCTTATTTTCTAACTCTTGGTTCCCACTAATCAATTTAGCTTTTAATTCTTCTTGATACTCGCGCTCTCTGGTTGCTTTGACCACTTCTTTATTTAGTACGTTTAATTCCTTAGTGGTAACAGCAATATTATTCTCTAAATTAGAAAGACGCTTTGTAAAAACATCTAACGCCGCCAATTGATCGAAACTTAATTCCACATTTTTATCCGTTTGTGTAAGCATATTTAGGCTGTTAATTCCGCAACGGTGTACCGAGGGCTAGTGCCTGCAATACTTATAATCCCCTGCCACATTGTTTCACCTTCCATAGCAAACGTACCGCCTGATCCGTCATCGTTTCCCGTTCCGGCCTTTAGGACTACATGAAACACTGTTGACGAAGCTCCTGTGCCAAACCGAACAAATAAGGCGTTAGTCCCAAGATTCTGTATCATAAATGCACATCTGGCCGGATTAGCGGCTAGAGCCGTTGTGTCGCTCGCTATTGAGGGTATATTGGCCGTTCCAAGAGCTATTTGCACACCATACTTATCTGCCATTATATTTTTCCTTCCTTGAGGCGCTTGATAGTTCGTTCCAATGTCCCCCTATCACTATCAAGTTTCCTCTGGTCATTAGTTAATTTGATCCTAGCTGACTCCAAACTCTTTGAATCATTTTCAATCTGTACTTTTTCCGCCTTTAATCTTTGGCGAGTACTTGCTATCTCGTCTTGTTGTCGTCCAATATCTTGCTCCCATGCCACATTCCGTTCGTCAAAATCCCTAAGTAAGTCGGTTAAATTCTCTTGGAACTTCAATAACTTATCTACAAACTCTGAAATTCCGCTTAATAATGCCTTAATTTGGGCATGATTCTGGTCTGCCTCTTCAACCATTTCCTTACTGTCGTCCACGACTTTCTGGATGCGATCCATTGCTTTCTTTTCGCGTAAAACCAGATATTCGGTTTCCTGTTCTTGTAATTTGAATAGTAGATTTGTGGCTTCTGATACTTTGAGATTAATATCAACCAGAGCCTTTGCAGAATCCATTTCTTGATGACTTATTGTATGTTGTTCCATAAAGGCTCTGTTCTAATTAAACTAAAAGTTTTTCTAAACTAACTTTATTCTGTCGGCGATCAAACTTTATTCCCCGCTTCTCAAGTTCCGCTATAACCTCTTGCTTATCCTGAAAAACTACAGATTTAGGAACTTCGAGGCTCGGTGCCTTGACTTCTACTTGAGACTCTACCGGGCCTACTTTGGCCAATAATTCTTCTGTCATCTTCCGGTATTCTTCGACTTTCGCCATTAACAAGTCAGTCTGACTCTCGGCCACTGGCTTTTCTTCAGTGTACAAATCCGTCAGAAACTTATTTTTTTCCTGTTCCAAGCGTTCAGCGCTCCAAATCGGCACACCTGTCGGCACGCCTTTTTGATCTACTGTGGCCGCTGGGGAGGTGTTTAACACTCTCTTAGCCAGGTTAGTTGCTAACTGATGTCCTATGTGGTATGGAAGTACCACTGTTTCACCTGCGTCGATTCCCGGACTTCCCTTAGCTCCGTTAACAGCCCGACCATCGTACATACACCCCATTTCGGGAGTGAAACCAAATTCTGTAGAGTTGTGAAAAGAGACAACCTTATAGTCATTTGGATTTGAAACTACTGCATTTTCCATAGTTTCCTTTCCTTAATTACTTGGGCTTTGTCTTTCCCAAGATAGAACTAATGTTCTATATCTTGCCCCCCAAAAGAGGAGCAAAGACAGAACACTACTGAATAAAGTAGCGAACTAAAGTACCCTGGTCCGCGGCGTCGTTTGCAACGATGCAGTATCCAAGAGACTGTTCATCAAAGTCACCTTTAGCGGTTGTACCTTTAAGAACCTGACCAGTCGTATCATCCCCTGATACAAAAGATTCACCGATAACGAGGACTTCACCGGCAATAGCTCGTCCATCACCTTGCTGTAAAATCCAGCCATAATCCCCAGAAACAGCCGACACCTGGAAGGCTCCCTGTGTCATCTGAACTTTAGAGGTAATAGCTGCAATAACTACATTGGCCATTCCCCGATATACAAGATCGGAATCAGCTACTGCCAAAGCAGTCGCCAAAGCCGTTTCAGGATAAAGAGTAAGGGTGGTTGCACTATTGGTACGAATTTTGAAAGTCTGGCCAACACCAGTACCCTGGTTAACCACACCAATAGCGTCTTCATACGCACCAACAGTTAAGCTGTTGGCCGCACGAGTAAGATATACAATGCGCCCCTGACCGTCCGTAGAAGAAGACCAAAGGTCAGTATCTACAGCAGCATCAGGAACAACGATGTTACCCAATGCAATAGTCGAACCGTTTTTTACGAACTTCCACTCACGGCCATCAGGAGTTGCGGCCCGCTGTCCGAGCTTGAACTCACCCCTAGTCGTGATCGTCTGATAAACAGACTGAAAACTAATTTGATTCACTTCTTTGCAGCCTTTAGGCTCTTAACCTATTGGCTATTCTGCGGCATCGCCGCATTAATTAAGTTGCGTTGTAATAAGGAACCCACTGATCAGTACCGCCAATTCCAATCTTGAAGAATCCAGCAGGCGCATTCGTCTGTGGGGCAGCCGTTGAACCGGTAGATGCGTTCATGTTGAAATTTTGCTTGGTAGCCGCAATACCCGTAGTGTCAATAGCTGCACCAGTCGTTAGACCAGCAAGCGTAAACTTCAGCCCAATACCTGAAGTCAATGATGCCGAGACAATAGACATCACTGTTCCAGATGTCAAAGCAGAAGCAGTTATCAATACCTGAGTACCAACAACAGAAGCTGTTGAAGATAGGTCCAACAATGCCCCGGTAGTAGTACTGGTATCGATAGAAGTTGAGCTAATACGCACTAAGGAACCACCGGAAGCAATCACTGACGTTGTATGGGCAACAAGAAGCGCTGTACCAGTTGTTTGGCCCGTGGTGGTAACTGAAACCAATGAACCCGTTGTAGCAATAACGCCCGATGACGCAAGAGCCAAACCCTTTCCTGTGGTAAGTCCATTCCCTGTAATCACAGCCAAGCTACCGGTTGTAGCTGAAGCGGCCGTAATTGATAGCAAACCAGTCGTGCCGGTATATACACCAGAGGTCGCAATTGCGATACCAGTTCCTGCGGTAGCCGCGCCCAAAGAGAGGTTGATGCCCCCACCGGAAGCGGTTACATTCGCACCACCACCCGTAAGAGCCATCAAGAAGCCATCAGTCAAACCAGTGGCTGACATTCTAAATAAGCCAGTAGAGGTGGTAGCGGAGTTTGCAACGATAGAAAGAACATCTCCAGTCGTTACGATCGTTCCAGCAGACGTTAATACAACTGCGTGGCCGCTTGTAAGCCCTGCGGCTGATAAAGCTACGATAGTACCAGTAGTCGCAGAATCTGCTGTGATTCCGACTACTTTAGAACCAGTAAAGATGCCTGTATTTGTAACCGTAAAGGCTGAAGCCGTTGTCGAGGAAGACGTAATATCTCCCAAAGCTACGACTGCCGAGCCCCCGATTGTAGTGGTAGAGGGAAGCGTTACTGTCGCTCCACTCGCCACTGTGACTGCCAGTTCCGTGTAAAGCCCTTCGTTATGCTTTATTACTGGAACATAATCTTCTATTCTCCTTGTCCCAATTGCCATGTATTTTCCTTTCAATCACCCTCTCGCGTAGTCTTTAAACTCACGGTAAACGGCGAAAATACGTTAATTTATTCTGCTTCTTCCTCTTCCGGCTCTAAATCTGCCGGAGGAACTGCCGGAGCTTCCTCAACCTTTTCTAATTCATCGCTCATAGTTTTTTCTTAATGATATTTTTGACTACACTTTTTAGTGTCGTTTTTGGTTTAGCTTCTTTTTCTTTTTTAACCTCTTCTGGCTCATCAGGAATAAGTACGCCGTCTACGATTCGGCCACGATAATTGATAACCGTTTCCGTACCATCGGAATACTTGATAATCTGTTGAACCATGTGAGGCAATTGCTCTTCTGCCATGAAATCCTTTCTAGCTTGCGCCGCTGAGTTGTCCCTGGAGTCTGTCCAAAGTGGCTACAAAGTTACCAGCGTAAATTAAGTAACCAACCTTAGTCAGTTGATCCACAGGAGACATCATTTTACGGAACTGGAACCCACGAGTTGACTTTACATTCCCCGGAACACCAGAAGGAACAGCATCAGAAGTTTCCTTAAAGTTAGCAGTCATGATGTTCTCGTCTTCGTAGTTGAAACCAACGAATCCGAATCCCTTGGTATTAACCAAGAAGAACTTGCCTGACGGCACTTGTTCGTCTTTGGCAATTGGAGTACCACGGAACGTCAAATAGACAAATCCCTGAGTACCGCCAAGTCCCGGACTAGCCGGAACACCACCCCAAGCATTCATGCGAGGGTAACCAGAGGTCGAGAAGTTGGCCCGAACTGAAGGAGTCAAGAGCGACTCGTAAGTAGACCAGATAGCCTTGGTAGTCAAAGCAAGATCAGGAGAATCCACGCCAATAGTAACTGCATCATCAGCAGTAGCTAATTTAGCGAGAGTCAAAGCACCTGCGGAAGCCAGGTAATAACCCGACCAAGCTGTATAAGTCGAACGGGAAAGTCCGCCATAAGTGGCGAACAAAGTGGAATCCGAGGCTGCATTGGCCAAAGAATCCCAGTCATTACCTGTACCATTGCCTGTATACAGATTTTGAGCCATCAAGTTCATCAAAGACTGGGCTTGGGAATCAAATTCTGTATCTAACAGGTTTACGATTTGCTCGTCTCCCATGTTTGCTGTCGTTTCGGCGATTGCCACTACGACAGGCTTATTAGCCGCTTTCAAGTTAAACTCGGCAAACACACGAACATTCTGGCGATCCGTATCAAGTTTGTCGGCAATACCCATGTTCCCACCATTGGTGGTGTCCTGGTATTTAATCGGAAACTTATAGGAAGTACCTGAAGTCCATTCTTTCGGTTTTTGAAGAAAAGTCATCAACCCAGGAGTACCTGTGGTAACCTGGTCAAAAACCTTCTTCAATATAAATTCCCTAGTGGTCGTTGTAACGGCCGCATTGAATATCATATTTTTATCCTAAACTCCTTAAAAACTCTACTGCGTTACCGAATTGGCTAGGATCAGGTCTTGAACCTGTGGCCCCAGGAGACACGCTTACTGGGTCATTACGCTTAGCTATATTGTCAGCCGTAGTTTTCTGGACTTTCTTAGCTACATCAGCCATGTCTTTCATGTTCTGATATGCAAGTTTTAAGTCTTGAAAATGATACTTGGTAGCGTGTAAGAACAAAGCATTTTCATTGAGGTTGGGGTCAAGTTTCTTTACTTCTTCCAGTTGGCTAACAACTGTATTTTCAAGATTCTGCCTTGCCTCAATACGAGCCTGTTCTTTTGCCTCAATTTCCGCCAAAGTCTGAGCCTTAATTTGGTCAGCTAGTTCAGCGTAATCTTTGGGCGCGTAATTCGGATCAGCTAGAGGATTTTCGGGAGTTGCATTAATTTTACTTTTCTCAATCTCAGCAAGAGTCTGAGATTTACGGGTAAACTCTGGTAAAAAGTTTTCTTTCCACTCTTTAGTTAAAGTTTCTCCGTCAACCTTTCTGCCATCAGGAAGCTCAAATAACTCTGCTTCTGGCTCGGCTGGTTGCGCCGCTTCTTCTACTTTAGTTTCTTCAGTAGTTTCTTCTGACTGCTCACTTGGTGTTTCCTCTGATGTTTCTAAAGGAACATTGCCAGATTCTTCACTGGGAGCTACGTCTATATTTTCTTCGTACATTTGTGTCCTTTAGGTTGCCCCTCACTAGCTTGGCCTTACGGCTGGAAGTGATTGCTTGACCTGTTAATTTGCACAGTTTCAGGCTCTCAATTGAAAAGCCCGAAATCTACAAATTACTTTGATACCTTAAGATTCTGTCCTTTAAACAATCCTTGACTGATCTCGCCAGCATTATCTATGCCGCCGCTTTGGACAACATCACCCTGTACTGGGCGAACTTTCGGCACGCCTTTAGTTACTGGTTGAACTTTCTTTGCTTTAGTGCCGCCAATGATATCATTCATGCGGCCAGCTAAAGAACGACTTTTAGCTGGAACTGCGATAAGTTCTCCCGTGTCTTCTGCAGTAACTTTCATTCCCTTACTTTTCGCACTATTAATAAATTTCTGCGCTTTATTATGATAATTTCCTTGTGCCATATATTTGTTAATTTATTTATTCTTAGGTTGATTAGCTGTTTTTTCGCTTAATGCTTGGCTCTTCTCTGCCATCGTTTGACTATGGGCTTGGGCATCTGCTTTTAATTGAGCATCCTGACTGGCCTTCTGAGCCTCTGCGGTATGTTCAGCAAAAGTGATTGTAGGATCTACTTTAACCCCTATCTTCTCTAGGATCTGTACCTGTCCATCAGGCTGAACATCTTTGTAAGCAATAGAAACTGAAGGAGGGTCACCTTGAGATTGAGGCTGTAATTGCTGTAATTCTTCAGGCGTAATCCCAACCGCAACAGGAGGGTTTAATTTGTACTTAACTGCGTTCTGAGCGAGTTCTTTAGCGTTATCGTATTGAGCAATTTCCAGGTAGTCAGAGGGAGCCAAAAAGCCTTCTTTCACGTCATTCTGAGCCTGTTCAAACTTAAACTCGTCATCTACAGGTAAACTCTTACCAGCGATTATCTTTACTTCAATTCCGGCTTCAAGGTCATCCTGGATGATCTCTACCTCTTCTTGAGTTCCGTCTTTACCTTCAACTTTGGCACTGTGATACTCGGTATAACGGGTCTTGGCTAACTGCATGCCCCAATCAAAGACTTCTTTTGCTACATAATCCCCGACTTGTACGAGTTCATTAAGGCGCAAGAATGACTGTTGAATGAGAGCCAAACGTCCAGCTTTGGTTTCCTGTCCTTCTCTCTCGCCCCTAAAGGCACTTGAAGCGGCCATAATGTTGTCAATCTCGGAGCGAGAATCAATCATGTCGTCAAACACCATCTGTGGCAGGGGATTGCCTGTTTCGCGTGTAACCCCATCTTTTACTCCTTTACCCCATATAATTCCGCGAGTTTCAAAACGGATTCGCTGGGCATCACTCTTGCCCATTACCGAGGCATCTACCTTGACTATTCCATTTACCAGTTCACAGTTCTCGTCAATATCCATCTTCCGCTTGTCTATCCCTCTCTGAAGTTCAGAAGACAAGGTGATCATGTCTGTCCGGCCTATGGGGGTATTTTCATTGTTAAAGATCGTAGCGAAGATATAAGGCTTGCGGGGATTCTCGAAGTAATTAAAAAAATACGGTTTATACTGCGGGGCTTGATCTTGAGGAACCTCCGGGACTTCGGGTTGAGGATTTATGAGATTCTTGACTGCCTTAACGCCTTTATCTATAAGCGTTTCGGCTGGCTTAGGAGCCACGCTAGCTTTTCGGGTATCTTGTTCTAACTTGATTTGTTGTAATAAATCCCTTCGAGCCTGTCCTTCTAATTGAGTAATTTGGGTTTCTTCGTCTTCGGTGATTAAAATCCCTTCCCAATCCCAATAAGGGTTTTTAACAGTATCAAGGATAATGTTATCTAATTTGAAAATTACATAATCACCAATCCAGGCTTCCTTGTACTTAACATCTGGATTTTTAATGTACAACTGAATTTCATCCGTAATCCCGTATTTCTTCATTAACTCAACTTTCTTTGCCGGAAAACGGTCAATTACTGCGCACAAATTATCTTCGATCTCTTCTATGGCAAATTCACTATCCTGTTCTTTGCGGGCGTACTTTCCAACCCTGATCTTCGTGGAATCTACCGCTCTAAAATCAAAATCATTTATGGTCGGATTCCAGAAAGCTTTGATAACAATCAAGCGTGCAAAATATAGATTTCTATACCCCATACGCATTGTTTCTTTCACATTACGATCAAGGTATTTTTTTCTAAAGAACCATTCCAATCGCCTAGCCGTATCTTGGGCAACCTGCCCCTTGCTTCCAGCTAAGATGTTAACTCCCGGTGGGTTAGCGATCAGAGAATTTATAACCGCTTCCATGTTCACGAAGATACGGTTTGCGTGTACCACCCAACGCTTACGATTAAATGGAAGCCAGCTTACCCAATCGGCTTTATTAGCATAGATAGCCGTATTCTGCTTATAGATTTTATCTACTTGATCCCACAACTCAGACGAAGAAGTCCACCTTGCTTCTACAAGTTTTGATTGTTCGTCCTCCGATAAGGTTTTGATGTCTATCTTGGCCAATATTTATGTGCTTACCCCCGTATTTCAGGGGTTTCACTAGCTATAAAAGCTGTGTGAAGTCGCAATCAAATGCGAGAGTAAACGCAAAAAAGGGCTGAACGCCCAACCCCAATAATGAGATTAGATGTTCAGCCCTCGTGATGTACACGTCAGACTTTTTTGATATTCAGTTACCCCTATACTACACTAATATGAAGATTTTGTCAAATTTATGCCTATGACAACCGTTTGCATAGGGTTGTTAATCCTTACTGGCAACCCATTTTGGACTGTTAAGGTAAATGTTCCGTTACCCAAATTAGACGTGAAATCTACCACTTGCTTCCAAGCTGGCATCATGGCTTCATATTGGCTTTGGTGCTTACGAAAAGCCTTAAAAGCCTCTATTTCTGTATCATCCGTGAGTTCAATTTTGGTCATTTGTTTGATTAATCTCTGCAAATGCTCGGCTAACGTCATAAATATTATCGGCGCCCAATACACTAGGAATATCAGCTTGTGTAACTTCGCCATAAAATACGCCTGATCCTGACCCTAACATAGCTAAATAAGCGTATAAATCAGCGAAAACATAGTGATCTTCCCCTGTTGTAGAAGCCCAAATATACCTCTCAATTCCCTTATTATTAACCACTTTTTCGCGCCGGAGTGTCTCATAATGTTTAATATATAGCTGAAATTCCTTATCTGTTTCTAGCCCAATAAGGTGTTTGGCCTCAATCATATTGGTTAAATGCTGGTCTAGGATGCGATCTCTGTGGGAGTAAACAACGCCTGATTTATTAGATGCCTCGTCTCCTTGCCCCTTCCCCCACCACACTATCGTTTGGGGGTTATTGGCGTTTTCCATGAAGTAAGACATTTTCATAAAAGGATATTTATCCACAATATATCGGGACAAAGTAGCATCTGGCATGGCATCTATCACGCCGCTGGTAGGTTTCCAAAAGGCTATAATATCATCTAAATCACTCGGTTTGGTAAATCTACCTATCTTAAACAGCCCCTTAGAGCTTCGCAAAACATAATGTTTGATGTTTCCTACATCTATTCCGATAAATCTTTCACCAATATCCATAGGTTTTGGCGTCCAAAGGTCTAAAATCGTGGTCTTTGAGACGCTTAGATCACCAGGGCTATATGACTTTCCAAGCACAAAGTTATTAAAATATGCCGGATCACCCTCGGAATCTTCGATTATTTCCGCCGCACTAATCCACACACACATTAAATGGGAGATATGGTAACCACTTATCGTACTGCCTGGATTCTGGGCAACCCATTTACCTTGACGTAAGGTATCATCACTCAAAGGCTCTTTACAGGCCCGGCAAATGCGTATTTTACGCTCTAGGTCAATTGAATCGGGCCAGATGAGATAATGTTCGTCTTTACACTTAGGACAAGTAATAACCCACTCACGCTGATTGCTCTTTTGCCAGACTAAATCAAGTTCATCCCTCTCTGTTCCGGGGTTAGAAAAGATATATCTTCCTTTATATTGACTGGCTTTAGTACGGGACTTATAAGTATTTATAGCTCCTTGGTCTGAGCGACTTATTTCATCATGTACAAGTAAATCTGCTGTAGTAGAAATAGCCGCAGTTTTGCTTACTGTACCTTTAAAAAACCAAAATCTACCATCAACCTCTTTCCGTTCAATATTGTCACTATCCATGCCTTGAAATTCATGACGATTGGCTTGAATAAACTTATTTACTTTAGAGGCTACAAATTCTTTAACATCATCATCAGTAGGAAAAGTCGTGATAGTATTAAATTTAAAATGTTTAAGGGCAAAACTAACCTTAACCATAAAAGTCACGCTTTTCCCGACCTGCGCACAAGCTACAAGTACAATTTGTGGAGTCCAATCGGTGAGAATATCTATCAACCAAGGCCTGTCTACATAACTAAACGGTTCCCCCTTTTCATCCAAAATACCCTTTTCAACTATCCATTGTAGTATTGAATAATATTGCTTATTTTCTTTAAGTTCTTTTGCCATAGGTAAACGTTGTTTTATGGCAGAGGAAACACAATGTTCTACCATTACTCAAATCAAACCTCAATTCAGGATAATAAGCAAAGGGTTTTATGTGATCCACTTGTAATCTACCGCCTTTTTGACCACATAATTGACAAGTATAATTGTCCCTTTCAAAAATCGTTTTGCGCCATTTTGCATATTTTCTTGAAGCTCTTACTTTTGCATTTTGAGAAGTTATCCCACCTTTCCAATTATGATGCAAATTACCACTTCTCTTCTTGTTATTTTTTATTAAAGCATCTACTTTTTTCTTAATTGCTTCTGGAGTAAATACTTGTTTTAAACGAGCTTTTCTAATCTTTTCAATAATTTCAGGAGTACGTTTATACTTACCAGCCTCTGATAATTTGCAACTTTCACTTATTTTTCTTTTCCATTCAACAGAAAACGGCTGTCTTTTTACCCCAAGTTTTTTTAACTTTATCTTTAAAGCTCTTTCTGTCGGATTTTTAAATATTCCTCTAGGCATACATAAAGTATACCATACCTACCGTTCTTTCTCTACCTTTTCATCTTCATTAACAATAGCGGTTTCAATGCTGACCAAGCTCATAGCGATAGCAGTAGCCGATTCTAAGGCTAAACGGACAACTTTGTAAGGGTCAATTATGCCAGCGTCGAACATATCTATAGCCTGTTTTGTCTTAAAGTCGTATCCATAGTTTTCAAAATGCTCTTTGCTTCCCAAGGAAATCTTAGTATTATGCACAACCATATAAGAATCCATCCCTGCGTTTTCTGCCATCTGTTTTAGAGGAGCAGAAAGAGCATTTTGAAACATAGGCTCGCTTACCTCTAACTTTGCCAACGACACGCCACCACCGGCCACAATCCCCTCTTGAAGTGCCGCCTGAGTCGCGTTAATAGCGTTCTCAAACTTGTATTTCTTGGCGTTAAACTCAGTATCAGTATAAGCTCCTACTCGAATCACTCCTATTCCACCTGTAAGCTGGGCTAAACGTTCTTCTAAAATAGATTTAGAGTATTCACTAGTAGTATTGGCTATCTCCTCTTGGATGCCCATAATCCGCAGTTGAAGGTCTTTAGCGGTCTTGCCACCGATAATCGTCGTGTTGTCTTTAGTTACTATCACCTTCTCAGCCCGACCACAGACATCACTCTTGGCTTCATCAAGTTTCATCCCCTTTTCCTCGCTGATTACAGTAGCACCGGTGAGAGCAGCCATGTCAAACAAGAACTCTCTGGCGCGGGACGCTGAATAAGGGTTTTGAACACAGGCGATATTGGCAATCTTATTAACCGCATTTTGAGCTAGGGTAGCCAAGGCAACTGACTGTACTTGGTCGGCGATTATCAGGATATCCTTACCTGTACCTATTGAGTTTAAAAGGGATAGAATCTGCTCATTAGTCGAGATAACCCGATCCACAAGGATGATATACGGATCGTTTAACACTGTAGACTGACTCTCAGGGTCGTTTATAAAATAAGGCGATATCAACCCTTTATCGAATCTTGCGCCTTTAACTATCTCTTTTGAATAACCTAATTGCGCTCCCTTTTCTACTGTGATAACCCCGTTGATCCCTACTTCCTTGATGACTTCAGCTATAAGCTTAGCTACTTCAGGATCAAGGGAGGAGATAGTAGCGATTCGCTCAATATCGTCTTCAGTTACTTCACGCTTGAGTTTTGAGAGTTCTACCAATACTTCTTCCAAGCCTTTTCCAAGTCGTTCTCGTACTTCTCGGATTTTGGACGAATCGTTAGCAATCTCTTTGAATGCTTCGGAAACAAGTGCTTGAGTAAGGACTGTAGTAGTCGCTGTTCCGTCTCCGCCTTCAGTTGACGTTCGGAGAGCTGCTTTACGGAGCTTTGAGAGTCCAAGGTTTTCATATTTATCTTTAAATTCTAGGTTTTTAAGTATAGTAACGCCGTCATCACACTCGATGGGGTCGAGGCCGGGATACTCAATAATAGCGCTCATCCCTACCACACCGAGCGTGGGACGTACAGCATCAGCGGCTTTATCTATACCACCCTTAATCTTTGTTCTTGCTTCGTGACCGAATGATATTTCTTTACTCATAGGTTATTGCTTTAGGGTCGTCCCAATCTTTTAATGGTGAGAAAATAACAACTTTACCTTTATGTTCAACCCCTCCGATGTTTACGCTTGGCGATTTCCAACTAAACCCTTCCGGAACGCCGTCAATCTGTATAGGCTCAAAACCTCTTTCCTTAGCATATTTCTCTACGTTAGCGCGAGTTATCTTCACAAAGGATCTATTTTGGTTAATACATAAATACGAGCACCTCTTCCATTCACTTCGTCATCAAACATTTCTGTCTTTCCTTCCCATTCAAATGTACATTTTGTAGCTAAAGGTCTATCCATCATCTTATGTTCCGAAAAACCATCACCATAAACCTGTATTGGTTGTGTTAAAACTAAGCTAAATTGAGTTCCAGTTTCTTCAGGCACTTCCATATAACCTACCAACCTTTGACCAAATGCTGATAGTCTTATTTTCATAAAACCGCCAATATATCATTGGTAGCTACAAACTTAACCTTTTTGCCATCTACGTCAATCTCGTGCGTATCAGGGCTGTACTTAGCGAATAACACCACATCACCAACTGTTACAGGCTTATTGCCCATGTAAACAGGAGCTTCGGGGATATGAGTTACTTTGCCTTTATAAACATAGTTATCCTGCACCTCAACCGCTTTAAAGCCTTCCTTAGCTTCTTCTTCTAGCTTAGTAACAACTATATAATTGTTAGATATTTGCATGATTATTTTCCAAATATTAATGTCAATAGCATTAATCTTATTTTTTCTCTTGCTATATCAACCCTATCAGGATAATTAAATATCATTATTTTCCTTTAGTATTAAAGCCATGACTAAATTTCCCATTTCTGTAACTCCACTTCTCATTTTCCACTGACAAAAATTTCAAACAATCACAAGAAGATTTTATGTCACCCAAACATTCATCACTTTTTGGATGATGCCGATAAAATTCATGGCCACATTCGCATATTCGATATCCTGGCCCCGTACCAAAACTAGGTGCTTCTATCTGAGGAAAAGCTACATCAAAAGGTTGAATTCTAGCATAAACTTTATCTTTTGCCATATAACATATTAAATCCTGTTTCATGAGGCTGGACTGTATCGGCGTAATGGTTCCCTCGGTCTAAAGCTACAAGCTTGCTCTTAGCCCAAAACTTGTCCTTATGCCGGTCAGTAACCAAACGTATACACCAATGCCCCTGGAAACATTTAGTTTTATAAAACGCTATACTCTGCTTGGAATTAGTCCAGTCTATCTCAACTTGTTTGACGGCTTGGGCTTTAAAGTCTTTACCACACCTATCACAGAAGAAGTCAGTTAGAGCAAATGGTTGACTATCAGCTATCAAACTATCACGATCTTCTAAGTCTTTTACTCTATTGCGGTGGTACTGCCGATCAGCCGAGCGTTTTTCTTGGGCGTTTATGAGATCCTGAATATGATAATGGTCTTCAATTTGAGGATGAGGCGTTTGGTCAAAGTTCATTCCTGAAACAATTTATCTACGCCGAATTTATCTTTGCGTTCCTGATCTTCAAACTCTTCTTGTGTACCAACGCCTAGAAATTCAGCTTTGCCATCGCCGACTACTCCTGCATTGCTTGTTTTTGTTATTTCATCAAATAACTGTCTAGCTTCAGGAGATAATTTAGAGCGATCCACCAAAACTGTATCAGGGGTTTGCTTACTAAATAATCTTTTAAGGGCCTTGAACATGCGGTTTTATTAATTCTGCCTTAATAGAATCTTCAATCTGCTTAACCTTTTCTTTAGTTTCCGCCGAGAACATAAAGTTATAAGTGGTATGCGTAGATCTTGGCTTATCATCAGGATCATCGCGCTTCACCATTCCAAGTATTTCAGCGCCTAATTTAAGTTCTCTGACTCTATCTCGTGGTTTTCCGTTTATATCTTCAACTAAAGCTGTAGTGACTAAATCTTCCGTAAGTCCTAATTCAGCCAGTGCGATTTTGAAACCTTTGCTTTCTAAAACCCTCTTAGGCTGGATTTGTAGCCCTCTCCCATAACCTACATTTTTCAACACGGACCCTAAAGAAGCCGGATGGTCTTTAGCTAGATTTTCCAGAATCGCTTTCGCTGCCTTCGTCTGCCGCGGACTGGCTATTGTCTTGTGCTTTTCTTTCTTTTTCTGGTTCATCTATACGTTTTACTAGTTCAATAGTGGTCTTAGTCTGCATCTCGGCACCATGCTTAGCCAAAACCTCCTGAAGATCTTTGGTTAATGCTTCCCCTTCGGCCTGATTTAATTCTCTGTATTCCATTAGAATTTGCTTAATATCCCATCAATAATCTCCGCTTCCATCACCTTAGGCCTATAATCCGATTTCTCTAGGATTGCTTTAATTTGTGCCGGATTATCGGTATTTACTTCCACTTCCTCATCAGCGAGAATCTGGAGTTCTTTGTTAATTTCATCCAATCTTTCTTTAGGGAATTGGTATTTATCGCCGTCTAACAAATCAGGGGTTCCGTCTTCCTTTTTAAGACAAAACTCTACATAAATCTTGTTTCGATCGTTAAAATAGGTTTGGGTGGTTTCAGATAGGGGCTTGATAAAACTGTCCCGTACACGGGATTCTGCTAAGTTTAACTGACCTTCTGTGCCTTTTGCTAAATTAAATAAGGCTTCGAGGCTGCTTTTCTTTAAATTCATTGGTTTTTATTAATTTTCTGATTCTGGTTCATTGCTATACCTTTGCTCCATAATAGTAAAAGGATTGCCTGACCATGAGACGTTTATTGGGGCATCTTTTAAAGGGACTTTTGTTATTGTAATAATCATAAAAACGGCCTAACGAGCAAAAAGCTCAGATAGCCGTTCTGATGAAAATTGATTAGATTGTAGTTAAAGTCTAAACGATTGAGAGGATTTTGTCAACTATCCCCCACTCCCCTTAATTATGATTGGTTAGAAGTTAGGGCTTTGATAATTTAATCCAGCTATATCCGTTGTCCTCGTAGTAGTCGTTTATTTCCCAGCCGTCCTTAATTAAAGCACTTAGGGCTAAACAACTAATAGCATCTTGATTAAACTGAAAATTATAAATCATTGGGTTCTTGTTTTTTAGTATTTTTAATACAATCCGTACTACTCCAATGTTCACTTATTACTACCCCACAAGAATCACAACATATTGCTTCGCGCATTGCCTTACACTTAAAACACTTTTCCATTAGATGAACACGATCAGGAATTACAACCCATTTATGATTGCAATTCTTACAGATAAGTTCTTGGAATTCAATATATTTATTCATATTTTTTACTAGTGGGGGCTGACGTTAATTCGCCGTGCATATGCTAGGACGTCCGCCCCCCATTAATAAATAATAATTCTCTTTCTGTATCTTCTATCGCTAATTCTAATAACTTATTAGCAAACGAATGGCTTCGCTCATTACCCCAAAATTCAAGAGTAGAGCGTGATTCAAAATGTTTTTTAAGCAATTCTAATGTTTCTTCTTTCATATATTTACTCCTTGTTTAATTCTAGGGGGGATATTTTTTCAAACCAAATCACTCTACCTTTTTTGTATTTTATTGGATTAGCCATGCTTGGTACTTCTTCAAATTGAGTTAATTGGTAATGTGGATTTTTTCCGCCACGTTTTAATTTACATAGTTTATTCTTGCTTTTAAGATAATTTTCCAATGCTTCACGGGCATTGTTGCCTTCTGATATTGGATAGTCCATTAAAAGAGGTGCTGATATATCAAAAATAGAATACTTTTTCATTTGTAACGTAAATAAATCTGTTTAATAACTGCCAATGCTCCTTCTTCTTTGTAAATGTCTTTAATCATATCCCAAAGTGGCATTAAGCAAAGCGGGCAATAGATTGGCCAATCCTCAATACTCTCGTAATCTTCAGGTACAAAACTCCATACTTCATCACATTGTTCACAGCGATATTCTCCAGTTTCTTCTTTCATTTGCTTTATGTTAATTCTAAAGGGTTAAAAACTAAGCAATAATTTCTTCTAAAGCGTAACAATCAACCTGCCGTATTTCCTTAACTTTTTTATAGGCTTGTTCTTCGTTTTCAGCTTCTAGCGTGATTTTTGTATGTCCATAGGTATATCCGTAAGTTGGGCTTTTCATATAAGTATCGTAAATAAATTTCATATTTTTCCTTTCTAAAGTTTAGTTTCTGCTTTTAATACCCTTTTAATCCCCTCCCTGCCCCGGCCGATCACGGCAAACGATCGGCTAGGATAGGGAAAAGATTACTCCAATAACCTCTCAAACCATCTATCAATCCTGAATAACCAGTATTGATACCAGCTTAAATACCCTAATCTTTTATTCTTCTCGTCCCAGATTATTTTCATTTACATCGACTTAATGTTTTTGATTAACTCCTATCTCTTTTCTTCTTCCAATCTTTCTTTTTCGTCTAAATATTCAACAATGGCTTGGATTTCACAATCCCTTGATAGATCGTTAGCGTCTAAATTATGGTTTGATTCTCCAAATAATTGCTTTGCCCTGATAAAGATTTGTTCACTTGGTTTCATTTTCTTTTTCGTTAAGGTAATCGATTATTTCGTTGATTCTATCGGCCATATATAACAAGTATTCGTTTCGCGCTGTTGTATCGATAACTTCATTGAATGATTCCAATCTAGTAAGTAATGGACTTTTAGGGCCGGTTGATAGTTTCTCAATCATCTCTTTGCCCTTTCTCCACAGGATAGGTTAAAAATACTTTTAGAGTGCGCCCGTCATCTTGCAGATCTAAGTCAACACTCACATCATATTCAACCATTACCCGTCCCTTAACTGGAAAGCGATGATCAATAACTTCAAATCTTGTTACTTTGTCAGTATTCATTTGTTTTCCTTTCTATGCCACACCGGTAGCAAAAATTTATTGATTCAATCCATCTTCTTATCAAGAAGGGATAATTTTTAACAATTTTGCTATAAGGTTTTGTAAATTTATGTCCGAATAATAGGGAAGCTAATGTACCGATTCTCATAAATTATTTAGTTAGTTCTACTAAATCCTGTATAAAACAAACACCTGTTACCACAAAGATGACTAATAACCTACAAAAAATTTCCATATTACTCCTGGGGGGTGCGAATGTCGCCATAAACCATATACCCAATAAAAATATTCCCGTTCTCATAAAATCCCTTTCTCTTTTAATACTTTTTGTATTTTAGATTGTTGGTCGGAGATGGCTTGCTGTCTTCCCATTTCAAAAGCATGGTTTGATAAATCTTTTTCATTTATAGGTTCAATCTCCAATTTCACTTCAGCCATAAGAGAAAGAACGTAGGATTTGAACCAATCAAGAATCTTATCTGTGTCCGCGCCTCCTATTGCCATGTATTTGTAAGCTTCGTAAGTTTTCTTAAATTCGTCCTCTATTGTAGCCATTTTGATTTAAGTCCTTGTTTAAGAGTTTTCATACTTCTAGTTACTTTGTATTCTACATAAACATTGTCAGGTATATCATTAATTAGTCTTTCTAATTGGGTGGAGATGAAAGACTTAATGTCCCGCATATAGGCACGTTGCATGTCATCCAATGCTCCTTGGGGAAACTCAAAATCAAATCTATCTTCCCAACTTTCTGGATATAAACTCTGTTTTTTTACTGGTGTATTCCTTATTTCTGCTGCCATATATGCGTTTTTAATTATTTACTAAATACTTTTTTCAAACTATTCTTTCCACGTCATGGTTTATTGGTTAATAATTCCTGCCACCACTTTTCTGTATTTCCACCAGTTAGGACTAAATGAAAATAATTTAGTGCTTCTGCTAACCACCTATCTACCCCGATTTCATCTTCATCAAATGGATTCTTTTTCAAGTTGAACCCCCACCCCAACGCCTTACCGAGTGCTTGCCAAAAGAGGGGGTCTTGGATAATAAAGGCTTGTTCGTAAAGGGATAGCTCTTGTTCTAAACGCAGTGTTGTGTCCAAGATACCAATCTCGTTTTTATACCCACCCTTTTTTATGGCAACTCGGCAGGTTTCATTAAAACTATTTTGCATATAATTGTTTAGCTCTTTCTCCATAAGTCTTACCGCTCCACTCATCAGTACCTCGCCAGCCTTCCATAACTGTGTAAAATCCCTTATCATAACAACTTTGGCAAATTGGTTTCTTGGTTTTCATCAGTCTAGGTATTTAGTTTGGTAGCCAGTTATCACTCTTTCCATTTCTTTTCGGTAAAATTCAGTCCATTCGGTTTTAGGTAGGTTCTTTTGCGCGGCAAGGGCATATATCGACCCCCGCAGCCTCTGAGACGGGCTTTTCTCACTGTCATCGACCTTTGGATCGTAGTCGGGTACTTCCTCGTCCTTAAAGGCAGTCGGTTTAAACAAGAGGAACCCAAAGTCATTACGATAGCCCATAATATTGACGGCTTCCTCGGCGCTTACTTCTTGGGTATGGAAACTAAGGGATAAGCTCCCGTCTTTAAGAGTGGATATGCCGTTTAGGGAAGAAGGTATTTGTATAGGTTTTCGCTCCATTGGTTTTGTGTTTAGGGGTTAGTTTTGAAAGCTCTTCCGTAATCTTTATCTGCTATCTCTCGTATGTTATCCATTTTTTCAGCAAGACATGTAGGGCAAATCAAGCGATTGCCATGACCAGGATGACGACCTCTAACAAAAACCATTAAACCGCCACATATTCCACAACCTTTTACATCGGGATCGTTAACTAAACCATTCATCGAAGGACTATCTGCTTTCTTCCCCCAATTTGGTTGACAATCTGAATAATGGTGCTTAGCACAAGGATTTAGTTGCATACATCGGCAATGCGGACGTAAACACTCAACTTCCATCTCCATATTTACCCTTTCTTTATATCTTTAATTAGTTGTTAAGGCCGTTTAAAAGCTGTTCAAATTCCTTTATTGCCTGCCGTTCAGTTATCATGGTTTGCGCTTTTTTGATGATTGCCTTGTGTCGTTCAGGAAAAGTCTTTTTAAACCATTTCTCAAACTTTTCAGGAGTACGATGTGCCGAGAATTCATTATTGAACGTGTGATGTGACGGACAAAGAGAAATGCCATTATCAAGCATAAATCGTGTAGCCTTGCACGCGCGTCCTTTGATGTGATGTGCCGCCAAGTATTGATTTTTGAAACAACTAGGAGCCATACAATGCTTTTGTCGCGCCCTTACAAGAGTAGACCAAACAATGTCATGCTTTTTTAGTCTTATCTTTTTTATTTTGAGATAGCCCATTATACGCTCCCGCTCCAGCTCCCGCTCCAGCTCTTGCTCCCGCTCCCGCTCCCGCTCCAGCTCTTGCTCCAGCTCTTGCTCCCGCTCAAGCTCTTGCTCCCGCTCCCGCTCCCGCTCCAGCTCTTGCTCCAGCTCTTGCTCCCGCTCCAGCTCCCG
>Ga0134124_10000304_pt1 | contig 43130 bp, 75 predicted proteins | sample KB304_FD_96880 | JGI IMG/M metagenome (GOLD analysis project Ga0134124, IMG submission 96880) | Terrestrial soil microbial communities without Nitrogen fertilizer from Kellogg Biological Station, Michigan, USA - KB3-0-4 | ecosystem: Environmental > Terrestrial > Soil > Unclassified ...
AATCATTATCTAAATGTTCATTCGTTTGCCCCAAAAACAGAAAAAGACAAACAATTAGGGGGCACTTATGGACGCATAGCTGTGTTTAGTAAAGTTGATGAAAAAACGAATCATACAACAATAACTGAACACCCGGTATTAACTACAAAAATTATAGAAGAAGCAACAAGGGAAGAAATTTTGAGCGCAAAACCGATAAGCAACTTTGAATCGCAAATGTTGAGCGGCGCCGCTTTTTCAGCTGATGAAATAAGTCAATTAAAAGAGTTGTTAGGTACTAAAGGTAATAAAAAATAATGGACGTTTTAAAAGCAAAACATATAGCAAGGGAACACTTACACAGAGATGTTGTGATTGTTGATTTTGACGGCAACCTATATGTTAATTGCGACACCGAAACGGTTTGTTCTAAATTAGAAAAAGAAAAAAAAGAATTTCATCTTTTAAAAGGCGAAAGAATTAAAAAGGTTATAAAAGACAAAGAAGATGCAAAAGCTGAATGATATAAATTTTACACTTGGGCAAGGTGGCTCTGGGAGACAAGCTCCGGGGTCAGATTATATTTCAGGACTAATGTTTTTTAATAGCACTCGTCCTGCTGCCTTGCTTGCTTCTTTACCTGGAGGAGTTGATAACTTTTCTACAGGCTCCGTTGTTCAGGTTAATTCTACCTCTGATGCAGAAGCGTTGGGAATAGTAGACACCTACACTGACGAAACAAAACCAACATCTACGGTATTGGTTACCGCTGTAGGATCGGATGGGGACACAATTTCGTTAAATGTAGCGGAGTGGATGAGCGGAGTTGCCGGAAGAGGAAACATTCTGCTGGGCACTTATACCAAGGTTGCGGGCGACACCACAACTGGAAATGTGGCCACAGGTATCGCAAATGCAATAAACGCAAATACAAATACACACGGTTACGTTGCAACTGTCGGATCAAGTACAGTAACAATAACAGCTCGTCCGGGTATCGGAACTTATTTCAACACAGGAACACCTTACACTACTACTATTGTAGGGACAATTGCGGTTACATTAACACAAAATGTAGTTGCGGGCGTAGCTTCAAAATTAGCTGTATATCACTACCATATAGATAGGTATTTCAGACAAAAACCTGATGGAACATTGTTTATCGGAATGTTTAACGTTGGTGGAGCGACTGGCGCATCAGCATTTTCAGATATTGCAAATATGATGTCATTTTCAGATGATTCAATTGTTCAAATTGGAATTTGGGATGACACACAAACATTTGCCTTGGCAACATTAACAAAGATACAAACTGCTATTACTGCAGTTCGTGTAACAAACTCTTATTTATCAAATGTCACTTATGCAGCCGATATTAAAGCAATAAGCGGTGCGCTTACAACAGCGTTGCCGGGAGTTTCTTATAATCTTGCTACGTTAACAGCTAATAATGTTAGTGCATTAATTGATAATGACGGAAACGGTACCGGATTCGATTTATTCAAACAGGTTGGTAAAACAATCAGTTCGTTAGGAGCCTGTATAGGTTGTATTTCTGAGGCTGCTATTTCAGAAGATTACGGAAATTGTATTCCTCGTTTTAATACCGATGACGGAACCGAGTTTGACACGCTTATGTTTGGCGATGGAACACCTTACAAACAAGTACAAAAAAACACATTAGACGCACTGAACAACAATCGTTACGTTTATTTATCTAAGATAAAAAACAACACCGCAAACTCTTGGTATTCTGATGATCATTGTGCTGTTGCATATACGAATGATTATGCTTGGGTGCATGATAACAGGGTTATTGATCGCGTAATTAAAAATTCATTCGTAGCATTAACACCTGTTCTAAAATCGAAATTATTGCTGAATACAGACGGCACAATGACCGCTTCTACTATTCAATACATTACATCTGTTGAAGGAGATGTTATAAAACCGCTTATTGCAAGCGGTGATTTAGCTGGCGATCCTAACAATTTTAATGCAAGCAACTGGGTGTTGATCAGCGCAACTCAAAAGCCGAATGTTGCCGGCAAATTAATTATAGGTGTGAAGCTTGCCGAAAACGGTATAGCTCACTCAATAAGTATTCCTATTGGATTTGGTACTTTTTAATAAAAAATAAAAGATGGGCTTAGTTTTTAAAAACGGAAATGTTGTAGGAAGTGCCAATATTACTACCACTATCGGCGGCGTAATAGTTACAGGTATAAAATCTGTAAACTTTAAATTTGGACGCAAAAAAGAAAACGTACAAGGCTTTCAGGCGCAGCCTATAGGGCGCGGGCGCGGTGCATATACCTATGACGCTTTGACTTTAGAAATATTGCTCGAAGAATATAAGGCAATTTGCGCAGCGGCCCCCAACAATGATCCCACACAAATTTCAGCGTTTAATATCCCCATTGTTTATGATGGAAATATTTTACCTCCTGAAATATTAAACAATGTCGAATTTACAGATTCTACCTACAATCCAAAAGCCGGCGATATGGCAATATGGATCACTGTTGAGTGTATATTCGCTGGCATTAATCAATAAACTAAAACTAAACTAATGAAAGAGGAACTAACAGCGAAAATTGATTCGCTTAATGAGCAGTTGAAAACGGCTACCCCCGATGAAATTGCAGTAATACAAAAACAGATTTCCGATGTCGAACATGAGTTAGATGTTCTTGAATGGATTGAGGATATTCGCGAAAAGGCTGACAAACAGGCCAAAGATTTAAGCAATGTATTTGGAATTGATATTGTGCCAGCAATATTCGTAGTAAAAGAACTTGAAGATATTGCAGTGGCATTTATCAAACAACCTGACGCAAAAACGGGTATGAAAATTCTGCGTATTTATTCCGAAAACGAAGATCTAGGGCTTGAACTTGCAGCAAAAGCGCAGCTTGTACGTGACTCAGATTTAAACGCAAAAGGCTTTGACGGATCGGCATCTGATAGCCGCTTTATGGATGCAAACGGAAAGTATGATCTTAAATATTCAATGCTTAATATGTCATTGATGTTACGGATGAATGGTTTGATACAATTATTTGCAGACGTGTTTAAAAAAAAATAGAAACCGCAAGGCTTGACGAAAATAAAGGCGAATTGCTGCAAATGGATGCGGTAATTCGCTTTTGTTTTAAGGTAGACCCGGAAAGTTTAGAGGTTGATGAATATGCAAAACTATACGGGCAGGGCAAGTGGATTTTAGAATATCAAAACTTTTTAGTAGCCAAAAATTTAAGCGGTAACAATGGATGAAAGTTTAAAGTATAGAATTAGTTTAGAGGATTTATTTTCGCGCGGAATTGCTACAGCAGAACAAAACGCAAAGAAATTTGAAGGCTCTGTAACTGGCATTGATAAAGCCGCGCAAAGTCTTAAAAGCACTTTAGCGACTGCGTTCAGTGTTTATGCTATTACCGCCTTTGGCAAATCTGTACTGAATACCGGAGCCTCATTTGAACGTGCAGAAATTCAATTAAAAACACTGCTTAAAAGTGGCGATGAGGCAAACGCAGTATTTAAAGATTTACAAACAGAATCAACAAAAAGCCCGTTTACTTTTCAAGAATTACTTAAGGGTAATGCAGCTTTAATAAGTACCGGGATAAGCGCAAAAAAAGCAAAAGAGGACTTTAATGCATTAGCCAATGCTATTGCGGCAACGGGAGGAACAGGTGATGATCTTTCTCGAATGACATTTAATTTACAACAAATAAAAAATGTTGGAGCGACTGCTCAGGATATTAAACAGTTCGGAATGGCGGGTATTAATATTTACGGATTACTCGATAAATATGCCAAACAGTATAATATAACAATTGACAAACATCACATTACTTATGAGCAAATCATAGGCTCTTTAAAGCTTGCTGGAAAAGAAGGGGGGCAATATTTTAACGCTTTAAATAATTTAGCCGATAGCACTTCCGGAAGGCTATTAAACTTAACAGATTCGTTTGATGTATTTAAGGATAAAATTTTCAAAGATGCAAAACCGGCCATTAATTCAGTAATTGAAGGATTGACTGGAATATTAAATCACGCCCCAGACATAATACGAGGCTTTAAAATGATGGCCGTAGCTGTTGCAGGGTTTGGGGCTGGCTTGTTATTGGTAAAAGGGTATATGATAGCCACAAATACTATTGCTAAAACCATGTTTGTTGTAGACATGGTTAAATATGTAGCCGCAACCAGAGGGATAACAGGAGCAACATCGGCGTGGCAAATAATACAAGCCTCTTTAAATACAACACTTTTAGCAAATCCTTACATTTTAGTTGGCGCGGCCTTGGCGGCCTTGGCGGTTGGAATTTACAATGTATATGCAGAAAACAAACGATTAAAAGAACAGATCGAAGGAAGTATGCAGACGGCCGCGCAAGCTGAATTAAAAACTCTGGATGCAAAAATAGCGCGTTATAAAGAGCTTGGAAAAACAGCAAAGCAGGCTTATGAAGATGAAAAATCGAGATTAAGGGTTGAAGTTGCAAAAGCTACAAATGAAGTTGCCGCTGCAAAAAGAAAAGTTCCAATAGTGGCCGATCTATTCGGAGACAATCAGTTGAAAGTTGATTATTTAAAGAAAAAACAACTGTTAGATGCCTTAAGTCGTCAACAATCAGCTTTAATGGGCGCTTCTGCAAAAGTTTTAAAAGGAGACAAAGGAGAAGTTGGGGCGGATTTAGGCAGCGGCCTTTCAGAACCAAAGGCGAGTAGTATAAAAAACATTACAATTAACATGAATAACCCATTTCAAAACATGAAAGTAACACCGGCAACTATGGAAATGGGCATAGATGATTTTATGGGTAAACTTTCAGAAGCGTTAAACAAAGTTGTAACTGATGCAGCTATTTTAAGTACAGAATAATGGCAGAAGAAAATCAAGCGCCAGCGACTAAAAATTTTCAATTCAAACCGATATCCCCCGATTTGTCTCTAAAATCGCTACAACCAAATTTCACAAAAGTCGACATTGGCAATCCGGAAAAAAACTTAAAAAAGTTTGATGATTTTTTAGTTAATGCCGGATTGCAGGCGGCTCGAAATATTATCCTAAAAAACACGTTATCTTTTTTTCAAACACCTGTAAAAAAACAGGATTTGAATAGATATAAACAGGATTCAAATTTTACTCAGGCTTCACAGCAAATGACTCCCGTGGGTTATGGTAAATTCGGATTCCCTATACTGTCAAATCTTTTTATTTATGGCGACACTTATTATGATAATTACGGAAAACCTATCGCCAAGTTTAACGACATTAGAATAGATGCTATTTTAATGGATGTTGAAATTGATAAAAATATTATTGTTACGGATGTGCAGGGCCGGAATGGTAGCTTTATCGAATATGTAAGTTCTAAAAGCAGGAGGATAAGTTTTTACGGTACATTTTTAGCCGACACAATGAATATTTACCCTGAGGCCGATATAGCTGAATTTATACGTTGTGTAGATTCCAACAGAGCCGTTAAAGTTGATTCGTGGTATCTAAGAATGTTTGGGATTTATTACATATTCATAAAAAAAGCTCGCATCTGGCAAGAGGAAGGAAGCCAAGAGTACCAACGTTTTGAATTTGAAGCAATATCCGACACTCCGGTACAACTTAAAATAAGTAGGTCAACACAATGAGTTTTCGTGATTATACATTTATAACCGTACAACAACAAGCTAATAGTGCAACACCTAATAGGGTGCTTAACACTGTTGAATTTGATTTTGTAAACCATGGCGAAAACGTAAATTCGTGGCAAAATTTAAGCGACACTGCAAAATTAAGATTACCTCATAATATTTACGCCGTTACCGATAAAGGACAACCTTATGACATAGGCGCAAACCCCAACACAAGCGGAGCTACAATATATGACGGAAATAACCCTATATTTATGCGTGGGGATAAAATCACGATAGATCTAGGGTTGTTTATGGACAATATGAACGGTACTGAATATCTGGAAAAACAAACCCGGTTTACCGGTTATATCACCAAAATAAAACCACGCGTACCCATTGAGATTGAATGCGAAGACGAAATGTGGATATTGAAACAAATTCGGGTTCCGGATAAAGTTTGGAAAGATTCACAATATACTGTACAATCAATGTTAACAGAAATGTTGCAAGGTACAGGAATAACAGTAGTTGACGGCAATTCCGGCACTATAAAAACAAATATCGGGGATTTTAAAACTAGAAACGAAACTGTTGCACAGGTGCTCGAGCGGCTTAAAAAAGATGGTAGCATTTATTCTTACATGAGAAATGGAGAGCTTCGTTGTAGCGGCCTTGTTTATTATCCACAGGACCGGGTCGAAAACGTATTTAGATTTCAAGAAAATATTACAAGTGACAATCTCGAATATACTCGAAAAGAGGACATAAGCCTTGCAATACGTGCTTATTCCGAATTTCAAAGTGTTTTATCTGAAAAGAATTTGGACGGTACCGCCAAAACAAAACGCACACGATTAGAAGTAACAATTGATAAAACAGGGCAGTTAGACGATGCCGCCGCAAAAGCATTTGTAGGTGATATGATTACGCTTCCTATTTTGGGTTGCAAAACAAAAGAAGAATTATTGCAAAGAGCCTTGGCGGCGTTTCCTAAATTTTATTACACAGGTTATCGAGGTTCATTTACTACATTTGGATTGCCATTTGTAAAACATGGAGATGCCGTAATAATAGAAGATAATGTGTTCCCGGAACGAAACGGAACATATCTTGTAAAACAAGTAACAACCACTTTTGGGCTTTCCGGATTGCGTCAAAATATTTTGGTTCATTTAAGGATTGACCAAGGTTACACGACCTCACAATTAAACGCGCCAATATGAACGATCACGAAATAATCGCATCGAAACAACAGATAAAAACAGCAATAAAAAAAATTGCAGGGGTTTATAATGTCGATGTTGTAGAGCTTTTAGATGCTACTGTTAATTCTGTTGATAAACCGAATAGAAAGGTTAATGTAACACCTATAAGCGGTAAAGGCGCAACTCCGTTTGATGTCGGATTGATGCCTGAGTGCAATGATGGAGAATTTAAAATCCCCGCTATTGGTTCAACGGTAGGAGTTGTGATGTCCGACAAAATTGATCCATATATATTTTCATGGAGTGATTTAAGTGAATGGTATTTGGTAATTGGAACTACAACTATCGATGTTTTGGCGGGAACTATAAAACTGGGGGATGGCTCATTCGGCGGAGTGATAAAAATATCTCAATTAACCAGCAAGCTGAATGCATTGGTAGCTCAAACGCAAGCTCAATTAGTTGCTATATCTGCCGCAATTGTAAGTTTGGGCGGCTCATATGCGCCTGGGACATTGTCAACATTTTCAAATTCAGATTACGAAAATAGCAGCATAACTCACGGTAAAACTTAACACCTCCACGATAAAAAGTTGCAATGTTTTCGCCTCCGCAATCCACGCTCCCGAAGCTAAGTAACATAAGTCTATTATAAGACACGCTACACTATCGTTTCGCTGTCGTTATAATTAATCCTTATGTTAAATAGCGGCTCGTTTTTCATAGTTTCTTTTATAAGGCAAATATATAAAAATATACTATAAAAAAAAACATTCCTAAATGAATAATTTACTTTTGTTTTATGTCAACCCCTGTAGTAGACTTTAAGCAAATTGACGATGACTTATATTGGGACAATGTGAGAGGCGATTTTGTTTTCGCCCCATCGGACAATCAGCACATACTTGACATTTTGCGCTCGTTCCCCGGATGGTGGAAAAATTCGCCGTCAACAGGGGTGGGAATAGCAATAAATTTAAAAGGGAAAGTAAATATTAGCAGTATAGAGAATCAGGTTAAACTGCAATTGGAAGCCGATAATTATCAAGTCAACAGGCCTTCTATAAAGCTTGATTCTAATGGCAATATGACTGTAATACCAAACGCATCACGCTTACAATGACACCATACACAATAAGGCAAGGACAAACAATTTATGATGTATGTTTAAATACATACCAATCATTAAATTATTTATTCAAGCTGCTTGTTGACAATTCAATTACAATATCCAGCATTTTAACGCCCGGTAAAACATTGTTATTTGACAAATCATTTATAAATAACAATTCTCTTTTTAACGCAACAACAAACAACAATATTTTTTATACAACAGAAACAGACGAAGGTGAAGTTTTTGGAACAGAAGATTTTCAACAAATATTTATATCAGAAGATGAGGCAACAGAATTTATACCGGAAAATTAAGTTATTTTCATTTTTAATATTTCTATCTGGTTGCGTATTAGCTCAAAGCAATGTGATACCGTTTTCTACATTGCCAACTTTTTCTACTTGCGATACGGCAAAGGATAGGATTGTTGGCTTACATTGGAACGGATCAAAATATGTAAATGCGATAATGTCGCCGTCAACATTATTAGCATCTACAAAATCAAGCGGAAACGGTTCCCCTGTATTTTTTGCAACGGCAGCCACAACATCTGCATTATCTACAACATATTCATCAGGAACATTAACTGCAACCACAAATGGCAAGATACCGCTTCAAGACGGAATAAAATTAACTATTGGCGATGTGTTACTTGTTAAAAATAATGTAGCACAATTACAAAATGGTTTGTATGTTATTTATGATACCGGTGGGCTTGGCTTTACTTATAAGATGTATCGCGATAGCTCATATAATCAAACATCTCAAATATATCCATCACAAATAAATGTTTTAAAGGGCTCCGTGAATGGAGGGAGTTTTTTTTTACAAACAACAATTAATCCGATTATAGGGACAGATCCGATTGTTTATATATCTATTCCTGCGCCTACAAATGCTGTTTCTTCTGTGACATTTGTTGATGTTGTAGTAAACACACCTTTAACAAATTCACCGGTATATGCTTCGGGTGCTATAACAGGATTTCCCGGACAAAATGCAACCTATACGGCAGCTACTAATGGCAGATTTCCAACAATTAGCGGAGTTCCGTCATTTATTAATCAAAAAATATTAGTAAGAGGACAAATTGATTCAACTAAAAATGGGGATTATGTTTTAGTAAGCACAGGGTCATTCGTTTCTCCATATAAATTGCAACGAATATCTTATACCGCATCTGCTTTTTATCCACATTTATGGGAGGTTTTACAAGGTACTGATAAAGGGAGTATTTATCAACAAAATTCAAAGTTTGTTACTGATATAGGTATTGGAGTTTCAGATTATCTTTCATTTACAAATATAAATCCTTCTGTAAAAACAACACCCTCTCTTCAAACAATAAGCTCTTCAACAATAACACCTGATCCTAATTATAATGGCGGTTATTTAGGTTCCATATCTACAAGCATTGTAATTAATAATCCAACTGTTGCATTTTCAAATTTGCAAAGTTTTTTATTGATGTTAAAAGACAACGGTAGCGTAAGAGCGATTAGTTTTGGGACATCTTATGTCGCAGAAGCTGGTGCGCTTCCGTCATCCACCACATCAAGTAAGACGATAACACTTTATTTTATTTATAATCCTATTGACTCTAAATATCACGTTTGGAGTAGCAATGAACAATAATGAAAAAGCTTAAATATATATTAATTTTCAGTTATTCTGTTTGTATTGGACAGGTAGACAAGTATTACACCTTAATCGGTATGATGTCTAAATCGTCTACTTTGAATGACTCTCTGATGGCTGCTTATAATGCTGATGGAAACCCTTATGATTTTACCACTCACTATAACGGAACGCTAACAAACGGGGCAACCGCAGCCGGTTCACCTAAAATAGGCTCAGCCTCCTTTACCTTTGACGGAATTGACGACTATGTTGCATTGCCTGTCAATACATTTACATTTACATCTAGTTTTTCTGTATCCGCATGGTATTATGCTGTAGATGTTTACGATTGCGTTATTTTTTCTACACAAGATGGCGTTAATGGAGGGTTTAGAATAGGAGAAGGGGCGAATGGTATTGGGTGGATTCGCGTTTTCTATGGTGGTGGTTCTTTTTTTGATTTAAATTCACCTACATCAGTTATTCCCAACGCTTGGACGCATTTGGTAATAGTTCACAAAGCCGGTGTAGGTACATACATGTATGTAAATGGAACACTTGACTGTAGTGTATTGAATGGATTAACTGTCGCATCATCAGGAGTAAACTTTCCGACCATAGGAATAGACGAATACGGGTCAGGGTCTTACGTATATCCGTTTAAGGGCAGAATAGACGCTGTTCAGGTTTGGAATAAGCCATTAACAGCAACAGAAATAACGAGTCTTTATAATTCAGGATCAGGAAAACAACCACCTTTTTAATAAATAAAAAATATGAAAACAAAATTAATTTTATTCGCATTGCTATTGTCGGCAAATATTTTTGCTCAAACAACTTATGCAATACAATCAAAAACAGCACTTACTTTTAATAAAGTAGGCGCCGTTGTAGGTACAGACACATCACATGTTGTTGGGATAATAATATCTGAAACAGCATCCTCTAGCTATCAATCATTTCAGTTTGAATATATCTGGTACAAAAGCGATTATAGTACAGCTATTAAAAGCGGGTTCTTCACCATAAAAGGCGCTATGATAGACAGTCTTTATACATTAGTTAAACCATCATTGCCCGACCCTATAACTTCGTGGAGGGATTATAGGCAAAAAGCTGCGTATATAGGAATGATACTGCAAGGCGCTCAAACATGGAGTGTTTCACCTAGCAATTTTGAATTAAAAGTAAGGTAGTGTTTACTTAATTGGTAAAATAAATTTATGGAGATGAGCCACGAGCCACACGGCAACGTTTTTAATTTAATTGCAACGGTTATATTAGTTGCCACGGGACATGCTTTCGATTGGTTTAAAAGCAACGATCCACTAATTGAATTTATTACTTGGATAGGTCAAATGGGGGCTTGGGGGTCTGCTTGGGTTGTTGGCGCCGTTACTGTACTCAATCTTTTGCATAATCACGGGTGGATTAATTTAAAAAGAAAATCAAAAAGAAAGTGAAATTAATAACCTACACAAATCCTGTTTTGGTAAAATCTTACGGTGGCGTTGCTGCTAAAGATTGCATCGTTGACGAACTTTTTGTGCCACACATGGATAGATTGTGTGGTTATGCTTTGCAATGTAAATTTGGATTGTTTGTTAATTCATCTGCACGATATTCAACTGATGTAAAAGGCGCTATTGTTATACCGGCAGAAATGAGTAATCATTTAGTGGCCCACGCAACCGATGCGAATATTATTGATTCTAACGGTAAAATGTGGAACTCACACGAATTGCTGGATAACGAAGGTAAATTATCGTTGCCACCTATTTTATTGCCATTTATAGAATTAATTAGAAAAGATGAAGTGTTAAGATACGGGGGTGATTTTAAAAAGCCAGATGTTGTGCATTTTGATGACGGATTAAATATTCGCAATCCGGCATTATGGCAACAACTTTTTAAAGCGCAACCGCAAAACAGGTGTTTATCGTAAACAAAAAAGCCTCACCGATACAACGGCGAGGCTCTGAAATTTCAATTTAATGTGCAGGTTCGGCGGCGGACTACACTGTTTTATATTCCGATAATGTACATGGCGTAAAATTAGTAATTAATTAATAAACAACAAAATGGGTAAGGTTTGGTTTACAATTGGATTAATGATATTGATTTTTTCGTGTTCGGCGAAGGCGCAAGTTAATTGCTGGGATAGCATATTTAAAGTAGCAGATAAACAGGCCTCGATAAAATACGCAGCAAAAATTAAAGAATTAACAGAGGCAAAAGATATTTTTAAGATGATTGACGAATCTCAAAAAGACGTGTTTAAGGTTCAGTTGTTGACTTATAGCGGGCTTATAGACATTTGCTTTCAATCATATATAAGCAGAAGAAAAATTTATAATTGTATTTCTAAAATAAACATTAATAAATAAAAACATGGAAACAAAGTCAATATTAAAAAGCAAAACAATGTGGTTAAATTTGGCTACATTAATAGTAGCTTCTGCCACTATTGTAAACCCTGAACTACTTGCTTTAATAGGGGTAAGCCCGGAGGCTGAGCCAACTGTTTTAAAAATTGTTGGTATTGTTGTTGGTGCCGCAAATATGTATTTAAGAAAAAACACAAATACAGCAGTTGCGATGCCGACTTTAACAAAAGAGCAACCAAAATAAAATGGATAAGCCAATTCATGCAAAACCAAGTTTATATACTTTTTATTTTGAAGTAATAAAAGAAATTGGTTTAAAATATGGATATAACATTGTGCTTCACGGTTCTTTGAATAGAGATTTAGATTTAATTGCGCTTCCGTGGCAAGAAGAGTTAAAGCCTTATAAAGAAATGCTTGAAGAAATTGCTGGTTGTATTGGAGGTTATATTATGGGTGAAAGGGCTGGAATGAACGAAGAAGACCGTATAAAATTTAAAAATAAACATCACGGTAGAGAACAATGGGTTATAAATATAAACAGAGGGATAACAGCTAAATATGATGGCATGATTCCAAAATTTACAGAACATAACGACCCGCAATATTATATTGACATTTCAATTTTTACAACCTGAAAAATGGACATATCCAAAATAAAATTCTGGGGGCTTAAAGGTGGCGGAGTTTGCGGGCAGGCTTACATAGGCGCAGCAAAAGCGGCCACAACTTTAGGAATGTATCAACGTTTAGAAGGCGTTGCCGGTTCCAGCGCAGGAGCTATTACAGCTATGTGCATCTGTTTAAAATATACCGCAGCAGAATTATACGACATCTGGACAAAAGTAGATTACAAATCATTTAAAGACGGTTTTAATCCAGTTTCCGCATTGACTACCTACGGTATTTATAAAGGCGAAGTTTTATTTTCCTTCATTAAAACTCAAATCAAAAATAAAACCGGTAACGAATTAATCACATTTGGCGATTTAAAGCGTTTAGGATACCTGGACTTAGTTGTTTATGCTTGCGATCACGATACCGCCGCATTGGTTAAATTTTCAGCAGAGTTAACCCCTAATACGATAGTTGCTGAGGCGGTGAGCGCAAGTGCGGCAATACCTGAATATTTCAGACGAAGAAAATTAACCGCCGGGGAATATGCCGGACACCATTTTATAGATGCCGGTGTTATGTATAATTACCCAATTGACGCTTTTCCTGACAATGTTTTAGGGTTATTTCTGTATGATGTAAAAACAAAAGCTGTTTACGACCCAATCCCGGAAAACGAACCTGTAAAAGCAATCGAAAGAACTGTTTTAATGTTGGCCTCTGCTCAAGATGTTGGAGTTTTAAACAACCCCGACATAATGAAAAAAACTATCGTTATTGATACCAAAGTAATTTCGTCTACCAATTTTGATATTACACCGCAAGAAAGCCAACGGTTAATTACTTCCGGGGAATTAGCTTTGTTGAATTATTTTAAAAAGTGAAATAATTATTATTTAATTTCCAACTCTTCGCCTGTCAGCGCGAAATAGATGTTTTGCAGTTGATGAATATACTTACATTTAATATCCATTATTGTATCTTGAAATTCATCCATTTGTCTGGCTTTAAATTCAATGCTAACAAATTCCGAATAACACCAACAAAATTGACGATTAAGCACATCTTTATACCATCCATACTGGTTAGAATTATTTTTAAATTCAAAACCTAATTTCTCCAACCACTCTTTGGTTAATGATATTGGATGAATTTCTTCATCATAAAAAGTGTTAACATCTATTTCTCCGTCTATTTTTCTTATAGAAAATACAGCATCTATACCAAGAGGGGTTGTTATATAATTACCAATCCTTAATTCGTTTATTTGTATCATTTTTTCAGTTTATTAATTATTTCTTCATTCTCCCTCGCAATACTATCGCTTTTAGCTGTCATTTTTAGGCAGTACCAAAACATATTATAACTAAATAGTAGTTTGTTGTAGAGGATTTTCATTTGTTTGTAAATTTTACAAATTCACTGTTTAATGGGCAATAAAGCGGATGCTTCGGTGATCCGTTTTTATTTATTTTTAAAGCAAAAGCATTAGGAAACATTGCGATTAATTCTTTATCCCTAAGCGTCTCTGAAACTATTTTAAAGTTTCCCCATGCAAACACTACATCTCTACACACTTTAGAATTTATGTATAACCAATGTTCGTTTATTGCATTATTGCCAAAATCTTTTAAATCGTCAGGATTTGTAGAAATAAAAGGAAAGCAATTCATCATATAAATTCCGCCATAACCTAAATTTTTAGCAATACCCATAACCCTTTTAATTGTATTGTCATCAGTAGATTCATTAGCCGTAGAAGGATTTAATCCAATAAACATTACTAACGGCTTTTCTTTATCCCAAATGCGCCAAAGGAAATATCTGTATTTTCTGCATTCGCTAAAATGGGCGCCATTATTGTCAAATAAATTCATAGTTTAATTTATTAAAGTGCGGTTGTTGAGTAGTTAGGCAACATTAAAACGATTGCCTAACAACAGCTTGGCAAAAGGCTTAGGTTCGTATTTCATATTTTCCTTCATCGGTTAAGTCGGTTTTATTTAATTAAAAATCCAACGCACTCTTAATTTTTTTTGCAAAAATTTAAAAGGTTGTTTTGCGTTCAACAGTTACAATCGTATCATTTTTACTTCCTCCATGTGGCACTAATAGTATCTCTACCATTTCAAACTTTCTTGTTAATCCAATTCCGTTACTACTCCATCCGCAAATGATACAAATTCCATTCGGTTTTAAAATCCTTGCTACTTCACTTTTGCAATTACCCCAATATCCCATATTTGAAACATGTATTTCTAATTTATCTTTCCCAAAACTTTTATACATTTCAGTTGCCTGTGATATTGAATAAGGTGGGTCATATAAAACAACATCTGCTGAGTTATCGGGTTGTAATTTTAAAAACTCCAAAGCATCTAAATGAAATTGCGTATCCATTTCAGGATTTAAATCATTTCTAATCGTCCCTATTTTTGAGTTATTTGCCCACGGGTCAATTATTATATTTCCATCTGAAATATACCGTTCGATCAATTCTTTTATTGGCTTAATTGTAAATGTTAAGCTGTGAGGCATTGCCCAAATTCTGTTAATCTTCATAGTCTGTGTTTTTCTGCCAGCACACGCCAAGCGATTTTTTTAAATTAAATAAACCCTTATTTTAGTTTTTCATATTTCAGATTGTGCGGTAATTCGCCCTTCGCCAAGCCCTGTACGTTATAGGTAAGCATAACGACCGTAGTTAGCGGACATCTTTACTTCTCTATCAGTTGTAATTGGATTATCCATTTCAATTTCGTAGCAATGTAAAAAGAACGGAATATCGTTTGCAAAATATGTTCTTTGCTTAATATCGGTTCTATCTTCGCATCTACAATTTGACTTTATAAAATTTTTAAGTTCCATTCTATTTTCAAACTCAAATCCTTTTCTTTTAAGTCCTTCAATAATATAATCTTCTAACTGCTTATTAAGTTGAGAAAAAAGCCTACCTATAACATCCGCTATAAGTAATGGCGGGTCTTGTGGTAAGTCAAAGTTTGTGCGTTCTAATTTCATTTGTGCTAAATTTAAATAGAGTAGTTCTAAATCCGCCACTACTCATAGCGGAATCACGTTATAGGTAATTGTTTTAAAAATTCCCACCGAACGGTTACAATTTCAAATAGTCTTTTACCTTTCTACTAATATTGTTTATATCTTCTTGCGTAATTTGATAATGGTTTTTTAGTGCTTCATTAAATCCGTGCAATGTTTCTTCTGTAATAGGCTTTAAATCGTGTCCGTGGTCGCCATTATCAAATGGGCTTAGGCAACTACAACCGCTATCAGTATCAAACCAAAGCGTATTGTCATCAAGTTTTTTCCAAATTACGAACATATCAAATTCGTAACTTCCTGCGGTGTCAATACTTTCAAATATTTCCAATCCGCATTTCTCAGGTGAGTAGTAAGGGTTCTCGTTAAATTTCATCTTTTTAGTTATTTAATGCCAAACGCTAATTTTTAAAACAACTACCTATAACACAGTATTGGCAAAATGCCACAGATAGTTTGTGCCTAATTTGAAAGTGAGTAGTGGTGGCACTTCGCCAATACTCAACCGTTATTTACTTTTCAAATTTCCTTTGTCTTTTTTAACCGAACTTCTAAAAATTCGGATTGGGTTTATGTGCCAAACACTTTTTTCATTCTTTGACCTAAAGTTTCTCGCCCAAGCGTTGTTTTATTTTGAGCTTCTTGTTTGGATTGCTCATACCATTCTTTAACCCATTTTGTTTTTTCATCTTCTTTTTGTTCATGCAAAACAGGTGGCAATGCAATAAAATTTTTATATTGCCTGCGATCAGTGTAATTTACTGATCCACCCAAAACAACACGCTCACACATCTCATTTAATCTCGAAATGCAACGCATGCCGTACCGGTTATTCATTTCTTCTTTCGAAAGATTGGTTGTAAAATGAGTTTTTAATTTAAACTTTCGAAACAATTCATACCGGAATTGGATAAATTTTTCGAACACCTCCACTTTTTCCCCAAACAAATAACCCTTATCCTCGGTTCCTAAATCATCAAAAAAAACGTTTTTACTTTCCCACTTTCGAAACACCTTATGCCCAACTTCTTTATTGTTGAAATCTAAAACAACATCAAGCACATTAACCTTAATAAACATTTGAGATGATTTTGGGTTAATAATTTTTTGAATCATATCAAAAAATAAAGTTTTGCCGCTCCCTGGATTACCAACAATTGTTAATCCGATTTCATTTTTATCAAAAACTTCAATACATGCGTTTATAGCCTCTTTGTTTTCTAAATCATACATTAACCCATTTTTAAGTACGAACGTTCCGTATTCGTTAAATTTATCGTACAAGCTACCTTCTTTTAGTTTTAACATGTTAAATCTTTTGCTTGGGTTGTAATTGTTGATTGTTTATCGGAAGCCTTAGATTGATTGTCGTTTATTAAAAAAGTATTTAATCGTTTTTTAAAATCAAAGAATGTTTGCCCTTCAAACCTGAATTTAGTACGGCTTTTATTCATTTCAAGCCAATAGCTTTTAAAAGAAATTAAAATTTTTTCAGAAAATTCATTTTTAAACTCATCCACTTTTTTAATAAACTCTAATCTTCTTTTTTCATTTTCATTTTCCATATGGGAGCCCATATGGGTAGAACCTTCTAAATTTTTTCTTCTACTTTTAGAAAAATCTTTACGCTTTATAGACTCTGTTAATAGCTTTTCATTATAAAATAAACCGTTAGAATCTACTTTAAACTTTTTTTGAAGGGTAGGCCAAGTTTGGCCAAAATCCGATCCAAGAACCGTTTTTATTTCGTCTAACGATAAACTTCCATTATTGAATTGGGCTACTAGTAAATCAATGTAACAACCTTTTAAATGACGAGAAAACGTAACTGTGCCGCCTTGCCAATCTCCTGGGTAAAATAAAAATGCTGGGTCCTTTGCCATAAATCAATTATTAAACGTTAAAAAATAGCCCGAGTCCCGACCACCGGAACTCACTGAGTAATGTTAAATCATCACCACGGGCTCTTACTGCCTGCTTCAAAAAAATTTAAATCGGAATTTAAAGGCAGCGTAATGATTAAAATATAGTTAATACCTTTTCTTTTATCAAAGCTTCTTGAAGTATTACATATACTACTATATCCCCAAATTTTTCATCTACCGTTTCTTTAGTAGGAATTTTACCAGAATCAATATCATCTAATATATCTAACATCGAAACAAGGTGTTTTGTTAGCATCCCATGCAATGACCTGGTGGGAGTTTGGTTATTCATTTTAGCGGCACGATTAAAGTTGTGGAATCTATCATTACCTCGTACATATTCTTTCCCTTTTACTAAAATTAAACGGCGTGTTTCTTCTAAACGGTTTTCAACACATTTTTCAAATGGGGTTGCGGGAACAGGTTTTAAAAATACACTCAATTCATTTTTAAGCTTTAAATTTTCACTTTTCAAATCTATAATTTCTTTAGCAGCCTCGATCCGTTTCGCCTTTTTCGTATTCGCAGCTTTTTGAGCCGGACTTAATTTTGCGCTCGACACTTTTTTAGCGGAGCTTTTTTGGTTTTTCATGGTGTTGTGGGTTTATTGTTAGGTTAAAATAATATTGATTGGGTTTTAGATATTTCAGTTTTAGCGTATCCAAGCTCTTTTATTTCTTTCTTTTTAAGACCGTTTTCGTTGATTAATTTCGTTGCCTCTTTAAAGAAATTTTTCTTAATCTCAAATCCAAAACATTTTCTATTTACATTTTCTGCGGCAATTAAAGTTGATCCGCTGCCCGCCACCGGGTCAATTACGACATCGCCCGGGTCTGTGAAAATTTCAATTAGTTTTTGAAGCAATTCAACAGGCTTTTGAGTTGGGTGTATCTTTTCTGTTTTACCATCCTTCACCCAATCAATGCAATTAAATACCATTTTACCCTTGTTGTTAAATTTTGGCAGCTTATCCCGGTAAAGCAGAATAGCATATTCACAATTTCCCACTACTCGCATATTTGCTTTTAAAACTTGCGCTGAAAAGTTTTTACGGAAAACTAAATTTATATACCGTGTTAATCCGTATTTCTTTGCCTTTTCAATTAATTCAAATTGCTGTTCAAAAGCGCAGAATACAATCATACAGGGTGCTTTTCCTGTTTCTTTAGGCTCCTTTAAAAGCATGGTTGAGCAGAAGTGCAAGAATTCTGTTATTTTAAAATCTTTATCGGTGTCAAAAAATTCGGTGTTTGCTAATTTGCTTTCTCCATTTTTATTATCACCGTCAATGTACCATGACGGATTTGAGCCGTAAGCATCTTTACCAACATTATAAGGTATATCCGCTATTATAAGCTGCGCCTTTGGAATTGCGTAACGTTTGTAATTCTGAAAATGATCGTTTATGAGCATAATTATAATTCTAAAAATGATAAATCTTTAATTGTTTCTTCTGTAAACCAGTATTCATTTACGCTTGTCGATTCCCCGCGAAGATTGGCAACTTTTATTCTTTGGCGTTCGATTTTAAAATCGCCAAATGTTTTAATATAATCCTGTATCTCAGGAATTCTCGAATGTAAATCGCCTACTCCATAAAGCTGCAATGCGATGTATCGGTTTATCTTACCAATTCTTACTAAATGCCCTGCAATAGATTTGTTCTGTTTTGTGAGTTTCAGCGTATTAATCGGGCTTTTAGAAACCAAATCAATTTGTTGTGGTTGTGTTTGCATGGTTAAAGATTTGCGTTAGTTAAAAATTCATTTAATTCATTGTTTTTCTTAGCATTGTAAATAGATTCCTCAACACAGGCTTTTAAATAATCATAATCAAATTCAATGCTTGGTAATCTTTGAATTATTAAGTCTGTTGCGATTTCTGAAACTTCTTTTATTGCTTTATCGGGCATTTTGTATTTATTTTAAGTAACCTAATTGTCTTGCTTCTAAAGGGTGCGCTATTTTTGTTTTTCAATTCTTAAAACAAATTCGTCTTCTTCATTAAAATAAAAACAGTCGGGGCAATAGTGTTTATCTTCTTCTCCTTTTGTTTCAATTGTTTCCCATGAATCCTCCATTAAACATTCCGCCATTGTGGATACATCTCCCATATAAGAAAAGTCATTTATGTCGTCAATCCATTCCTTTTTGCAATTATCGCATTTAGCTGCGAACACTTCTACTTTGTAAATCATTTCGCGTTTCTTAAAAGTGAATAACCATTTTCATAAGCCCACTGAGGTCGTTTTTCGATCTCTGAATGGCAGCCCATACAGGTAGCAAGCCAAAACCGTATATCGCATAATAACTTGCCTATACGCCCTTTTTTATGGTGGACGGAAGTCGAAGCGTTTTTACAACCTTTAACTTTACACCATGGATTGTTTTCTAAATACACCTTGTTTAATGTCAAATACTCTTTATTTTCCTTCTCCCTCTTTGCGCTTAACTTTTTAATTGGCGCGGGTTTTTTCTTCTCGGCTTTAATGGGCTTCGGTTGCGGAGAAAATTGCGTGCAGGTTAATTTAATATAGTTTGTCATACATTAAATAAATTAACGTTTATCCATGCCAAACTTTCAATTATCCTATTTTTAAGCCTTTCAATATCATTTTCATTGCGTTCAAATGTGAACTGAAAAACACGTTTCTCTTTAGGTATATCATAATTCCATTGACTTAAATCATTGTGAAAATCAAAGTATGGGTTATGCGATTTGAATAATTCCAAGTCAAAAATGTGGTTGATTTCAATTTGTTTGCACTTGTTTTTAAAATCTTCGCTTTCATTTCCTTCACCGTCAACCATTCCGTGTTTATAACCTAATTTCCTTTTCTCATCCATAATTGCCTGCGCTGTTCCGTTTACCAAACAATATGCAACCGTGTGTTTTGTTGCCCCTGTAAGCCACATATATGTAATTCCTTGCCAATAATAGATCGAGTTTAATTCTTTGAATTTTGCCCGTAAATGAGTATTGCGGGAGAAACTTGTTTTTATATCAATAGTTTCTGCTATTTTTCCGTTTTCTTCAACACTTAAATCCCACTCCCCGCTTACAAATTCATTGCAGAGCCTAACAACATTCTTTTTAAATATCTTTTTGGTAACCCGAGAAAATAAGGTTATAGAATCTTCCTCACACTCGTTTCCCTTCCTTAAGAATTTACTATCAACCTCTTCCTTTCTTTTTTCAATTTGAGCAATATAAACATCAATAAGGTGGGTAATAACGGTTTCGGATAATGATGTGTCATTTTTGGCAGCCTCTAAAGCTGGCAACGCGTCTTTTAATTGCTTTATTTGTTCGAGTTTTTTAATTGCGCTTTTGCAATTTTTATCTTTAAAATTTTCATATTGAGATTGCCACATGCCGAGGTTTATGCAGGCGTCTTCCCATTTTTCAAAATTGCTCTTACCTTTTGGTTCCACCATTAAATGACCATTAGAAGATGCTCTGAATAATATAATATCAGCGCCTGCCGGTTCATATTGGTGTTCTTTTGCGTGAACAATATCGTTTGCCATTGCTAAATTTCCATCCATTTTTATTTCAGATAATAACCGTTCGTAATATTTGTTTTTTGATTTTATTTCTTCGATCGAAAACATTGCTATTTCTTTTTAGCGTTAATAACCTCTTTTTGTGCTTCAAATAGTTTTGTATCAATATCAGGGTTTGAAGATTGCAGCAACTCTAAATCTTCGAGCGTTTCGCAATCTTTAATCATAAGGGTAATGCGTTCGGCTTCTTTGTCGATTACAACAGCGTCTTCTATATTGTCAGAATAAGTAACACTTTCGCCTTTATCATCATTAATTACAGACTGATCTATGATAGCAGCCTTTTGCATTTCAATTGAAAGGGGGGCATATTTTGAGAGTAGTAATTTCAAAACTGTTTTTTTTCCCATTGCATTAAATCCATCTTCTCCATCCGCCCACACACCGAAATTCTTTTTATAGGATTGGGAATATTTTTTTGCGTGTTGCTCCATTTGCGCTTTGGTCATATATAGAGACTTTTCAAATCCATTAATTAGCTTGAAATATGCGATATAGCCAACTATTTTGCCTTTTGGCTCTTCGCTTTTCAAAATTGTTTCGCCAGTTAGGTAGTCAATTTTATCAATTTGATTTTCGTAAACTTCAATTGAATTAATAGTTTTAAATTGCCCGCTTCGTTGTGCTAATTGAACAAACCCTTTCCAGCCCATTTGAAACTGTGCGGCACCTTTGTAAGGAACTATATAAGCATACCCCAGGTTTTGATTAATTGGCAAATCGAGTGTTGCCGCCAAAGCCGCCGAATTATAAATAGTCATCGGGTCAGCCTTTTTTAAAAGCTCATTAGAGTTTACTATTTGCAGGATAGAAACAATAAACCCTTGAGATTTTTTTCCAAGCAATTCGGCGAACTTTTTTTGAATATCTTCCCGAGAAAATAAGGATTTTGTCGTTAATGGTTGTTTTTGAACTTCTGTTGTTATTTCCATTTTATTTAGTTGTTAGTCGTTTGCATTAATTCAAATATTTTATTTTCAATTGTTCTTAACTCAATAGTTATTCTGCGTTTTTTTAAAAAGTTTAGCGCGTATTTTTCAGCGCTATTTCTAAAGTTTGACAAAACTGAATGATAATTTTTCCAGTAAATAATTTTACCGCCATCGCTCAGCATTTCATAAGGCGTAGTTGTCATAAACTTTCTTTTGCCGATTCAATTAAATTTTCAATTTCATTATCGAGATAAAAATATTCAGGCAGTTTTAGCAATTCTTTTATTTCCCTTCTTAACCTGTAAACTTTCCAGCGACTAACCTTACCGTAATTTTTTAATGTTTCAAGAATTTGCTTTGCATCGCATTCTATTAGCGGGTCGGGCTTTTCTAATCTATCTGGTGTGTGGCTCATTTTTGAGTTGTTTTTAATGGAGTGCTTCGTTTGCAATCCTCCAAATGTTTTCATGGCTTAAATTATCATTATCACATAAATTGTAAATACCGTGTAGGGCTTGTTTTAATGCTTCATTTTGTTTTTCAACCGATTCAAGCTCTTCAACTAATTCGTCAATTAAATCAGTAATCGCTCGTTGGCTAGAATCTATCTTTTTTGCTAATCTTTGATTTTCCATAATTATTTAATAAAAAGTTCAACAATGATTTTAAACAACCAAAGACCAAAGGCAACGAAAGAGGCGCAACACATACATACACCTATAAATGCGCTCATTTTAACTCTATTATTTTTATAATCTATATTCGCAAGCCATTCAAATACTTTTGCGCTCCAATACATAAACAAAACCGTAGTAGCCCCATTCATTAATTCCCAATTTTGCGGCTTTAATCCCTGTCCGATATTGTATTGTGCATTAATTAAAGCTAATACTGCCCATATACACGCGGGAACAACTATAACATTAAACCATTTAGCTGTTTGAGGTTTTGGAAAGTTTGGGTGTTCGTGCGGCTCTTCTGTTGATCCGTCGTAAACAGTTGATTTGTCATAACTCCTGTTTTCTAAATTCTTTTTGGCGTAATATTCTGCGTGGTGGGTCATAGGGTTAAGGTTTTAAAGTTGTTTTATCAATTGCTTGTCCAGATTCAATGAGTCCGAATAAATCGAAACCGCGTTTTAAGAGGAATAGAAATTGTTTTTGAGTGAAAGACTGAAATCCATTACCAATCCCAACTTCTGAATAAGAAAAGCTGTCTTGATTATTGCTGGCATATTTAGGATTTACCCATTTATAATTAAATGATATTGATTCTGCGTACACATTCTTTTTTAGAATAATTGATTTTAACGGCAGAGAAAAATATATTAAAGCTTCTTCCTCTGTCATATCCGATAACGGGCGAAGGATTGGTTTAAATCCAATTACATTGCACCAAATTAAATTAAGTGTCCTAGATGTTAAGTCTATTGTTTCTCCATTATGGTTTTTGCCTTCACATCCCAAATACAAATGCAGCACATCAACTAATTTAATTTGCATATTCCCAATAGTATCCATAAGCCTTTTTCTTTTTTTTGGTTAAAACTAAATTTATATTTGAATAGTTAAATCCTGTTTTTCTTTGCGCATCCATTCCCGAAAGAAATTTTTCGACTACCTCTCCTTTGTCGTTTATTTGGTTTATGGGTTTGGATAAATCTTTTCTGTTCTTTGGCATAAATGGCGTTAACCCATTAGCAAAAGCGTGATTTATGTTTTCTTTTAATGTAGCCCACTCTAAATTATTAACATAATTATTTTGACAGTCTCCGTCAATATGATTTACTGTTTCTTTGTTTTCTGGATTTGGGATAAACGCTTGAGCAACTAATCTGTGAACCCTAAAATTCTTACATGAATCATTTTTATATAATGACACATAAAGCCTGTTATCTAAAGCTGTTTTATTTTTTAATTTTCTAGACGGAAGCGTGTAAAATCCGCTGTTTCTTTTTACTTTTCTAGGATAAGAAAAAACCTCGCCACTTGGTGTTATTTGATATAATCCTTCATAACCCGAAACGTCTTTTAATTCTGTTTTCATCCCTAATTCTTTAAATGATTAATAAAAAACAAATTACATTCTGCTGCAAACTTTAATGAAGCAGGAACCTTTGGCGCTTGTTCAATTAGTGTTATTTTGAATAGATCGCCTTTAACTGAGATTATTTGGGTTGTTGTGGTTGTCATTGGTTCTGAGTATTAAGTTTTGTTTCTTCTTCGGCACAACGTTTTATATCAGCCATCGCAACTTCATTTGATTCAAAAAACCTTACAGGGCTTACCCGTATATCAGGGCAAGAACTGTGATATATTTGCATTGCTGCATGAAGTGTGGATGTTTTTGATTCTAATTCCCTGCCTGCCTTTCCTGCCAATGTTACTACCCATCCAGCGCGGCAATGTGTGGTTCCGCAATAAGCGCCATTTTCGCCTATCTCTCCTGATTTATGCCATACGCCCATATCTAATGCGTTAGGTTGGGAAACGGCTTCTAAAACCTTTGTGTGAATATTTTTAATTTTAGGATATTCGTATTTTTCTGTTGATTCAATAGGTGAAGCCTGTTTTAAACCAGAGCAATCAGAGCAACGAGAGCAACCAGAGCAACGAGAGCAACGAGAGCAACCAGAGCAATCAGAGCAATCAGAGCAACCAGAGCAACCAGAGCAATCAGAGCAATCAGAGCAACGAGAGCAACCAGAGCAACCAGAGCAACCAGAGCAACGAGAGCAACTAGAGCAACGAGAGCAACGAGAGCAACCAGAGCAATCAGAGCAATCAGAGCAACCAGAGCAATCAGAGCAACCAGAGCAATCAGAGCAACGAGAGCAATCAGAGCAACGAGAGCAACGAGAGCAACCAGAGCAATCAGAGCAACCAGAGCAACCAGAGCAATCAGAGCAACCAGAGCAACCAGAGCAACCAGAGCAATCAGAGCAATCAGAGCAACCAGAGCAATCAGAGCAACCAGAGCAACGAGAGCAACCAGAGCAATCAGAGCAATCAGAGCAATTCCAGCACCCTTCATTACTTAAATTTTCTTTTTCAAAATCTGGATTTTGGGCGGCAAAACTTTCGCTTACTCCATTTTCTTCTTTGTTTTCACGACTATAGAAATCGTTAAAGTTTTTGTAAATTTTAGTTATCATAGTTTTTATTTATTTTTCATTAGTTTAATTTCTTCCTGTATTTCCCTGCGAAACTTCGCCGTTTTAGCATCCATTAACATTATATCGCTCTCTCGCTTAATTTGGCGGTCTGTGAGCGGTTTATTTGTATTTGGCTTGGCAGAATATATCTCGATGAGTTTTTGGTTCATCTGAGAGAGCAATTCGGCGGCTTGGGCTTGTTGGGTCATTTTAGCAGTTCTGGGTTTTCGTAAATGTTTCCGATAATTTCATATTGCGATAAACGCTCTTCTATAATCATATTTATAGGGAATTTCCAATCCGTTTTAATAGCCATAAACCAAAAGCCCCCCTTAAAATGTTCGATTTTTCGTAGAGGAGTTGCGCCATCATCAGATATTCGCACAACATCCCCCTCATAAATTTCTTTTCCGTTTTTATCCTTTAATCCGGTGAATTCCATTAATTGGCAATCTCTTTTTATGCCATCTTCAAAATCGGTGTATGTTTCATAAAATATAAATGGAGCATGCGCCTTGTTTTCTTCAATAAACCCACTCCATGGCTCCCATAAGAATATATCGTGAACAATTCTTTTGTTTGAAATATCGTAAACCCTAAACTTTATTTCTCTTTTCATTTTATTTCTCTGTTATTTTTGTTTCCACTTCATGCGCCCATAGTCTATAAGGAACATCTAAGCTGATTGATTTGAATTTGTAAAATGTTAAGCCTTCAGATTCGATACCATCATAAATCACATCTACATCTATAAGATTAGAGCTATATGTGTATGTTTTACCAACTCTAAGGCTGTCTGTTTTCATTCGGTGGCTTGTTTGATTAATTACTTTTCATAAATGCTAACCAAATTGTTTTACCATGCTTTCCTGTTACATGGCCGAACAATGGTTTATAATCAATACAAGCCAATACTTCGTTTAATTTCACCTGCGATTCATTCCATTTAAAAATAAATGTGCCGCCAGGTTTTAAAACCCTCATCGCTTCATTCGTGCCTGCCTTTATATCTGTTTTCCAAGAAGGAAGCAAAACCCCATATTTTTGAGCCATCCAAGTATTTTTACCTAATTTATTCATGTGCGGAGGATCCATAACGACCATTTGAAAAGTATTGTCTTTAAATGGCATGTTTGTAAAATCCATTACTACATCAGGTTTTATGTGTAATTCCCTGCCGTCGCACAGTGTAAGACTCTCGGTTCTTATATCTGCAAACAACACATTGGGATTTGATTTGTCAAACCAAAACATTCTGCTACCACAACAAGCATCAAGTATTATTTTATCAGTATTCATCATTTTACTTTTTAAAAAACTCATTAACTTTCTCCAATCTCTTAACAGAGCTTTGAGGACTTGTAGTAAGACCGAATCTTATTGTTTTGGATAGCATCACAAACTCGTTGAGGGTTGTGGCCGCTGATTTGTAGGTGGAGGTTTTCATAGGGTTAAGCAGTTAAGTTTTTTCTAACATCTAACTTTATAAAGCTTTCGTATTTTTGCTCGAAGTCAATAATTATTTGATGCGCCTTTTTAACATTTGCGCCGGTATGGTTATCCGCATCTTTAATTATTTCGTGCGCTTTTATATAAGAAGGCCTATCATTTTGGAAAGTGTGAGCCTTTTCAACAAAGTCAACCATTTCAAAATGCGCTTTAACTGGGTCTTCACCCTCTGCTAATTCTATTTCAATTCCGATTTTTTCATTAGAAAAGTTGCCGAGGTTAAATACCTTGTGATACTGTAATGTTTTAATTTTCATGGTTTCTTAGTTTTTATGATAATTGTTGCGGAAATCTTAAGTCTTCCTTTTGTTTTTTCTTAGCTTCCATTAGTGCCTCATGAAATATTTCTACAAATAGCATACATTGCGAGCGCGAAAGCTTTGATTCAATCGGAATAGTCATTATAGTTGTCACATCATTTGTTTTCGACTCTATGTGCCAATTTTTATTATCCCGCGTGTATTGGGTATTGCTACATTTATAAGTCGTACCGTTTAAGGTTAATTCAAATCCTTCCATTTAATTATTATTTAGTAAGTGGTTTGCTTTTGGGTTTATGTTTAAGCTTTATTCTGTTCTAAACAATCTAATACCTTTGCTATCTTTATTTGTAGTACACTTCCATTTTGAGTATTTAGGATTTCTCAAAGTAAAACTTTTAAAGTTGGAATGGATTTGACTTTGAAGAGACTTTATGTTTTTACCTTTAGCCAATTCAATATAAATACTATCCCCTACTTTCATTTTTTCAAAAGGGTATATTGCACCTTTTCTCTTTAGAGTAACACCAGAATCTATTTTAATGTCTTTCATTTTGTTTGTTTTGTTAATAATAATTTCGATACAAACATACGAATAATTTTTTATTGTCAACATAAAGTTGTTAACAATAATCAATATCTCAATTAAATCAATGTGTTTAGCTGATAAAAAACCATAAACCAACACGTTATTAACATAGTCGTGTTAATAATATATAAATAATATGTTGGTAATTACGAAATGTTGTTGTATGTTTGTCCTGTCAAATTAATAAATCGTAGTTCCCGGATAGCAGGGGCAAAAACTAAATACAATAAACAACATGACACTAATCATTATTAAACTAATCATTTCAGCCGTATTGATCGGCGTATCATTTAAGCTTTACACTGACTTTATATTTAGTCGGGGGACGATTATGAAGCCCAGCGCAGCATTATTGTTATTAGCGCTAACAGCAACAATTTTAGCATTTATAATATATTTTTTATTCACTTATCAATCTTAAAACTATGGAAACATCACAATTAGTAATAGGCAACACCTATTCTTACAAAGGAAACGAAGTTATTTACAAAGGCTTTAAACCCGGCGGCCTCAATTTTTATGAATTTGAAGGCGAATATGAGGGTCAAAAAGTTCCTTATTCCCTTTTTGAACATGAAGTTAAGGAACAAATAACAGAAATTAAATCATGAGTAAAATAATAAAACAGCAGCAAAGAAAAGAACGATTGCTTAAAATGCTGGTCCTTATTTGTAAAATAGAAGCCAATCTTAATAAACTATGAAAAAAATAATTTTATTCGGATTTTTATTGACCGTTACCTTAAGGGGTAACGGTCAATCTTACGCCGATCAACAAGCGCAATTAGCAATTTATAATATTGTATTTAATGGTATAGTTGGTGGGGCAAGTGAAATATTGAATAATCCTCGACACGTTAAGCTATTAAAAGCGTTTGCACACGGCTTTAGAAATGGTGCCATTGGAGGCGCTGCGATTGTTACAGGCAAATACCTAGATGGAATTTATGCGTACCACGAAAGACTAACTAATTGGCCATCACGAATAATTACATCACTCGGAACATCTATTGTATATAATATCGGATTTTCCAATAAGTTTCTGCAATATTACAATTTTGATGCTTTTGGAATAAGTATGTTGCGCTACGATTTTATAAATAAAAAACTGTGCGCTAAAATAATGCCGGCAGGTTCTGTCGGAGTTGTAATAACGGCCATTAATTCTGACAAATTTAATTTTCGTCACACCTTACAAACTGGATTTCCATGTTTTACAACAAACACAATTATTTCAAATCCTAATGTCGCGTTTGTTTTAGGATCCACACGTATAACCTCTGTAAATATAAATCATGTTACATTGCCGAATGGCACATTTCAAAAACAGGATGACGAAAACATTACTCTGGCACACGAAATCGTTCATTGTAATCAATATTTGGAATACACCAATTTAAACAATATTTTTATGTCCAAAATAAAAAGCTATAAAGCCGACAAAGGAATGTTTAAATACATTTATATTGATTTTCCTTATTCCGATATGGCTTACGAATTGAATGATTTAATTGTGGGTAAAAACGCGCCTCATTATAAAAACCTCTTTGAATTTGAAGCCGAATCCTATTCCACAAAACAAAAGGTTGACAGGAATTAAAATGTTGTTAATTTTGTGTAAAATCGAAAATAATTTGAATAAGTTATAATTTTCGTATATTTGCCTTATGGCAAAGAAAGAAAACAACAAACCAATATCGTATTCGATAAAAATCATTAATCTCGATAAATTTCAGAAGCAATTAAAGATAGTTACAAAGCTGGCCGATAAGTTAGATTCTGAAATGGCAAAGTTGCGTAAAATAGAAATGGATGTTGAGGTAGAATAACTATGGCTAAAAAAATAATTGAGGCCACGCAAAAAGTAAAGCCAAAGCCTCCAATCAAAAAGAAATACATTGAAACTCCCGAATTGCTTTGGGAGCTTTTTTGTGCTTATCGGGATGAACTAAAGGAAAACCCTATAACCATTATCGAACAAAAGAAAGGCAATACAATACTTCCAAAAGGGCTAACGGCGGAAGAATTTAAAATGTATGCAAATACAATAATCGAACTTCCGGCACAACGGCCCTTAACATTTGAGGGTTTTCAAAACTATCTGGAAGAAAATGAAATAATTACTGATGTTACTGATTATTTTGAAAATAAAGGCAATCGTTATAAAGCCTATATCCGTGTCTGTAAGCGCGTTAAGAGAGTTATACGCCAAGACCAAATCGAAGGAGGTATGGCGGGTATTTATAATCCAAGCATAACACAACGTTTAAATGGGTTGGTTGAAAAGACCCAACAAGACACAACTATTCGTCTTGGTAAAGATTTAGAGGAGGAGAAGTATGAGTGAAATAGATGTTCAAAAATGGAAAGCGGCATTAGATAATGCAGAGGGTATTTATTACTCTTATAGCCAACGCAAAGCCGTTTGGAATAATACAACACAAGGTGCATTTTGGCAATTAGGCCAAGAGTGGAAAAGGCTTGTAAAACATATTAAAAGGGCTATAAAAGGTAAACCCGGAACAGTAATACGCTTAGCGCATGAATTTGCTGAAAAGATGAAAAGCGAAATTCCTAAAAAATGATTGATTTTGCATATCCACACGCGGAACAAATCGTATAAAAACACAAATAACTGATTGATATTGCATAAAATGACTAAAGCGGAAGGGTTAAAGAAAAAATTAGATGCGATGTTCAAAAACACTCCTTTTGAAGGAATTGTTATTCATACACCATATTACGCGTTCATGTTCGAGATAAAAGACGAAAAAAAGTGCGAAAAAACCAAAAAAATAAATAGCCAAAACCAATAACGACAAGTCTTTCAAAAATGTGTATTCCAAAATATATTTACGGATTCGACCATACAAAACCAATCGGAATTGCCTATTACGATATTAAATGATTCGCTTTGACAAAAAATGGTTTAACCCGCTTTACTTCATTTTAAATGATCTCATTAAAGATGAAAGTATACGCACCATTTTAGTTTACGGAGGCAAATCAAGCTCAAAAACCTTATCAATAGCTCAAATACTTTCAAAAGAATCAGCCGTTAAAGGAGCTTCTTCAATTGCCTTTCGTAAAGAATCAACAACAATAAAGACCACATTAAAAGAATCGTTTAAGCTCGCATTAAATACCTTGCGATTAGAACCCGGCTTTGAAAGATTGGATTTTATATTTCGGTGCCGTTTAAATAATAGCTCAATAGTTCTCAAAGGTCTTGATGATGAAGAAAAGGCAAAAGGTGTTGAATCTTTTAAATATGTTTACCTTGATGAATTAAACCACTTTGAAGAGGGCGAATATTCTCAATTTCAATTATCATTACGAGGTATACCCGGACAAAAGATATTTGCAAGCTGGAACCCGGTTGATGAAAATAGTTGGGTGAAAGTTAATTTAGTGGATAAATACGAATGGGTTGATACTGATTACAAATTACCCTGCGAACATTCATTTGTTAAACGTTCATCATGTGGCAAGATGGTGCTGATTAAAACTACCTATGAAGATAACTATTGGATATCCGGAAGCCCCGACGGTAGTTATGGATACCGCGATGAAAACCTAATTAACGAATATAATCAATTAAAAAAAACAAACTACAACCGGTACCGCATTAACGTACTCGGCGAATGGGGCAAGGTTACATATGGCGGCGAAATCCTTAAGAAATGGAAATCTGAGCGCGACGTGATCGATTCGCCATATACTTCCGGATTGGCAATATATCTATCGTTTGATGAAAACGTAAATCCTTATTTCCCTTGCGGTATATTTCAAGTATTGGATGATCAGAAAACAGTGCGAATGATTACCTGTATAACGGCAAAGAACCCAAATAATACAGTGCGCGGCATTTGCAATGAAATAAAGTTTAAGCTAAAACAATGGCAGCACACAGGGCGGGTTTATATAACCGGTGACGCAACTAGCCAAAAAGAGGACGTGAAACAGGAAAAGGGGCATGATTTATTTGCGCTGATCATTTCAGAATTAAGAGAATTCAACCCTATTCGTAGGGTAATGACTTCAAACCCATCCGTTGTTACTTCATTCGAGTTTTTTAACTCAATTCTAGATTATAATGCCGAGGGAATAGATTTTAAAGTTGACAAATCCTGCAAAGTTGCGATAAGCGATTTTGAAAACACTAAAGAAGATAAAAACGGAAAGATCGATAAAACAACTATTAAAGATACAACTACCGGAATAAGCTATCAGCCATACGGGCATATTCTTGATTTAACACGTTATATGCTTTGTTCAACATTCCAAAGTGAATACGCTAAATTTCAACGCGGAGGTGTGGTCCACGACATTACAATGGGTCGCGCTCAGTCCAAAAACTCATGGTGAAAAATATACTATAAAAACGACATAAAGGTATCGCGAAACAATATATTTGCGATATGTCGTATTTAATCACATCTGACTATCAAAGGGTTATTCAAACTAACGAGTTAAACGCTATTACAACAAATAGCGTATCCATTCGCCAGTTGGTAGAGAATGGCCAACAAACATACATCCGCGCTAATCTTATTCAGGAGTTCGATATTGACAGTGAATTTATTGATATGAATGCGTTTGATCCGACTGTAATTTACAAAGGAAATCAACGGGTTTATTTAGATGCTGCAGCATACAATCCAGCATCTACATACGCATTAAGCGCACTCACATTACAAGGCGGAAAGGTTTACATTTGCACAACACCAATAATGGTAGACGAACCTTTTAATTCCGCACACTGGACATTGTTAGGCAATCAGTACGATATGTTTTATGTATCATTGCCACAGCCTTTATTTGATTCAATGCAATTTTATAATAAAGGCGATCAGGTTTGGTGGAAAGATAGTGTTTACACAGCTATACAAGATTCTTTAGTTACGAGCCAACAAGACGTTTTGCAGTCATCGCAAAGACAAGATGTTAAATTCGGTAACGGGGTTCCGGGCACATATTCAGGTAAGAACATGTGGGGAACCGGAACACCTTATTCTGTGTCTGCTGGAACCTTGCCAACGAATACAACCTATTGGACCAAAGGAGACAACAGAAATCAAATGATAGTAAATACCATGCTTAATATGGTAGTTTATGAACTTTCTAAGCGTATCGCTCCTGGAAATGTGCCCGAAGTAAGACATAATGCATGGGTGAAAGCAAACGATGATTTAAAGCGTATTGCAAGCGGCAATATTAATTCATTGTTAAACAGGTTGGAGCCGTTAAAAGGTGACAGGATAAGATCGGGCGGTACACCTCAAGAAATAAATGTTTGGTAGAAACTAACAAAAACTAAATATGTATTATCGAATAGTTGAATTTACAAATAAAATAAACGACAAGTCTTACTTTGTTGAAACCGGGCAAAAGGTGAGAGAAAAATGGTTCTCTATTTTCTCAAAAACCAAAACTGTTTGGTCGCCCGATATGAACGAAAAGGGCGAAGCGATTGAGTATAAAGAATTTTCAGAGGCCCTTAAAAGAGTTAATCAACTTAAAGAAATGCAACCGGTTTATCACGTTATTAAATGAGTGGAGGCGTAGCAAAATATAAAACACAGGCAAAGAATTTTACTTTGTTTTATCCTGTTCCAATCACAGGCATGCAAGGTGCAATACCTCATTTTCCGTCGGTAAGAAATGATGTACACGATGCTCGCCAATATGTTATTCCGCTACAATTACAGCGTATTCGTGTTGACATACAAAGCTGGCGCGATGCAGTGGATGAAGCTGAAAACGCATATTACCCTCACCGGTTTAAAATGCAGCGCATCTTTATTGACAAGATTTTAGAGGGCCACACTTTCGCATGTATGAAGAAACGTAAAGCGTTATCTCTTCAAAAAAGCATTTGTATCGGTAAAAAGAACGCAGATGGAAAATATATAAAGAACAAAGCCGCTTCATTATTATTTGAAGAAAAACAATGGTTTAAAGAGCTTTGCAATAATATTTTGGATGCTCAATTTTTTGGATACTCCCTTATTCAGCTTGGAAGCCTTGTAAATAAGAAAAAGGATTTTAATTTTAAAAATTTAACTATATTAAAACGTTGGCACGTATCCCCGGACCGGTTGCAATACGTTCAAATACCCTATTCAACTACAGGCCTTAATTTTACTGATAGAGTGCAAAAAGACGAAGACGGCGAATATTTCTATGATTGGCTGATTTATGTAAGCACTCCATCAGACACTGGCTCCTCTATTTGTGGGTTTGGCCTACTTTACAATGTGGCTCTTTATTCGATCATTTTACGCAATAACTTAAGCCATAACGCTGACTTTAATCAACTTTTCGCGTCACCTTTCAGGCATGCAAAAACACCATATAAAACCAGCGATTCCGAGTATAATAATCTGGAGAAATCAATGGCCAATATGGGTAATGCGAATTATATCATAACCACCAAAGAAGAGGAAATTGAGTTTATACAATCAGCTATTGGAACAGGATTCCAATCTTATGGAGACTTAGAAAAACGGTGTCAAGAAACAATAAGTAAAATTATTTTAGGTCACGCCAATGGTTTGGATGCTCAAAAAACAGCATTAGGGGGAGGAGGTGCCGGTAAGAAAATAACAGAGGACGATTCCACCCCGGAAGGGAAAGCGCTGTTAATGGTTGAAAAAGAGCAGGACGACTTTTTGTTAAACGCTCTTAATAATACTGTTCGGGAAAAATTTAATTTGTTAGGAATTCCAATTCCTGATGATGAATGTTTTTACATGCCGAACGACAAAGAAGAGTTTGAGGTGCGTGTTAAAAATGACGAAGCAAATCAGAAAACGGCAGAAGTTTGGAAGACGGCTAAAGATGCAGGACTTAATTTAAGCGCTGAAAAATTTACAGAAATAACAGGAATAGAAGCTGAACAAATAGAAGACGCAGCAAATGTTCTTAATGATGAAAAGGTGCCTGTAAGATTGAAAAATAAACTAATTTCGTTGTATAAACACAAGCATGGATCAGTTTAATTATTCAGATGCGGAACTTGAAAAGATTATACACGGTTTATTTATAGGGACAATTAATCCTTATTCATTACCGCAGGATTTATACCAAGAAACTGCAAAATATTTACTTGGCGGAACATTTGACGGGTTTGGAAGTTCTTTGACAACGTTTACAATGGGTGAAACTGATTATGAGTTATTATTATCTCTTAAGGATAATGTGTACTTATTCTCAGGGGCTAAAACCTTCAATTTTGTACTCGAAGCTGACGGCGCTATTATAAATGAAGCCGGAGAGATGCGAACCTTTGGCGAGTTTAAAACAATTGCCGAACAAATATTTTCAAAATATTACGGTGAAAGTGAAAAAGGTAAATTTAAAGGAGGGTGGCTAGAGGCTGAATACAATACGGCGCAAGCGCAAGCGAACAATGCTAAAAAATGGAACGCAATTGAAAAACAAAAAAGCATTTTACCTTATTTGATTTATTCGACAGCAGGTAGGGCCTGTGATATTTGTTCGCATTTAGAAGGGGTTTGTTTGCCGGTTGGTCATAAATTTTGGCTAAAATATGCACCTATTAATCACTACAACTGCCTATGTGTGTTATTGCAAGCTGACAAAGAAGAGGGTGTAACATCAGAGTGGAGCGAAAAGGAAGTAAATAAAGCATTAAAAAAGGCAAAAGTTCCAGAAGGATTTCAATTTAACCCGGGAATACAAAAAGAAATATTTAGTACCGAGGGCGTAACAAAACACCCATACTTTGAGGTGCCAAAAGAATACATAAAATTCGCGCAAAACAATTTTTCATTATCAATACCAAAATAAACTAAAAACAAAACTAACATGAAAGTAAAAGAAGTTCATTTTATCGACACGGTGCCCGGGCAACCTGTGTACATTATGGAAAACGGAGAAATGAGATTACCGTTTCCAAGTCAACAAATAGGTGGGCTAATGTGGTTAACCGAAGCCGAATTTAAAAAGGCGGCAGTAGATCAAACACCCGAAAATCTTAAAACTGTTTTACAGCACTTTGAAAATGCACGTAAGATAATTTGTAAGGTAATTGTGCCAGTTGATAAAAAAGAAGAAAAGCCCAAAAAATTAAAATTGGTAAACTAATGTCGCGTTTCCGCTTTAATAAAATGCTCGAAAAGATGTCTGCTCTGAAAAGGGAGTTACCTATTGAGTTGGGTAACATGGGGCAGCGTTTTTTTGTTGACGCATTTCGTAAGGAAGGGTGGACAGATAGGGGGTTTATAAAATGGGCACCGAGAAAGGATAAAAGTAATTTACGCCCGTTGTTGATCGGCAAAAGCGGAGGCACAAAAAACGCAGCACATATACACTTAAGACAAAGCGTAAATACTTCGCTTAAAAAATCAACATGGGATGAAATATTGTTCATGGCTCCACAAAAGTATGCGGCTATTCACAATGAAGGTGGCGAAGGTTTGGCGTTCGGTAAATACAAATTCACAATGCCGCAACGTAAATTTATGGGTAATTCCCATGTGTTAATTGGCAATATGTCGAAGCGTGTTAATTTAAGAATGAATCAAGTTTTAAAAGCGAGATGAAAAAGCCATACAGATTTGGAAAAACAATTGGGTTTTATCCAATACCATTTATAGAGTTAACGGCATGGAGAAAAGTTGGAAGTTTGGCCATGACTTTAAAGAATCCTAATACACTGACAATTCATTGTGGGGTTTTTAAATGGGAAGCTTATTTTTTTATTAAATACAAAAGATGAAACAGTTTTTTATATCCATACAAACACTTTTAAAAACAGTTTCCGGTGTTCAGCTTGTCAATAAATGGAAACAGCAGCACCAATTGGCCGCTGAAGGTAAAATGGAAAGCTTTCAATTTCCGGCTGTTTTCATTGAAATTGTTAGTTGTAATCCGACTAATGAAATGTCGATGGGCGGTGGAACGCAGATTTATGAAGTGCAATTTAATTTACACCTGCTTTCTTGGATGCTTGATTCAGGGGACGGGGATTTTGAAAAGAATTTAGAAATTTACGATTTACAAGACGCTGTTTACCAAGCGTTAAATAAATATAATGACAACACAAAAAATGTTTCATTTTGTATTCGCACCGGTTACGAAGAAGATTATGAATGGAGCCATTTTGGGGTAACACACATGATTCAGCACTGGAAAGCGATGTTTGTAGATATATTAACTTCTGAACCAATAAACGGAATTGAAATGACAAGCCCTATGCCTGTTGAAATTCAACAAACAACACAGGGAAGTGTTGATACAAATGAGCCTTATAAATACGAGTTTACGCCATGATTAACGAAAAGATAGAGGATATACAGTTAAGGTTGACTACTTATTTTAAAAGTATTCCGCCTTTTAATGCATTAAATATTTCCCCTTCCAATGTTGCGGACTGGTTAAATATGTTGTCGGTATTCTCTACTGAACTGTTTACAATGGAACAATTAATGAACGCCTTTGAAACAGAAATAGAAGCATTTACCAATCAAGATGTAGCCGGGACCGCTTTGTGGATTCAAAATAAATTATTGCAATTTCAGGATGGGGACGTTGTTCAGGTTAATCCCGACTTTACGGTGGGATACGCAACTATTGATACGTCTAAACGAATAATAACAGCCGCCGCCGTAGTGCCGTTTAATGGGGTTGTGAATTGCAAAATAGCAACAGGTAGCCCACTGGCCCCTGTTTCGTCTATTCAATTAGTAGAAGTGGCAAGTTATTTAGATGCTTTGTTGCCTGCTGGGATGAGAGTAAATTTAATTTCCATACCGGCTGACGTTATAAAAATAATTGCATCAATTTATTTTAACGGCCAGTACGATGTTGTCATACAAGCAAATGTTATAGCTGCCTTAAATTCTTATTTGTCATTGCTTCCCTTTAATGGAGTGGTAAAAATATCAGATATTGAAAAAATAATATTAAATGTCGCAGGCGTGACCGACGTTGTGTTTACAGAAATAAGCGTAACTCCTAACGGTGGATTATCTATTTATCTCGTACAGTCAGGAACAACAATTGCTCGTAACTATCAAACATACGCAGGATATTTAATTAACGCGTCAGCACCCAACGATTTTGCAAATACGCTAACATTTACAGTAGGATGAGTTTTTATGATTACAATGTAAATTTTGAAACAAAACGCCTTTTGCCTCCGCCAAAAAGGAAGCCGATGCGTTTGGCGCTTATGAGCGTTCCGGGATTTGTTTTGCAATTTTATCACGATTTATTTTTTACTGATTACGCAGAGGGGGCGGTAGGCTTCACAGACTGGACAAGCGGAGGAACATATACGTACTTGCAAAAGGTAAGATATATTGACAATGCGATTTACCAATTAAAAAACATAGTAGGAATAACGGGAATTACAACTGCGCCAGATGTAGACACAGCCAATTGGAGCAAGGTTGTTAATCTGTTTATCGGCGTAAGGGAGCGCATAAAATATACAGGCAACAAACTAATGATTGAATACGCTTTGAATAGGTGGTTTAAAACAACATTCAGACAGCCGACAACATTTGTTACTTCGCCCGATATGTATGTACCTAAAAGCGATATTTATATTCAAAATACAAACAAATCAATCACAAATTTTTGGCTATCTAATGGCAACGGATTGAATAGTTACATGGCCAACAATAGCAAGTATCAGAATTTCTTTTTAGGAAACTCATATACATATAGCCAATACGATTTCGTTATATTTATTCCTGTAGCTGTTTACAATGCTTTAAGCGCCGATTCAACAAAAAGAGACGGCATAATACGAGTTTTTGCCGACAAATATGTGCAATGCGATAAAACCTATAAAATACAAACATACTAATGAACACTATAGACACATTACAAATTGTTGACCCAAATGCGCAACAGCCATTCACGGGTCCATCGTTAAAATTTTTACAAGACGCATTTAAAGATGCAATAAATGGTGTTGCGGGTGGAATTGTTGGGAACTCGTATTCTCTCGGAGTGATTTATGTGTTAGCTGGTTGCCAAAGAACAGGAGCTGCAGATGGAGACGTAAGCGGCGCAGTATCCGTAACCCAAGGGTATATTATTTATAATAAAGAGGTGTATTTTGTTCCCGCGTTTTCAACTACAAACATAGCTGGAAATACTTTGTATTCTGCACTTGCAAGCACAAGTGTTGCTCCCGACCCTGTTTTATTCAGCGATTTAAGTAGTAAAAATGTTCATTTACAACGCCAATGGAATATTTCGCAAGCTAACAGCGGAAGTAACCCTCAAAGCGGTTGGGTGTATTTATATGATTCGTGGCATTATGTAGGAACAACAGGGGAGCCGGCATTTCAAAATTCATTTGTAAATATAAATTCAGGGACTGCCAGGTTGAGATACAGAACAGAAAAATTATCAAATTTGATGGTTAGCGGATATATAACGAATAGTGGTGGCAATTTTACCGCTGAAACCACAATATTTACATTGCCTGCCGGATATAGGCCAAATACAGAAAGAATAGTAACCGCAAGCGGAACAGATGACGCCGGAGCTTACTTTGCTTGTTTTTTACGATTTGCAACAAATGGAGACGTCTCTATTAAGCCGTACGGATCAAGTAAATCTTTTTTCTTAACCGGAATATTGATCCCATTAGATTAAGATAATTAAAATAAAGGGTTTGTTAGTTTCTCCCTTGTTTTGGCTCGATGAAAATCGGGCTTTTTTTATTTGCTGGATTTGGGCCTTTTCTTTTCTTCGTCAGATAACGAATTGTAAATATCAATTAGCTTTTTCTTTTCATCTTCTCCGAGCGAATCTTGATGTTTTTTAACTATCATGTTTACCCGTGAACTCTTTGATAATCCAAGGAGATAAGACTCCGCTATTATCAACTTTTCTGAAAAATCATTTGGATAAAATGATATAAGATTAGGACTTCTGCTTACCATGTATTTTGAGTTTCCCAAAAGTAAAAAAATGTTTTTATACTATACTATACTACAAAGGCATATTTGCAAAAAAGGTATAGTATAATTTCACGTCATGAATTATTGCATTAACCCGGAATCTGACGAACCAATTTTTACGCTCTTTGACCAGATCGGTAAGGACGAAGATAAACCTTTCGACGCTTTCATTGATGGAAACCTATTTGCCCGTGAACTTCTTTATATGGATGGTGAGGGTAAAAAAAGAATCCAAATTTGGATAAACTCAGAAGGCGGTTCTGTAAAAGATGGATACAGCATTATATCGGCAATCTTAAAAACAAAAACGCGTGTTGATGTTTTAGTAATGGGTATAGCCTACTCTATTGCTGGGGTAATAGCGCTGATGGGTAAAAAAGTGGAAGCGATGGATTATGCTACATTAATGTATCACAATCCATTCAATCCTGATGGGACAAAAGATGAAGGACTTGAAGTTATAAAAAAATCACTTGTAATTGCAGTTGCGTCAAGAACCGGCAAAAGCGAAGATGAGGTAATAAAAATATTCGACGCTACTACATTTTATACAGCAGAGAAAGCGAAAAAAGAGGGGTTTGTAGATGTAATAATATCGGCAGGGGATGTAAATGCTCCCAAGACAAATGACAGTAAAGAGGCAAAACAAAAATACGCAGTAAGTTACTTAAACAAATTTAAAAATCCAAAAAATAAAGAAATGACACCAGAAGAAATAAAAGCGCACATAGCTGATGGTATCGCTGCCGGCATTGCTGCCTTAGAAGCTAAAAACAAAAAGAAAAAAGACGAGGACGAGGACGAAGATGAGGACAAAAAGAAAATGAAAAAAACTTTAGCCGAAGCTGAAGATAAAATAAAAGCTTACGAGGCCGATGAAAAGGCTCGCCAAAAAGCAGAGGATGAGGATAAAAAAACAAAAGCAAAAGCGCAAGCAAAAGCAAAAATAGAATCTGTCTTGAAAACAAAAAACCTTTCAATAGAAGAAAAGGTTGTTAATAATTACGTGGAAATGGCAGGAGAAACAGAAGAAGGGTTAAATAAGGTCGTTGAAACAATTGAAGCGATACCAACAACAAAAACAGCCGCTAAAATGACGTTCACGAGTGAGGTAGATGCAAAATTGGGCATCCCTTCTCTTAAAAGCGCAGGCGCAAATCCTGATGGAACACCCATTGCGGGAGACACAAAAGAAGTTGTTAATGCTATCAATGCTTTCGACTTTAAAGCGTATAACAAAAGAAAAAAGTTTTAACAATAAATAAATAAAAAAGATGAAAAAAGTAAGTTTATCGGGGTATGTAAAGGCAATTGCGATGTTAGCTATTCAGGCTACAATCTATTCGTATGCTTTGGGTTTTTTAGGTGTTAACGTTTCATTTACCGGCGTATTTGTTTCGCTTTTTGCTTTAAATATTGCAATAGGCTTTACAAAGTCAGTTTTAAAATACAAAGCAATGTCAGGGTTGTTGTATGATGACACACTTGTTATTAATGATACGTCTTATGCCGGAACAGTTGCGCCGTATTACATTATACCCGCACTTTTCAGTTTTGATTCGATCATTAAAAAAGTAGTGTATCTAAAAGATGGTATCAAAAAACAACACACCATCCCTACCATGGATTTTTCAGGGCCATTGCAACCACGCGTTGCAACTCCTACACAATCCGGCGGAAACATCACAATTGACAAACGTCAATTGGTTCCTAAAGACACCATGGCTTTTCAATTGGTTAACCCTCGTAATTTTGAGGTTCATTGGGATGCAGAAAATTTATCACAAACATTATTGACCCGCCAATTGCCTGCAACAGCAGAAAATTACATTATGTTATTGCTTTTAGGGCGTTCTTTTGAGCAATTTGAAGTAATGACATGGCAAGGGTCAACACAATACGCTAATAACGTAAATGTACCTCAATTTAACCCTGATGGAAGTGTTAACCCATACTATCAATTACAATTTGTTGATGGTTTAATTAAACGTATGATCGCTGATTCGGCTGTGTATAAAGTTGCTTCGCCGGTAGCATTGACAAGCTCAAATATTGGCGCTTCTTTGTTAAGCTTATACCAATCAGTTGCAACAAACAACCGCGCATTGCTTGCTCAGGCCAATTCTTATCAAAGAATGAAATTCTTAATGAGCTGGAATACTAAGCTTATCTATGAGGAGTATTTAACAAATCAGCCATACAAAAACAACGATACTACCGAAGCTGGTATTATGCGTTACAAAGGTTGGGAAATTGAAGTTCTTGCCGGTATGCCTGACAATACAATTGTTTTCACCGAAGCGATGGCAACACCTGAGGGTAACTTATGGGTGGGAATGAACAGCACTTTAGATGAAAACTTTATGTTGCAACGTTTTTTACCAGCATCAGAGCTATTCTTCTTCAAAATGTTAATGAAAATTGACGTTAACTATGGACGTTCTGAAAAAGTGTTTTTATACACAACTCTAACAGCAAACAGCTTTATTCAATAACCTTTAAAATAAAAAAGAAATGAAAAAATTATTATTTGCTGCTTTGTTTGCAGTATCAACATTAACAGTATCGGCGCAACGTTTTAGTGCAACAGGGTTAAGTGGTGGAAATACCGGGGCCGACCTAAATTATTTTTCTTATACAAGAACACTGGCCAGCACGGATTCTATTCGTCCAAACGCTTTTAGATCATACTACACGTTTGATACTTTAAAGGCTGCAAAAACGCTTATTATAAAAACGTTTTCAGCTAAAAAGTTTGACGAAGTTTCTTTAGAATTTAAAGCAGACACATTAACCGCTGGGCGCGTTGTTACGTTTTCATCCGGTTCATCTGCTAATAGCTCTTTATTGTGGACCACAACTAGCGGAAACACAATAACTGTAAAGAAACAAAAAAGCGCTATCGTTGTATTTATGTTTGACGGGACTTATTGGTGTGAAAAAAGTAGAAGTGTTCAGTATTAATTTTCTATAAAATAAACAATGAAAAAAATATTTAGCTTCTTATTTGTACTTAGTTTTTGCGTTTCATTTGCTCAAAACACTTACAGATATACAGTTGTTCCGGGTAGCGACAATACTTATGCTATACCTCATAAAGCAATAACATATACGGCATATTCAGCTACTTTGACGGTTACACCTCAGAACGAAGAAACTGTATTTGATTTCGCTTCTTTAACAGGAAACCTTACTTTAAATGTAAATAAAGTAAATTCTTTTTGTGGAGATAAGATGTACTTTATTTTAAGAGCAACTACATCTACAAGAACCGTAACGTGGGGTACAAATATAACTGGATTAGCAAGCACATTAAGTGTAGCAACGACAGCTACCAAAGTTGTTATTATGGTATTTGATGGCACCAATTGGGTTCAAGTTCAATAAAAAAAACAAACTAAAAACTATAAAAATGAAATCAAAAGTATCACAAGATTTGCAAAATACAGTCGCCGAGCATGCGCATATTGACAAAGTTTATTTTGATAAAGATGGTAATCATTATCTAAATGTTCATTCGTTTGCCCCAAAAACAGAAAAAGACAAACAATTAGGGGGCACTTATGGACGCATAGCTGTGTTTAGTAAAGTTGATGAAAAAACGAATCATACAACAATA
>Ga0134124_10000305_pt1 | contig 43029 bp, 23 predicted proteins | sample KB304_FD_96880 | JGI IMG/M metagenome (GOLD analysis project Ga0134124, IMG submission 96880) | Terrestrial soil microbial communities without Nitrogen fertilizer from Kellogg Biological Station, Michigan, USA - KB3-0-4 | ecosystem: Environmental > Terrestrial > Soil > Unclassified ...
ATGCCCACGTTTCGCCGAGAGGCTTCGTCATGAGCTGGACGATACGGTCAGGTTCGGGATACGCAAGCGGCCGCAGCAATACCGTGTTCACTACAGTAAAGATTGCGGTATTCGCTCCAATTCCGAGAGCCAGCGTAAGCACCGCTATAACCGTAAAGCCGGGGTTCTTACGCAGCGTGCGTAGCGCATAGCGAAGGTCTTGCAGCATCGTTAGCATAGAAGACTTCCTCGGTACATCCTCGCACCTCAGGCCCCACTTCCGTGGAGGGCTCATCGATCGAAATGCCCTAAAAACGCCAATCGGCACAGTCTACGTGTGTTAGGTACCGTCCGATCTTGGGACAGGGTGTCTGAATACGCGACGATTCCACCGCGGATCTATGACTGGGATCTGCTGCGTTCACAGGCAACCCAACTTGCTTTGCATCTGGGGCTACTTCGAGTAAGTCTGTCATTTTCATTTGGTTTCGATACCCAGATAGCGTAGGAACATCCGGGGTAATTCCTCTCGAAGATAAACGTCGCTCACTGGGGCGATCTTTGAAAACAAGGGTGCCTGGTCGAAGAGAATCAGCTCGCGCAAGTTGAACACAACCATAAGAAGACCAAAGTTGACGGCATACTCCGGGTCCGGATGGCGAATTTCGTCCCGCCACATTAGAAACGTGTCCACCAGCTTGCGAAAGCCTTGAATCTCAAGTTCGCGCTGGCGGCGAACGAAGGGCGTGCGTGCTTGCTGCTGAGCGTACTGGACCGTTGCGCGGGTCAGGCCGGTCCGCGCACGATAACCTTTGATCATGGCAGCGATCCACTGTCGAGTGAACTTGCGAATTCCCATTGCCCGAGTGTGCTCAGAGTCCATTTTCTTGGCCAGTTGTTGAACGTTCGCCTCGCTGGCACGAGTGAATACAGCGCGCATCAAGGCCTCCTTGTCATGAAAGCGGCGATAGACGTTTGCGGAGGAAAGATTTGCGCGGGCTGCGATACGGGCGAGAGTGGCGCCCTGGAGGCCGTGCTGATTCAGAACGTGCTCGGCAGCGTCGAGCATGCGCCGGAAGGATTTCCGACTACGAGCTTGTTGCGGTGACAGTTTCGCAGCGGGCATTGGACAGGATATATAGCACGGCTATGCATAAATGTAAATATAGATTCACATTTACGAGCACGAGACGCGTGATATAGAACTGCCGATAGAAAGAACGCACACAAGCCTGGTAAACGCATTATAAAAGGGCGCCCGTTTGGAGTAGGTTTTGATCGTTCGCATTTCTACCTACAACAAGGAGCGCCCTCATGAATGAACAAACCCTCTACTTCCTAGTATTTTTGACAGGCACGGACGCAGGTGCGATTTTGAGGGAATGCCGTGTCGGTTGTCCGAAAGTTGCGGCGCGGCACTCAATCCTACATTGAGAAGACTTTGGCCAGCGGACCCTACCTTACAAATAGGCTGGCGCTTCAGTTCAGATCGTCCGCCCTCTCAACAGCAAGTACGTGCGGCGATTGCAACGCGCCTGTAATCCGGTCCTGATGGGTCTTGCCCCGATGTCTGAAGGCAGGCCTTGTAGGCTCTCTTCCAGGCCTACAGGACATTCAAGAACGCGACCAGGTCCGATTCTTCGGCGGGAGTTAGCGCGAGGCCGAATCGGTTTTCGTAAAAATGCACGACATCCAAGAGCGTCTCAGCCGAACCGTTGTGGAAGTACGGCGCGCGAGCGGCGAGACCGCGCAAGATTGGTCCTTTGATTTTGCCGACATGGTCGAATTTGCCGTCTATGAGGGCTTGGCCGAGATCGGTCGTAGTCTTGCAATTGTTCGTCAAGTGACCCGTGGCCGGATCGGTTTTGCAGACCGTGATTTGCGGCAGGTAACTTACGTCGAGTCCTCCGAGATTGACGGTCGAGTTGGATGGATCTGGGTCCCCGGTGCCGATATTCAAGGGAGTCGGAAAAGAGTGGTTGCCGACATTCGATGTGTCGTGACAGGTGCCGCAGGTTCCTTGGAGTGAGGTAATTCCGCCAGCGACCAAGCCGCCGGCGGACAAGTCGTCGTTGATACCGGCCACGTCCGTGATGTCGATGGGCTTGGAGTTGAAGATATCCTGCCCGCGTGCAACGGCTGCTCGCGGATCTGCGGCGGGCAGTCGGGCCCATTCGCTAAAGGTGTCAAAGATTGCGGGGGTGAACTGGCCGTCGCCTGGGATCAGAAGCCCGCCTGGCTGCTCGAACTGCGGGAGTAAAAAGTGGACACTGGAATTTATGCTGATGAAAAACGGCTGAACCGCGAGCGGTCCCGGGCCACCTCTCGCACCCTGCGCGTCTAGACGCCCGACGCCTCGTCCGACGGTTTGGGCGGTGAATAGCGACATCTCGAAATCCACGATCTGCTTTTGCTCCGCGGGCGTTGGCCGCGTTCCATCTCCTTGAGCGTGGCCTGTAGTGGCGTCCATGGATTGGTGCGCCAAATCATCGAGCAGAGAAGTGGGATAGTTGGAGTGCAGGATTTTGGTCGTGCCTGTTGTGGGCGAGGACTCGCGTCCATCAAACATCACCGCGCTCAAGAAACGGAGATTGGCGGACGGCAGAGGACGGCGATACATCGAGATCACATCTTCCTCGTTGCAGCCGTACGGGTTGTTCAGGCGAACGACTTTGTAGTCCGCGTTTGCGGGAACGGCAAGGGCGACGCGGATCAATCCGCGCGTACGCAGCAAACTATAGGCAGCGGATCTTCCGGCAAGCGTCGAAACGTCAATGCTGTGATTGCAGTTGGAGCCATCGACCGTGCGGAAAATTGGGTCCTCGCCTTTCGTTTGCACGAACCGGCGTTGCACATTCTCCGCCGAAACCGACATCCCGTCGCTGAGCTGGTGACAAGTCGCGCACGACCTGCCGTTGGTGCCGATGCTTTGGAAGAAGGGTCCCGTGAGGTCGATTCCGCCGTTGATTGTGCTGTAGGTTTGGGACGCACCTCCTGGATTGGGGAATAGGACCCCGTTTGGAATGAAGGACAGTTGTTGTCCGCGGAGGGCCACCATGGTCGTCAAAGTGGCGACCGGGACCAAAACCGCGCAGGCAATGGTGCGCCTATAGTGGCGCATTTGTGTCGATGCTTTGCTAGAAATCCGCGACAAGCAACTAATGCAACTCGACTTCCGGACCGGGAAAATGTACATCACCACACCTCCTGAAGGGCGAACGGCTTTCTGTGCTACCGAGAGAACGGAGCGAAAAGTAGCCTGAAGCTATCTCAGTAGTGACGCCGCGTGTTGCGGCGTCGCCACTTTGGACCTGAACGACTTCGTGTTGCCTTGATCGATGCTCTTATTCATGTCATTTGATTACGCCCGACTCGTGCTCTGCTCCGAAGCGTGGTTCGCCGATCGGCCGGAAATAATTCTTAAAGACCCAATCAGCGACACGATGACCCTGAGTCCGGGAGACGCGGTCGGTGTTGCGATAGTGAATGCCGACGTACACGCGCGCGTCAACGACGTCCTTCTCGGCCTGGGAGAAGCGCGAGAAAGTGCGCGTCTTTTGCAGAGCATTCGAATTAGTCGTGGTCATTTGAAAGTTGAGGGCATCCGTGCCGAAGAAAAGCCGCAGCACGTGAGCAATCGCGCCGGTAGTGGTGGCATGACCCGAAGGGTATTCAGGGAAATTGGGGGTGTTAATGAGTGGCTGCCAGTCAGGATCAGATTCAATGTCAGGCTCGGTGTCGAAATTGGTCGCCTGGCCGCCCAGGCGAATAGCGGTGATTGGGCGCCAGAAATTGTAGAAATACTTGCTTTCCCAGCAGGCGATCTGAGCGTCGGCAAGGGCGGTCTCAACCAGCGCATACATACGCGCTGAGTCGCCAATGTTGTTCACATAGTTGCGCGAGATATATCGCAGAGCGCTCTGCCACATTACCGGGCCGCTATCGGCCCAGAAGTAGCCAACTTCGGTTTGCTCAGGGGTACGTGTGGTGCTTTGCAGCGAACCTACCGACTTCACTTCGTTGTAGTCTGATATCCACACTGAGCTGTTGAGATCAGGCGGCGGCTCGACGCGGAATTGAGAGTTGTTTTTCAGCGTGAAAGGCGTGACGCTCGCCACCCAGGGGGTAAGCCCCGGCGCGAATGATGGCGGGGGCCCCGGTAATAGGGACGGGGTGGGCCTCCACTGACCAGGTTCGTCACTCCCGAGGAAGGGCACAGGGTTGGGTGGGAAGCGTCCGTCGTTCGAACGCAGGGTCAGGATACCCAACGCGGCTTTGGCTCCTAGCGCTGTCGCGGGATCGAAGAGATCAATGCCATTCTCTGCGAGGAACTTTGCGTAGTCGGCATCCAGCGTGGCGCTCTGTGCGGGGAAGAGCCCGACCAGCACATCATGGCCAGCCTTTGCCGCCGCCGCGCTTGGCGATCCGGAACCGCGGCGCGCTGGGCCGTGGTAGGGGTGGTAGCCATGGGCGACGGCCTGGACAGCATCATAGATTGCAAGATGGATGATCGCAAAATCGAGGGCAGCGACTGGCGGTGGGTGACCGGCGGTTTTTACCGCCTTCTCGGCAATCTCGTTCCAAGCGGCAATTGTATCTTCTGCCTTTGCCTTCGAGGCGAAAATGCTCACGAGGAGGACCAGAGCGAGCCCACGTTCTATTGCTTTCTTCATGACTGCTACCTTTCTCTCGGGCGGATCTCACCCGAGGGCAGCACTTTGGCGTGGGGCCACGCACGTTACAAATACTCCGGCCCTGAATTTCTTATATCCCGCTAAGTCGCTGATTTCTCGGCGGCTGGCTTGAGTGCCTAACCTACCCGAGGAGGTCTTTGGACGAAGCGTTTTTTCTGCGGTAACCTAGCTTTCCGCACCAACCGCCATGCAAGCGCCGACTCGCCCCACCGGTATCGTTCGTTTTGGCATATTTCAACTCGATCTCGAAGCGCGCGAACTGCACAAGGCAGGAGTGAAGGTTAGGTTGCAGGACCAGCCGTTTCGGGTGCTTGCGTTGCTGGTTGCCCATGCTGGTCAGGTGGTCACGAGGGAGGAGTTGCGCCAGAACATTTGGCCGACCGATGTTTACGTCGCCTTCGATCAGGGCCTCAATAATGCGATCAAAAAAGTGCGCGACGCTTTGGGAGATTCTGCGGATGCGCCTCGATTTATCGAGACCGTCGCAAGGCACGGTTATCGCTTTCTGGCTCCGGTGAGCGGCGTGCCACTGCGTCCTTCCGAAGCGCCTTTGCGTTTTGGTTTACGAACTATCCGTAATACTGCTTTCATCACCTTGACTGCCACTTTTCTGCTCGCAGCTTTGGCGTATTGGACCGGGCATCGGCCGGCTATACGCGCCAGGCCACCTTCTGAAAAGGCAATCCTGGCGGTTCTGCCCTTTGACAACCTGAGTCGTGATCCGGACCAGGAGTTCTTTAGCGACGGCTTGACTGAAGAGATGATCGCCCAGCTTGGCAAGCTGAATCCAGACCGGCTGAGTGTCATTGCCCGTGGTTCGGTTGTGAAGTACAAAGGCGGCAGCATACCGCCAAGCCAAGTCGGGAAAGAGCTGCACGCGGACTATCTCCTCGAGGGCAGCGTTCGACGCGCCGCCGATCGCGTGCGCATCACTGTCCAGTTGATTCAGGTCCGGGATCAAACCGATCTCTGGACGGAAAGCTACGATCACGAACTGAAGGACATATTGGTCGTGCAGGATTCAGTTGCGCGAGCCGTCGCCAACCAGATCCACATCACTCTGACAGCGGAACAGCAAACTCGGCTGGCAAGACCGCGTCAGTTAGAACCCGCAGCGTATGAGGCCTATATCAAAGGACGCTATTACTGGAACAAGCGTACTGCCGAGGGCATGCAAAAGGCAGCAAACTATTTCCAACAGGCAGTAAATAGAGATCCAGAGTACGGCGCAGCCTATTCGGGATTGGCGGATTGCAGTAGCGGACTTACATGGCACGGCTTCAACTCCCCGGCGGAGGCGCTTCCGAAGGCCAATGCAGCGGCGCTCAAGGCCGTTCAAATCAATCCCGAATCCGCTGAAGCTCACGCCTCGTTGGCCCTGGTTCTCCACCACCAGCTGGATTGGCCTAGCGCGGAAAGTGAGTTCAGGCGCGCACTGCTGTTGGACCCTCACTACGCCAACGCACATCATTGGTATGGGGATTATTTGTCGGCGAAGGGACGGCATGATGAGGCGCTGGTGGAGGCGAGACGAGCGTTGGAGCTCGATCCCCTCAACCTGATGATCGGCACTTGGGTGGCGCTGCGCTTCTACCTCGCGCACAAGTATGACCGGGCCATTGAACAAGGCCGGAACACAGTTGAACTCGACCCCAATTTTGCGGCTGCTCATCTTCTACTTGGGCAAAGCTACGTACAAATTGGGCAACACAAGGAAAGCCTCGCTGAGCTACAACGAGGAGCTAGCCTTTCCGGAAATAGTCCACTCTATCTGGCTCAGGTGGCGGTCGCCCACGCGGCGGCGGGAAGAAGGGCTGAGGCTCTGCGGATTGTTGCTCAGCTGCGAAAGATCTCGAGTGAACGCTATGTGTCGCCGTATGGGTTGGCACAAATTTATGCTGCTTTGAACGACAGAGAGCAGACCTTCAAATGGCTTCAGACTGCATATGATGGCCGTGCCGTTTGGATGTCTTATCTCGCGGTCGATCCAGTATTTGATCGATTTCGCTCGGATCAGCGCTTCCAGGACTTGTTACGGCGCCTCGGCATGCCGACGTGATGTAGCGTAAATTTGCTTGCAAGGACTGAAGTCCTCCGAACAGGTGTCGGGGCAGGGAGCGGCTCCCGCTGTCCGGCTTCGATGGTTTTGCGGTGTCCAGTCTTGTGAACGGCAATCGCCGACGCTGTCAGGTTTTCAGCTCAGAAAGTTACGATGAATCACGGGTTTGGCCTCAGGGCAATTTTGTGACTCTGAGCGCATGGCCAGAGAATGATTCCTGAAAGGTGTCCCCGTTAGCGAATCGTTTCAACAAGCTTGCTGGTCCTAACGTTCAACCCGTGCGCGAGCTTCACGATGTTGAGTAGGCCGACATTCCGTTCACCCCGCTCGATCCCGCCCATCTGGCTCCGATGTAGCTCGGCCAACTCCGCGAGCTTTTCCTGCGAGAGCTTGCTCTCCTCTCGCAGCTCGCGGACGCGCCGTACATCAGACACGTTTGAACAAGTCTGGCAGGCTCTTCTTCAGACCTTTGGCAACTTCTCGGTATTCACTAGCGAAACATTCCTGACGCCGCGCTCAATCCCGCTATAGTAGGTGCGGTTGAGTCCGCACCGCTCGGTAACCTCTTCCTGATCCCGTGTTCCCCGCGTGTGCGATACACTGGGCTCTTCAGAGCCGTGACATCAATTTCGAGATGGTCATTCCGAAGGTTGTAGCCAGTAGTTCCAGATTGCGGAGACAGATTTCCTTCCGTCCGTTTTCCAGATCCGAGATAAAACTGCGGTCCATTCCCACATACTCCGCCATGTAAACCTGTGTCCACTGCCGCTGTTTGCGCAGGCTGCGCAGCCGCTTCCCTAATTTGACGCAAATATCGCTGGACACGCACGGAATTATGGCTGTAGGCTTTGGCCGATAAATCGGCTATAGCCTACAGAGCAACAAACAATGAAAATCCAGCCTGTATTCTTCGTTGGTCGAGATCGCAATCTCGATAGGGCGCGGTGCTTTCAGAGATACCTCGTTCTAGTTTCCTCAGCTCTGATCTTGTCCTCCAGCGCGTCTGCTGACATCAGAGCGAGGAATGAGAGCCTTTCGCGCCATGTCGAGATCTCCGCGTCGGCGCATCCCGGCCTACCGACCGTAGGCACCGCTACTGGCTTAACTTTTGGGGCGGTAACCATTTACCTGGGCATGCCGAGAGAGCTGGCGCTTTCCGAGCTAGGAAAACACTACGGCTTGCAACGGATTACGCATTCGACTGAGGTGCTTGATGACTGGGTGATCGTCGAGAAGACCCACACAGATAAGTTCGTCGGCAGCGTCCGTTTTCGATCAGGAAAAATGACCTTGGCGTCAAAGCATTGGACTCGTGAAACTCAGGAATACAGCGGAGTGGATACCGCGGAGATCATCTACAAGGTAATGTCAAAATTTGAGAAGGAAGGAAACGTGAACTGCACCGTTCACACGTTTTCATCTTTGCCCCAGTCAGGACCAGGGGGTCTCGAGTTCAGGCAGACTCAATTCGTGTGTGCACACAGACAGGTCGATATTTCGCTCACGTGGCAATCTTCGGACAGTTGGGTGGAAGTCAGCGAATCGATCACCGATGAGCCGCCAGGTGAATGATCGAAGTCGTAGACAAGAATTGCCCGCCCATTTGGTTCAAGCTCTCCACCCATGCCGTAATCGTTCGATCGAGGTGTTGGTCCGAGCAACGGAGCTCATGGATCTTCTTAACTGCATGCAGCACCGTGGAATGGTGCTTGCCGCCAAACTGCCGGCCGATTTCAGCCAGCGACGCGGTCGTTAGCTGCTTGGCCAGGTACATCGCCACCTGTCGTGGAAACGTGAGGGCGCGTCGGTTGGTTCGCATCTCCAGATCTCGATGTAGCAGCTTGAAATGAGCCGTCACCAACCTCTGCACTAGTTCTATCGTGACCCCACTTTCTTGCTTGAAAACAACGTTTTGCGTGACGCGTTGAGGAACTTGGTGAGAATCGAGATGACGCAGAAACTCGGCAAGTGCTGCGTCCTTAAATTGCTTTGCCCAGGTTTGCTCATCGCTCCAGCCAGGCTGCCGCGCCGGTCCGGCCGTCCTCTGCCGCTCGATCGTTGCCCGCACCAGAAACGCGCGGAGGTCATCCGTGATCCTAGGATCGTCGAGGTTGTGTCTATGGATGACACGCATACCAACGCCTGCCCGGAGGAGGCGCAGGAGGAAATCTGAGTGCCGTTGCCGCAAGCGGACGAGCTCAGCGGATATAGCTGCCGAGTCGGTGTAACGACGATGTGCATCCAACCAGGCCCAAGGCTCCCAGCGTTTCCAGCGAGCTGCGATCCTTCGCTGCAGCCGCGGGGCTACCTGAGCGGCCATGAACGCCGTGTATGGCGTCATGATGTCCACCGCAGGCGAGGTTGGCACTATGCTGTTCAGCATCCCTTACTCCAAGAGATGCAGCGTTAGGTAGAAGCGATGCGGCCCACCGTGACGACTTTGCGTACAATCCGAGCCCATTTGCCAGCAATCGTGGTCTCGTACCGCGAAATTGGACATGAAGTCGCACGTTGCTCGTCGCGTGCCGAGAGCAAACACGCGATGGTCGTCGTTGCGAGTGTCCGGTTGGCACGCGTGTTCGTATCACTACGTAGACTCCAGCGCACGGGGGGAACCGCGTTGGGGAGACATCGGCGGTCCGATAAAGTGAAAGAGGGCAAAATAACAGGGCGGTGTCCACTCCTTGCTTGGACCCCGAAGCAAGAAATTGGCCGCGAAATTGAATTTATTTGTCGCGTGCCAACAGCAGACACGCATGCAGATTGTCGCCCGTGTTCAGCGTGGGGCCACGTGGCGTATCGGCAGGTAGCAGCCGATGGCACGAGGGATGTGATTTGTGGAAAAACGGGAGGTGTGGGAGGTGTGGCGAAGGCATAGAAAATTTGTAGGACAAGCGCTGGTGTCCACTCTTACGGGTCGATCTCTGGATTCGGGCCACCCGAAGAAGTACAAGCTCTCGCCGACTGATCTTCAAGCCCTGAGACGGCAGCTGTCTCTCCCTAGTCTCAAACCAAGTGCGACTGTGCGACGCATGCGACGTAGCTTTTCTTCTTCTTAGCAAGAATAGAGAAGAAGGACTTATAAAAGGAGAGTGTACGTCTAAGCTGGCTGCGTCGCAGCGTCGCGTGCGTCGCCAGCCTTAAAAATTGTAATCACCCGTTCAGAATTAGGTCCAGGCGCCCGGCTAAATTCGACGTTGATGCCGAGTTGACGAAGATTCGGTACCAGCCGCCGAAGTTCTTGTGAGAGCTGCCGCGGGGATCTGGGATACGCCCTCGTCATTCCGATCTGATCGTTCAACTGTTCAGCGATCAGTTGACCCAGTAGTTCTGTTGCGGTTCCCTGCCAGCAACCATGCTCGGCAATGCGCAAAATCGGCTGAACCAATGGTGAGGCCTCCAGCGCCAACGCGCTGGTGCTCTCCCGATTACGCGCGTACGCCTCGAGAAATGTTCCTTGGCGCCAACCAAGGGCCGGCTCTGCGGCAGAAACCGCGGTCGCGAAGTCAGCCATTCTTGGTAGCTTGCACGGCCGAACCCCAGGCAAGCGCCGCAGGGTACAGCTGACGATGTCAAAGAGGTTCCCTAAAATGCGGGGGCACACGACCTCGAATCGTGCCCAGAATTGCGCTTCGGTCTCGCGAGCTCCCTCACCGATGAGCGGTGGCCAAACGCATATCGCTCGATCCAATAGATCGGCGCGCTCGATGCCAAGGTCGATCCCGTTCAGGATAACCGGACGGGTTCCCTGGAAAATCTTTTCGCCATCATCGGTATACAGCGCTCGGGTCGAAAACCCACCGCCAGTAGACAGACGGCACAGTGCGTCGCAGAGTGAGGAAGACAAGAACGACAGATTGTCAAACGCGAGGCACCTGGAGTTTTTCGCCGAAATCATCAGGTCTCGAGTCGTGCCGGGCTCGCTCCGAATCGCGGCTTCGTTCGGATCAAGAAGAGAACGCAACACCCTTGTATTTGTGCTCTTCGCGCTTCCATGAACACCCTGCAGAATTAGTAGAGGAAACGGACCCTTGGGCTGTAAAGCTCCAAGCAGCCAGCCAACGTAAAGTATCCACTGGTCTTCGTTTTCTAAATTCAGGAATTGGCGCAGTTCCGTAATCGCTCCTCCGCGCTCGGGACGCGGCAGGGCCTGCATTCCGGGTGGGCGCCAAAATATTACGGGAGTATGAGGAACTATTTCCCAACCATCTGCCGTAATTCTTACCGCTTCCCAGGAACTATTTGCCAGATCAACGTAGATCGCCCCGTCGCACGACGCCACTCGCACATAGATTTGCTTTTCGTCATTTGCGAAAACGGCATCTGAAGCGAGCACGCTTATGGCTGCGCTAACCGTTCTTTGAGCGGGTGCCACACCATGCCGGTGGTAACACAAGCCGGACAGCCAGTCCGCGAACAGCGAACTTCTTATAGGATAAGTCTCCCAGTGACCCTTGATCCAAATACGAGCGAAAGGCTGGCGGTCAGCTGTGTGGAAGAGTCTAAGCGACGGCATGGCGAGTTTGACGACGCCGGTCGGCGACGTATCTAGTTTCGCTTTGCTCGGGTTGCTTTTCTCTGAAGGTGAACTATCATCAGGCTTGGAGTGTTGCGTGGCCATTACGCACCTCCATCTGGGCTGCCGAGTGCAAATCGGCAGCCTTTTTGTTGCTCGCGGAACTCCGATCTTGAAGCCGCTCCATCAAGCAAGAATGTAAAAATTCCTCGATTGCCTGGCGCCGGTAGCGAACTAGCCGGCCGATTTTGAAAAACGCTGGGCCATCGCCCGTTCTTCGCTTCCACGGGACAGACAGGCGGTACTCCTTAGAGACCGCTTGTTCACTGAGTAGCTCGTTGTCGTTCACGTTAGGCCTCCGCAAGGGTTCATATTGCTGAGGCCCATTTAATTAGGTAGGCGCCCACTCTGTACAAGGAACACTTAGAGAAAAAATCAGCGCTTTATTGAAGGGGATGTTCCCTCTTGAAAACGCAATACCGCTGTGTGGACGGCATTACAGCCCCGCGATTCGCCGGTCTCATATGCAGGGCGGACAGGAACCTCCGACACCCCAAGCTCCTTCCAAAAGGCATTCCGAATCCAGCCAACGCGTACTTCGGCTTCACGACCCTCGAGCCCACAACCGTGGTGGAAAAACCAGTACAAGTGGACCATTCCTCGACTCACAGGATCCCTAGGTGTTCGGTACATAGCTTTAAGCAATGTGTAACATTCTGGTTCTCCAATCGGCAGAACTGATAGCTTCTTCAAACAAGCGTCCGCAACTACGGTCACATCTTGAATGTCCAAGGCCTTAGCATAATCCGCCAATTCCTGCAGCGCAGCCTGAGACTTTTCAATCTTTTTATTTAATATGCGCACTCTCCCAGGCTCGCGTGCTGGTTTGTTTACCCGCCTTGCTGACCGCCTTGCAGTGTTGTAACTCTTCAGTGCCTCAATTGTGTCCAAGAGAAGGGCCGCCAATTGCTTCCGTTCATGACTGCCTAGCCCATTCGTAGCGCATCGCGCAATCGGGTGTTCTGAAATTTGTACTTCACAATGTTTAGTTTCAGCGTCGATGAAATTCCTGGGGAACCCACCTAGCTTAGGATAGCGCGTCAGTATGAAAAGCGGACAACCCTGATAACCCAGATCAGACCAGGTCAACCGATCTGACAAAACTTTGATCGTTTTGTCTAACTCATCGAGCCAATTGCAATCTTTGGATTTTCCTACCCTTGGTGTATTACTGCGCGAACGCGCCATCGCACCTCCCGCGTGGAATCCCGAATGAGAGGAGAAGTGCGGCAGGCGGATCGGGATGCGCCCGCTTTTCGCTGCGTCCAGCTAGCCGCACCGCGATTGTAACAGGCTCTTTTGTCCTTGCAATATTTACTTGACGTTAAGTAAGATTATAGCGATGAAGAACCCGCACGCAGTGGCACTCGGCAAGCTCGGTGGTAAGAGTCGCGCCAAGAAAACGAGCGTCGAGGAGCGCCGAGAATGGGCGAGGCTGGGCGGGCTTGCTCGGGCTAAGAAATACCCGAAGGCCACGCTCGCGAAGTGGGCCAAGAAGGGCGGCAGGCCACGTTCTGACGCAAAGAAGGAGAAGCCATGATCTACAAGCGCGGGAAGTGCAAGCTCGACGCGGAAGGTAGATGCCCAAAGTGCGGCAAGCGCGGCGCCTGTGGCGTCTACTGGTACAAGTTCATGTGGCACGGAAAGCTCGTCCGTGAGTCCACGAAGCAAGGGAACGACAGAGTTGCGCGGCAGATGGAATCGGCGCACCGCACATCATTGGCCAAGGGCGAGGTCGGTATCCGCGAGAAGAAAGTTGTGCCGACATTCGCGGACTTCGTGAAAGTGCGCTTCGAGCCTTGGGCTAAGTCCGTCTTTGGGTCAAAGACCAAGACATGGCTCTGGTATCGCAATGGAATGCGGCGGCTGCTTGCTTTCGCACCCATTGCTGATCCACGGCTAGACGAGCTCAATGGCGAATCTGTGGCGTCTTACGTAGCGCACCGGCAGTTGGCTGGCCTCGAAGTCTCGTCCATCAATCGCGAGCTGCAGGTGCTCCGTCGGATTCTGCATCTGGCCGTCGAATGGGGAGCAATTGACGTAGCGCCGAAGATTAGGATGATCGCAGGTGAGAAACACCGCGAACGGGTTGTCACACCCGAAGAGGAAGCCAAGTATCTCGCAGTGGCGCCGGAACTGCTTGCGTCCATTGGCGGCGTCCTCATCGACACTGGGATGCGACCAGATGAGTGCTTTAGGCTGTGCTGGGAGGCCATCACGTGGGTCAATGGCCGCCACGGAACACTCCTCATCACACATGGCAAGACAGCCGCAGCACGACGGGTGCTGCCGATGACCCCTCGGGTCCGCAGCATTCTAGAAGGACGCTGGGAGGCGGCTGGCAAGCCCGCCGACGGATGGGTGTGGGCTGCACCGACGCGAAGTGGTCATGTTGAATCGTCCAGCCTCAAAAAGCAGCACGCCAAGACTTTTCAAGTGATCACCAAAGAAGCGGCGAAGAACAATCTCAAACCCGTACGTCCGTTCGTGCTGTACAGCTTGCGTCATACGTTCTTGACTCGACTGGGAGAATCCGGCTGCGACGCATGGACGCTCGCTCGGATCGCCGGTCACAGTTCCATTGGCATTTCCACTCGGTACGTGCACCCGTCCTCCGACGCAATTCTCGACGCGATGGCGAGGCTAGGTGGGCACAAATCTGGGCACAGCTACCAACAGGCTGAATCGAGCTCAACCGTACCAAAGCAGCTAACTCAGTGATGAGAAAAGGGAAGAATGGCGCGCCCGGAGAGGTTCGAACTCCCGACCTTCTGGTTCGTAGCCAGACGCTCTATCCAGCTGAGCTACGGGCGCGCAACAAAGAAATCTTACCACACGCGCGCGCCCATCATCCACGTGTAGGAACAAGCGTGGGCCAGAAAGTGCGCTGCGGTCCCGCTTTCCTCTGACGCGTCTCCAAGCGGGGCCCGGTTTTTCGATGAGGTGTCAAAAAACGCCGTAGATCATCGGTACTATTGGCGTCCGCAGAGCGTTTGTTCAGCATTGCAGTATGCGGGTTGCGCTTACTCTCGGCTGTATGGCGACGGTTCTTGGAGGCATTGCGTTTGCGGCGCATTTCGAGGCCGGGCAAAGGTTCCAGGAGGATGCCGGGATGGTGCGCTACGCCTTCCGGCCCGTTGCGGCGGAAGGGAATTTGGCACCGGGTTCCTTCGTGGTTCAGGCTCGGCGGCAGGCTTTTCTGGGCGAGATGTCGCCCAACGAAGCTTGTGAGCTGCACGTAGCCGGTGAAAAGGCCGGGCGCGACGAGCGGTGGAAGGCTTGTATGAGCCGGTTTACCGGTCGGCAGGTGGTTCGCTAGGGCTTAGCGGCGATATTTTGCCGGGTTGTTTCTTTTCCTCTCTTTGTTCTTCTTTCTTGTCTCCAGTCTTTCATGATGAGCGGGCGAGTGGTTGCCGACGCGATCGCACCGGACCGTTTAACACCCACGTGGGGTAGTGGAACGGTGCGGCGTTCACACCTGGGGCCGCGCAAGTAGCCCTACAACTGCAGGCCGAGGAATTGGCGGGCGTTTTCGAAGCAGATATTGCGCACGACCGTGCCCAGCAGCTTTTCATCGTTGGGAAGCTCGCCGTTTTCGACGTCGCGGCCGAGGAGATCGCATAGCACGCGACGGAAGTATTCGTGGCGGGGGAAAGACATGAAGCTGCGCGAGTCCGTGAGCATGCCGATGAAGCGGGAGAACAGGCCATTGTTGGAGAGGGCATTGAGCTGCCACTCGATGGCTTCTTTTTGATCGAGAAACCACCAGCCGCTGCCGAACTGTATTTTGCCGGCGGTGACGCCATCCTGAAAAGAACCGAGAGCGGCCGAGAACACGTAGTTATCGGCGGGATTCAGGTTGTAGAGCACCATTTTTGGCAGCGCATTTTCGCGCTGGAGCAAGTCGAGATATTTGTTGAGCGGCTCGGCTTGCGGCCAGTCGCCGATGGTGTCGAAGCCGGTGTCCGGTCCGATTTCCTTGAGCGCGCGGCCGTTGACGCTGCGCAGGGCTCCGAGATGAAGTTGCTTGGTCCAACCGCGGTCGGCGTCTAGTTTTCCAAGGAACAACATAAGAACCGATGCGAATTGTTCATGCTCGGCTGGAGTGGCGACGGAGCCTGCGCGAGCCTTGGCGAAGATGGCTTCGGCTTCGCGATCGGAGCACGGATTGGCGTAGCAGTACGGTATGCCATGGTCGGAGAGCCGGGCGCCCTGGGCGTGGAAAAAATCGTGGCGCTGCTTGAGGGCATCGAGAAATGTTTGTAGAGAAGAGACCGCGATGTTGCTGGCGCGCTCAAGGCGCGTGATCCACGCGTTGAACGCTTCCGGTTGATCTACCAGCAAGGCTTTATCCGGGCGGAACGTGGGATAGACGCGGAACCCCGGCTGAGCGGCGGCTACCGCCTGGTGATGGGCGAGGTCTTCACAGGGGTCGTCGGTGGTGCAGACGATTCGAACGGAGAATTTTCTAAGAATGCCTTGCGCGGACAGTTTGTCATTTTGCAACGCGGCGTTGGCGCGTTCCCAGACCGATTTCGCGGTGCCTTCGTCGAGCAGATCGTCGATGCCGAAGTAGCGCTTCAGCTCCAGATGGGTCCAGTGGTAGAGCGGATTGCGGATGGTCGCCGGAACGGTGCGGGCCCAGGCGGCGAATTTTTCGTAGGGAGCAGCGTTGCCCGTACAGAATTCTTCCGCAACGCCATCCGCACGCATGGCGCGCCACTTGTAGTGATCCCCTTCCAGCCATATTTCAAAAAGATTGGCGAACTGGCGATTCGCGGCGATGTCAGCGGGCGGCAGGTGCGAGTGGTAGTCGAGGATCGGCTGCCCGCACGCATGGGAGTGATAGAGACGCTCCGCGGTTCTGGAGTGCAGAAGAAAGTTCTCGTGGATGAAATTCATGGCGCTATTTTAGCGCGGGTTTAGCGCGTGCCGGTGATGATGTCAATGGTCAACTGGTCGAGGCGCTCGTAAGGAAGGCGCTTGGTCATGATGGCGTCTTTGCTGAAGTTGTGGGCGAGCAGGGATTGCGCGGACTGCGATGAGTATTTTGCCGTGGAAGGAAGACCGGCGACGGGAGCGGTGAGTTCTTTGAGAATGGACTGGATTTCGGGGTCGGCGTTCCAGCGAGCGGCGCGTTCTTTGAAGATCAGGTAAGTGCGCATGCATCCGCGAGCGAAATCCTTGACGCCTTTATAGTCTTCGGTGCGATACGCGTGGGCGTCGAAGTGGCGGGAGCCCTGATAACCGGCGTCTTCCAGGAATTTTACGAGAAAGAAATTGCCTTTGAGATTGACCGAACCGAAGCGGTAGTCCTGGTCATAGCGGCCGGGTGCCTGATCGTTGAGATCGATGTGGAAGAGTTTGCCGGCGTCCCAGGCCTGCGCGACGCCGTGGAGAAAATTGAGGCCGGCCATTTGTTCATGCGCGACTTCGGGATTCACTCCGACCATTTCCGGATGCGCCAGCGTGGGGATGAAACCCAGATAGTGCCCGGTGGTGGACATATAGATGTCGCCACGCGGCTCGTTGGGCTTAGCCTCCATAGCGAATTTGTAGCCGTACTTTTTATCGATGTTGTATTCGCAGAGATAATCGACCGCTTCGCGGAGGCGTTTTACGGCTTCGGCAGGGCAGCGGCAGGCATCGGTCTCCACGCCTTCACGGCCGCCCCAGAGGACGAAGATCTTTGCGCCGCATTCGGCGCCCAGGTCCATTGCGCGCATCGTCTTCTGCAGCGCGTACGCGCGAACTTCGGGGTCATTGGCGGTGAACGCCCCGTCGCGGAAGACCGGATGGAAGAAGAGCGAGACCGTGGCCATAGGGACCTCGAGGCCGTTCTCCTTGCAAGCGTGCTGGAAGCTGCGGACGATTTTGTCGCGCTCGGAAGGCGTCGCGTCGATAGGGACGAGATCGTTGTCGTGAAAATTGACGCCGTAGGCGCCGACTTCGCCGAGCATGGAGGCGATCTCGTCGGGGGAGATGGCGGGCCTTACGAAGTCGCCGAAGGGATCGCGGCCGCGATTGCCAACGGTCCAGAGGCCGAAGGTGAATTTATGCTCGGGTTTCGATGTGTACACACCGCTCGTCTTGGTCATAGCTTCCTTTGGGTCCTGTTCAGCCCAAAAACTTTGAAAATTACGCGCTGAAAATGGATTTGCTCGCCGGATATACCCGGCCGAAGGCGGCATAGTTTCTTTTCATTGTGGCGGCGTTTTCTGATTTTGCCGGGACGCGATGGGCCACTCGGACGATGGTGTCGCAAGCGGCGTCAACCGAGGGCCACATCTTCGCACCGACGCCGGCGAGAATGGCTGCGCCGTAAGCTGCGCCTTCTTCGGCTTCGACGATTTCGACTTCGTGACCGTAGACGTCGGCCTGAATCTGGCGCCACAGCAATGAGCGCGCACCGCCGCCGCCCAGACGTATGTTTTTCACCGGAACGTTCATCTCGTCGAAGATCATGAAGGTGTCTTTCAGGCTGAAGGCTACGCCTTCGAGGATGGCGCGTACGATGTGGCCGCGCGTGTGCGTGGCTGTGAGTCCGGCGAGAACGGCGCGCGCTTCGGGATCGAGATGCGGCGTGCGTTCGCCCATCAGGTACGGAGTCCAGAGGAGCCCGTCGGCGCCGGCGGGTGTGGCAGCGGCTTCGGCGGTGAGGATGTCGTATGGATCGACTCCTGGCTTGGGTGCGAGATTGGCGGCGAGTTGGTCGCGGAACCAGCGCAGGGAAAGGCCTGCGGATTGCGTCACGCCCATGACGTGCCATCGCCCAGGGACCGCGTGGCAGAAGGTGTGGAGGCGGCCGCGCGGATCGAGCGCGGGGCGATCGGTGGCGGCAAAGACCACACCGGAAGTTCCGATGGTGGCGCTGACTGCACCGGGCTTTACGATGCCCATGCCCGTTGCGCCTGCGGCCTGGTCGCCTGCGCCTGCGACTACCGGAGTCCCAATGACGAGGCCGGTGGCTTCGGATCCGGCAGTGTTCACTTTTCCGCAGACGTCAGGTGACTCGTGCAGCGATGGCAGCAGGGATTTATCGATCTGCGCGGCCTTCAGAACTTCGTCGGACCATTGGCGATTCGCGACGTCAAGCATCAGCGTGCCGGAAGCGTCGGCCATGTCGATGGCGCGCTCTCCCGTCAGGCGAAAGCGCACGTAGTCCTTCGGGAGCATGACGCTGCGGACGCGCGCCCAGTTCTGCGGCTCATGCTCGCGGACCCAGAGGAATTTCGTCAGCGTGAAATTCGGGAGTGCCAGATTGCAGGTGAGTTGAATAAGTCGATCGGCGCCGAGGCGCTGTGTGAGTTCGCGGCATTGCGGTTCGGTGCGGACGTCGCACCAGATCAGCGCGGGGCGAACCACGTCGCCGCGATCATCGAGCATCACCGCGCCGTGCATCTGACCGGAAAACCCGACGCAGGCGATTTGTTCGGGTTTCACCTTTGCCGCGGAAATCGCTTTGCGCGTCGCCACTGCGGCGGCTCGCCACCAATCTTCAGGGCGCTGCTCGGCCCAGCCGATTTGCGGCGAGGCGAAGGGCTGGTGTTCTTCGGTGGCGGAGGCGAGGATTTTGCCGGCGGCCCCGATGATCAGGGCGCGCGTGCCGCCAGTGCCAACGTCGATGCCGAGGACGTATTGGCTCATGGGCTTCCGCTCAATGTCAGTGGAGTGCGAGCACTGGCCGGAAGACTGCCGGCACTAGGAAGAGACAGACCGATCAAAGAGCCTCGACGGACTGGACACGGCGGCATGAAAAATGCTCGTAAATCTGTACCGTGTACGTTAACGGTGATGTATAGTACCACGCGATTTTCTGAATGCAAGCAATCACAATTTTGGTTCGGAGGCTGCCTTGGAGCCGCTCTCATTAAGCACTACGGCGGGACGAGTGGTTTTGTTTCTAGCGGCGGCGCTGGTGCTCGGCGCCGGCAGCTTTGCACAATCGGGACAGCCAACTGCGTCGGCACCCTATCGCGACGCGAAGTTGCCCGTGGAGCAGCGCGTGGCGGATCTGCTTGCGCGCATGACGATCGAGGAAAAGATCGCGCAGATGAGCAGCGTATGGGAGAACGCGGCGTTCTTCAGTGATACGAATCCGCCGCTGATCGATCAGAAACTAAACTTCTTGCCCGAGCGGGCGGCGGTGACTCTGAAATACGGGCTGGGCGAGTTTTCGCGGCCGGGCGAAGGGCGAGGGCCGCGAGCCAGCGCGGAGTTCACCAACACGGTGCAGAAGTGGGTAAAAGAAAACACCCGACTGGGGATTCCGTTGTTGTTTCACGATGAATGCCTGCACGGGCATGTCGGGGCCAAGGCGACTTCCTTTCCCGCGGCCATCGGATTGGCATCCACGTGGGATCCGGCCTTACTGCATGACGTGTTCACAGCGGTCTCTGCGGAGACGCGGGCAGCAGGCGTGCATCATTGCTTGGCGCCGGTGCTGGATCTTGCCCGCGATCCCCGCTGGGGACGCACCGAGGAGACCTACGGTGAAGATCCCTATCTGGTGACGCGACTAGGTGTGGCGGCGATCGGTGGACTTGAAGGCACGGGACCTCTACTGGACAAGGCCCATGTGTATGCCACGGCCAAACATTTCGCGGTGCACGGGCAGCCGGAGGGTGGGACCAACGTCGCCCCGGGGAATTATTCCGAGCGCGTGATACGCGAGTATTGGCTGAAGCCGTTTGAGGCCGCGGTAAACGAGGCGCACATCGCCACGGTAATGCCGTCCTACAACGAAGTGGACGGCATTCCTTCGCACAGCAACAAGTGGCTGATCGACGGAGTCTTGCGGCACGAGTGGGGATTTGATGGGCCCGTGGTGTCGGACTATTTCGGAATCACCGAATTGCGTACAGTTCATCACATCGTCGCAGACAACGAAGCGGCAGCCCGATACGCGCTGGATGCCGGCGTCGATATGGAGCTGCCGTTCGTGGCCGGTTATCCGAGCTTGATCCAACAGATCAAACACGGAAAGGTTTCCGAAGCGGCCGTGGATCGCGCGGTGGCTCGGATCTTGCGCGTGAAATTTCAGGCGGGGTTGTTTGAGGACCCGTATGTCGATCCTACCTACGCGGAGAAGATCGCGAATTCGCCGGCCCATCAACAGCTGTCGCTTAAGGCCGCCCACGAGACAATCATCCTCCTCAAGAATCAGGGCCACCTGCTGCCGCTCGCGAAAGGGAAATACAAGAAGATCGCGGTGATCGGGCCGAATGCGGCACAGGTGCATCTCGGAGGCTACGCCAACGAACCCGGCCGCGGCGTCAGCGTATTACAGGGAATCAAAGACAAAGTGGGATCGTCGGTGCAAGTCTTGTATGCCGAAGGCTGCAAGATTACCGAGACCGATCCCGACTGGAACGCCGACAAAGTTGTGCTCGGCGATCCCCCTCTGAATACCAAGCGTATCGAAGATGCGGTAAAGATAGCGCAGCAGGCCGACGTAGTGATCCTGGCGATCGGAGGCAACGAGCAGACTTCGCGCGAAGCGTGGGCGGCGAATCATCCGGGCGATCGCGACAATCTCGACTTGCTGGGCAATCAAGATGATCTGGTGAAGGCGATTCTCGCAACCGGCAAGCCCACCATCGCACTTCTGCAACACGGCCGCCCGAATTCGATCAATTATGTCGCCGAGAACGTGCCGGCGATTCTGGACGGCTGGTATCTGGGGCAGGAAGGCGGTGCGGCCATCGCAGACGTAATTTTTGGCGACTACAATCCGGCCGGCCGGCTGCCCATCACGGTGCCGCGCTCCGTGGGCCAACTGCCCGACTACTATTATCAGAAGCCGGCGGCCAAGCGCGAATATCTCGGTGCATCGACGCTACCGCTTTTTCCGTTCGGCTGGGGCTTGAGCTATACAACCTTTAAGTATGCGAACCTGCGCATGGAACCAGCCACGATCGGCCCAATGGGCAAGACCACCGTCGCGGTCGATGTGACGAATACCGGGAGCGTCCGCGGCGACGAAGTGGCGCAACTCTATATTCGTCAGGATGTGAGCTCGGTTACTCGACCGGTGAAAGAGCTGCGCGGATTCCAACGCTGGTCCCTGAATCCGGGCGAAACGAAAACCGTAACCTTCACGCTCGGCTTCAATGAATTATCGTTCCTCAATCGCGACATGAAACGCGTCGTCGAACCCGGCACCTTCACAATCATGGCTGGCGGGAATTCCGTAGAGCTGACAGAAGCAAAACTCAACGTTGCGGAGAGGTAGCCGTAATCCGTCGAGACTGGACGTGACGAACTTTACTCCGGCCGTGGCGTGTCTTTCGGGCTCCTGGACGTGATGCCAAAGTGCCGGTCCGCGAAAGCGAGAAATTGTTTCCAATCATAATCGGTGATGCCGTGAAAGCCTTTGCGATTGTGATAGCCGACGGTGTCGCCGACAGAGGTTTCCACCGGCGGCATCTTTTCCACGCCCAGTCCTTTCTTCTCGAATAACGCGTAGACAGGCTCCGCGGCCTTCGCAGCAAGAAATGTGCCGTGCGGGTCGCCCCAATAATCCTGCTCCGCAGTAGCGAGATAAACGGGCCGCGGGGCTATCAACGCAATCAACTCATGAAAATCGACAGGCAGTTCATCGACGCGATCGCCGAAGGTTTTGAAATTGGCGTTGTACCAGTAAGGAAAGCGCTCGTTGATGATTTTTACGGTCTCGCCGAATTTACGGCGCACGAGATTCGCGCCGCCGCAACCGGCTTCACCCGAGAAAATGATGGCGAAGCGCTCATCCTGCGCTCCGGCCCACATAGTGACTTTGCCGTAGCGCGAGAAACCCATGATCGAAATCCTTTTCGCATCGACCGCGGAATCGGTGACCAAATAATCCATCGCGCGACTCATGCCCCAGGCCCACGCGCCCAGCGCGCCCCAATCCCCGGGGCCCAGGGACCGGTGCGATTGCGCCACATAGAATGCGCGAATACTCCTTTCGAACCCATCCTTGCTGTCGGCCTCTATGTCCGCGGCGCTAAAGGTGGCGTAGCCATAGCCGTGCTTTACGACGGCTTCAGGCCACCGATCGCCTTCCGCCACGAGAAACAAAGGAACCGGTTTGTCCGCGTGGGCCGGCAAGGTAATGCGAAGGTTCATTTTCGGACCTCCTTTCTTATCTTTGCCGGCGAAGTAGATGGTCACGGTTTTCGTTGTGGCGATACCTTTGAACGCAGGCTTCTCGCTCGCGGTAACTTCCCAGGCCATTTCCGTAGGTCGGCCAACCACCGTGCGTCCATATACATTGGTCGCGAAGAGGTTCAGTAACTCCGGACGCCGCTTCTGCGTCCAGTCTTTTGTGTTTTTGACTCTATCGCCGTTTTCCAAGACCAATGGATCGGGCAACGTGTAATTCGGAATTTTCGCTTCGTCGTACTGTGCCTTGGGATAGTCCGGCGGAAGCTGCGGCTGCTGGGCGGAGAGCGCGCACGCCAGAGCAGCGGCTACCGGCGCCGCACCTAACATGCCTGCCACTGATAAGAGTTTGCGTGCCGCCATTGTTAGTCGGGTAGTGTCGCGTCGCCTGTGATCGCGAACTGCGTTTGGATGCCCGCGGTCAGCGGAAGGGCTGCGCGCGCGGCGGGCTGACCGCCGCCTATCCACATGGTCACATTGCCGGGGACGATGCGTGTCTTTCCGGTCTCGTCGACAATGCTGAGATCGCGATCGCGTAAGGTGAATGCTACCGACTTCGACTCGCCGCGATCGAGATGCACGCGCTGGAATCCTCGCAGCGCGCGAATTGGCGCACCGCTCACTCCGACGTGAGTAAGGTACAGCTGCACGACTTCGTCGCTGGCGACAGCGCCCGTGTTCGTGACATCGACCGAAATCGCCACCGAATCTTTCGCCGAACTCTTCGCCCGGCTCAGCTTGGCGTTCTTGTACGCAAACGATGTGTAGCTCAACCCGTAGCCGAACGGATACAACGGCTCTCCATCGAAATAACGATACGTACGCTTGGCCATCGAGTAGTCGCTGAATGGTGGAAGCTGATCGACCGACTTGTAGAAAGTAACCGGCAAACGCCCCGCGGGGCTGAAATCCCCGGCGAGGGCTTCGGCGACGGCTGTGCCGCCTTCTCCGCCGGGATACCAGGCTTCGACGATCGCGGGGATATTTTCGTCCGCCCAATTTATGCCTAGAGCGCTTCCGTTGGTCAGCACCAGCACGGTCGGCTTTCCCGCAGCCGCGACCCGCTCGAGCAATTGTTCCTGCGGCGTGGGCAAATCCAGGCGCGTGCGATCGCCGCTGGCAAAGCCTTCCGCATGGACCTTCATTTCCTCGCCTTCGATTCTCGGGGACAATCCAAGCACCATGACAACCAGATCGGATTTCAAGGCGGCGTCCACGGCTTCCTGTGTTTGGCCGCCGGGCAAGCTCCAGATCAGGCGGGCCTCGGCGCTGCGAATAGTCTGGAAATATTCGATCTTTACCGCGTAGGCGCGGTCTTTTTCCAGATGCACTGCCTTGGTCATCACAGTCGCGGGATGATGAACGTTCCAATCTTCTCCAAGCAGCTGGCCGTCGAGCCACATGCGGTGGCCGTCCTGACCGCTGAAGCCTAAGACGTACTCGCCGCTCACCGGCGGCACCAAAATGCCGGTCCAGCGTACCGAATAATTGTTGGGAAGCTCATGCGAGATGCCGGTGTCGCCCCACGCGAAGTCGACCAAGGCATCAGTACGGGTCATCACCGGGGTGTCTTTCAACTCGATGTTGCTGAAATATTCACCTTTCAGGCCATGCTCCTTGCGCGACTCATCGGGATAAAGAGCAGCAGCTGGAACCACATGGGTCACCGGCCCGGTAAGCCCGGTGCCCTCCACGTAGGTGATTTTCGCTTGCGGAAAGCGCGTGCGGATTCCGGCGAGAATGGTTACCGGCTTCGACGGTGTCCCGGCATAGTTGCCGATCAGCGCGTCAAGGTTGTCGGCGTCGGGACCAATCACCGCGATCGACCCAGGAGCTTGTTTGAGCGGCAGCAGCCCACTCTTGTTCTTCAGCAGCACGATGGATTCACGAGCCGTCTTGAGCGCCAGTTGACGATGCGCTTCCGTGTCGTTCTCTGTGGGCGTTATCTTCGAATAGGGAACCATTCCGGCGGGATCGAACAAGCCCAACCGTATCCGTGCGGTGAACAAGCGTCGCAACGATTCATCCAGCACGCTTTGCGGCAGCAGGCCTTGTTTCACCGCGTTGAGCGTAGCTTCGCGTTCGGTCTGCACCCGCGTGCGAGGCGCACCGCAGATCAGGTCCGTGCCGGCCTTGAACGTATCAGTGACGCCCTGTTCAGGCGTTTTCGCGAATTTGTGGCCGTTGAAAACGTCGGTGACCGCACCGCAATCCGAGACCACGTAGCCATGAAATCCCCAATCCTGGCGCAGATGCTCTTGCAACAGCATGCCGTTTGCGCAGGCCGGCTGGCCGTTAACGGCGTTGTAGGCGCACATTACGGATTCGGCCTTTGCCTCCATGACCGTTGCGCGGAACGCGGGGAAGTAAGTGTCCTCCATGTCGTGGCGAGAGACGTTGATGTTGTCGCTGTGCCGCGTGGCTTCCGGTCCGCTGTGCACTGCGAAGTGTTTCGCCGTAGCCACCGTTTTCAAATATTTTGCGTCGTTCCCTTGCAAGCCGGTGATAAAGGCGATGCCCATCCGCGAGGTCAGATACGGATCTTCTCCGTACGTTTCCTGCCCGCGGCCCCAGCGCGGGTCGCGAAAGATATTGATATTGGGAGACCACACGGTCAGGCCCCGATACCAATCCGTCGAGCCGTCCGGATGTACCGTCTCCGCATACTTCGCTCGGAACTCCGTGCTGATTACATCCGCCACCTGATGGATCAGTGATTCGTCGAAAGTCGCTGCCAGCGCGATGGCTTGCGGAAACACCGTCGCCGTGCCCGCCCGCGCCACTCCGTGCAGTCCTTCATTCCACCAGTTGTATTCGGGTATTCCAAGGCGCGGGACCCCGTCGGCGGTATGGCCGATCTGCGAGACCTTTTCCTCCAGGGTCATTCGCGACACCAGGTCGGCGGCGCGCTGTTCGACGCTCAGAGCAGGATTCTTGTATGCAGGTTCGGCTGAAGATTGTTGTCCCAGAATCCGCGCCGGGATGGCGAAAAGAAAGAACACAAACAACGATGAGACCAGTTTCTTGCGCATGTGCCTCTCGCTCAATCGGGTGGCTCGGAAAAACGGGGCGAGTATAGCACTGCCGTTAACGTACACGGCCCTTTGAATTTAACGTTTTTCGTGTTTCAGAACGGCCATTTAACGTAAAATGCGTGACCGGTTCGAGAGCCCGCCCGACATGAGCAAGGAACGCCGTGGAATTCACCTGATTGCCGAGATGGCCAACGTGTCCATCGGCACCGTCGATCGCGCGCTGCACGGCCGAGGCGGTATCAAGGATGACACCCGCCAGCGCATCTTGCAGATTGCCCGGCAAATCGGCTACACCCCCAACCTGGCGGCCCGTGCGTTATCCGTGGCCAAGTCCCGCGCGCGCATCGGCGTATGCATGCCCCGCGAAATCCACTTTTTCTACGATCAGCTGTGGAGCGGAGTTGTGGATGAGGGGCGCCGCGTGGCGCAGTTGGGAATCGAGTTCGTGCATCGCCCCGTCAAAGTCTTGGGTGAAGGGGATACCCAGGCGTTCCGCGAATTGGTCGAGAGCGGCGTCGACGGCATCATCCTAACAGCCGGAAATCCACGGGATCTGAAACCCCTGATCGATGATGCGGAGCACAGAGGTATCCGCGTCGTTTGTGTGTCCACCGACGCACCCGAAAGCCGCCGGTCTACCATCGTGTGCGTCGAGCCCCGCCTGAATGGAAGCATCGCCGGCGAGTTGATGGGAAAATTTGTCCCACCTGGATCGAAGGTAGCCGTCGTCGCCGGAATGCTCACTGCTGAAGATCACCGCAAGAAGACCGACGGCTTTGCCGAGGCCTTTCCCAAAAATTGTCCAGGCGGCAAAATCGTGAGCGTGATCGAGGGTCACGAGGACGAGGACGAAAGTTTTCAGAAGACCTTCGATCTGCTGCGTCGCGTTCCCAGCTTGGCTGGCCTTTACGTGAATACCGTGAATTGCCTTCCGGTATGCCATGCGCTTGGCGCACGCGGGCTGGCCGGCAAAGTCAAGCTCATCACCACGGATCTGTTCGCCGAGATGTCCACGTATTTCGAAAAGGGCACGATCGCTGCATCCATCTATCAACAGCCTCACCGCCAGGGCCAGATAGCGATTCGGCTACTCGCGGACAATTTGACCACGAAAGCGAATCTCCCACCGGCGATTCACCTCAGTCCCGGCGTCGTGATGTTGTCCAACTTGCATCTGTTTCGCGAAATGCGGCAAAGTGACGCCAAGCTTGGCGATTTGCTGGCAAAATCCCGCATAACAATTCCCGCCTGAAATAACGTTGTGCCCGTTTTATCGCTCACCAATTCGCGGCGCCCACGCACAAATTTGTAAAATTGCGTACAGAAATAACGTTGTGGCGACTGAGTCGGTGGCAATCGCACGCCGTTGGTTCTGAAACGGATGTCGGGCTTCAACCGAAACAAAAACGTCGGGGCAAAACGCGCGGCCAACCCCAGTCGATCGCCATGCTCAACAAGTTCAGGCCAGCCGACGACGTCGCATAACTACCCTGTTATCAGCCATGTAGAAGCAATTTGGTCATGTCCCTTCTTCGAATTTTAGCGGTCCGCAGCACCGGATTAGGTGCTTTCAGGTTCACCCGGGGAGGCCAAGTGCTTGACTCTGGAGTTGCAGATCTCGCGTGCGCTGCAGCATATATCTCGCTCCATTAGATCGAAAAAAGCTCTTGACAACCAGGATCGATTAGAGTGATCCTCCGTGTACGTTAACGGTGATACCAAATCACCGGGGGTGGAGGTCTGAAGATGAATTTTCGTTCCTCTGTGTGTGTGTCTGTGGTTGCTCGTGCATTAAAATCTTTTAGTATCCGCCATGCAATGATGCTTGGCGTTTTGTTTTTGGGGCTCTCTTCTCTAGCTTTCGCGCAGGACGCCACGGTCGTTGGCACCATCACCGATCCGTCCGGCTCTGCGATTCCGGGAGCAAAAGTAACCGTAACCAGTGTGGAGACTGCGGCCACGCGTACGGTCACGACCAACGAGTCGGGCCAGTTCGTGCTGCCCGAACTGCACATTGGTCACTACGATGTGAAAGTGGAAGCGGCCGGCTTCAAGACCGAAGAACAGAAAAGCCTTGTCCTTCAGGTCGGTGACCGTCTTCGCTTGGATTTCCAGATGCAAGTCGGCGGCGCGCAAGAGACCGTAACGGTCGAAGCGAATGCTGTCCGCGTGCAGGCCGATTCCGGTGAGGTCAGCAACGTCATCACCGGCCAGCAGTTGTCGCAAATCGCCGTGAACGGTCGCAGCATTTATCAACTCGCGGCTCTGACGCCCGGAGCCTCTAGCGTCATCAACAACTATGTCAATACGCCAGTCGGCGGAGACGCTGGTGTGGAGTTCAACGGTCTACGACAGAACCACAACATTTATTTGCTCGACGGTGGCGAGAATGATGATCGCGGCGGCGCGGGTGGCATGAGCATCGCTCCCTCCACCGATGCCATAGCCGAGTTCCGGGCCCTCACTTCCAACTACAGCGCCGACTACGGCCTGTCTTCAGGCGGCACCATGACCATGGTGCTGAAGTCCGGCTCGAGCACCCTTCATGCTTCGGCGTGGGAATTTAACCGCAATGATGCCTTGGACGCTCGCAACTTCTTTACCCCTGCCACGAACCTTAGTGGCAGTCACAATCCGGTGCCCAAACTTCGGTTGAATGTGTTTGGCTTCAACGTCGGCGGCCCGGTCACCTTCGGCAAGCTCTACAATCCGGATCGCAAGCGCACCTTCTTCTTCTACAATATGGAATGGCGCCGCCTGATCGTCGGCAATATCAGTGGCGGACAGACCGTGCCAGATCCGGCGACCTACGGCGGGAACTTCGGGGCTACGACTATTAACGTCCCGGATGCAACCAAGGTCGCTCCCTCCGTTCTGGCCAAGAACTGCCCCGGTGGCGTACTGCCGGCCGGCATCGTTCAGGGTTCGCCCTTCCCGGGCAACACCATTCCCACTTGCATGCTCGACCCCAACGCTCAAGCCTTGGTTCAGGCCGGTATTTTCCCGGCGCCGACAAATGGCAATAAATTCTTCGGTAGCACCAACACTCCGACAAACTTGAAGGAAGAAGTGGTCCGCATCGACCACAACTTCACCAGCAAGTTCTCAGTGTTCGGCCACTTCATCGCCGAGCAGGTAACCCAGGGCTATTCAATTAGCCAGTGGAGTGGTGCTAACGTCCCGACGGTTGGCGACACCTTCGGCAATCCGTCGTACAGCGCTGTCGTCCATACCACCTACGCCATCAGTCCCAACCTGCTGAACGAAGCCGCTTTCAACTACAACGGCAATCGCATCAACATTATTCCCTTTGCGGGCTCGGGCTTAGCCAGCTTGGCTCTACCTGCTGGTTACGATGGCACCAATAGCCGGTTGTTCAGTGGACCCAATAACTTGGACCGCATCCCCAATATCGACCTGAAAGGCTCCACCGGCACGCAGTTTGAAATTTCTAGCTGGCCGTGGGTCAATAAAGCGGATGACTACCAGTTGCGTGACGACGTTTCCATCACCAAGGGTGCGCACCAGATCAAGTTCGGGGCCAGCTGGGCGATCTACAAGAAGGTCCAGGACCTGTTCGGTACCACCCAGGGAAGCTTCAACTTTGACGGCACTTTCACCGGCAATGACTTCGCTGACTTGCTCCTCGGCACTGCGAAGGGCTATAACGAACTCGCCGTGCAAGACAGCGGCAAGTGGAACAACGTCTCCTGGGCCGCTTACGTTCAGGACAACTGGCGTGTAAACCGTCGGCTTACCTTGAACCTCGGCCTGCGCTGGGACGGCGTGCCGCACACCTACGAAGCCAACAACCGCATGGGCAACTTCTATCCTAACCTCTACGACCCAGCTCAGGCGGCGCTGCTCAATCCAGACGGCACGATCAATCCGGCTAGCCCGGGCCTCGGCTTCAGCCCCAACCCGATTCTCGCTGGCGTTCCGTTGTACCTGAACGGCATCGGGATTCCGGGTCGGAACGGTGTGCCCAAGGGCTTGGTGGACAACCACTGGAATTCGTTCGGACCACGTATCGGTTTTGCCTACGACCTGACTGGCGGCGGCAAGACGGTTGTCCGCGGCGGCTTCGGCATCATGTACGAGCGCATTCAGGGCAACGACATGTACGACGCTGGCCCGAACATCCCCTTCAGCTTGGCGGTGAACGCGCCGGCTCCAGTCGAGATGGACAATCCTCGGCTCTCTCTGGCAACTGGCACAGCCGGTACCCTTCCGATCATTCCGGCGGATATCACCGGTTTGAATAAGCAAGACTACAAACAACCTGCCAGCTACCAATGGAGCCTCGGTGTTCAACACTCGCTGGGCACCAAGACCGTCCTGTCCGTGGCTTACGTCGGCAACACCAACCGCTTCCAGAGCTTCCGAACTCAGTACAACTTACCCGATCAAGCGGCTCTAATTCCCATTATCAATGGCGTCGCTGGTGCGAACTACTCCACTGCGGCCGGCTTGCCCTATCCGGGCTTCCGCTCGCTCCGACTTTCCACCAACGGATCGAACTCTCATTACAACGGCTTGCAGATTGACTTGAACTCGCAGCTGAGCCGCGATCTTTCGCTGCGCGCCTTCTACACCTACTCCCGGACGATCGATCCGGTCAACGGCAGCACGTCCGGTACTACCGGTGGCACGGGCGGTGGCGACTTGCAAGATGTTTCCAATCCCTACCTTGGTTGGAGATACGACGTGGGCCCGAGCGGGTTCGATCGTACTCACAACGCCGTCGTCAACTTCATCTACGACATTCCGGTCTTCCGGAACAACTCCAGCCGTCTGGTGAAAACCACGCTGGGTGGATGGCAGGTCTCTGGTATCGTCACCTTTGTATCCGGCCTCCCATTCAACATCGGTCTCACTGGCGGCCAGGGTGGCAATGGCTTGCCGAATGCGACCAACCGGCCCGATCTAGTGGGCAAGGTCTCCTATCCGAGTACGGTCTCTCCGACCGGCCAGCAGGTCATTCAGTATTTGGATCCTTCGGCCTTTCAGAAGCCGGCGGTGGGCGACTTTGGAGACCTGGGTCACAACGCAGTCCGTGGACCGGGTCGCGACAACTGGAACCTCTCGCTGTTCAAGAGTTTCGTCTTCTCTGAAACTCGCGGCAGCCGATTGGAATTCCGCCTCGAAACCTTTAACACCTGGAATCACACCCAGTTCAACCAGGTCAGCAACAACTTCGGCGCCAGCGACTTCGGCCAATTCAAGTCTGCTTTTGACCCGCGCATTCTGCAGCTCGGGTTGAAGCTGTACTTCTAAGTCGAGGACCAGTAGTTCACACCCAGCCACGGCGGAGCAGGTTGCAAAACCTGCTCCGCCGTTTTTCTTTTTCATGGGGCTTGCACTTTGTACCTCCGCCTACTCTGGCCGCGAACCAAATCTTCGATGCCACAAACTCCCCGCGATTTGCTAGGGTAAATTTGTAATGTACAAATCGCTCTTACTTGGTCTAGTTCTGCTCTCGTCCTTTCACGGACACCCGCTCAGCGCGCAAGGCGAGCGATCGCGTGCTTCCTCCCCCGAGAGCCTTGCGCAGGCCGAAAAACATTGGCGGTCGGTCGTGCAAAGAGATCCCAATAACGCAGCCGCGTTCGCCACTCTCGGCGTGGTGTTTTCGCAAGAAAAGAAATTCGACGACGCGATCCGCGCCTACAAAAAGGCGCTGGCAATCGATCCCAAACTGCCTGGGCTGCATTTGAATCTCGGACTCGCGCACTTCAAGCAGGGAAATTTCCCCGCGGCGATCGCTCCGCTTAAAGCCGCACTGGCAGCTGACCCACAGAGCGCGCAAGCTCGCACCCTGCTCGGCCTAAGCTACTACGGCGCAAAGAATTTTGCCGACGCGTCCACGCAGCTCGCGGAAATCGCCAACCTCGATCCCGGCAACCTCGAACTCCGCCGCGTCCTGGCCCAGAGCTGCCTGTGGGCTAAAAAATACGATTGCGCCCTCGAGCAATTCCGTCAGATTCAGACCCAGGACCCCAATTCCGCGGCCGCCCACATGCTCAGCGGCGAAGCTCTCGATGGGCTAGCGCGCACGCCCGAAGCTATCACCGAATTCGAAGCTGCCGTCAAAATCGCGCCCAGAGAAGCCGAGGTAAATTTCGGTCTCGGCTACCTGCACTGGAAGCTTTCGCAATTCGACGAAGCCACGAAATATTTCAACGCCGAACTCGCCATCGATCCGAATCACCCCCAAGCGCTCGCCTATCTCGCCGACATCGCCTTCAAAAACAACGAAGCGGACAAGGCTTTGCCGCTGCTCCAGAAGGTCGTCAAGCAGCGCAATGACATTCGCATCGCGTACGTCGATCTGGGCGCCATTCTGACGCAGCGCAAGCGTTACACCGAAGCTCTTGCGGCCCTCAAACAGGCGGTCAAGCTCGACCCCTCCCAGCCCGATGCCCATTTCCGCCTCGGAAAGCTGCACCAGACCATGGGCAACATGACCGCCGCAGAACAGGAATTCGCCAAGGTGCGAGAACTCCACGAAAAGCAGAATGAGGATGTGGCGTCCAAGATGGTGCGCCCGGCGCCGACCATGCCGCAATAGACCTCAGCGGCGTTCCGATGCTCGCGAATACTCGCGAATCTTCGCGTCAGGATACGATATAACTGACGGATGTAGTAACCGGATCCTCATACAATCGGTTCGTGGCGGTTGCGCGAAGTGCCATATCTCGAACTCCTGCTTGAATTTATCCGGGGAGCCACCATAATTGGAGGTATTCTGGTGCGTCGGACACCAGCCCAATGCAATGCCCTCTGTGTCAGGCTGACAATCCACCCAGCGCGGACCACTGCACAAAATGCAGCACGCCGCTGCCATTGCCTGATGCCACCCTGTCAGGCACGCTTGGCGGGGGCACCGCCGTAGGCCGTACCGAGGCCTGGTCCGTCGCCGTCACTCCTCGCCCGTCCAGCGAAGCCGCCTCCAAAGGCCAGCTCGAACCCGGCACCATCCTCGCGGATCGGTTTGAGATTCTCCAGCTCCTAGGCCAGGGCGGAATGGGCGCGGTCTACAAGGGTCGCGACCTGGAGCTGGAACGTCTCGTCGCCCTAAAATTGATCCGTCCGGACCTGGCCAGCCACCCTGAAATTCTTCGCCGCTTCAAACAGGAGCTCATCCTCGCCCGCGAAGTCACCCATCGCAACGTCATCCGCATTTTCGATCTTGGTCAGGCCCAGGGCATCAAGTTCATCACCATGGAGTATGTCGAAGGCCGCGACCTTCGAGGCTTGATCCACGAAAAAAACAAGTTCACCACCGAAGAAGCCGTTCCCATCGTCCTGCAAATCTGCGCCGCCCTCGATGCTGCTCACAGCGCCGGCGTCGTGCACCGCGACCTGAAACCGCAAAACGTCATGGTCGACAAAGACGGTCACGTCTATGTGATGGACTTCGGCATCGCGCGCTCGCTCGAGACTCCCGGCATGACGCAAACCGGCGCGCTGATGGGCACGCCCGAATACATGTCGCCAGAGCAGGCCAAGGGCGAGAAAGTCGACGCCCGCTCCGATCTGTTTGCGCTCGGCATCATCATCTACGAAATGCTCACCGGCATCTCGCCGTTCAAGGCTGACACCGCGATGGCCATGATGTTCAAGCGCACCCAGGAACGCGCCACGCCGCTGGCGCAGCTGAACCTCGGCATCCCTCCCATCATCAGTGACATCGTCGCGAAAACTTTGGAGATCAAGCCCGACCAGCGCTATCAAACCGCCCGCGCAGTCATCAACGACCTGGAAGCCTGGCAGGCCGGCGCCGCCCACAACACCATCATCCCCACGTCCACGCGCATCCGCTATATTCCCAGTTACAAAAAGTGGATCGCCGTCGGCGCCGCTGTCGTCGTCCTCGGCGGCGGCGTGTACTTTTTCCAGCGCACCTTCACCCTTCGTCCTTCCAGCGGCTCGGGCGCGCCCGTCAAGCCCGTCTCCCTGGCGATCCTCCCGTTCCACAATGATTCCTCTGACGCTGCTACGGACTGGATGGGCACCAGCCTCTCCGATATGCTCAGCCGTGAAATCGGCCAGTCTATGCGATTCAATACGGTTTCATCTGACAGAATCCACCAGATTTTGCGTGACTCTCATGTGCCCGCCAATTCCTCCTTCGATGGCGACATCCTTCGCCAGTTGGCCGACCTTTCCAGTGCCGACTTCATGGTCTGGGGACATTACGTCAGGCTTGGCGATCAGGTTCGCATCGATGCCACCCTCGGCGATTTCAAAAATCCCGGCCGCAACAAGCAGTTGCAGGTGCAGGTCGCCGGCGAAAAAGACTTTCTCAATGGCGTGCATCAACTCGCCGAGCAAATCCGCAACAATCTCGCGGTTTCCTCCGACGTCCTGAACGACCTGAAAGCCAGCTCCTTCAAGATCAGCTCCCAGTCGGTCGCCGCCCTCCGCTACTACGATCAAAGCATGCAACTCCTGCGCGACGGCAAAAATCTCGACGCCGTGAAATCTCTGGAATCCGCCGTCAAGGAAGATCCGCAATTCGCTCTGGCCTGGTCGCGCTTGGCCGCCACGCAGTCCGAGCTCGGCTACGACGCCGATGCCGAGCGCAATTCCCGCAAAGCTGTCGACCTCGGTCAGCAGCTGCCTGCCGCCGAAAAGTACCTCATCGAGGCCAGTAGCGCCCGCATCCGCAGAGACGGCAAGAAAGCCATCGACGCTTACGAGAACCTGGCGAAAACGTTCCCCAACGACACCGACATCGAATACGATCTGGGCCGGCTGTACATCGGCAAGGGCGACTACGACAAGGCCCGTGCGCAGTTTCAGAAAATCCTTCAGTCCAATCCGAAAAATATCAACGCGCAGTGGCAGCTCGGGGTTGTCGAAGTGCAGCGCGACAATCCACAGGCGGCTCTGGCCCCGCTCAATCAGGGGGTTAGCCTCGCGATCCAATCCGACAACCAGGAACAGAAGGCCCTCATCCAGCTCGCCATCGGCATCGCCTACCGCCTGATGAACAAGCCCGACGACGCCGTTCGTAGTTACAAAGAGTCCATGGAAATCAGCAAGAAGCTCGGGCTCAAGCGCCTTCTCGCCGGTAATCTTACCGAAATGGCGCAAGTGCAGAATTCACTCGGCAAGCCTAAGGATGCGCTAGCTAGCTACCAGCAGGCCCTCGATCTGTTCCACGAAATCGGTACGAAAAAGGAAGCTGGCGACGTCCTGATCAATCGCGGCGTGCTTTACAACGGCTGGGGCGATTACGACAAGGCCCTCCAGGATTACAAGGAGTCCTTGCAGATTCAGCGGGATACCGGCGACGAAAATTATCAGGCCCTGTGCCTCAGCAACATCGGTGCCGCTTACCTCAATAAAGGCGATACCGACAATGCGCTCACCTATTTGCAGCAGGCTCTGCAGGTGCGCCAGAAGCTTGCCGACCCCGAATACGTCGGTCAGGCGCAGAGTTCTCTCGCCGATGTCTACATCGCCACCGGCGATTACGATCAGGCCATCAAGACCATCTTCAGCGCGCTCGACACTTCGCATAAGGCCAACGACATTCGTGGTGCGGCCGCCGAGTCCCTGCAGATGGGCACGGTACAACTCGCGCAGGGACGTTTTGGCTCCGCCGTCAGCGCCATGCAAGCTGCCGTCAAGAATTATCAGGCCAGCGGAGACAAGGGCCGCGATTTGATCAGCTCACTCAACAATCTGGCCGACACCTTGGCGCAGGCGGGCCGTGGCGACGAGTCCGCCAAGCCACTGGCCGAGGCCCAGGAATTGGCGCGCGACCAAAAGAATGCCGGTATCGAGAGTGCCGTGTCTGACGTGCAGGGCGATGTCGCTTTCTACCGCGGCGATCTCAAAGCCGCGCGCTCCGCTTACGAGCAATCTCTGCGCGCCGGCAATCAGGCCAAAGATCGCACTCTGGTTCTGTCCGCGAAACTCAATCTGACCCGCGTCGCGATCGCCGAGGGCCGCTCGCAACCTGCTCTGGCGGACCTGCGCTCCATCATTCAGGAAGCCGACCGCCTGAACCTAAAATATTTATCGGTTCGCGCCTCGGTGGACCTCGCGCAGGCCCTGATTAACACCAAGGATTACGCGCGCGCCCGCCAGGAACTCGAACGCGCCCTGGGGCGCAGCGAAAAACTGGGCTCGCGCCTGGAAACCGCGCGCATCCACTATCTGATGGGAGACGCCATGCGCCTCGCCGGCGAAACTTCGGACGCCTCCCGTCAGTACCAGCAAGCCCTCCAGATCTTCGACGCCCTGAAGAAAGAACAAGGCGCCGAGCGCCTCCTGGATCGCTTCGACCTGAAAACCATCTACGCCGAAGCTAGCCGCTGGGTCTCCACCCTCCGCGGCTAGCACGCAAATAGACTCCCGTTTTGCGCCTCATGTACCTCAGGCCTTTAGGCTGAGGATTTAGATTCCAATCCGGCAACAATGCAGATTACCGCGGGCCTTGAGTTCTTATCTCGTGTGTTCGGTCGGAACGATTCGGCTGCAAACACGATCCATCGAAGCCCGCTGTCAAAAAAGAAGCGGGCGGCCGTTTGCGGCCGCCCGCGATCTCTGACTAACTTATTCGGCGAACTGCCAACTGTTAAAAGGGAACTGATACCGGAACAGCTGAGTTTCCGGCAAGATCCGTCCCGTTCAAGTTGATCGTTCCGTGCTGTGTTTTCACGCTGAACGTGCTGGTTACCGAGCCAGTATGTGCCGGCGCAAGGAACAGGAAGGGCCCGCATGTGACCACGCCTGAACCAAGGCTGCTGTCCGCAAGCGGTGGATCGTCGCACTTGAACGTGATCTTTACCGTCCCGCCGCGCGAGTTTGTATTTACCGTCTTGCTGAGGAACGTAATTGTCGGCCGCGTTGTATCAATGTTGATCTGCACGGTCTTGAACGACGCCCAATTCGATGTTTGGTCGTTCTTCACTCGGAACTTCAGTTCTTCCGTGCTCGCGCAATCTGTCGCGAAGTAATGCAGGATATACCGTCCTTCGCCGAACGTCTGGCCGCTGGCGGTGTCCTGGGTGATGGTTTTGTTGGCCGTGAAAATTCCTCCAGGAACCAGCGGGCAGGCTCCGGAGTTGTTCAGCGCGATATCCGTCGCGATCGGGTAGGTCGTATCCGGCACCGGCGGAGTCACCGTCGCTTTGTTGGTGCCAAACGTCACGCTTTGGATTGGTGCCGGTAGGAAGCCGTTGGCCGGCAGCGGATTGAAGAACGGATAGATTGCCGGGCTGGCAAAGAACTTCACGCTCACCGTCGTGGCTTTCTGCCAGCAGGGCAGCACGGTCGGCGCCAGGCAACCCAGCAGGTTAGCCGACGTTACCACCGGCAGTGTGATTGGCAGCGGCATGTTCAGCACCGGAATAAACGTCGAGTTCGTTGTTCTCGTTGTGCCCCCCGCAATCGGATCGCCGCCCACAAATTGCGTCAGCGTATTCTGCGGGCACAGCTGAGTCGCCAACACGCCGGGATTTTCGAACGTGCAGTTGCTCGCCGTGCTCACCCAATTGTCCGTGCCCATCAAGAAGCCCGCTCCCGTGTCCGGCGCGATCTGATTCTGCGAGGTTGGCGTATCGATGCTGTCAAACGTCGCCTTGAACAGGACATCGCGCGCAGGTGATCGCGGGCAGTTCGTTCCCGAAGCCTCTCCGGTCCCGCCGATCGTGCACGTGATCGTGAACGCCTTGCACTGCGGATTGCCGGCCCCATCCAGCTCGCCACTGAACCGCATGCACACCGCCGGTCCCGCCGAGGTGCCATGCACCAGCGCTGCAAAGCTCCCCGGTGGCACCGCCGTGTCGGCTACCGTGGGAGTCGGAGTGTCCCCGAGGTTAGCATTACTATTGATGTAATTCGCCCCAAACTGAATGTGCTGTCCACCTGTACTGTTGAAGTTGAAGATCGGCGTCAGGGATGCTGGCGAGTCCGGATCAATCGGCGCGCCCACCAACGTGCCCCCGGTCTGCACGCCCGCCACCGTGCAGTTGGTCTTCAGGAACAAGGATGCTCCAGCGACGAAGCCTCCGCCGTCCAGCAGTGTGAACGTAACTGTCGATGGCCCGCTCGGCAGGAACCCGCTTATATCGATTGGGGTTACGCCCCCGGCATTGTCTGCATTTGGCGATTGTTGAACCAAGACAGAGTTGCCGGCATTTGCGAAGTCATCCGGGTTCCGTCCGTTTAGTTGATTACCGCCCGCGGGTACCTGATAGTTTGTCGTGAAGCAATCATTGAGAAGTGTTCCATTATTGTTGTCCGCTGGCCCGCCCCGGCACACATTGCCATCAGGATGATGATCGGTGTTCGCTGGCGTGCCGTTTATCGCAAGCGTGACATAGTTGTCCTCGAGGACGAACCCAGAACCGTCAGGAGTGGATGATACCGTTCCGGTGCGGTCTGTCGCGGGGCAGCTCAGGCTCAGGGTTGTGCTGCCATACGTAAATGGATTCGATAGCGTGGCATTTCCATTTGACGGCGCCACGATCGTCGGATCGAAGAGCTTGATTGCGCCGGCAGCACCGGTTAGGTCCACGCTCTTTGAGGTCTCCAGACCATAAAAAAAAGTGAGGGAGGCGTGCTCCAAAACTCCTGGAGCCGACGCTGAACTGAAAGCGACAGTCACGGAGCAGGCTGCCGGTGCGTTCAACGTTACACCCGTGCAGGTGTCTTGCACCTTGCTAAAATCCCCTGCTTGCGCTCCCCCGATGCCGACGCTTGCGACCGTCACCGATCCTTCTCCGGTCACGCTGAACGTCGCCGTTTGCGCGGCTGTTGGGGACGTACCTCCGGTCGGCACCGCGAATGACAAATGACTCGGCGAGACCGTTACGTTCTGAGCTATGGCTACCGCTCCCAAACAACACACCGCCGCGATCAGAGTGATCGAACGCACGACCACCTTCCATGCCATCATTGTTCTTCTCCTTGAGGCGCCTGAACTCGTATTATTTTCCAGAAATTGATTGCCCTGCAGGCCTTCCAAATGACCTTCAACGGTTCATGGGATACAGCGGGGACTTGTGTCTCGCGCCGACCAGCGCACAAAACCGGCGTGATTGTCCCTCTCGGGTCGCTAAGTTGTCAACAACAAAGCGGTTCCAGGACTACCATTCTGGCAGTAATGATCCGGAATTCTCCGTCGCTAGCCTCCTTTGCGTCGCGTACCGCAATCGCCACGCCGCTGGCTGGACGAGTTCCGGGCTGCACTTCTTCCACCACTTGCCTGGGCGTCTCGGGCTCATCCTCGACCTCGCATCAGCAACTCCATTCACTGCAATGGGATGGCTATCCCAATGCCTCGAGCCGATCGATTGCCCCAACCACCCTCACAACAAAAATCGCTATCCAACTCGATAGCGCCTATCCATCCGGATAGCCAAAGCTCTTGATGGCAGCAGTGTCGCGCCGGGTCTCGATTTCCCTTGAGTCCGAGGTACTCCTTGTGATAGTATCTGTTATGTTATCTGCGCCAGGAGATGTCTCTGGCGCATTTGCATTTTAGAGGAGGCAAGTGTCCTGTTTTTAATACGATACGGACCCGCCCGTAAGCCCCTTAAAATGAATCTGGTACCAAAACAGTAGAGAGCTGGTCGCGAAGCAAGATTCAGCCGCGCTTCCCACAAGTCATCCCTGGGGGATTTTGGCGACCCATCTTTCGGCAAAACGATGTGCTCTTTTGCACCCGGTATTTTGGCAAGGCCAGCAGAATGAAAGACTTCCGCACTCTTTGCCCGAAACCATGGCGGTGGGTTTCCCTCCGGAAAAACGTGTCTGGGGATAAACCTGCCGCCGCTGGTGCCGTCGCGGCGGTCCTCAGCTTCGGCCGCAAGCAACTGGTCTGCTATACTCGGAAGGTTATGCTCTCGGTCAACAATGTCTCCATGCGCTTCGGTCCGCGCATCCTGTTCGAGGATGTCACCTGCACCTTTATGGCTGGGCGCCGCTACGCCATTTCCGGCCCCAACGGCGCCGGCAAGTCCACACTGATGAAAATCCTCACCGGCGAACTCGAGCCCACCAAAGGCTCGATCACGCGCCCCAAGCGCCTCGGCATCCTCCGCCAAGATCAGTTCGCCTTCGACGAATTTCGCGTCATCGACACCGTCATCATGGGCAATTCCGCGCTCTGGAAAGCCCTGCAGGAACGCGATGCGCTTTACGAAAAGCCGCACGACGAACTCACCGACGCCGACGGCATGCGCCTCGGCGAACTCGAAGGTATCGTCGGTGAAGAAGGCGGTTACACCGCCGAATCCGACGCCGGCACGTTGCTAGACGGACTGGGCATCGAAATCGATCTGCACGAACGCAAAATGGGCGAGCTTCAGGGCGGCCAGAAAGTGCGTGTGCTGCTGGCGCAAGCGCTATTCGGTAATCCCACTGCGCTACTGCTCGACGAGCCCACCAACAACCTCGACCTTGATTCCGTCCACTGGCTGCAGAAATATCTGACCGAATACGAGGGCGTGTTGATCGTGATTTCCCACGATCGCCACTTTCTGAATTCAGTCTGCACCCACACGGCGGATATCGACTACGAAAGCGTGATCATGTACGTGGGCGGTTACGACGACATGGTCATCGCCAAAACACAGATTCGCTCACGCATCGAATCCGAGAACGCCCAGCGCGAAAAGAAAATTGCGCAGCTCAACGAATTCATCGCACGCTTCTCCGCCGGCACGCGTTCCGCGCAAGCCACCTCGCGTAAGAAAGAAGTCGAGCGCCTGCAAACCTCTGAGCTGGCCCGCTCCAACATCCAGCGCCCGTACATCAAGTTCGACATGAAGCGCAATTCCGGCCGCCATCCGCTGGAAATCAAGAGCGTCGAAAAATCCTACGACACGCTTAAAGTGATTCCGCGTTTCACCGCCAGCATCACCCGAGGCGAAAAAATCGCGCTGATGGGCCGCAACGGAGCAGGGAAGACCACCATGCTCAAATCCCTGGTTCGTAACGCGCCCGGGTTCATCGACGATTCCGATAAGCAATTTCCCGTCAACGGCGGCCAGGTCATCTGGGGACACGAAGTCAGCGTGGGATACTTCGCGCAGGATCACACCGACTCCATCACCCGCGACAACACTCCCGCCATCGAGTGGCTCTGGCAATTCGATCCCAGCGCCAACCAGCAGGAACTCCGCGGCTTAATGGGGCAAATGCTGTTCAGCGGCGAAGACGCGCTGAAACCCACGCGCGCGCTGTCCGGCGGAGAATCTGCGCGCCTGATCTTCTGCAAACTCATGCTGCAGAAGCCGAATTTCCTGGTCCTCGACGAGCCGACCAACCACCTCGATCTGGAATCCATCAACGCGCTGAATATTTCGCTCCAGCGGTACGATGGCACCGTCCTGCTGGTCACGCACGACCACGACGTCATCGACGAAGTCGCCACCCGCATCTGGCACTTCCGCAACGGCAAAATCGATGACTTCAAAGGCCCCTACGAAGAGTTCATCGCCTACGCCGAACAAAAGGCCTCGTAAGGCTTCTACCGCGGCACCGCCGCCAAATTCCTCAACTCACTCGCCCGCTTCATATTCGGGCTGATCTGCAGGGCTTTGGCCGCATTCCCAGCCGCTTCCTGTTTGTTTCCTACTGCCGCTTGCGCCTGTGCCACGGTCGCCAACGCATGGGGATTCGCGATCGGCTCCTTCGCCACTTGCGCCAGATGCTGAGTCAACTCCTGCTTGGCCGCTTCGTTCTGCGGATTGCTCTTCACCTGTTCGGTAAGCTGGTCCAGCTTCTGGATCGACGCGATCTTCTGCCGCAACGCTAGCGCCTCCGGAAATTTCGGGTCTGCCTTCAAGGCTTGATTCAGATTTGCCTCCGCAGCCGCTTCATTCCCAGTCGCAAATTGTGCCCGCGCAATAAGGGTGATGATATGAGGATCTGAGGTCGACCGGCCTTCGATCCTTTTCAGGTTTTCAACCACCGCTTGGCGCGTCGCTGCCTCCGTCGGATTCTTGAGCAATTCCTCGGTCTGATTGTTCAATTCAACCGTGATCTTGCCGAACTCGATCGACTTGACGCTCGGCCAGCCGATGAAAATGGCGGAAATCAGAAAATATGCTGCGCCGCTCTTCGGACTTGACTTCATCAGGAACAAGGCACGAAAGAACAAAATTACGCCCAAGACCATCAACACGATTTCATACAGGTGCAGCCCTTGGAGAAGACTCATGACGGCCCGCCTTGGTGGGAAATGCTCCTAGGAAGATGCCGTATTAAAGAAGCGGATAGCTTCGCTGTCAACTAACATTTCCTTCCGTTCGAAAGTCTCGCTGCCTGTCTTGGCGCGCCTTTCACTTTACTCTGGCCGTCAATTCAGCCATTATCTGGCGCAATTCTCCCTTCAGCGATCCTGAGGATATTGCTATGCGCAAGCCGCTTCTGCTTTCCACAGTGATGACATTGTATACACTTTCTGCGGCGTCATTCCTGGCCGCTCAATCGCCGCAATCCAACCTGCAAACCGAATCCGACGAATACACCAGCTACGAACTTCTCGGGCCCGACACTAACAGCTTCAAAATCACATACGAAGTGACCGCCACCACTCCCGGCGCAAAATATTTCTACAATTCCATCCGCAAGGGGAGTACCGCCAGCGGCGAAGCGGCATTCGACGTGATGACCGGCGAGCCTCTGCGTTTCGAGGTCGTGCCAGGGGTCGATGCGCGCAAGGATCCGCTGATGCGCGATGCGGACGCGGCCACCAACTACATCAAGGTGACGCTCGCGCGGCCTGTTCCCGCGAACGGACAAGGGCGCATTCTGATTCTGAAAACCTATAAGGATGTGAAGAGCTACTTTCGCGAGGGTGATGGGATTGTTTTCAACCGGCCGCTGGGCATCAAGCGCAACAGAGTCGTTCTGCCCGCGGGCTACGAAATTGTCGCCTGTAATGTGCCGTCGCAAGTTTTGTCCGAGCGCGATGGACGCGTTGCCATGAGCTTGATGAACGCGACCAGCGTTGATGCCCCGCTCGTTCTTCGCGCGCAACCCGGCGCGCAAACCAGCCCCGCCGCCGTGCTACGCCCTGCTACCGCGGCCCGCAGTTGGGAAGCGCCATTTCCGGGCGAAACCGAACGCGAACGGCTATCCGAGCGGGCTCATCAGGATCGCGACATCGTTTACTTCCTGCAGGCGCCGGAGACCCACGCGTTCAGCCTGTATCACGACTACACCGAATCGCGGCCGGGCGTCGACAAGTACCTAAACGTGGTCCGCGAGGGCAGCAGCGTAGCGAATCCTTCGGCCTACGTTCTGGATACCGGGGAAAGGCTGGATACGAAAGTGCTGACAGGTGCGCAGCTCGCCGCCGCGAAGATCGCCGTGGATGAGCCGGTCAAACCGGAAACGCAAGTGGTGGTATTTCCGTTTTCCGCGGTGAAGCAGGGGCAGTCGATCCGCTTGCGCATTTCGGAAACCTATATCGCCGCATCGAGCTATCGACTCGACGGCGACGATCTGGTTTTCGATCGCAGCCTCGGACGCCCACGCAACGCGGTTGTGCTACCCGCGGGCTGG
>Ga0134124_10000306_pt1 | contig 42990 bp, 35 predicted proteins | sample KB304_FD_96880 | JGI IMG/M metagenome (GOLD analysis project Ga0134124, IMG submission 96880) | Terrestrial soil microbial communities without Nitrogen fertilizer from Kellogg Biological Station, Michigan, USA - KB3-0-4 | ecosystem: Environmental > Terrestrial > Soil > Unclassified ...
AAGTTCTTCAACTGGGACAGCGTCGAATCGAATCCGAAGCCGGTGCAGGGACCGAACGTGCCGATCGTGATCGGCGGCCACACCGATATCGCCGCGCGCCGCGCGGCGCGCTACGGCAACGGCTTCTTTCCGGGACGCGGGAGCGCCGACCGTCTGAAGGAGCTCATCGGCATCCTTCGCGACGAGTGCGCGAAGATCGGGCGCGACCCGGCCGAAATCGAGCTGACCGGCGGCATGATGGCCCCCGATCCGGATTACGTCGCGAAGGCCGAAGAGATGGGATTCAGCCGCTTGATCGTCGCTCCGCCGGGTTATGATCGCGACGGGATCTCGCGCGGGTTCGAGGCGTTTGCCGCCGCGTTCCTCAAATGACCGGTCAGCCGTCGCCAGTCGCGGGTTCGTAGAAACCCGCAAGCGCGAAACGTCGAACCAGTACGAACCTCGTTCCGGCGGCGACGATCTCAGGCCGCCAGTCGGGCTTCTTCCATGGCGAGCCGAGAACGACCACGATCTCCGGTCGAAACTCGCGGAATGCCGGGAGCGTCGCAAGAGAGCCGGACGCATTGGTCACCGCGACGTTCTCGATCCGGACCGCAGGCTTCCCGTCTTCGAGCAGCATCCACAGCAGATACTCGGGCGGTCCGGTGTCCGTGAAGATCACGCCGAGATTGCGCGCACCGCGCCGGCGCACCACTCGGGCAACTTCCTCGTACGTCGCGCGCGACCACGGAAGGCGCGCGAAATACAGGTCGTGCCTCGGTGTCACGAGAATTCCCTTGCCGGCTTCGAACGAGAGCGGCCGCGCAAAAGTGCCAACGGCGTACGGCAGGCTCGCGACGAACAGAACGCAGGCGACAAGCATCATGGCTCGCCGGCGAAAGATGTCCGAAGCGACGACTGCGACGAGCGGCGAAGCCAGAACCAGCAGCGGCATCAGCAGGCGGCATCCCGGACCCTGCCATCGGACTGCTGCGCAGAACAACACGTAACCGCAGCCGATCGCAGCAAGATACTGCAGGCGTGAGCCGCCGGCGCGAAGCGGTCGCAACACGAGAAGTGCAATGCCGACTCCGACGAACAGAAGAATGTGCAGCGGACTGAACGCCAGCTCCTCGATCCGGGTCGGCGGCAGGATCCGGAACGGCCGGAACTGGGAAGTCTCCGGATCGAAGGCGTCGGCGCCGATCATATGGTGAACGACGACCACGCAGCGCAGCAGTGCCTGGTTGATCGCCGCGCTGTCCGTTCCGAGCTGGAAGAACGCGTTGCGAACGACGTTGGATGCAATGCTCGCCGGCGTAATCTGCGCGATGCCGTCTTTGGCACGGTAGACCGGATCGGCCAGCGGATGTCCGTAGATGGCGAAGTTGCGCCCGAGATACGGCAGAACCAGCGCGCAGACCAGAACCGTTCCGGCAACGGCCGGCATTGCCAGATGGCGCAGCGTACGACCGGGACTCCGGATCCAGCGAATCAGCGCGAGCGCGACTACCGGCGCCGCGAACAGCCATGACGTGATCTTCGTCATCAGCTCGAGCCCGAGCGCAGCGAAGGCGCAGACGACCGAGGCCTGCGAAGGCGCAGCGCTGCCACGCGCGCCGGCCAGGCCGCCGAAATGGGCCAGCGAAAGCAGCCACAGTGCTTCGACCCATCCGTTCTTGCCGCTCGAAGCCTGCGTGATGCCGATCGGCAGCGTCACCGCAAACACCGCAGCGAACAGCTGCGCGCGGCGGTTTCCACCGAGATCGCGAGCCAGCAGCGACGCGGCGCCTAGCGCACCCATTGCCGCAAACCACTGCAGCAGGCAGCCCGCCCGGTCTCCGCCGCTCAGGAGCTGAAGGTGAAGGCGCACCATCTCGGCCAGCGGAGGCTCGAAAAGCTGAGGCGGATCCCAGGTCGGATAATGCGCGAGCGAGCGATTCTGGATCCAGTGCATCACGCGGCTCATGTGGTAGCCGACCGAATCCGAGCTCTGCGGAGGAGCGAGCGCTGCGACGACGAGCAGCACGAGGGCAAGCGCTGCGACGCCGCCGACAAGAAACCTGTCGGCGGCGTCGAGAGGAGGAATGCGAACTTTCGCGGGCGCTCCATCGCGACGCCACCGCCAGGCCAGCACCGCCGTCGCACCAGCGACGGCGACCAGCCAGAACCCGACCACCGCACGGTAAGTGACGGCATGAAACGCACTGAGCGTTTCGGTGCCGAGCGCGATCGCGACTCCGAGCACCAGAGCTGCGACCAGGACGTCTTCACGCAGCGTCGCATCGCTGCGGCGCTGCCCGGTACGCAGCGCAGCGACGAGCAGTGCCAGAACGATGAGCGGTGCAAAGGCCAGACCGCTCAGCACGTCGGTGTGTCACCCCATCGTTCGAAGCAGACCGGAATGCCGAACGTACTCAGCCGATCCGGTGAAGCGCGCAGAGCTTGTTGCCGGACGGATCGCGCAGATACGCAAGGTACATCTTGCCCATGCCGCCTTCGCGCACGCCCGGAGGATCCTCACAGGTCTTGCCGCCGTTGGCGACGCCGGCCGCATGCCACGCATCGACGGTCGCCGGATCAGACACATTGAACCCGATCGTGCCGCCGTTGGCTGCCGTAGCAGGCGCCTCGTTGATCGGCTTCGTGATGGCGAATACGCCGGTCGGCGAGAGGTAGAAGATGCGGCCCTTTTCGTCGGTGATGCCGGCGGGGAGGCCGAGCGTGCCGAGCACGGCATCGTAGAACTTCCTGGACGCTTCGAGGTCGTTGGAGCCGACCATGACGTGGCTGAACATTGCGTATCTCCTTCGTTTTGTTTTCCGCTGCAGAAACTGCCGGACCTGCGGCCTTTTGTCCCGGCGGCAAGCCGGGATCAACCGTCTTCGTCAGCGGGTGCTGCCTGCGCTGCGGACGAGGAATTCCCTGCGCCGGGGCCTGCGCTGCTCGGCGAGAAAGCGCAGCGCGGAGTATGGCCAGAGCGTGTAATTGCGATCGTTGCGATCGGTGTACCACGCGTTGCAGCCGCCGCTGAACACCATGCGCTGCATGTCGCGCTGAAGCCGCTCGTTGTAGCGTGCGACGACCAGCGGATCGGGATCGATCTCGGCAACGCCCTCGCGCTCCATCCACTCGAGGCTGCTGGCTGCGTAGCGAGCCTGCGATTCGATCATGATCAGCGCCGACGTGTGGCCGGTTGCGCTGTTGGGGCCGAGGAGCAGGAAGAAGTTCGGGAAGCCCGGCACCATCATCGTGCGCAGCGTTTCGATCTTGTCCGACCACACGTCGCGAAGACGCCTTCCGGCCTTTCCGACGATGTTCACGTAGTCGCTGATGTCGAACGGCCGAAAGCCGGTCGCTTCGACGATGATGTCGACTTCGTGCAGCTTGCCGGTCGCGTCGCGGATGCCGCCGGGCTCGACGCGCGCGATCGGATCGGTCACCAGGTGGACGTTGCTGCGGTTGTACGTCGTCAGATAGTCGTCCGAAATGCAGCGGCGCTTGCAGCCCGGCTCGTAGTCCGGCGTCAGCCGCGCGCGAAGCGCGGGATCCTGGACCGAATTCTCGAGATGCTGGAGCCCCTGCCGCCGCAGGCGGGACGCAAACCAGGTCTTGCGTCGCAGCGACAGCGTGCCGACGAAGTCCATGAATGCCCACAGGTACCAGCGATAGAGCCGCATCAGCCATGGAAAGCGTCGAAACATTGCGCGACGCTGCGGTGCGATGTCGCTCGCCAGTCGCGGGAACACCCACGCGGCCGAACGCTGGAAGACGGTGACCTCGGCAACCTCGCCGGCGATGCCGGGAAGCACCTGCGCGGTGCTCGCTCCGGTGCCGATGATCGCAACGCGGCGTCCCTTCAGCGCGACGCTGTGATCCCATTCTGCCGTGTGAAAACGCGCGCCTGCGAATGTCTCGATCCCTTCGAGATTCGCCCGGTTCGGCAGATGAAGGCCGCCGAGCGCGCTGACGACGGCGTCGCTGCGCCACGTCTCGCCGCCTTCGGTATGTATGGTCCAGTGCCGTTCGTCGCGGACGAGGTCGGTGACCTTGCAGCCGAAGCGAATCTTCGAGCGCAGATCGTACTTGTCGACCGTGCGCTCGCAGTATTCCCAGATCTCGCGGCCGCTCGAGTACGAATGCGTCCAGTCGGGGTTCAGCTCGAACGAAAATGAATAGACGTGAGAAGGCACGTCGCACGCGACGCCCGGATACGTGTTCTCGCGCCAGGTACCGCCGACGCTCGCCGCCTTCTCGAGGATGATGAAATCGTCGATCCCCTTGCGCCGGAGCTCGATCGCCATGCAGATTCCGGACATTCCCGCGCCGAGGATGGCAACGCGGACCCGAGGCTGCGTCACGGCGTCGGAGGAGCTTTCGGCGAAGGCGGGCACTGGCGACACTGCTTAGCAGGAATGCGTAGCGGGGGCGACGAATCCCCGGCCTTACATCACCGCGAAGTAGTTCTGTATCGCAAACTCCATCGCCTCGTCGCTGAACTCGACCGGCCGGCGGTGGAAGCGGCAGAAGCTGCGCATCTGCAGCACGAGATCGCGCGGCTGGCAGCACCGCATCGGCCTGCCCGCGGGACGAAAATAGTTCTCGATGAAACGCCTCGCCTGCTCTTCGGAAGGGTGAACGCCGAGCGTCGGGGCGACGACCAGCAGGATACGGAGGAACTGGTCCGGCGTGGGGTCAACGATCTCGATCTTGTACGGAAGACGGCGCAGAAACGCTTCATCGACGAGATCTCGCGGCGCCAGATTCGTCGAGAAGATCACAAGCTGGTCGAACGGCACCTGGATCTTCTTGCCGGTCGGCAGCTTCTGGAAATCGTAACGCTTCTCCAGCGGGACGATCCAGCGGTTGAGAAGCTGCGACACGGGCATCGACTGCCGTCCGAAGTCGTCGATCAGAAGCACGCCGCAGTTGCTCTTCATCTGCAGCGGCGCTTCGCTCACATTGCTGACCGGGTCGTGTCGCAGCTCGAGCTGGTCCATCGTGAGCTCACCGCCGACGACGACAGTCGGCCGTCGGATGCGAACCCAGCGTCCGTCCTCGAGCGTCTCTCCAAGCAGCGTCGAATCCGGGCTCTTGATCTCTTCATGAAGAACCGGATCGAACAGCCGGATGCATACGCCCTCGACCATGATCGTACGCGGGATCCAGATGTCGCTGCCGAAACAACGCACCACCCTTTCCGCAATGCTGGTCTTGCCGTTGCCCGGAGCGCCGTACAGAAACATTCCGCGTCCGGCATTCACGGCGGGGCCGAGACGCCGCAGCATCTCGGGTTCGAGCAGCACGTCGGCAAAAGCCTTTTCGAGCTCGTTCATGCCGATGTCCGCGAGCGCAAGACTCTGGGCCGCTACCGATGCGACATAATCGTCGAGCCGCACGGGAGCGGTGCCCGCGTACGTACAGATGCTCATGAAGCGCTTCGCACGCTCGCTGCCGGCATCCGACAGAGCGTATTCGTAGTCGCCGACAGGCAGCGTCTTCTGGTAGATCAGCAGCATCTCGTTCTTGAGATGGCTGAGGATCGGCACGATCAGTCGAAACGGAAGACCGATCTCACGGGCAATCATGCGCCCGCAGGTCGCGCCGTGGACGTAGAGAAAGCGGCAGATCAGCTTTTCGGTGAAATCGTACGAAAGTCCGGCTTCCGCGAGAGTGAAGGCCTTCTCGGGAGAGAATCCGGAGACCGCGCGCGTTTCGAACCCTTGCTGCGCCGCCGCGACGGCAGCGAACCGGCAGGCATCGCTGCCATCGTCGTCCGCCCAGATCGTCACCGTCTCGTCGTTGTGCTCAGCGGCGGGGATCGACTCGTCGTGTACTGAGCTCGGAATCGCAGAAGGCATCCCCGGGCTTTAGCACGTTAGCCTGGACCTCACCGGGGGAGATTCCCGCGCCGGACCCCACGGTTACCCTTGGATAAGGCTATCCGACGCGGTGCACCCACGACCGGCGCGTGCGAAGCGAACCCCGAGGCACGACCTCTTTCGCCGTAGCCTGGCCTTCCATCAACGCACTGCGCTTGAGACTGTTCAGCACGTCGCGGACGCTGCCGGAGTCGAGCCGGAACGTGTTGCAGATGCTCTCGAACGAGAACGGCGAGTCGTAGCTTCGGCTGCGGAACCAGTAATCGACTTCGCGAAACCTCTGGAGGTCCTTGCGCCCCGCGTTATTCAGCCCACGCTGGAACGTTGCGAGTGCGTCCTGCAGGACGGCGAGCAACAGGCGGGTCTCCGGCTCCCTGTACAGCTCGTCGAGAACGGGTTGGGCAGTTTCTTGGCCAATCTGCATCTTGAAGTATTTCCCTTTTGTCTGGTCCCGACTGGCCGCTGATACGTTCGTATCGGCTGATGGTGCTGGTGACCACGGCGAGTCGGCCGCGGAATACTGGACCCGAATTGTCCGTCCGCCAATCGACCGGAGGATGGATTCGTCTCCACCCTGCGGCCATCTCCGCGATCAAACTGGTGTTTCGCAGACCGACCAGGCCAGAATCCGTCCGGTAAAGGGTTGTCCTGCCCACCTTCTCCGGCATACGAGTGTCCGTCAGCCGCAGCGCGGCATGCAGAATGGAGCACGACAGGAAAGTCTGATGAGCCTACCCAATCCTCCACAGATCGAGGACCGCATCGCGCGCTGCCGCGTGATTCTTTCGGTGATCGCGCTCGCCGCCGTCTTCATCGACCCGACGGTGCCCTACGTCTCATCGTGGATGCCGATCGCCAAGGGCCGCTTCACGATCGACGCGCGTGTCTTCATCGTGATGGCAACGCATCTCGTCTACAGCGTGTTCGTCTATCTCGCCGCAGTGCGCGAGTGGTTTCCTCCGAGCCGCCTTGCGACCTGGACGGTCTGCGCCGACGTAGTGCTCGGCGGTGCGATCGCGCTGATGACTGAAGGAGCGACCAGTCCGTTCTCGGCGTTCTTCGCGTTTGCTGTGGTCGTCTCGGGTTTCCGCTCCGGCCTCAGGCAGGCCGTGCTCGTCACCGCCGTCAGCGTTTCGGTGTATGTCGGCATCATCCTGATCTCCGCGCCCGGCAGGATGAACATCTACGTGATGCGGCCGGCCTACCTTGCGATCGTCGGATATCTGGTCGGATATCTCGGGCAGCACCGCATCGAGCTGCAGCAGGCGCTGCGGATCGCAGAGGCGGCGCAGCAGCGCCATCTGATCGCACGCGATCTTCACGACGGGTTTGCGCAGGCATTGGCCGGCATCACGCTTCGCATCGAGGGCTGCCGGCGGCTGCTGCGCCGCAACGATTCCGCCGATGCACTGGCGGAGCTGACCGAGCTGCAGACGAGCGTCAACCGCGAGTACGATGAGCTGCGCTCGTACATGTCGACCCTCGCGGGCATTCCTCCGTCCTCACCAGCGGCAGCCGCAGCGGCGCCCGGCACGCGCTTCTCGCTGAACGTGCGCGTCGACGGCTCGATCGACCTGATCGATCACATCCTGCAGATCGCGCGCGAAGGCCTCAGCAATGTCCGGCGCCACGCGGCCGCTGCATCGGCGCGGATCGACGTGTCGACCGACGGCGGGTTCGTTCGCATCTCGATCGACGACGACGGCGTAGGACTCACGACCCAGTCCCCTCCATGGTCGATCGCTTCTCGCGTCAGCGAGATCGGCGGCCAGATTGCGCTCGGCGGCAGCGACCTGCCGGGCTCCCACATGCAGATCCTGATTCCGCAGGCGTGAGGCCGACACCGTGCCGATCCGACTCATCCTCGCCGACGATCACGCCATGTTCCGCGAAGGCCTCAAGGCCCTTCTCCGGCACGAGCCCGACGTCAGCATCGCCGCCGAAGCGAGCAGCATCGAAGGACTGTCCGCTCTGGTCGACAGCACTCCGGCCGACATCCTGCTGCTCGACCTTCAACTCGAGCGCAGCTCGCTGACCGACATCGAGCCGCTCTCGCAGAAGCTCTCGGTGATCGTCGTGACCGCGAGCGAGTTCGTTGGCGACGCGCTGGCGGCGATCCGGCTCGGTGCGCGCGCCGTCGTCCTCAAGCGCTTCGCGGTCGAGACGCTGATGGACGCCATCAAAAGCGTTTCGGCGGGGGACTACTGGCTGCCGCCGAACGTCCAGGGCGAGCTTGCGTCCCAGCTGCGGGATCCGTCGCTGAGCCCGCTGTCGCCGCGCGAAAAGGAAATCGTGCGCAACGTGGCGCTCGGCCTGCGCAATGCCGAGGTGGCCAAGCGCCTGTTCATCAGCGAGCAGACGGTCAAGACCCACCTGAACAACGTCTTTCAGAAGCTCGGGATCCAAGATCGCGTCGAGCTTACGGTCTATGCGATCCGCACCGGCATCATCGGCGTCCACGAGCGTCGCTGAGCGCTACCCGATCGCGCCGCATTCCATGAGTTCCCTACCCATGCGGATTTGGTTACCCTCTGCCGAATGAGCAAGCCGCAGGCGCAACCGGCCGCTGCAGCTGAACGGGCACTGCGCGACAACGACGAGCGCTTTCGCCTGGCCACCCAGACAGGAAAGATCGGCATCTGGGACTGGGACATCGTCGCCAACCATATTTCGTGGAGCGAGTCGCTCTACACCATTTACGGAATCGAGCCCGGCCAGACCGAGCTCAACATCGAAGCATTCGAAGCACGTATTCATCCCGACGACCGCGAGTCGGTCCGCGCGTCGATCGCACGAGCACTGCGCGAGGAGAACGCGCCGACCGAGATCGAATACCGCGCGCTGCGGGCGGATGGAAAAATCCTGTGGCTCTTTACCACCGGTAAAGTGGTGCGCGTCGACGGCCGCCCCGTGCGGATGACCGGGGCCACACTCGACGTCACCGAGCGAAAGCGCGCCGAGATCGCACTTCGCGAGAGCGAGCAGCGTTTCTCGAAGGCCTTCAATGCGAGTCCGCTCAGCCTGACGATCTCGTCGCTGGTCACCGGCAAGCTGCTCGAAGTCAACGACACGTTCGTCGAAATCACCGGCTACTCGCGCGCGGAAGCGATCGGGAAAACCACCACGGAGCTCGGCGTATGGGCAAAGCCGGGAGATCGTGAAGAAGAGCTGGCAGCCGTCGAAGCCGAGGGACGCCTGCGCAACCGCGAATACACGTTCCGCATGCGCAACGGCCGCGAGATCACCGGCCTGCTTTCCGCGGAGACCATCGATGTGGGCGGCGAGCCCTGCGCGCTGACCGTCATCCAGGACATCACCGACCGCAAGCAGTTCGAACACGCTCTTCGCGAAGCCGACCGTCGCAAGGACGAATTCCTTGCCACGCTCGCACACGAGCTGCGCAATCCGCTCGCACCGATCCGCAACGGAATCGAAGTGCTGAAGCTCGCTCCGGCAGACTCCGACAAGAGCTCGCTGGTGCTCGCGATGATGGATCGCCAGCTCGCCCAGATGGTGCGGCTGGTCGACGATCTGCTCGACGTCAGCCGCATCAGCCGCGGCAAGATCGAGCTTCGCACCGAGCCGATCGAGCTGTCGGACGTGGTGCGAAGCGCGCTCGAGACCAGCCGCCCGCTGATCGAGGAAGCCGGCCACCGGCTGGTCGTAGAGCTGCCCGACGACACGATCGTGCTGGACGCGGACTTCACGCGGATGTCGCAGGTGATCGCGAACCTGCTCAACAACGCCGCCAGGTATACGCCGCGCGGCGGCCTCGTGCGGCTCGTCGTGGAGGCTTCTGCGGAGGAGGCCGTCATTCGCGTGCAGGATAACGGCATCGGCATTCCGGCGCCGATGCTGGCGCAGGTCTTCGAGTTGTTCACCCAGGTCGACGGGTCGCTCGCGAAGTCGCAATCCGGCCTCGGCATCGGCCTTACGATCGTCAAGCGTCTCGTCGAGATGCACGGCGGGCGCGTCGAGGCGCACAGCGAGGGCAAGGGCAAGGGCAGCGAGTTCGTGGTTCGACTGCCGCGCATGACGGCTCGACCCGGCGACATGCCCTCGTCGGCGCAGACCGCACGAGCTGCGCTTCCCGGCAGCAGTCTCTAGGGACTCGTCGAAATGATCCCGGCGAGCTCGGCGCGTGCGGCCTCCCAGTCGTCGGGATCGGTCGACCAGCTGATGTCCGAGTGTACGTAAGTGGGATCCCTCGGATTATCGACGCCGACTTCCCAGACCACTTTTGGAATGGCCGACACGACGATGTTGGCGACTGCGACCGGATCGACCTGCGCGGCAAGCGTCAGATACTCGTAGTCCTGGAGCCCGCGACGCCACTGCTTCATGCGCAGGCTCGCGAACGGCCCGTCGACGCCGTACGAATCGGCGGGGAACAGAGTGTCCGTCCCCGGATAGAACAGCACGCCGTCACCGTTCGAATAGCTGCGCCCGGTCTGGCCCTGCACCGCATCGCTGCCGGAAGCGGCGCCGAACGTGTGCGCGCTCTCGAACAGGTTCATCTTGCCGGATTCGCCCTGGAAGTCGTTGTAGTAGGTCGACTCCCAGTAGAACCAGCGATTGGCGGCTTCCTTGTACTGGATCCACGCGTTGACGCGCGGAGCTACGCCGTCGTCGTCGGTGACGAACGTCCCGGCTGCAGGCCGGCTGCCGTTGTAGAGAAAGAAGCGCCGCGTCGGGTCGTGCGAATAATCGGCGGCCGGAGCATCCCACTGCTCGGTGATTCCGAGGCCCGCCGCGGACGCGACGACGTCGAGACTCGGCGCGCGCTCGACAGCTTTCGGAAGCGGGATGGTTGCCATCGACGGAAGCGCCTGGCCGGGACCGAGGTCACTCTTGAGCCATCGCGACCAGCGTTCGACGCGCGGATAGTGACGGGTCTCGTCGATCAGATAGAGGAAGTAGTCGGTTGCCGGTGCATTGGCGTCGAACCAGCTGACCCAGTTGTCGGCGTGCTGCCACAGGTCTCGCCTGTGCATCCACGAACGCGGGATCCCGTAGGTCTGGATGGAGTACACGCCGTTGCCGACGTTGGCGCCGGGGCCGTCGTAGCCATTGGCCGCGCTGAAGAAGCCCCCCTGCAGCCGTGCGATGAAGCTCGAGCCGGGCCGGTCCTCGGTGGTCGCGTCGCCGGCGATGCCGGTGGAGTCGCCGATCATCGAGATCTTGTGACGGTGCGCGATGAGGAAATGCCGATCCTGGATGAGCTTCGCGCGCGCTTCGGCGGCGCCTTCGATCCACGTCTGGCCGAGATAGCGCTCGTTCACGTTCCCGGCCGAGTAGTAGAGCATCGTCTTCGCGCTCGGGTCGTCGGGCAGCGAGAAGCCGAGGACCGTCAGCGCGACCGGAATCGTGCGTGAGCCGCCGGTCTCCTCCACCGTGACCTGCCCGGTATACACGCCGGGCAGCGCGCTCTTCGGAATGTAGATGTCGGCCCACACGCTCTGGTTGTGTCCCGCGGCGATATCGAATGTCGGAACCAGCTCCATCGGCACGGCAATATCCGGATAGAACGCATCGTGGTCGGGACGGCTTTGCCACGTCGAGCCGGGCGCCGCTACGCCGGCGCCCGTCCACGGCCGGCGCAGGCGCTCGGGCACGTGACGCTCGTCGTAGTAGTTCTCGTACGCGTTGCGGGTAAGCCCCTTGATCTGCAGGTAGCGGACGTAGAAGAGCTCGATCGGCCGGCCGACCCACTCGAAGACGCCGTTGCCGCTGACCGCGGCGGAATGAATGACCGCGCCGCCCGGCCCGGTGAGCGTGTCGAACGAGACGTGCACGCCTGTCGCCGCCTGCGTGGCGGCCTCGAGCACGAGATTGAAGCTTACGACTTCGTTGCGCGCGCCGAAGATCGAGATCGTCGTGCCGTCCCATGCGCGGCTGAGGACCGGGCGCCCGTTCGGCGCGCCGACGCGCAGCTCACCCTGCGTGACCTTGTCGCCCCCTTCGTTCGCCCAGACCGCGCTGATCGCCGCCGCTGCGGGCTCGGCAACAGAGAACACGCTGACGAACATCAGCAATGCGACGCGGGTCATGGCGGCGTTCATTTCGTTATCCTGTCGCAGCGCGGTCGCGCATTCCGTTTTTCGACGAGCCATGGGCGAACCGCCGCTGGCAGGTCCGGTGACGTTACGCGGGTATTGCCTGCCGAGACAAGCCGCTATCGGCTCGCCGGCGACGGGCTGGCGCCTGCGACAGTGAAGAAGAACGTGCTGCCCGCGCCGGGCTCGCTCTCTACCCAGATCCTTCCGCCATGGGCCTCGACCAGACACTGGGAAATGTACAGGCCGAGTCCAAGCCCGCGGCGATCGTTTTTGCCGACCTGCCAGAAGCGCTCGAAGATGGCTTCGAGCTTGTCCTGGTCGATGCCGACTCCGGAATCGCGGACCGAGAAGCGGACTTCTCCGCCCTCGTCGTTTACGCCCACCACCACGCTGGCCCCGTGGGGGCTGAACTTGATCGCGTTCGTAATGAGGTTTCCGAGAACCTGAAGGATCCGCTCGTGGTCGAACGCGGCCGAAACCGGGCCTGGCACGGATGCTTCGAGCGTAACCCCTTTTGCGAGCGCCTGAGGCTCCCAGGTCCGGATCGCGTCGAAGACGACATCCGACGCGCTGCCTTGCGTCGCGACGATGGCCAGCTTTCCGGCGTCGATACCTGCAATGTCGACCAGATCTCCGATGAGCCGTTCCATGCGCGCGGCGGATCGCTGAATGCGCTCGACCGCGACACGGGTGTCCCTGTCGTGCTCCGCGGTGCCGATTTTTTCCTCGATCCAGGCCGAGCTCAGGACGATTCCGGCCAGCAGGTCGCGAAGATCGTGGCTCACCATTCCGAGAAAATCGTCGCGATTGGCAAGCTCGGTGTCGGCGCGTGCGCGCTCGAGCAGAAGGTGCTGGTCGGTCTTGTTCCGCTCCAGCGGAATCAGACGGGCGAGGACACGCGCATGGACTTCCCGCTCCCTGCGAAGGACGAGGTCGGCCATGTGTCGCATGTTCTCGAGAACCTGATCTTCTTTCGCGCGCTCGTCCGCGAGGACGGCCTCATCGGACGTGCGCGAATGCTGGAGCTTCTCGTCGGCCTCGGCGCGGGCGGTGGTCAGAACTTCATCGGCTTGCTTGCGCGCACGTTCGACGAGCGCGTCCGCGGTACGCTCGATGGCGGCTTTCTCGGCAAAGGCGACATCCGTCTTCGAACGTTCGACCGCGAGACTCTCATCGGTCATTGCCCGTTCGGGCTGCAGATCTTCTTCGCTCACGAGGCCACACTACGCGGAATCGACCCCGTACCAACCTCGAATGGCAACGGGCGGATCGTCGCGCGAGTTCGACGAGACACCCGCACGTGCACTGAATCGCGCACAAATCGCGCTCTGCCGGTGCAGGCGCGCCAAACCGACCTGTTTCTGTTCGCGTTTCGCGTCCATGCTCCTGCTTCACCAGACACCACGCCGAATTCTGACGGCCTTGGCCCAGGCAAACGGAGACCCCCATGCCCACACAAAAAAACCGGACTGACGCAATTGCGTTACTGAAAGACGATCACAGGAAAGTGCGCGCGCTCCTCGACAAGCTCGAGAAGACCACCGAGCGCGCAAGCGATACGCGCGAGGAGCTGCTCGCTCGAATCGAGCAGGAGATCAAGATCCATACCACCATCGAGGAGGAGATCTTCTATCCGGCGTACAAAGCTGCAGTGACGAGAAAGGAAGACGCCAAGCTCTATCAGGAAGCGCTCGAGGAGCACCACGTTGCCGACTTCGTGCTGACCGAGATCAAAGCCAGCGACGTGGAGTCGGAGGTTTTCTCTGCAAAGGCGAAGGTGCTCAAGGAAGTCGTCGAGCATCACGCGCGCGAAGAAGAGACCGAAATGTTTTCGCGGGCGCGCCGCGCGATGGAGGCCAGCGAGCTCCTCGAGCTCGGCACACAGATGCTCGAGCGCAAGCGCGAGCTCGAAGCGCAGAACGAAGGCTGGCTTCCGGCCGCCGGCAAGATGCTGGCGGCGGCGGCGAGTCGCGTGACAGCCGGAATCGGAAAGTCGCGTCCGCAATCGGTAGCCGCGCGCGGAGCCGCATCGAAGAAACGCACCGCCAGGCCGGCCGCCGGGCGATCGCGGGCCAAGACGGCAAAGACCGGCAAGACTTCGGGCGCCAAGTCGGCCAAAGCGCGCAAGAAGTAAGCGCCGCAACGAGGCGGCACTGACCGCGGCATCGGAACCGGCCGTCCGGCGCATGGAGTGTTCACCGCATTCGCGCTAGACGGACCGATTCCCATGATCCGCCTCGACCAGATCACCAAGCAGTACGGCCGCCAGATCCTGTTCATGGAGACCGGCGCCGCGATTCATCGCGGCGAAAAGGTCGGTCTCGTCGGGCCCAACGGCGCCGGCAAATCGACGGTGTTCCGCATGATCACCCGCGAAGAGGCGCCCGACGACGGGCAGATCTCGATCGACCGCGGCGTCACGATCGGCCACTTCAGCCAGGACGTCGGCGAGATGTCGGGTCGCTCGGTGGTCACCGAGGTGATGGCGGGCGCCGGCGCCGTCTCGGACGTCGCCGCTGAGCTCCGGCAGCTCGAAGAGGCCATGTCCGATCCGGCGCGCGCCGGCGACATGGACCGCATCATCGCGCGCTACGGCGAAGTGCAGTCGCGCTTCGAAGACCTCGGCGGCTACGAGCTCGAGGCACGCGCGCGCGAAGTCCTCGCAGGCCTCGGCTTCTCCGACGACGTCATGGACGGCGACGTCGGGCACCTCTCGGGCGGCTGGAAGATGCGCGTCGGCCTCGCTCGCGTGCTGCTGATGGAGCCGAGCGCGCTCTTGCTCGACGAACCGTCGAACCATCTCGACATCGAGTCTCTCATCTGGCTCGAGCACTTCCTCGAACGCTTCGACGGCGCGCTCCTGATGACCTCGCACGATCGCGAATTCCTGAACCGCGTGGTGGGCCGCATCCTCGAGATCGACGAGGGCGAGCTGACCTCGTACTCGGGCAACTACGATTTCTACGAGAGCCAGCGGGCCCAGGCCGAGCTTCAGGCCGAGGCCGCGTACGCGCGCCAGCAGGCCAAGCTCGCCAAGGAGATGCGCTTCATCGAGCGCTTCAAGGCGCAGGCGGCCAAGGCTTCGCAGGTCCAGTCGCGCGTCAAGCAGCTCGACAAGATCGAAAAGGTCGAGCCGCCGAAGAAGCGCGTGGCGCAGAGCTTCGATTTCCCGCCCTACCCGCGCTCGGGCGACGACGTGGTTCGCATCGAAGGGCTCGGCAAGCGCTACGGCACGAGAATCATCTACGACGGGCTCGACCTGACGATTCGCCGCGGCGAGCGATGGGCCGTCATGGGCGTAAACGGCGCCGGCAAATCCACGCTGCTGCGGCTAGTGGCCGGCGAGAGCGCGCCGGATGCAGGAAGCGTAAAGCTCGGCGCCAACGTCCGCCTCGGCTACTTCGCGCAGCACGCGATGGAAGTGTTAAGGCCCGACTCGAGCGTGCTCCAGACTCTCGAAGAGTCGTTCCCGCTGGCCAACGGCGCTACGCTGCGCACGCTCGCCGGATGCTTCGGATTCCCCGGCGACGATATCGCCAAACCGTGCCGGATCCTGTCTGGCGGAGAAAAGGCGCGCCTCGTGCTCGCGCGCATTCTCTACGACCGGCCGAATTTCCTCGTGCTCGACGAGCCGACCAACCACCTCGACATGGCAACCAAAGACATGCTCGTGCGCGCACTGGCCGGCTACGAAGGCACGATGCTGTTCGTCTCGCACGACCGGCGCTTTCTTGCCGACCTGTCCACACGCATTCTCGAGCTCGGACCGGATGGTCCGGTCGTCTACAACGGCGGCTACCGCGAGTACGTGGCGGCGAGCGGTCACGAGGCGCCGGGGCTACGATGACCGTCGCAAAGGCCCCGCGTGCCGCGCTTGCGGCAATGCAGGTGATCGGCGCGCGCCTACGCGGCCGGCCGGCTCTGGTCGGCGCCAATCTCTTTGTGACCCAGCGCTGCAACCTGCGCTGCATCTACTGCAGCTCGCCGCTGCGCCGTACTCCCGAGCTTACCACCGCGCAGTGGACGGGCATCATCGGCGAGCTCGCCGGTCTCGGTTGCCGACGGCTGACGTTTCTCGGCGGAGAGCCGCTGCTGCGTGCCGATCTCGCCGAGCTCATCGCGAGCGCACGCTCGCACGGCATGAGCACGGTCGTTACGTCGAACGGGCTGCTGGTCCCGCACCGCATCGATTCGCTGCGCGAGGTCGATACGCTGGTCCTCAGCCTCGATGCGCCGGGCCCGGCCAACGACGATGTGCGCGGCAAGGGCGTCTTTGCCGCTGTCGAATCCGCCATCGAAGCCGCGCGTGTTCACCATCTGCCGGTCAAGCTGAACGCCGTGTTGTCGGCGGTGACAGCGCCTCATCTCGACGAGCTTCTCGCATTCACCGAACGACACGACCTCTGTCTTACGATCAACATCATGCGCTCGGGCGCGCCGGACCTGTGGAACGATGCCGCGAAGGTCAAGGACGACGACGAAGCGATCGGGCGGCTGTGCGGGCGGCTCGCGGAGGTCGCGCGCACCAATCCGCGTCTTCTGTTCTCTCCGCAGACGTATCGCTATGCAGCCAGCTGGGGCGACTACGGGCGCGATCGCCTCGAGGCCGACCAGATCCCGCCCGAAGATCCGCGCCGCCGCGACGGCCCGACGTGCCATGCGGGGCGCGCCTACATCAGCATCGATGCGGATGGCGCGGTCTTTCCGTGCACGATGACGTTTCAGCGCATCGTCGGGGGCAACGCGGCAACCGGCGGCGTAGCCGCGGCATGGCGCGCGCTGCACGACCATCCCTGCGTTGCGTGCTACTCGCCATGCATGGTCGAGCAGAATTTCCTTCACTCGCTGCATCCACCGGTGCTCGCGCACTTCGCGAGGCGCCACTTCCTGCGCTTCGCATAAGCGTTTTACCGCAGCCTTCGTAGCGCATCCCCTGCGTGGGTTGCGCCCCGACGGCGCGAAACTTTGACCTGCTCGCCGGCAGGCATCGACAGCGCGCGCGATGTCGGCTCACACTGACGCTCGTCGATGCCGGATTTCCCGTACGACGGTGCGAACAGGGGCCGCAGCTTTCGCGAGTCGCTGCTCGGCTCCTCCATGCTTCGCATGCTGGCGATTGCCGCGGCCGCAACGGCACTGCTCGTTTTCGTCGTTGCTGCAATCGGCTGGCAGACGTGCGGCTTCGGGGGCTGCCCCGATGTCGCGGGCCTTGCTTCGCTGCAGCCCGGCGGAGCGCCGGTGCTCGTCGATGTCCGCGGCGAAGTGTTCGCCGACCTTGCGCCGTCGCACGCCCGCCTCGTGCGGCTCGCGGATTGTCCGGAGTACGTGGCGGGCGCGTTCCTTGCGATCGAGGACAAGCGCTTCTTCGAGCATCACGGGGTCGACCTGCGGCGCGTCGGCGGCGCGATCGTCGCAAACCTGCGAAGCGGCAGCATCCGCCAGGGCTTCAGCACGATCTCGATGCAACTCGCGCGCAGCGTGTTTCCCAACCGGCTTCCGGTCGAGCGCCGCACGCTTCGTCGCAAGCTGCTGGAGATCCGCGTAGCGCGCGCCATCGAGAACACATATTCGAAAAACGAAATCCTCGAGCTGTTCCTCAATCACGTTTATCTCGGCAACGCCGTGCGCGGGATCGGCACGGCGTCACGCGAGTACTTCGGCGTCGACGCGACACGGCTCACGCTCGAGCAGGCCGCCATGCTGGCTGCGCTCGCACGCTCGCCGGGTTTCTACGATCCGCGCCGGCATCCCAAAGCCGCGCGCCGCCGTCGCGACCTGGTTCTCCATTTGATGCAGGAGCAGGGCAGGATCACGCGCGAGCATCTCGAGCTTGCGCTGCGCGCGCCGTTGTCGGTGTCGGCGCGGCCGCACCAGGCGGTGCTCGAAGCGGGCCTTGCCCCGTATGCCGTCGAGCAGATCCGTCGAACCCTCGAAGCCGAGCTCGGCGAGGACCTTTATTCGGGACCGCGGCGCATCTTCACGACCATCGATTCGCGCGTGCAGCGCGCGGCCGAAGAGGAGCTGAACGCGCAGCTTCGCAGCATCGAATCGGGCCGCTACGGAGAGTTCGACGGACCGGCCTACAAGGCTGGCGGCAGGCCGAACGGCGACCAGACGCCGTATCTTCAGGGTGCCGTGGTCGTGCTGGACGCAAACACCGGCAACGTGCTGGCGTGGGTCGGAGGCCGCGATTTTTCGCAATCGCGCTTCGATCGCGCAGCGCACGGACAGAGGCAGCCGGGCAGCGCGATCAAGCCGTTCGTCTATTCCGTCGCGCTCGACAAAGGCTTCGCGCTTTCGCAGCGGCTCACGGATGCGCCGCTGACGGTCGCGCTGCCAGGCGGAAAAACCTGGAAGCCGCACAACGTGGCCGGCCGGTCGGCAGGCTCGCTCAGCGTTCGCGATGCGCTCGTCGAGTCGAACAACCTGGCGACCGTACGGCTCGCGCAGGCCGTCGGGTTCGACGACATCGCATCGCTCGCCAGGCGCGCCGGCTTCGAGGACGTTGCTGCGGGCCCGGCGATCGCGCTCGGCTCGGTTACCGTTTCTCCCGAGATGCTGACCGCCGCGTACAGCGCTTTTCCGACTGGCGGCATGCTGGTGCGGCCGCGCCTGATCGAGCACGTCGAAGACTCCGCCGGCGAAGACGTCTGGACGTCGCACGTCGTGCGCCGACGACTGATCGACCCGGCTGTCGCGTTCCTTATCAGCGACGTGCTCTCGGACGCCGTGCGCCGCGGCACCGGCCGCGGCGCGATGCCAAAGAATGTCGCGCTTCCCGTCGCCGGCAAAACGGGGACGACGAACGACGTCACCGATGCGTGGTTCATCGGCTATACGCCCGAGATCGTTGCCGGCATATGGATCGGCTTCGATCAGCCGAGACCGATCGTCGACGAAGCGACCGCGGGCCGGCTGGCGGCGCCGGTATTCGCGCGGCTGATGGATCGCATCTACCAGAACCGGCCGATCCCGGCCCGGCAGGAGCCGCCGTCCGGCGTGCGCGAATACCTGACCGATCCGGCGAGCGGGCTGCTCGTGCGCCGCGGATGCGATCCATCGCGAACCGCGCAGCACGAGCTGTACATGACGGGACGCGAACCGGCCGCGTACTGTCCGGGTCGCGAGTCGCCGCCGCAGGATGCGTTCTACGTTTCGCTGCCCGGCGGAGATCGACGGGACCAGGGAATCTTCGCGCGCGTCGCGAATGTCTGGACGCAATTCGCCAGAGGCGAACGCGCCGCCGCTGTGCCATACGATCGCGCAGGACCAACTCCAGCCGCGACCGGAAGAGCCGACGGCGAGCGCGTCGAGCTCGCGCACAGCGACCATCGCCCGGATCGCGGCGAGAAACTCAACGAGGGTTTCAGCGACGGCGAGCCAGGCCGCGGCGAGAACGTTCGTCATGCATCCGGCGACCTCAGCGGCTGGTGGAGCCTGTGGACCCGCATCGACAACACTTCGCTCGCCGCGTTTCGCGGACTTCGTCTCGGCTACCGCGTGCTGCTCGACCAGGAAGGCGACCGGATCGTCGGTCGCGGGCAGAAATGGACGGAGAACGGCAGGGCGCTCGCCGGCACCGGTCGCACGGCCATCGTTCTCGACGGCGAGGTTCGCGGCCGCGAGATCGCGCTGCGCTTCCGCGAGCACGGGACGCGGCGAACGACCGGCGGCACCTTCGTTCTGAGCTGGTCGCCGGATACGGGGACGTGGAGCGGATCGTTTCGAAGCGATGCCGCCGATTCCAGCGGCAGCGCGAGCGCAATGCCGATGCGTTGAGCCGACCGGCGGGCCCCACGCGCCGACAGGTGGAATTCTTCCGTCGAATCCGCGATAACTGGCGGGCCGACACGGCGCCTCTTCACGCCCTCAGGGCAAATCCCCGAAGCATTGGACCTGACCCTTCGAGCGAGGCCGCATTGCGCGAGCCTCCGCGGAGCGAAAATCAGGGTCGTCCGGCCTGGAATACGATGAAAACAACGATGAACGATCTCAACCTTCTGCCCGCCCTCGTCGATGCCGTCGCCGACATGGGCTACACCGAGCCGACTCCGATCCAGGAGCAGGCCATTCCCGTCGTGCTCGCGGGACAGGATCTGATTGCCTGCGCCGCGACCGGCACCGGAAAGACCGCCGCATTCATGCTGCCGCTGCTGCAGCTCCTTCATGCCGGAGAGGCCGGGCGCTGCCGCGCCCTCATCCTGTCTCCTACGCGGGAGCTCGCGCTGCAGATCGACGAACAGGCGCAGGCGCTCGGCTATCACCTTGGCCTGAGTGCCGCCGCCGTCGTCGGTGGAGTCGACATGGGGCCGCAGGAACGCGCGCTTCGTGCCGGAGCCGCGATGGTCGTGGCCACTCCGGGACGCCTACTCGATCACATGCGATTCAATTACGTCGATCTCGGCGCCGTCGAGTTCGTGGTGCTCGACGAGGCCGACCGCATGCTCGACATGGGATTTCTTCCCGACATCCAGCGCATCCTCGCCGTGCTTCCCAATCCGCGCCAGACGCTGCTGTTCTCTGCGACGATGTCTCCGGTCATCCGCAAGCTCGCCGGAGAGATCCTGCGCGATCCGGTCACCGTGACCGTCGACCGGCAAGGCCCGGCGCTCGCGATCGTGCAGAGCGTGTGCACCGTTGCCCAGGAGAAAAAGGCGCCGCTGCTGTCGACGCTGCTGCGTCGCGAGGGCATGGACTCGGTCCTGGTCTTCGTGCGTCGCAAAATCGACGCGGATCGTCTTGCGCGTGCGGTCACGCGCGGTGGTGCGCGCGCGACGAGCATTCACTCCGATCGCAGCCAGGAGGACCGTATCGCCGCGCTCGAAGGATTTCGCAGCGGGCGCTTCCCGGTGCTGATCGCGACCGATGTCGCCGCGCGCGGCCTCGACGTGAGCGGCATCTCGCACGTGATCAACTTCGATGTGCCGCATTCTTCGGAAGACTACATTCACCGCGCCGGTCGTACGGCGCGTGCCGGCGCAACCGGTGACGTGATCACGTTCGTCTCTCCCGACGAGGAAGAGCGCATGCGCGACATCGAGCGCGCGCTCGGCCTGACGCTGCCTCGCAGTGACGTCGAAGGGTTCACGACGAGAGCGGCCGCAAGCGAAGCGCCGCGGCATCACGCGCGCACGCCCGGCGGGCAGGCCGCGCCGAGGCGTCGCCGGCGGCGGCGGTCGTCGTCTTCTTCGTCCTCGTCGTCGTCCTCCGCGGCCTAGACCGCTACCGCGAAGTCCACGGCCACAGGGCCGCCGGCCCTCCCCGGCCCGGCCGCCCTGTGCCTTTTTCTCCATTCGGACGCTCGCAAGATTTCCCCGCCGGCCCATCAGACGGCATCCTGTGCAGAGAGGCTCTGCCCATGATGAATCTTCCCGTTCGAACTCCTTCCCTTCTCTACGCGCTGCTCGCACTCTCGCTGGCCGTCAACGTCGTGATTCTGGTGCGTCACCGCTCCTCCGACGAGACCAAAGCCGTCCCTGCCGTCAGCGCCCCTGCCGAGACCGCTGGCGCTCCGGGCGATGTGCCCGCGGCAGCGGTCGCGGCACCCGACGCCAATCCGGCCACAGGCTCGCAACCCGCCTCCGCCCAGCCGATGACGATTGCCTCCCGGAGCGTCGGCTGGACGGTCGTGCGGGGCCGCGTCGAGGGGTCGCTGGCGCGTACGTTCCAGCTCAACGCCGGTGAGGACGGGGATGCGCTGGCCAGCGTCTATACCCGCCTCTTCGTGTGGGACCTCGATCTCCGGCGGGATCTGCAGAAAACCGACTCGATCGTGGTCGCGTGGCGCAAGGGAACGGATGGGCTGCCGGAGATCGCCGCCGCCAGCCTCCAGTCGAGCAAGCTCGGTCGCAACGTGGCGGCGTATCGCTGGCAGGCGCCGGGCGACCATTTCCCGAGCTACTGGCACCTGGACGGAACCGAGGCGCCGCTTCGTCTTCAGGGCGGACCGCTCGAGGATTACGAGCAGATCACCAGCCTTCTGAAGGACCGGCCGACGCACAAGGGAATGGATTTCAAGACGCCGCTCGGGACCGAAGTGCATGCGCCGCGTGCCGGCACGGTCACGCGCACGAACTGGAACTGGGGCGCGAACGGCAACTGCGTCGAGGTCCGTTACGACGACGGCGTGCTCGCCAAGTTCCTGCATCTTTCCGAGAACAAGGTGACCGAGGGTCAGCGCGTCAGCGCGGGCCAGGTGATCGCGCTGACGGGGAACACCGGGCACACCACCGCTCCGCACCTGCACTATCAGCTGGACCGCGACACGAAGACGCTCGATCCGCTCGACTATCACGGCACCGTGCGGCGATCGCTGACCGCCGATCAGATCGCCGCGCTGCGACGCGATGTCGCAAGCTTCGAGGCGATGATCAACGAACCGGTCGCGCGCTAGACCGGCGAGGCAACCACTACGGCCAGGCTTCGAGGCTTTCGTCGCTCGGCGGCCGCGCGCGCTCGGCCGCAGCGTTCTTCCCGTACACGTCCGGCCGCAGCTCGAGGCGGCCCTGCTCGTTGACTCGCGATGTCGAGTAAATGATGTGCACGGGCATGTGGTGCGTAAGGTTGATGTGCTGCGTCTCGCCGGTGCCGATCGCTGCGTCGAGGCGGCGCGGATTCCACTGCGGCTGATCGCCCAGCAGGTAGTGCGCAAGGTCCATCGGACGGCCGAGACGCACGCATCCATGACTCAGCGCGCGCACCGCCGCGTTGAACGCTCCCTTTGCGGGAGTGTCGTGCAGGTAGACGTCGTATTCGTTGGGCATGACGAACTTGATTCGTCCGAGCGGATTGTTCGGCCCCGGCTTCTGGCGGAGACTCTCTCCGCTCGCCACGATTCCCTGGCGACGAAGCCATTCGGGATTGCGGCGTCCGGAAGGCCAGTACTCCTGCTTCGCGATCTTCTCGGGAATCCCCCAGTCCGGATTGAGAATGATGTATTCGAGCTCGTCGCTGAATTGCGGCGTCTGCCACGTCGGCTGCCCGACGACGACCGGCATCCGCAGCACCTCGCGGTCGTTCTCGAAAACGCCGAGCTCGAAGTACGGAATGTTGACGAGGATGAACGAACCCGAACGGTCGAGCGATACGCTTCTCCATCGCGCAATGTCGTGCTCGAGGACGTTGATGATCTCGCCGACGGGCCGGTTGAGCTGAGCCATCGTCAGCTTGCCGACCTGGCCGAAGCCAAGCACCTTGCGGTCGTGCTGATAGGCACGCACGGCTGCCGTCAGCTCCGGACCGTAACGGCACGGTCCGGCCATTCCCATCACCTGCGGGCGCGGCGGCGGTTGCTTGCCGGGAGGCACGGGGCGTTGTCCCGGCGGTAGCGGCGGCGGAGGAGGAGGAGCGCTTTGATGTTCGAGATAGCCTTCGGCGACCAGCCGGCGTTCGAGGGCCGCAATGCGCATGCAGTCGTAGGAATACCCCGGGCCCATCACGAGATCGGTGGGGACTTTCTTCCAGCCGCCGCGGCGCGCGATTTCGCGATAGCGCTCGAGCATGTCTTCGAGCAGACGCGGCTGGTTGAGCGGGTCGTAGGAGATCGGAGCGGCAGCGGCCTGGTCCGGCTCTTCGGCGGCCCACAGCGCATCGGATTGGGCGCGAACGGGAGCGTCAACAAAGAAGGTCGCGCCGAGCACTGCGGCACACAAGAAGATGCGTACGATTTTCATGAGGCTGATGTTCGGCGGCGCCGCGCTGGGATGACCGAGTGTGACGGGGAATCGATGGAAGTGCGAGATGGGACGTTGTGCAGGGCGCACGTCCGATCGTTCTCGCCCCCTGCGGCGTCCCCGGCCGGACCGCGGTTCGCCCGCGCAATCGAATCGCGTTCCCCGACTGGTCGAGCGATTCGGCTGGTTCGATATGGCTCGAACCTCACCTGCCCCACCGTGCACATTCAATAGCGCGCTTACGCCTTGACGTCAGGAGCCTGCGGGCTACCACAGACGAGAGAAGCGATTGCGTGCGGCGCGGAAGCGCCGCACGCGATTTTATCCATCCGGAGGGAGGAGTGGAGGTCCGTTTATGAAGGAACGTATGCCGATACGACTCTTTGCGATCGCGGCAACTGTTGCTGCGCTCGGCGCCGCATCTGCTGCACGAAGCGAGAGCTGCTCGAACAGCTGCGTGACGATGGCCATTCCGGCCGCGGATGGCGTCCACACGAAGCTCGATGGAACCGCCGACGCCGTGCTGTGGCCACCGAGCGAAGAGTTCCGCGAGATCCATATCTCCGCACTGAACAACCGCGGAGCGGCGTGCGACGTGACGATCAACGACGTGCGCCAGGACGAGGCGCCTCGGGTAGCCGGCAACGGAGCCAAGCTCGAGGATGCCGTGGACTGCGACAACGGAGGTGACGCGTCGACGATCGCGCTGCGCAGCGACCGCGCCAGCAACGGCGACGGCCGCGCGTACCACATCCGTTTCGGCCTCGCCGATCCGGACTGCAGCAAGGCTGCAAAGGCCGACGAAGTCCTGGTTGCGGTTCCACGAGACGAGAGCGTGACGAGCCTTAAGTCGTACGCCGAGGACGAAGGAACGCTGACGGCATCCTACGCGGGCTCCGAGCTGCAGTGCGTGCCGCACAAGGATGACAGGCTCGCCGGTCTGCCGGAGAAGTGGCCGGGCTCGAACAACTGAACGCTTGAAGGGGACGGACGGCGGCGGAAAGTCTTTTTCTCCTGATCCCGCGTCCTGGTTTTCTCATTGTCCTCCGGCGGCGCCTACGTTCGGCGCCGCCGGAAGCGACAAAATCACGCTTGAGAACGGATCAGATCCAGCCCTGCTTCACGAGCAGCACGGCCGCCTGCGTGCGATTGGCGACGCCGATCTTGCGGAAAATCCTCTTGAGCTCGGACTTGATGGTCTCGCGCGAGACCGTCAGGTTGGTCGCGATCTCCTGATTGGTCAGGCCATCGCACACAAGGCGCAGAACCGACTTTTCGCGAAGCGTCAGCGACGGCCGCGGCCTCTCCGGATCGAACTTGTGCGAGCTTTCACTGATCGGCCGCATCGGCGGACGAACCATTCCGCCGACTGTTCCACTGCGTACACCACTTTCGTAAATAGACGTTGTTTCGGGATTCACGTTGGACCTCCATTTTGCGAGCGGTGCTTTTGTGCGTCCGTCGCAGGCAGCGTCTCTATGGCAAGTTGCGTACCAATCTCGCCACGCGGACGGCCGAATGCGAAAAACCCCACAACGAGCGGGGGTTTTCGGGTGAAAGCCCGTCCGGCTGTGCTCTGGAGCACGCCCGTGCTTTACGCACTGAACCTTGCAGTGCTGCAAGACATGATGCGAATGCACGTATTACCGCTGCACGATTCTCGCGGCCGTCCTGTCGCTTCGGGCGCGCCGCGTGAGCGAGGGAGGACCATGGAAGTCCGTTATCTGGTCGAGGTTTTTCGATTCGTCGCTCGGCCTGCCGCCTCGGTCGCGTAGTCTCGCTTTTGCGCGCGCCAGTTTCTGCGCCCGACACGACGACGACCAGGCGAAGAAGAGGCTGCTGCAAGCGATTCTGGTCCCGAGTCGGCCGCCTCCGCCCGCAGCACGGTTTCCGGACCCTCCTCTATCGAGATCGACCCGGCGCTCTCTCGGGAACGATCCAGCAGGGTGCCACGGTGGGTCGCGCGCCGTCAGCCGCCGAACAACGGAAGCTGGGCGGAAGCCTGGTGCGAGCTCGGAACGCGAAACCGCGTGGTATCGAGTCGAAACGCACGCTCGTCCAGTCCGAGCCGCCGGCTGGCGAGGTCGAAGCGCTTTTCGAGCATGTCTGCATACGGCCCCGTACCGCGCATCCGGACTCCGAATTCGCTTCGGTAGAGCTTTCCGCCGCGGGTCTGCCGGATCAGCTCGAGAACGTGCGCCGCGCGATCCGGGAAATGCTCGTGCAGCCATTCGGTGAACAGCTCACCGATCTCCAGGGGCAGCCGTACAAGGACGTAGGACGCCGTGCTCGCACCAGCTTCGGCGGCGGCTTCGAGCAGCCGTTCGAGCTCCCAGTCGTTGAGGCCCGGAATCATCGGTGCAGCCAGCACGGCGACGGGGATGCCCGCTTGTGAGAGTTTGCGGATCGCCTGCAGCCGCCTTGCCGGCGTGCTCGCGCGCGGCTCCATCACACGCGCCAGCTCCGGATCGAGCGTCGTCAGAGAGATGCTCACCTGCGCAAGCCGCTGTGAAGCCATCGGTGCAAGAATGTCGATGTCGCGTACGACGAGCGCGGACTTCGACAGCAGCGCAACGGGGTTTGCGAACTCTGCGAGGACTTCGAGCACCGAGCGCGTGATGCGAAGCCTGCCCTCCGCCGGCTGATACGCATCGGTGTTGGCGCCGAGCGCGATTACCTGCGGCCGATACGACGGACGGGACAGATGTTTTCGCAGAAGCGCCGGCGCATCGTGCTTCGCAAAGATGCGGGTCTCGAAGTCGAGGCCCGGCGACATGCCGAGATACGCATGCGACGGTCGCGCGAAACAGTAAACGCAGCCGTGCTCGCAGCCGCGATACGGATTGATTGACGATCCGAATGGAACGTCGGGCGAATCGTTGGTTGCGATGATGCCTCGCGACTTGTCCGGGAGGATGCGCGTCGCCGGCGACGGACGGTCCTCGATGCCCGCTGTCCAGCCGTCATCGAACGCTTCCTCGGAAACCGACTCGAAGCGGCCTGTACGATTGGACAACGCGCCCCGCCCTTTCACTGCGTTCGCATTCATAGGAGCGAAAATATGACGAAAATGGTGCGCCGTCCAGCCGAAAAAGGCGATCCGCCGCGTTCGCGGGCTCCCGACGACGGTCCAGATGGCCCCGCATCGATTCGCAACCACCCATGCTCGCTAGAAGATTCTTGCAGACTGAACATCCCGCTTCGCGACGCTGTCTACGCCGGCGAGAGCGGATGAACTCCGACTCGGAAGGAGGAGACTCGATGAATCCCACGAAGATCCTGATTTCGACGGTCGCAATGGTGGCCGCTGCCGCGACGCCGGCGCTCGCCGAATGGCGGTGGGTCGAAGAAGCTCCAGCGCGCACAGAGACGCACGTCTACGAGGAGCGCGTCGAACCCGACTATTACCAGCAGGAGCCGCGCACCTATCGCGAGGAACAACCGACGACATACTACCGCGAAGAGCACTACACGCCGGTGGTCACCGATCGCGAGGTGTTCCACGACGGGCGATGCCAGGTCACGCGCACGTACATGAGCGACGGGACGACTTCGGACGACCGGATCTGCAGCCGGCTGATGTTGCCGCACGAGTTCATCATCGATCGCATCGGACGCACATTCGATCACCTGCGCGGCTTCGATCGCGGCGTCCACTACTGAATCCCCGCGCGAGCGTTCCCTCCGGTGGTCCAACTCCTGATAGAACCATTCAGGCAGCGTCCGCCGGAGGGAAACCATGAGCACTTCCACACAGAAATCCTCGCTTAAACCGTTCAGCCGCAGACAGGAGCACGTCGCGAAGCTCTTCATTCGCCTGATGGCCGCGCTCAACACGTTCGTCTATCGCGTCAGCGGCGGACGCGTCGCCGGCAAGTGGACTCACGGCGAGCCGATGCTCCTTTTGACGACGATCGGCCGCAAGACCGGCCAGCCACGGACCGTCCCGCTCGTGTACATGCGCGATGGCGAAAGGCTCGTCGTGGTCGGTTCGCAGGCAGGAATGTCAACGGACCCTCAATGGATAGCCAACGCGTCCGCCAACCCCAACGTCGAAGTCGAGATCGGACCCGAGAAACTCAAGATGCGTGCGCATCGCGGCACGGCGGATGAGAAAGCCCGTTACTGGCCGGCGCTTTGCGCGATGAATGCCGACTATGCGGCCTACCAGGGTCGCACCACCCGCGACATTCCGATCCTCATACTCGATCCGGAGGATCGGTGAGAAGGAACCAGAGGATCGGTGAGATGGATCCGGAGGATCGGGTGAGTGAGATGCATCCAGAGGATCGTCACCAAACTTTATAACTTCGCTGCGCTGGATCTCTCGGAGTGTCGCCCTCACACTCGGCACATAAAACGGAGGATCCCCTATGTCCGAGGAAAACGTCGAAGCGGAGCTCGCGAGATTGCGAGCGGAGAATGAAACGCTCAAGCAGCGCGCCACCCGGCCCGGAAGCTTCTCGATGAAGGTATCCGAGAAAGGCGGCCTGTCGGTCTACGGAATGGGCCGTTTTCCAGTCACCCTCTATGTCGAGCAGTGGGAAACGCTGCTGTCGCGTGCGGACGAGATTCGCGCGTTCATCGAAGCCAACCGCGGTCAGCTGAAGAAGAAGGAATAGCTTCCGCACCGGCGCGTACCCGGATGCGCGGCATGGCGAGGTCTTGTCGGCCGCGCTTCACGAGCGTTACTGTCGGGTGGCGATGCGAGCGCTTGCCGTAACCCGCCTGATTGCGATCGCAATGCTGCTGCCCATCCGTGCCGCAGCGCTTGCAGCGAGCGAGCCCGAGTGCGGCGTGCCGGCAAGTGGAAACCAGACTCCGGTAACGTCGGACGCGCTCTTCATACTCGCCAGCGCCGTCGGCAGTCGAACCTGCCTTGCCTGCATCTGCGACGTCGACGATTCCGGTTCGGTCAACTCGGCCGATGCGTTGATCGACCTGAAGTCGGCTGTCGGTCAACCGGTGGTGCTCGAGTGTCCGGCATGCGGGACGGCAACGACGTCCACGACCACCACAACCGTCTGTTCCGCCGAAACTCCGCAGATCCCGCCACTCGAGATCGTCGCCGTGCACGCCACGGCCGCAGGGTTCGCCACGTTTGCAGCACAGCCGCCCGACTCGTCGGACTGGTATCTGGTCGAGCAGTCCGGGCGCATCCGCATCGTCCGCAACGGCGAGATCCTCGAGCCTGCATTCCTCGACATCACCGCGTCGATCGGAAGCAACCTCGGCGAGCGCGGGCTTCTTTCCGTAGCCTTCCATCCCGACTACGCACACAACGGACGGTTCTTCACGATGGCTACGCCCGGCGACGGCGCCAACGGCACGTACGCGCCGATCAACGCCGATGCGATCGTCGAATGGAGCCGAAGCACGTTCGATCCCGACCTCGCTTCGCCCGCGAAGGTTCGCGACATCGTCGTGCTGCCGGCATCCGCCGATAACCACAATGGCGGAACGATCCTGTTCGGCCCCGACGGCTATTTGTATGCCGGTACGGGAGACGGTGGCGGCGGGTGCGAGAGCGCCAAACCCGGAGCAGTGCAGGACACGACCAAGTTGTTCGGAAAGATCCTGCGACTCGACGTCGATGCGGCGGCGCCGTTTGCCGCACCCGGCAATCCGTTCACGGTCGACGCTCGTGTTTACGACTACGGTCTTCGCAACCCCTTTCGATTCGGCTTCGACGCGGCGAACGGCGATCTCTACATCGGAGATGTCGGCCAGAATTCGTTCGAAGAGATTTCGGCGGCCGACCGCAACGCGGCCGGGCTCAACTTCGGCTGGCCTGCCTTCGAGGGAGCCGTGCAGGGAACCTGCGGCAACAAACCGCTCGGCGGTCCGTCGCCGCACACGCCGCCGATCCTTTCGATCGACCGGCGTTCCGGCAGCGATGATCCGTTCGCGGACTATTCGTCGATCGTGGGCGGTCGCGTCTATCGTGGCAGTGCCATTCCTGCACTGCGAGGCGTGTATCTGTTCGCGGATTTCAGCGGCGCCGAGCTGGGAGCGCTTCGCTACTGCAACGGCCAGGCCTCGGATCCGGTCGCGATACCACTGTCGCAGATTCCGGTGAGCAAAGGCTCGCTCGACAGCATCACGTCGATCGTCGAAGGCAACGACGGCGAGCTCTATGTGACGTACGGTTTCGCTACGCGCATCGGCCGCATTGCGCCTCGGTAAACCTAAGTCTTCGTTGCGCTCCGCTTCTTTTTTTGCTTGTCGGCGCGCGGGCCGGCGTCACCCGCAAACGACGGGAGGGAGTCGAACCAGCGCATCACGGCTTCTTCGTAGAAAAGCCCGAAGCGTGCCGTCAACGCGACGAAGTCCTGGCTCGCGCCGAAACCATCCGCGAGGTTGCGGTATTCTTCGAGTCGACTTTCGTGTCGCACGCGGTGCGCCCGGAGAAAACGATCGAGCCGCTCGCGCGGAAGACTGTCACCGAAGAACATCGTCAGAAGCAGTGGAAAACGGATCAGCTCGGGCGCCGGCTCGCGTGATATCCACTCGGAGAATGCTCGACGACCCGATTCATTGATGGCGTACGGCCTGCGTGCACGCGCACCCTCCTGGCCCGCATCCACATAGCCGAGCTCCTCGAGCGTGCGCAGCTCGCGGTAGACCTGACTGCGCGTCAGATTCCAGAACTGTCCAATCGATTGTTCGACGACCTCGGCGAGTTCCCACCCGGTGCGTTCTCCGTGGTGGAGAAATCCGAGCAGCGAAGCGGCCGTTGGGTTCAGCAGGCTTTTTTGCGGCATCGGAATCCCTCCGGCGAGGCACAAACCGCCGCATACCTGTTGCGACAGTCTAATTTGCTAGGTCTATTAGAGGGGTCTAATCGAAGTCCCGCGAGGAGGATAGCAGCCGATGACGCCATTCCAAGCACTTCGAGGCCTTCACATCCTGCTCGGCACCGTTGCGCTCTTTCTTGGGCCGCTCGCCATGTTCGCTCGCAAGCGGCCGGGTCGGCATACGCGCGCGGGAGAGGCTTACCACTGGACGGTCCTGGCGGTCTGCCTCAGCGCGCTCGCAATGTCGGTTCTCGACTGGCGCCGGATCTGGTGGTTCGCACCGATCGCGATCTTTTCGTACGCATTCGCGTTCTATGGATATCTGGCGGCGAAGCGCCGGTGGGACGGCTGGCTCATCGCGCACATCATCGGACAAGGCGGGTCATACATCGCAATGACGACCGCACTCCTGGTGGTGCACTGGTATCAGGCGTACGGCGACGCCGGCCTGACTTCACCGTGGCCGTGGTTACTGCCGACGATCGTCGGCAGCGTTTTCATTTCGCGGGCCGTCGAGCGCGCGCGCGGACACCGTACGAGCCGTTCGAAGGGATATCTCTCCGGTCTGCGCACGCGACGGGCGGGTCCGGCCCGGGAAGCTCGCGCTTCCGGGCCGGACTCGTTTCCATCGCTCTAGTTGAACACGCCTTGCGTAGTCAGCACGCAGTGATGCACGACGCGCGACGTGCTCGCCGAACACGACAGCTTGAAGACGACCGACGACGAGCTGCTCGCCGGCGTATAGTCGCCGCCGAGCGCAATCGGACCTTTGGCCGAGTTCTGCTGGTTGCTGAAGAGCTGGGCGTCGCCGGTGTCGACATTCTTCGACGTTCCGTTTTCGAACGCATCGACGCTGCAATTGACCGCGCCCTGCCCGTTCGCATAAGCCACGTTCACTTTGGCATCGACGAGGTACTTGTCGCCTCCGGTGGTCGCCGCCGACTGGGCGATGACAGTCGGCGTGGTACCGATCGTCACCTTGTCGCACTTGATCGAAGCACCGTGCGCCGATCGGCCGTCCTTGCCCTGCTGTCCCGGCGGTCCGCTCGATCCCGGAGGTCCCGGAACGCCGTCGTGGCCGTTCGCACCGTTCGTGCCGTTCTGACCGGGCGCTCCGTTCAGGCCATTGGCGCCGTTGTTGCCTTTCGGTCCGGTCGGTCCGGTCGGACCGGTGGCGCCTTGCGGACCGATCAGCGTGGTGCCGATCGCAAGGTCGAACGCGCCCCGGTACGGCGTGCCGGAGTTGCTCAGGCCCTGGTTGCTGACGACTTCGAGCAGATGGTTTCCCATCAAGCGCGTGAATCCGACCGGAAGCAGGATGCCGATGCTCGTGTCGGACCACGAGATCGTCGCACCGGCTCCCACCAGGGACGTGTCGCCGAGATTCACGTCGCCTTTGACGGTGCCAAAGTTGTGACCGCTGATGTTGATCGCAAGGATCTCCACCAGGCACGCCTGTCCGGGAGAACAGGAGGAGGGATCTGGCGGCGTCACCGACGCGCTGGCGCTGGAAATCCAGACCTGGCCGGAGGATTTGGAAACGAGCTGCGCCTGGCCTGTCGACGGCATCGAGAGCAGCAGGAGAGCGGCTACGGCCGCGAGAGACCGCGGCCACATTTCGAAGGACTTCATCTACAAGAACCTCCTGTCCTTCGACAGAGCGAAGGACCTTGGCCCCCAAGTTTTTCGATGAGCCCCGCGAACCGGACCAAAGTCACAAGTGACCCCGTCCAACATTTGCGGTGGTACTTGGCAGGCGAATCTCCGTCAAGGAGATCGGACAAAAATCGCGGACCGGGTGTGGTCCCGGTAACTTCGGCCGAACCGTCCATCCGGTGCGAGAGGGCTCGCGTCGCTAGGTCCCGTGACGGGCGAGCGGCCAGGGTCTGCAGAGGCCTGCATTGATCTGTTACTTCATTTTTGCTCGTGATGTCCCCGGCTCTGCTAGTGTCGAGAGCTCGAGCGGAAACCGAAGTGGCAGCAGTGCAGCGAAAGGCCGGCAGGAAAGCTCCTCCGGCAAAACGAAAACGACGGCGGTCGCGCATCCCCGTGCGCAGGATCCTTGTCGCCGCGCTGTGCCTGGTGCTGGTCGCCATCGGCGTTTCGGTCGCGGCACTGTACGGCGAGATCTCGACGCTTCTCGAGGAGCGCCGGGCGGCCATGAGCTCGTCGATCTTCTCGGCGCCCCACCGCATCCGCACCGGTGACGACCTCGAGCGCAGCCGGCTCGTGGGCCGGCTGACCTCGCTCAGCTATTCGGCGGTTTCGGTGCCCGAGGCGCCGGGCCAGTACCGGACGACCGCGGCGGGGCTTGAGATCTACCTGCGCGGGTTCGAGCGTGGGGCCGAGCGCCACAGTCCCGCCCTCGTCAACGTCCGCGTCGAGCACGGAACCATCGCCGGCGTCAGCACTCCCGGCGGCGATCCGATCGAAGACGCCGCGGTCGAACCCGAGGTCATCGGACGCCTGATTCCCGGTGCGCCGGCCGAACGCGTCGAGATCCGGCTCGCCGACCAGAAGCCGTACCTGATCGAAGGCCTGCTCGCGACCGAGGACCGGTATTTCTACTGGCACCCCGGCATCAACCCGGTACGCATCATCGTCGCGGCCGTCGAAGACCTGCGCGCGCATCGCTTTGCGCAGGGCGCCAGCACGCTGACCCAGCAGCTCGCACGCACGTTCCTCGAGCGCCGCGAGCGCACGCTCGACCGCAAGTTCCGCGAGCTCGCCGTGGCGCTCGTGCTCGAGTTCCGCCTGACCAAGGACCAGATCCTCGAGCGCTACATCAACGACGTCTCGATGGGCGCCTACGGCGGCGCGCCGATCCACGGCATGCCGCAGGCCGCGCGATATTTCTTCAACAAGGACCTGAGCCGCGTCACCCCGGCCGAGGCCGCGACGCTGATCGGAATGGTGCAGGCGCCGACGCTTTACGATCCGCGACGTCACGCGGAAGCCTCGAAGCAGCGACGCGACGTCGTGCTCGGCATCATGAAGCGCGAGGGCGTCATCGACGACGACGCCTGGGCCGAGGCGGTCGCGACTCCGATCCGGCTCACGAAGCCGCCCGGGCTTCGGCGTGCGCCGAACTTCACCGATTACGTGATCACCGCATTGCGGACCGGCGCGGGAGTCAGCGGAGATCTCGCCGGCCTCAAGGTCTACACGACGCTCGATGCGGAGATCCAGGCCGAGACCGTGCGGGCCCTCACCAGCAATCTCGAGCGCCTCGAGAAGAACTACCGCGGGCTCCGGCGAACCGGCAAGACCTCCAAGCTCGAGACGGCGGCGGTTGCGCTCGACGCGCACACCGGCGCAATCCGCGCAATGGTCGGCGGGCGCAACTACTCCGAGAGCCAGTTCAACCGCGCCGCCGATGCGCTGCGCCAGCCGGGCTCGGCCTTCAAGCCGCTGATGTACGTGGCGGCGATGGATCCGGATCGTTCGCCGCTTACGCCGCCGCTGACGCTGTCGTCGCTTCTTCCGGACCGGCCGATGAGCTTCGGCGGCTGGTCGCCGGAAAACTACGAGAAGACTTACGAGCAGCAGGTAACTGCGATCGATGCACTGTCCGAATCGCTGAACATCCCGGCGGCGTACGTCGGCAGCCGGCTCGGCCCCGAGCTGATCGTTCGCACGGCGCACGAGCTCGGGATTCCGCAGCATCTCGAGCCGGTGCTGCCGATCGCGATCGGAGCCGAAGAGACGACGCTCGTCGACCTGACGTCGGCCTATCAGGCTTTCGCGAGCGGCGGCATGAGGTCTCCGGCGTATTCGATCGAATCGGTGGCCGACGCCGCAGGCCACGAGATCTACCGACATGAGAGTGTCGAGAGTCGCGTCATCCCTGCCGACGTCGCCTACGTGATGACCGGCGCTCTCAAGACCGTGCTCAAGTCGGGAACCGGCGCGAGCGCGGGACATCTCGGCCTCGACCTTCCCGCAGCCGGAAAGACCGGGACCACGCAGGACTACAAGGACGCGTACTTCGTAGGCTACACTCCCGATCTCGTTTGCGGCGTGTGGGTCGGATTCGATGCGCCGCAGAGCATCGGTCTTACCGGCGCCCAGGCCGCACTGCCGCCGTGGGTTCAGATCATGCAGCACTCGGCGGCAGCAGGCGCACGCGACTTCGACATGCCGCCGGGGATCGTGATCGAGCGCGTCGATCCGGAATCGGGCGGGCTTGCGACCTCGTCGTGCGGGAAGCGCGTCGCGCTGCCGTTCCTCGCCGGGACCGAGCCGAACGACTATTGCCCGCTCCATGGCGGCGACGGCTCGGCTGTCGCATCGACGCGGAACTGGGGCGGCTGGCACAGCACGCCTCCGGTCGCCGTCGCCCGGCGCGAAGAAGAGCGGCCCCGTACGAACGTGTTCAGCAAGGTCGGAAAGTTCTTCGGCTCGTTGTTCCGGCATCACTGAACGCACCGGAGCCGCGAAAAGTCCCGTCCGTAACGGTTCCGTAAGGACGATCGTGCTGCTTGTGCGCTAACATGAGCAGATCAAGGAGGTTCCCCATGAACCCGTCCCGCGTTACTGCCGCCTGTCTCGTCACCGCCGCCTTCTGCAGCCTCGCGTCAACTTCGTCGGCCCAGTTCTATCCGGCCGAGAATGTCGACTACTTCCTGAAAAGCGTGGGCACGGCGGTCCTCGGCTCCAGCGACAAAGGCTGCCACGGGCAGGGCGTCAAGTTCGACGGCAGCCGGTTCTACTCGACGTGCATGGAGACCAACGGCAACAACACGGCCTATCTCTACGTGCACGATGCGGCCGGCAACCGCATCAAGCAGTTCCAGTACAGCTCGGAGTACGAGCATCCGAGCGGGATCATGCTCGACAACGGCTGGGCGTACACCGGCTTTACGAGCGAAGGCGTCAACATGTACACGCGCCTTTATCGGTTCAACGGTGCGGGCACTGTCTCCTACCAGGGATTCTTCGATCACTCTGTCGGCTTCGCCGGTGGAATCTTCACGACCCCGACCGATTTCAACACCACCATCAAGACGCGTTACTACTCGTTCGACCAGTACTACGAACGGCAGTGCACGCCGACGGACGGAACCTGCGGCACCTACACCGACTACACGACCGCCAACAACATCGACGGCGAAGAAGGCGTGCAGGACTGCGACTTCTATTACAAGAACGGGCGCTGGTATAAGGCGTGCCTTCTGCTATCGAGCACGCCCAACCGCATTCGTGTCTGGAATGCGAGCCAGACGCGCCTCGGTCCCGACAACGCGCTCGCCAATTTCAGCATGAGCGGCCAGCCCGGCGAGTCGGGCGGTTTCGGTTTCTACCAGGACCCCTCCGGGGTCATGTGGATCGTCACGTCGCCCCCGCCGGCGACCAACCGGCGCTTCTGCGACGGCTGCACGTTCAGCGGCGGCGATGTCTGCGACTGCACCGACAAGCAGAACCGCCAGAGGATCCGCTTCTACAAGTTCAGCCATTTCGCATGGCCGGGGTGAGGCCTCGCACACGACACGCAGCAACTGACACCCCGACGGGCGTGCGGGCGCGCCTGGCGCTCTGCGCTCTTGTCTTTCTCTGACCGGCGGTTGTGCCATACAGGACGTATGAAATCTCCGCGCCGCGCAGGCTCCCCGTCCCTTCTGACCGCCACGCTCGCCGCTGCAGCGCTCGCCGCCGCTCTCATGCCGGCATCGGCCTCGGCCGGCTGTCCGCCGACGCCTCGCGAGCAGGGCCAGTGCCTCCCCGTCGGCCAGACTTCGCTGTCGATCGACGCATACGGCCACTTCGAGTGGCGCGCGTCGCGGGCCGCAGCCGCAACCGCCGATGAATTCGTCGACTCCGCCGCCTCCTACCAGCTCTGCGCGTGGGACGAGGAGCATCTGGTCGTAGCCGCCGACATCCCGGCCGGCTCCGAGTGCCGCGGCATGACGTGCTGGAACAAGCGCGACACCACCTGGCGATACAGCGACGACGTCGGCGCCAACGGCGACATCCGCGTTCTCGATTTCACCGGCAGCGACGAGGACCGTACCAAGCTTCACACGATAACGATGGTCATCGGCGGCATCATTCTTCCGGTCAACGGCGGCGTGGTCGTGCAGCTTGCGCGCACCGACAACGACACGTGCTTCGAAAGCTTCATTCCGGCGGATTCCTTCTCGCTCGACGACAAGGCCGCGTTCGCCGCGAAATTCTCCGACCCGTCGGTCTCAGGCGCCGCCGAGTAACGAAGCCCTGTCTCCGGCGCAGCCTGATCGGCCGATGAGCTCCGCGAAACCGCCGGTTGCCGTCATCGGCGCGGGCATTGCCGGCCTTGCCGCCGCCGATCTTCTGCTGCGCGAAGGCGTTCCCGTCGTCGTCCTCGAAGCGCGCTCGCGCATCGGCGGACGCATCGATACCCGTTACGATTTTGCCGCCTCGCCGATCGAGCTCGGCGCCGAGTTCGTCCATGGACGGCATCCCGGCCTGGTCGACTACATCCGCGAAGCCGGGCTGCATCTCGACGAGCGTCCGTTCGAACCGCTGATGGTGCAGGATGGAAAAGCGATCTCGCAGCCGCAGTCGTGGGAGAAAGTCTTCGAGGAGCTGGCCAATCCCGATGCCCGCGATGTTCCGATCGGCCGGCGCATCGGCGAGCTGCTCTCCAGCGGCGAGTGGAGCGAAGCCGAAGCGCGGCGGCTTCGCCGCTACGTCGAAGGTTACATGGCCGCTGACGTCGACCGCGTGAGTGCGCTTGCGCTGTCGCAGGAGACGCGCGCCTCGCGCGAGCTCGGTGACGACGGCAACGCGTCGGTCCGCGAGGGCTACGATGCGCTGGTGCGTCACCTCGGGCGAAGTCTCGGGAACGACGACGCGAAGCTGATGCTGGGCACCGCCGTCACGCGCATCGCATGGCAACAGGGGTCGGTCGTCCTCGACGTCGAACCGGCTGCCGGCCTGGTGCGCGCCTGCCGCGCGATCGTCACGGTCCCGCTCGGATTCCTGCAGGGCAGCGGCGAAGGGGCAATTGTCTTCGAACCGGCCATTCCCGCGGTTCGAACTGCCGCGCGCAAGCTTGCGATGGGCAACGTCGTCAAACTGTTCCTGCGTTTCCGCATGCCTCTCGACGAAATCGCAGGCATCGAGAAAGAGCTTTCGAAAAGGCTCGTGCGCGCGCGTTTCCTGCAGACGCCCGCCGGGCATGTACCGACCTGGTGGCGGATCGGTGACGAGCACAAGCCGATACTCGTCGGCTGGGCCGGCGGCGCATCGGCCGACAGGCTCTCCGGCAAGTCGCAGCAGGAGATGATCGATGCCGGCATCGATACGCTGTCGCATGCGCTCGCGCTGCCGCACGACGACGTGGCATCCGCGGTCGAAGCGGCTGCCGTCGTCGACTGGAGCGCCGACCCGTGGTCGCGCGGGGCCTATTCGTGGATTCCCGCCGGAGCGCTCGACGCGGCACCGCTGCTTGCGACGCCGGTTGGAAGCACACTGTTCTTCGCCGGCGAAGCGACCGACACGTCCGGTTACCGCGGAACCGTGCACGGCGCGCTCGACACCGGGATCCGCGCTGCACGCCAGGTCCTCGACTCGTTTTAGACGCGATACCGCGGCGCGATTTTTCGGAAGCGAAGCGGAAGGCCCTCGACTGCCTGTCATCGAGTCGCTAAGGTCGCGACAAGCCGACGTACGGCACCCGGGCTTCGAACCAACGGGTTCGCAGCGCAAGGAAGACAGGTATGATCCGGAAACACTCTCCGGTCGCGCCGGGAAATCCTCGCAACCTTCGCGACTTGCGTCGTCGGCGCAGTCTCCTCGAGCTGCGCGCCGTGCGCCGCGCGCACGATCTGCGACTGCTGATCGGCGGCTGCGCGAACGAGCCAGCAAATTCCCGCAGCCTCGCCCCTTCCGCATCGACACAGCCCGTGCTTCGTGCGATTCCATCGCCCCGCCGGGTACGACCGGCCGCCTGGAATCGGATGGAAAACCAGATGCAGACCCCGAAGCAGGAAGACTCCGCTCCGAATGAAACCGCGCCGAAACGATCCACCATAGCGTCGTTCCTGCTGAGCTCGGTCGCGCGCCCGCCATGGGTCGGCCTGATCCTGCTCTGTCTCGGATCGATGATCTTCGAGCTCACGCTGTTCGCGCTGCTGCCGATGACCGAAGAGGCGCGCAGCCTGCTGTCGATGAGGCTCCTGCTGACCGCGATTGCCGCGATTCCCGCTCTGGCGGCGGTGGTGGTTGCCGTCGCAGCCAATCGCAAGTCGCCTCTGGTTCCGAAGATCGACTACCCGGCGGCGCGGATCTCGAACGTCGGCGCCGCGGCGCCGCAGCCGAAGCGTTGGCAGGACTACCACGACTGACCGCGTCCGGCGCCTGCCGAACGGTCCACTTCCCGTGTCAGCCCCGCTAAGCTCCACGACGTGGACGAGCGGATCGAAAAGGACAGCCTCGGCGAAGTACGCGTGCCGGAGGACGCACTGTGGGGCGCGCAGACCCAGCGCGCGGTCGCGAACTTCCCCGTCAGCGGACGAACGTTTCCGCGCATATTCCTCGAGGCGCTCGCGCGGGTGAAGCGAGCCTGCGCGACCGCCCATCCCGGCCTCGACGACGCGATCCGCCGCGACATCGTCGCGGCCTGCACCAGAATCATCGCCGGCGAATTCGACTCGCAGTTTCCGGTCGACGTGTTCCAGACGGGCTCGGGCACGTCGACGAACATGAACATGAACGAAGTGATCGCGAACATCTGCAACCCGTCGCGCGGCGTTTACGCGCCGGTGCATCCGAACGATCACGTCAACATCGGTCAATCCTCCAACGACGTGATACCTACGGCGGCCCACGTCGCGGCACTCGTTGCCATCCGGCGCGAGCTCCTGCCTTCGCTCGGCCGCCTGCACGCCTCGCTGTCGGCCAAAGCCGGAGAATTCGACGCCATCGTCAAACCGGGACGGACGCATCTGATGGAGGCGGTTCCGGTGCGCCTCGGCCAGGTTATCGGCGGCTATGCCCGTCAGGTCGAGAAACGTGCGGGCGAGATCGATCGCGCATCGCATGCGCTCGAGGAGTTGGCCATCGGCGGAACGGCAACCGGTACGGGCCTCAATGCGCCGGCCGGTTTCGGAAAGCGCGTGGCGGCGCTTCTGTCGCAGGAGCTCGGCTTCGCGCTGCGAGAAGCGTCCAACCACTTTGAAGCGCAGGCCGCGCGCGACGACATGGTCACCGTGTCGGGAGCGCTTCGAGTCGCAGCCGTCGCGCTCGCGAAGATCGCCGGCGACATTCGTCTGCTCGCCATGCTCGGCGAAGTGGTGATTCCGGACCTCCAGCCCGGATCTTCGATCATGCCAGGCAAGGTGAACCCCGTGATGTGCGAGATGCTCATCCAGGTCTGCGCGCAGGTCGAAGGCAACGACCTCGTCGTCGCTCTCGGCGGCCAGGGCGGCCAGTTCGAGCTCAACGCGATGATACCCGTGATGACAGCCAACCTTCTCGATTCGATCGCACTGATGGCATCGTCGTGCTCGCTGTTTGCGGAGCGCTGCATCGACGGGCTGGCGGCGGACGCCCGCCGAAGCGCCGAAACACTCGACAAAAGCCCACTGGCTGCAACCGCGCTCGCGCCGAAGATCGGTTACGAGCGCGCTGCCGAGCTGGCAAAGCAGGCGCGCGCACACGGCGCCAGCATCAAGGCCCTCGCAATCGAGCAGAACCTCGTCACGGCAGACGAGGCGGAACGCCTTTTCGACTTCCGCCACCTGACCGAGCGCGCGGACGAGGATTCCCCGAAATGAGCAACGGACGAGAGCAGCACGCCGAGCAACTCCTGCGCGCGGTAAACGATGCCGCTGCCGCCGTCAGCTCGCGCTTCGTGACGTTCGTCAGCGTGGGCGCCTACGTTGCGGTCACCGTCGCGTCGACCACGCACGAGATGCTGCTGCGGGCGTCGAGCATGGTCACGCTGCCGCTTCTCAACGCGCAGATCCCGATCATCGGACCGTTCGGGTTCTACAGCGTCGCGCCGTGGCTCGTCGTGCTGCTGCACTCGGATCTGCTGCTGCAGCTTTCGATCCTTTCGAACGAGCTCGATCGTTTCGACCAGGAAGCGTCCGCGCTTCCTGCCGAGCCGCAGTCGCTGCTCCGCCAGCGTGTCGCCAACTTCTATTACGTGCTGTACCTGACCGCGCAGGCGCCGTCGCGGTTCCTTCACCTTCTTTCGGCATTCATCACGTGGGTCACCACTGTCGTGCTGCCGCTCGGACTGCTTCTGTGGATCCAGATCCGTTTCCTGCCGTTTCACAGTCCGCTCAACACGTGGATGCATCGTGCAGCTCTTTTCGCGGACGTGGCTTTGATCCTGTTCGTGCTGATGCCGCACCTGTGGTCGCGCTGGCACGTGACGGGGGACGTTCCGGGATCGCGAACGCTGCTGCGGCGCGCACTGTCGGTGCCGACGCTGGTGCTGGCGGCATGCGCCGTGACGGCATTCGTGTCGCTGTTCGTCGCAGTCATCCCCGGGGATACCGAAGGCAACGCTTCGTGGTTCGCGCAGAACATGGAGCTGCGCGAGCGCGTGCTGACCGCCAACGTGCTCACGCCCGAGGATGTCAACGAGCTGCGCGACAGTCCGCCCGACCGCCTGAAGATCGTGCTGTCGAAAGTCACTCCGTACCAGGCGCTGCAGGGTCGCGATTTTCGTTATGCCGACCTGTACAACGCCGTGCTGCCGAAGCTCGACCTGCGCGCCGTGCGCCCTCAAGGCGTCAGCGCCGTGCTTCCGGAGGACTGCGAAGCCCGCCGCGGATGCGAGGATCCGCCCGAATGCATCGACACCACGCTCGAGCGCACCCGCATGGCCGGCGCGAATTTCGGTTGGGCATCGATGCAGCAGGCCATGTTCGACGACGCGATTCTCGACGGCGCGGACCTGTCTTGGGCCAAGGTCCAGTACGGCTCGTTCTCGCGTGCGACGATGAACGGCGCCAACCTGAAGTCGGCGCGCGTCACTGCCGCACACTTCGACGGGACCAAGCTGTGCGGAGCGAACCTCAGCGAAGCGCAGATGCAGAATGCGTCGTTCGTCGGCGCGCACCTGCGGGGTGCGACCCTGCGGAGTGCCGATCTCGCGAATGCGAATCTCGAAGGCGCCGACCTGCGCGGTGCGGACCTGTCGTCGGCAAACCTGACCGGCGCCGTGCTGCGCAAGGCGCTGCTCAAAGGCGCCATTCTGCGCGGCGCCGCAATGGACGGCATCAAGATGGACGGCGCGACGATCGAGCTCACCGAAGTCACCGCCGCCAAGGGGGACAGCAACGACAGCTCGAACGCGACCGTTGCGTATCTGGTCGAGCTCGCGTGCGACGACAGGGCGACCGCCAGGGGAATCGTTGCGCAGGCGCTCGGAAGCCCCGCAAGAGATCGCCCCGCGCTCGCGCGCGAGCTGCTCTCCGCTCGCGACAGACCCGACTGCAAAGGGATGGGTGAAATTCCGAAAGAGGACATCGAAGCGCTCGCCGTGCGGTCCGAGGCGAAGACTGCGGGACGTTAAGCCCCTGCGAGCCTTGCTCGCGCACGACGAGCGCCGATCGGGATGCACCGCGAGTGCCGTGCATCCTTGTTTCTGTTTTACGGAGCCTTGGGGGCTGGCGCCGGTGCCGCCGGAGCGTTCACATGAACGTCGACGCTCTTCGTCGGTCCACCTCCGATCACTCCGGAGCGCACCGCAAGAAATCCGCCAACCACAACCATCACAAAAATCACCACGACGGCGACAATTCCTGTACTGCTGTCATCTGCCATACATCGATCCTCCGTTCTGGATTGACGCCGCAACCATGCGACGCCGAACACAGGGGATTGACCGACCGCTCTCGTCGGAGTCACCTGATTCCTCAATGCTGACACCGCGCGTTGCAGCCCGTCAACGCGATACACCGATGCGCAAGCAATGCGTTCCCTCGACGAGTCCCCTCACCTGCGTTTTGTTCTCGATTGGTGGGCCGACCGTCGATAACGGGTCATCTGCGGCGTTGGATTTCGCTTCGTTCGCTACGACGTACGGGAAGTACGTCTTCGCTCACTACACGAAATCCGCCTTGCATCTGACCCGTTCTCGACGGCCGGCTCGTCACACGACCGCTCTCGCGGCTCGATTGCATCTCGGATTGAGGGTTTTCGTTTAGCGTGACGCTGCGGCGCACTTCGTCATACGCGTTCCCCTCGAGATCGGACGCTCGTCCAATTCATTCCGCGTCGCTCGACGAGAGACGCGATTCGAAGTGCGTCGTCATCGGCGGCCGGCCCACCAATCGAGACGAGAAACAATCAAGAGACGAGAGCGTCGTGGCACGAGCCGGCCGTCGAGAAGGGGCCAGATGCAAGGCGGGATTCCGCGTAGAGAGGGAGTCGTACTTCCCGTACGTCGACCGAACGAAGCGGAATCCCAACGCAGCAGATGGCCCCTTATCGGCAGTCGGCTCACCAATCGAGACGAGAAACAATCAAGAGACGAGAGCGTCGCGGCACGAGCCGGCCGTCGAGAACGGGTCAGATGCAAGGCGGGATTCCGCGTAGAGAGGGAGTCGTACTTCCCGTACGTCGACCGAACGAAGCGGAATCCCAACGCAGCAGATGGCCC